>Ga0182024_10012672_pt1 | contig 16636 bp, 9 predicted proteins | sample P32metaG_FD_120480 | JGI IMG/M metagenome (GOLD analysis project Ga0182024, IMG submission 120480) | Permafrost microbial communities from Stordalen Mire, Sweden - P3-2 metaG (Illumina Assembly) | ecosystem: Environmental > Terrestrial > Soil > Wetlands > Permafrost | place: Sweden: Stordalen... | reverse complement strand
TTGAACCGGGATGAATCCGGTCGGCACCACGCGGAAAATGTGGTAAGCCAGCACCAAAAGCCCGCCGTAAACAACCAGCGAGATCACGCCGAAGCGAACGACGTGATGGAGAGTTTTCACGTACCAGCGATTGGTGAAATCGAATCCGCGATTGAACAGCCGGAAGAACCACCCGACGGCGAAATTGATCAGGCGCGCCAACCAATCCTGCCTGGCTTTGTGGGGCCGGAGCAGCAGAGCCGCCAGGGCCGGGCTCAGGGTCAGCGAGTTGAACGCCGACAGAAGTGTTGAGAACGCAATCGTCAGCGCGAATTGCTGATAGAAGCGGCCGGTGATTCCGGGGATGAACGCGACCGGAATGAAGACCGCGGACAAACCGAACGCGATCGCGATGACCGCCGGCGTCACTTCATCCATCGCGTGAAACGCCGCGTCGCGCGGCGAGAGACCTTCCTCGATCCAGCGCTGTACGTTTTCGACGACGACAATCGCATCGTCCACCACGATGCCAATGGCCAGCACCAGCCCGAACAGCGACAGCATGTTGAGCGAGAACCCGACGAGCCACATCACGGCGAACGTGCCGACCAGCGACACCGGAATCGCCAGAATCGGCACCAGCGAGGCGCGCCAGCTTTGCAGGAAGATGAGCACCACCAGCGCGACCAGCCCGACGGCCAGGAAGAGGGTTCGGATCACATCGTGCAGGCTGTCTCGAACGAAACTCGTCGTGTCGTGCGCGATCGCGTAATCCAAGCCGGGAGGGAAACTCTTTTTGAGTTCCTTCATCTTCTCGTAAATGATGTTTGCGGTATTGATCGCATTGGTGCCGGGGAGTTGAAAGACCGCGAGCCCGACCGCCGGGTGACCGTTGTAATCGTTGGAGGTGCTGTAGTCGGCGGCGCCGAGTTCCACGCGGCCGACATCCTTCAAGTGGGTGATGCGGCCGTCGCTGCCAACCTTGATGACGATCTCGCCGAACTGCGACGGCTCAGTCAGCCGGCCCTCCGCGTTCATCGTGTACTGGAACGCACTGCTCTGCTTCGGAATCGGCGGCCCTCCAACGAGACCCGCCGCGACCTGGATATTCTGCTCCTTGACCGCATTGACGACATCGCCGGCGGTCATGTTGCGAACGGCCAGCTGGTCGGGATTGAGCCAGAGGCGCATCGCGTAATCGCGCACCCCGAAGACGGTAATGTCCCCAACGCCCGGCAATCGCGCGATCTGGTCTTTGAGCTGCAGCGTCACATAGTTGCTGATGAACAGCGTGTCGTGCGAGGAGTCTGGCGAGTAAAACGCGATCGCCAGCGTGATATCCGGTGACGCCTTCTTCACCGTGATGCCCTGCTGCTGCACTTCCTGCGGAAGTGTCGGCTGGGCGATGGCCATCCGGTTCTGCACCTGCACCTGGGCGACGTCCAGATTCGTGCCGACTTTGAACGTCACCGTCAGGTTCATGTTGCCGGTGTTGGTCGACTGGCTCGACATGTAGAGCATGTTCTCGACGCCGTTGATCTGCTCCTCGATCGGCGTCGCGACCGTTTTTGCGACGGTGTCGGCGTTCGCGCCCGGGTAGCTGGTGCTGACGGTCACGGTCGGCGGCGCGATCTCCGGATATTGCGCGATCGGCAGCGCCGCCACCGCGATCGCCCCGGCGATGATCGTCACGATCGAAAGCACGATCGCGAAGACCGGACGGTCGATGAAAAAATGCGCGATGCTCACGGGCGCGCCTCCGCTGACGGTTGCGACTCAGGGAGACTGACGGGCCGGGTTTCGGGCAAGGCCTGCGTGGTTGGAGATCCTTGTGCCGTCTTCTCCAGTTCGTCGAGCGGCTGAGTGGAAACCGGCGCCTCGTGCGGATCGACCTTCGTGTCGGGTCGCGCCGACTGCGTTCCGTTGACGATCACCAATTCGCCCGGCTTAAGACCGTCGGTGACCGATCGGAGCGTTCCGAACAGCGCGCCCAGTTTGACGGGTCGTCGCCGTACAACGTTGTCGGCTCCGACGATCAGCAGATATCGCTCGTTCTGGTCGGTGTTCACCGCTGCGTCGGGAATCAGGATCGCCTGGTAGTGGCCGCTGGCCGGAATGCGCATCAGGGTGAAGAGGCCCGGCATCAACAGGCCGGTCGGATTGGAAAACACGCCGCGGACCTGCACCGTTCCCGTGTTGATATCCACGTGGTTGTCGACAAAGTCGATCACGCCCTGGTGTCCAAAAGTGGTCTCATCCTCCAACTGAAGAAAGCAGGGAATCTTGGCGCTGGCGACGTTGGCCTGGTTCTCCTGAAGCGCCAGCTTTTGGTAGCGCAACGCCGCGGTTTCCGGAACATCGATGTAACAATACATGGGATCGATCGACATGATGGTTGTGAGCAGCGTGGCTTGTCCAGAGCCGCCGTTGACGAGGTTTCCCACCGTCACGTTCATTCGGCTGATGCGCCCCGCGATCGGCGCACGTACTTCGGTCCATTCCAGATTGAGCCGCGAGGTTTCCAGCGACGCCTGCGCGGCGCTCACTGACGCTGCCGCTTCTTCGTAGGATGCTTTGGCGCTGTCGTAGTCATCGCGCGAAATGGCCTGGGTTCCGACAACTTTGCCGTAGCGCGCCAGGTGAACTTTCGCCTGGTCCTCCATCGATTGAGCCTGGACGACCGTGGCTTTCTTGCTGTCGAGATCGGCCTGGAATGGGCGCGCGTCAATCTTGAACAGCAGATCGTCGTTTCGAACCATCGCGCCTTCTTTGAACGGCGCTTCGATAACGAGCCCGCTGACCCGCGCCTGCACGTTGGACATGTCAGGCGACGAAAGATTGGCGCTGTATTGATCCCACTGAATTACGTCACGGACAACCGGCCGGCTGACCGTAACCTGCGGCGGCGGCGGTGCCGCCTTTTCAGGCGCTTTGTCACACCCTGCCAGAAGAAAGACAGTCGTGGCAACCGCCGGCACGCGTCGAGCGGCGCCCGCGACGGCGAGGCACAAACATGAGGGCGTACTCATGTTCCGTAGGATAGAATACCGGCTTCACGCCCGTCAACTCACGCTGAACGAAATAGTCGACGGATCACCGGGACCGCGGCGCGGCAAGCACTGGCGAACCGCCTTGTTATTGAAGCAATTCGTAGCTAGGTTCTGTCGCATGTCCGATTGGCCCGCCGCCGTGATATTTGATTTTGACGGCGTGCTCGTCAACAGCGAGCCATTGCATTTCGAAGCGTTCCGACAGGTGCTCGCCGACGAGCACCTGGAACTCACCGAAGACGAGTATTACCGCGAGTTGATTGGCTTCGACGACGCGGGGGCGTTCCGGCACTTTTATCAGACGCGCGGATTGACGCTGGCGCCGAAGACGTTCCTGTCCCTGATGGCCAACAAAAGCCGGGAGATGATGGCGTCGATCCGCGATCGCAGGTTTTCGGCGTTGCCCGGCGTCGAGCAGTTCGTTCGCAGTTTGTGGCGCAAGTATCCGCTGGCGATCTGCTCGGGGGCGCTGCGCGAAGAAATTGAAGCGATGCTCGAAGGAATCAGCCTTCGCGATTGTTTTAGCGTGATCGTCGCGGCGGAGGATGTGACGGTCGGCAAGCCGGATCCGCAGGGATATTTGCTCTCGATCAAGCAGCTTTCGGCTAAGATTCATCATGTGCTCAAGCCGGCGCGCTGCTTGGTTGTGGAAGACGCGCCTTCGGTGATTCATACCGTGAAGAAAGAAGGCTTCCGTGTCATCGGCGTGGCGACGAGCTACCCCGTCGAGAAACTTGCCGAAGCCGACTGGCAGGTTAAAACGCTGGAGCCGGACGTGATTCGCAAGGCCGTTCCCGAATTGGCGCTGGATTGATGAATGCGATTTCCCGATCGTTGCAAGCTCTCCTGATCAGCGCCGTGATTTTCACGACCGGCTCTGCCCTCCCCGCACAAGCGACCCTACCTGCCGGCGACACGTCCCCACCAGAGCAACCGTACAACCCAATTCCCCAGCGATTGGTCTGGCCGGGAATCGCGATCATCGTTTTGATCGGAATATTCGTGACTGCGGCGCTGGCCGGCCCGCTTATTCGCGCAAATCACGAAGATGATGAGCCCGATAACAATCCCGATTGATTGGGTTCAATGCATTCGGCGGTTCGCCGCAAATCGGCGGCGCGGGCGTCACTTCTTTTTTATATGTCAAGCGATATTTTTTTACTTTAGTCCGGTAAAACGGGTTGTCTGAGCTTCGACGACACGTATAGTCCGCCTCGCCCGAAATGGATTTGGGGCGTCGTCTCTCAGGGATTCAAGCCGTACTTCTCTGCTGTAGGTCCGGTAAGCGTTTCAAGTATCCGGCATTCTCGCCGTGTATCGGTTTACTTGCCGCGTGAACCTTCCCGATCGTATGTAACGGGCAGAGACCCCTGTTTAACCAGTGTCTGCATTTTCACACCTCGATGGGTGTGGCTTGGCAGACCAACCCTCTACGCGGAGTTGTGTAATGCCCAAGTGCGAGGCTCATGGGATTCAATCTAAGTTGTTTTCAGGCCGCCGCGGACGAAGCAATTCGTCTTCTATTCTGAAGAAGGCGGCACGCGCAGCTACGAGCATCGAAGCACTCGAGCAGCGCACTCTGCTGTCGTCGACCTGGTTCGTTGCAACCAACGGCAGCGATTCAAATCCCGGCACCCTCGGGGCTCCGTTCAAAACCATTCAGCACGCAGCCACCATCGCCAACACCGGCGACGTGGTCGATATTCGCGGCGGCACCTATCACGAGACCGTCACGCCCTCGCACAACGGCGTTACGTTCCAGAATTACAACAACGAAGCGGTCACCATCAGTGGCGCTGACCCCATCACCGGCTGGACCAAGAGCAGCGGCAACATCTACGAAGCCAACATGCCGTGGGATCTCGGCGAAGGAAATAACCAAATCTTCGACAACGGCTCAATGGTCAATGAAGCGCGGTGGCCGAATACCAGCACCAACCTCAGCTACCCGACACTTGCGTCGGTCCAGAGCGGCGGCGGTGGTGGAAATACCATCACGATCCATGACTCGCAGCTCAGCGGCGGATGGCAGGGCGCAACGATTCACATTACGCCAGGCGCGGGGTGGTATGCGCAAACGGGAACCGTCGTCGCGTCGGGCGCGGGTTGGCTGACGTTCAGCTATACCGCCGACGAAACGTGGACAGCGCCGCGCGCGGGCAATCAATACTATCTGTACGGAAAGTTCCAGGCTCTCGATAGCGCCGGAGAATGGTATCGCGATTCCAGCGGACACCTGTACTTCTGGGCGCCGGGCAACGCCAACCCGGCGACGCAGGACATCGAAGTCAAGCACCGCGACTATGCTTTCGATCTCGACGGCAAGTCGAACACCACCATCAACGGCATCAGCATCTTCGCCGCGACCATCGAAACCGACGGCGGCTCGTCGAATACCGTGATTAATCACATTCGGGCCACGTACCTTTCGCAATTCACGTGGGAAACCCTCGGCTATCAGCAGCCGGCCAACTCCGGCATCATGCTCTATGGCAACAACAGCGTGCTGGAGAATAGCACGATCGCCTGGAGCGCCGGTGACGGCGTCATCGTTCGCGGGAGCAATGTCCGCGTTACTCAGAACGTGATTCACGACATCGACTACAACGCCGGTGACTCGGCCGGTGTGCGCGTCTACGGCGCGACCGACACCGTCGATCACAACCTCATCTACAACGCCGCCCGCAACGGCATCATCGTCCAGGGCCAGGCCGATCAGATCACCGCCAACACCATTCACGATGTGATGCTGCAAACATCCGATGGCGGCGCGATCTATACCGTCGGCAGTAATGGGGCCGGCGGGTCAATCTCCTACAACGCGATCTACTCCATCCACGAACACGTGCCCGGCTCTTCGCCGACCTACTTCTCGGCCAACGGGATCTTCCTCGACAACAATGCTTCCAACTGGACGGTCGAGAACAACCAGATCGCGAATGTTGACGGCGGCGTGAAGATGAACTTCAACTCCACCGGCAACCGCATCGAGAACAATATTCTGTCCGGGACCGTCGGCAGCATCGTTGGCAACAGCTCAGGAAGCTGGTGGGGAACGATCATCAGCGGCAATACGCTTTACAGCGCCATCGCGATGTCGAATCCTGGCGCGAAGATCACTTCGAATTCCGTCGCTCGCGGCACGCCGTCGATCAATCCCAGCGCGGTGCCCCCGCCCGATCCGGTGCCAACGCAGTACAACGGCGGTGGATCGTCTTCCTCCGGCGGCGGCAGTTCGAATTCCGGTGGATCCGGCTCGGGCAGTAGCTCGTCCGGCAGCGGTTCGTCGGGCTCGGGTAAAAGCACCGGTGGAACCAAAACCTCCGGCAAGGGATCCAGCGGCTCCGGTTCGGGGAACTCCGGCGCAGGAAGTTCCGGCTCCAACGGCGGCGGATCAAGTGATGTCGGTAACGGTACCGGCTTCGTCGGCAACGGCGGCGCCTGGGGCTCGTTCACCGTCATTGGTCCGGTCCGTCCCGCCGTAACCGATGTGACGCCGGCCACGCAGCCGATCGCTCCGATCACCTTTACAAGCCAGACCAACGCGACGGCCACCAACACCGCCGCCATGAACGGAACGCCGGGCACGGTGCTCGAATACGACAACATTGATTTCGGGAACGGCGTCAAGGCGCTCGAGATCCAGCTTGCCGCGGTCGGCGTCCCGAAAACGGCGCGCGTGCAGATCCGTCTCGACGGCAAGAACGGAAAACTGCTGACAACCATCGTTCCCAAGACCGGAAAGAAAGCCGCCGCGATTCAAAAATTGCATGTCGGCAAGATCACCGGTGTGCACAGCGTCTACTTCGTGGTCACGGGCAAATCCGGCGAAGTTTCGCTCGGCGGATTTGCGTTTACGTCGCCATCGAAATAGTCATTCGCTTCCCGTAACCTGCCGCCGATGATCCGCGTGCTGCATCTGGTCGGTCCCGACGCATCGGTCTCCACGTCAACCGGCGTGGCGATCCTGTCGCGACCTGACGAGCAGATGCGATCCGCGGTCTTCCGTATCGGCAAGGGCGGCGATTTTCGCAACGCGCTCTCCGCCGCCGCCACATTGCGATTTGCGCCGGTTCCTTTCGATCTGATTCACGCTTGGGACCGCGCTGCATTCCTCGCCGCCGTCGGGAGCGGCGGCCCCGTCGTCCTTAGCATCGACACCGCGCTAAGCACCGGCGAGATTTCCTGGCTGGCGGCAGCAGCGGTCCCAAACGTACGGCTTGTTGCCGGCTCCTCGTGGACTACCGCCCAATTGCAATATAGCGGCGTTTCTCCCGAGCACTGCCAGACGATTCTGCCGGCCGCGATGTTGCCGCCCTTCGCCGCCGACGCAACCGTTGGAGCCGCTCTTCGAGCAGAGCTGGGATTCACCGCCTCTGATTTTGTGGTCCTCGCGCCCGGCGAGTCAGTTCGCTCGGCCAATCACGCCGCGGCATTGCATGCTGTTTCGATTCTGCACGTCCTCAACCCGCGATTTCGACTTTTGCTCTGGGGACGTGGCCCAATGACGCGCGGACTGAAGGGCCTGTCGAATCGGCTCGGGCACGATCATATTGTAATCTGTGCCGATCGCGTGCAGCCGTCGCGATTCATGCTAAGCGACTTGGCCGCGGCATCCGACGCCGCGTTGTTCTGCGCTGTCGAGCCCGCCCCCACCGCTCCGATCATCGCCTGCGCCGCGGCGGGACTGCCGATCGTCGCGTTCGACACCGCGCTGTCTCGCGAACTGTTCCCCGGCGACTGTGTAATAAAAGTGCTTCCGCCAAAACCGCGCGTGCTGGCCCAGGCACTCTTGCAACTGTCGGAAGACGCCGTCAAGACCGCGCGACTTGGACAGGCGGCAAAGGCGTGCGCCGCCGATCGATTCACGCCCGAGCGCTTCGGCAACAACTACGTCAGCGTCTATCGCGACCTCATGGCCGCGGTGTCACTTCAGCACACGCGGATGGACGTCGTTTGAGCACGCGACTTCACCGGCACCCGCGCTCAGATCTAGCTGATCGTTGCCCGCACCGTGACAACATTGTTGCCGTTGGTGTTGGGGTCGGGCGGGGTCGTCGCCGAACCCAGCACAGCCTTCAGATAGAAGCTCGAGCCGAACTCATTGGTGGGGATGTAATCCAACGTGACCCGCCGATTCATGTTCTTACCCAGTCGAAACCCTTTGAGGGTCCTCTGAACAAGTTCGCTGTCCTGCAGGGCAGCGTCGTCACTGGACTCATACAACACGACGTCAGCGGTTCCGACGGATGTCGCGTTTCCTACGTTCTTGATGTTGAAAACCATCTTCGCTTTCTTGCCGGTCTTCAGTGTGACATTGCCCGGCGGAACAATACTGAGGCTCAGGTCCCCGCTTGGCTCGGTGATTTTCACGGCGCGCTTAGCGGCGGTTGAATAGGTCGCGGTGCCCGCGTTGGTTTCAATGACGCTCGCCAGGATGTCGTATGAGCCGGTGGCAAGCGTCGAGGCATAATTGAACGGAACGCGGATAAGCCTCGTCTGGCCCGGCTTGATCGACAGATTCGACAGCGTGAGCGTCGTCAGGCTGGTGTCGTCCGTGCTCAGCACTGAATCCGTCGACTCGTACACCTGAACGGAGATCGGGCCAGGGAAGGTTGTCGATCCGGTATTTTTGACCAGCACCTGGATGAAGCCGCGGGCGCCGCCCATGACGCGCTTGGGGAGCGTATTGGTGATGGTTGCTGTCAGTTGTCCCGGTGGGAGTGGATTGCCGCTTCCACCCCCGCCGCCGCCGCTGTTGGTCGGCGTGTAATTCACTCCACCGCCAGGCGTGGTAATGCTATAGCTTGTCGGTTGCGTGATGTAGTCGGTTACGCCAATCCAGTGCGGCGAGCTAGCAGGCGTCTGCCCCGCGCTGACGGTATTCGAATAAGCATCGGCCGCCAGAATGATTGATCCATCCGGCGCCACGGCGGCAGCACGAACGACTTCGCCCCGGTAATACTGACGCGGCACGAAGTTCGGATCGACAGTGGTTTGGAAGCTCGAATCAATCGCTCCCATGGATGTCAGTTTGGCCACGAGCGGCATAATCCCGACGGGATAGCTTTGGTCATCAGCACCCTGAGAACCCACCACGACGATCCCACCGTCCGACTGCGACACGAGCAGGTTGACGCCCAGGAACGTTGGGAAGGTGGGATCGAGCGGAATTTGCGGGGCCTCGTTATAAGTGTTGTTCACATAGTAGAACGATGCAAAACCGCCGTTGCCGAAGGAGCTATCGGCCACACCCGCCGAGGAAAATTCCTCGATGGTTAGATCCCCGACAGCCGCGACGATCTTTCCACTGGAAAGCACTGCAATGGCGAGGGTGGATAGGTCTGAAGCGCCGTTGTTAGCAATGGCCGTCGCAACACCGCTCGTGCCGAAGCCAGTATCTGCCGAGCCGTTGGCGTTATACCGATAGATCGCCGCCAGGGTTCCATTGCGCGATCCAATGAGAATCTTACCGTCAGGTTGAAGCGCAAGACTCGTCGGATACGCCGGCGATCCGGATACCGGCGTCCCGAGATCGAACGTCAACTTGCCGGTTGAATTGAAACTGGTATCGAGGGCCCCGCTGCTGAGATACCGAGCGACATGGAAGCCGTTATCCGGGCTCGAAAAATATGAGCCGGCAACCGTGATGACGTTGCCAGATCCGACCACCATCGAGTCAATCTGCTCATTTCCGGTAAAATCGGTCGTCACAATTCCGCCGGTACCGAACATGGTGTCGAGCGCACCCGCTGCCGTATAGCGTACGAGCGCGAACTCAGCATCGGTCGGCGAAGTCGCCGAATCTTCGGACACGCCGCCGATGACGATCTTGTCGTCGGATTGAATCGCGATCGTGTTGGCGATCGAAACATTCCCGATTGCCGTTTCGACGATTCCATCGGCGCCGAACGTGGTGTCGACGGTGCCGTCGGTGTTGAGCCGCTCGACGAAAATCTCGCCGATGCCGTTGGTTGCGACCGTGCCGATTGAACCCGCGATCAGGATTTTCCCATCCGACTGCACCGCCGTCGCGCGCATGGTGCGCTGTGCTGCGGCTTGCGTCCAGACGGACGTGGGATCGTTGACTTGAATCACCCCGCCCTGGCCGAACGTCGGGTTGATTCCGCCGGCGGAAACATTTACCGTGGTCGTGGCTGCGGGGAACGTCGTGCTCGAAATGTAGTTGTCGACAATCCGCGCCAATCCCAAATATGTTGGGCCGTTCACCTCCGGATTGTCGACCAGAAGGATGTTGCCGTCCGGCGTGAGGTCGAGCGATGTATCAGTCGAGTCGTAGCCGTTGCCAAAGTTGAAGGGCGCGAAGTTGAAAGTTGAGTCGACCGCGCCTTTTGACGTCAGACGAAAGATCTCATCGGTGAGATTTCCATCGTTGCCGCCGATGATAATCTGGCCGTCCGGCTGCAGCAGAAGCGCATCGCTCACTCCCAACACGCCGGCATTGTAGGGCACGTTAAAGAAGCCGCCACCTGGCGCGTCTTTTGTGTTGCCGAAGGTGGTGTCAACCGAGCCGTCGGCATTGAATCGCATGACGGCGAAGCTGTTTTCTGGCACATCTTCGTAATTGTTAAAGCCGCCGGCGAGAATGCGGCCGTCCGGCTGCACGATGAGCTGCGAAATCGTCGCGGCGTCGTAGTCATCCCCGCTGGTGTCGGAGAACCACATCGGAATAAACGCCATTCCGCCGTGGCCGAAGGTAGTATCGAGCGAACCATCGGTATTGAACCGCCACACAGCGGGGTCGATTTTATAATTACCCCCGACAAGCACTTTCCCATCCGGCTGGACGGCAATTCCCATCGGATTGCTTGAGCCACCCGAAGATATGGTCACACTGTTGTCGGAGTTGTCGACCTGTTCAATATAAGTGCCGGTCGAATTGAACGACGTATCGAGTGCCCCGGCCGGGGTAAACTTCGCGACCGTAAACGAGTTAAGCGTGTAGTGCGAATCGCTTGGGTGGGCCGGATCTTGAAACGTTGTGCGACCGACGACAACGATGCTGTTGTCGCTGGTAAGCGCCAGCGCTTGGATGTTGACATCGGCGCTGGGCGCAACGGTCAGCTTTCCGCCGGTGCCGAACGTGGTATCGAGCGAACCATCGGCGTTATAGCGCGCCAAGTCATCCCCGCCGCCGACGATAATCTTGCCGTCACTCTCGATTGCGACGGCTTTGGCAATCGCTGAATCGGAGAACGACGTGGTGACAACGCCGTTGGTTCCGAAAGTGGCGTCGAGCGCGCCGTCGGCAGTCACGCGCTCAATCAGGAATGAGCTGTTGGAAAATGCTGTTTGTCCAACGAGGACGGCTTTGCCGTCACTCTGCATGGCGCTCGCCCGTATCGTCCCCGCCGAAGGGAGCAGCACCTGCCCGCCGGCGCCGAAGCTCGTATCGAGCTGGCCGGCGCTGAGCAGCCGGCGGTCCTCAAGCAACTCCACCGATGCCATCGCGGTTCGCCGCACCGCTTGGGCCGGTTTCCTTCGCTTTCGGTTATCGGACGTTCCCTGAACAAAACTTACCCACGACGCATCGCCAAACGCGTGACGCGACATATTGGTTTATTGGGTCGGTCCCCTGCTGGTGTGTTAGCCGACCTTCTCCTCATAGACACTATACTCCACAAATTCGGAACGTGACGCCCCGCAAATCGATGCTTTGTAATCCGATTCGGTATTCAAATCCGTCCATATCTGGAAGTTCCTGACGTTCCGTGGACTTAAACGCTATTTGTCAAGAATTTGGTCGGCGATCTGAACTATCCACAAGTACCGTGACCGGGCCGTCGTTGACGAGGTGAACTTTCATATCCGATCGAAAACGGCCGGTTTGAACGGGCACGCCGAGCGACTTCACTGCTTCCAGCAGCCCGGCGAAAAGCTCGCCGCCTTGTTGGGCGTCAGCGGCGGCATCAAAGCTGGGCCGGCGGCCTTTGGCGGTGCTCGCGGCGACGGTGAAGTTGCTGATCAGCAGAATCGATCCGCCGGCGGCGCGGACGTCGATGTCGAAGTGCTGGTCGCCGGCGGGAAAAAGACGCAGTTCGGCAAGCTTCTTCGCGCTCCAGGTCACATCGTCCATCGTGTCAGTCTTGCAGACGGCGACGAGCGCGACGAGCCCGAGGCCGATCGAGCCGGCGGGCACGCCTTCAACATCAACCGACGCCTCGGTGACGCGCTGAACGACGGCGATCATGCCAGCGCTCCGGTTAATACGGAGCCGAGCGTATGGGCGTCGGCGATTCGATCGATGCGGACCTGCAGTTCCTGTCCTGCCGACAGATCATCTTTATCGTCAACGAGGATTGGGAAGTACCGTTCGCTTCTACCATGGCGGTGGCTGCGACCGTCGTACTGCACATGGCCGCGTTCGAGGATCACGGTGGCAACCTCGCCGACGAAGGATTTACGGAACGCCCGCGAGGACTCGGAAGCGAATTGTGTGAACCTCGCGATGCGGGCGTTGACGATCGGGCCGTGGATGAATTGGCCGGTCCATCGGGCGGCGGCTGTCCCCGGCCGAGGAGAATAGGGGAAGGCGTGAATGTGAATAAAGCCCGACCGGCGGGCGACATCGACGGTCTTTTCGAACTCGGCATCGTCTTCGCCGGGGAAACCGACGATGATATCGGTCGTCAGCGCCGGTCGATCGAACGCGGCGTGGATGCGATCGACCATGCCCAGAAATTTGCCGCGATTATATTGCCGGTTCATCCGGCGGAGGATCAGATCAGAGCCACTCTGTAAAGGTATATGAAAGTGCGGCACGACTTGCGGGCTTGCCGCCATCGCTTCCAGCAGTGACGGCGTCAGATCACCGGGCTCGATGCTCGAGAGGCGGAGTCGCCGCAGGCCTGTGACGGCCGAAAGCGCCTCGATCAACCCCTCTAACGAGTTTTGACCCCGCTGCCGGCGATGCAGCGCCGTAGATTGCCCATACGCGCCGAGGAAGATGCCCGTTAGCACAATTTCGACGTGACCGGCATCGACCAATCCGCGCACTTCTTCAACGACCTGCTCGACCGGTTTGCTCCAAAGCGTCGGCCGCAGGCTCGGGATGATGCAGTACGTGCAATGGGCGTCGCACCCGTCCTGAATCTTGACGAACGCACGCTGGCGTGACGCCTGTCGATCGCCCAGCAGCGGAAGGCTTCGTGCTCCGCGCAGCGACGGCGGAATGTCATTGACTTTTGTACCCTTTTTTGGTCTATTTTCAAGCGTGACATTCCCCGCCGCGGACTTCTCTCCTTTAACCTGAATTTGAGCGACGGCCGGCGGCGGCGGTGTGATCGCGGGCGGATTGATCGTTTGAACTTGCGTCGGCTCTGAATCGGTTTGCCACGCTTTGAACAGGCGATCAAACTCGGCGGCGAGATTGTCGTGATGCGTGAGGACCGCATCGACGCCATTGAGTTTGCGAGCGGCTTCGGTATCGCTGGTGGCCCAGCAGCCGATGACAACCAGACGCCGATCGGATATCGCGGCGGATTGTCCCTCGTATGGCCCGGTAACCACCACCGACTGATCCTGAGCGTGTGCTGACTTAGGCAAGCCCAGGCGAACCAGCCGACGGGTTGCCTGGCGGCTTTGCGAGGCGGCTTGACTCGTCACGCTACAGCTGTTGATGACGCGGAGGTCGGCATCAGCAGCTTCGGCCGGCGATAAGCCCCGGGCGCGGAGCAACGTGGCCAGTTGCTCGCTCTCATACTGGTTTACCTTACAACCGAGGGTTTCAACGTAAAACGTTTTCATGGATTCGAGAGATTCACGGACCTCAGTGGGAACTTAACGCAGACCACAACGTCCAAATAACTCTGGCTGAATCATAAATGCCTGCCGCGGCGGAACAAGTAAGTTGAAGGCCGTGGCGTCGGCCTGTAGAAGTTACCACCCTGGATCGCACAACGGATTGATGCGGGCTGCTTAGCCCGCCGAACATATCGGAGCACACATGGCAACTCCCCGCTTCGCTTGGGGCATCGACGTCGGCAACCGCGCGCTAAAAGCGATCCGACTTTCGCACGGTCCCGAAGGGCTGGTCATCGACGACTTCGATGTTGTTGAGCACGAGCAGGTTCTTGCCAGCGCCGGCGACAACCGCGAATCGATGATTCAAACGGCGCTGGCCAACTTCGTGCAGCGCCACGACATGCGCGGCGGGGTGGTGGCCGTCGGCGTGAGCGGGCAATCTTCGTTCGCCCGCTTCATCAAGCTGCCGCCGGTTGAGCCGCGCAAGATTCCCGAAATCGTCAAGTTCGAGGCGATTCAGCAGATTCCCTTCCCCCTTGATGAAGTCGAGTGGAGCTATCAATTATTCCAGGATCCGAATTCGCCGGACGTGGAAGTCGGCATCTTCGCGATGCGGAAGGATCTGGTCAGCCAGCACATCAAGATGTTCACCGACGTTGGGCTGAACGTCCAGGCCGTTCAGATGAACCCGCTGGCGGTTTACAACGCGATGTATCACGACGATCGTCTAAAGGGCACGACGATGATCATCGACCTCGGCGCCGAGAACACCGACCTGATCATCGCCGAGGGTGAAGCCATCTGGCTCCGCTCCATCCCGATCGGGGGCAACAACTTCACGGAAACACTCGTCAAGGCGTTCAAGCTGAAGTTCCCCAAGGCCGAAGAACTGAAACGCAACGCCTCGACCAGCAAATATGGGCGTCAGATTCTTCAGGCGATGAAGCCGGTGTTTAACGATCTGGTCGCCGAGATTCAGCGCTCGATCGGCTTCTATGCTTCCGTGCACCGGGATTCGCGCATCACCCGCGTGCTCGCCCTCGGCGGGACATTCCGCCTGCCGGGCTTGCAGAAGTATGTGCAGCAGAACCTGCAGATTGACGTTCAGCGGATCGATCGGTTGGGCGCGGGAGCACCAGCCGATGCCCGGGCCGCCACGCAGTTCCATGAGAACATTCTGTCTTCGGTTAGCGCCTACGGCTTGGCCATCCAAGCGATGGAAGGCGCGAAGATCAACAGTTCGCTGCTGCCGGCGAGCATTCGTCGGGAAAAGATGTGGCAGGAGAAGTCCAAGTGGTTCGCCGCGGCCGCCGCGATCTTCGTAGCCGCGCCACTACTTGCATACGGCTCTATTCAGTGGGGCCAGCGGATGCTCGATGCCAACCAAAGCATCAACCGCGACAACATGCAGAAGCTGACGGAATTCCAGGGAGACGACCAGGCGTGGTCGCAGGTGGAACAAGCGGGGGCGGGCGATCGCACGCGGACGACGAACTACAACTCACTTCAGCTTGGCCGAGATGTACAGGCGACGCTGCTGGCGGATATCGCCGGGTGCGTGCCGAAGCCACCGGAAGCGCTGCTCAAGGCGTTACAGGCCGCCGCCAGTGGGCAGAAGGCGGACCTCCCGCCACGCGGCTCGCGCGAGATCATTCGCATTGACCGCATCTCAATGCTGTACAAGCCGGATCTTGCGGACATGCTGGCTCCAAACGACGGGGCGCTTAGAGCCATTGACATCCCATCGATAGCGATGAAAAACGGTAACGCCAACCCGCGCTCGCGCGCCGTTGGGCAACCGGCGCGAGCGCCGTTGAGCCCGTACGGGATGCCAAACAGCCCAAGTGCCGCCCCAACGACGCCGAAGCATGGCTTCGTGATCGAGGTAATCTGCACGACACCGCGCAGCGACGGACCGACCTATGTGCTTGACAAGTTTGTCACGAAGCTGCTGAAGATGACTTCGACATCGCCGAACGTCAGCTACGCGGTTGAGCGAGCGATTGCGCCGGTTTCAGTCACGCTGGCCAATGATCGGGGCGTTAGCGCCCCGGCTCCGCCCGGATTGCGTATGCCGGGAGGATTTGGGATGCCGCTGAATCGGCAGATGGTGGCTCCCGGTGGGTTGAGTCAGCCGCCGATGCGGCAACCCGCCGCGAGCGGCGCGGCCGCCCCGTCGTTTGACCCGATGCAGGATCCCGTAACCAAGGAAGACATGAGCGCCGATATCCGCGTCACGGTGAAGATGGTGGTCACGCTCGATCCACCGCCGCCACCCAATAGCGGACAGTCAAATCCGTAAACTTCGTCTTGCCAATGGGCGCGTTTGAGGTCAAGTCATGGAAATAGTCAAGAAAAACTGGTTCAGCATCACTTGCGGATTGATCGCGGTGCTGGCCATCGTCGCGGTGCCAACATATATCAGCCGAGAGCAGAAGGCGCTCCAGAAGGCGCTCGATACGCGCGTCGGAACGTTGACATCGCTCACGTCTCTGAAAACTTCCGTCCGGCATCAGCCCGTCGTGTCAATCGACCCGAACGCCACTGCCCCGGAGCTCACCGTCTTCCCAAGTCCGAGCGTGGTTGAAGCGGGCAAGGCCGCGATCGCGCAGGTTCAGGCGCAAAGCGTGGAGCTAGAAAAGCTTGCGACGGACCTGAATCGCCACACGTTGCTGGTGCCGGGTTCGCTGCCGGAACCGGGGTCGGCACCGGGATCTGACACATACAGCTTCACCCGCGCCTACTTGCAGGAACTGCGGAAGGACATGCCCGGGCGTCTGAACATCACGACGCCGCCAACTGACGCCGAAATCGGCGCCCAGCGTGACGCCGAGGCCAAGCGC
>Ga0182024_10012671_pt1 | contig 16636 bp, 17 predicted proteins | sample P32metaG_FD_120480 | JGI IMG/M metagenome (GOLD analysis project Ga0182024, IMG submission 120480) | Permafrost microbial communities from Stordalen Mire, Sweden - P3-2 metaG (Illumina Assembly) | ecosystem: Environmental > Terrestrial > Soil > Wetlands > Permafrost | place: Sweden: Stordalen... | reverse complement strand
GGCTGCATTCCGGCCGCTGCTGCGGCCTCCGTCGCCCGGCGGTCGACGGCTACCCAAAATCACGGCGCGTGGTCGGGAGCGGTGATGGGAATCGAGGGCGGGAAAGAGGGCAGCGCGGTGTTCGTGGCGGAGGGAGAAAGAGCTGGGATGGGCGCGGGAGTTACGGTTGTCGCGCCGGGCAGCACCGGGGCGAGCGGCGACACGGGGGGCGTGGCCAAAAGCGGCTGGGTCGGCAACGGCGCGGGCTTGACCTTGAGAAGGGGCGGCGGCGGGACGACTTCGTAGAAGCGCAGGGCCTCGATGCGGCCGGTGATCTTCCTCAAGGGATAGACGCCGTAATCGGGGTCGCGGGCGGGGTCGCGGATGAGGTAGTCCCAGCCCTGCTTGCCGACGATGACCACGAAATGCATGGTGCCGTTGCGCAGGTGCAGCCGGACGATGACCGGGTTGCCCTTGAGGATGTTGGCGTCGATGAGCGAGTAGGAGGGCAGGTCCTCGTAGGCTTTTTGGACCTGGCCGCCCGCGATATCGGCGGCCCGTTCCCAGACGAGCAGGCCGTCGCCGACGAACCCGCCGTGGGTGGTGAGGAAGGCGTTGAGCCGCTGCGGGTCGGTGTCGACGCCGTAGGCGTGCAGGACCATGGCGGCCGAGGTGATGGCGCAGCCCTGCTGGCCGAGCGTGTCGATGGTGTTGCCGAGCAGCTGGTCGCCCCAGCGCGGGTCGTCCTGCGCGAAGGCGTCGACCGGGATGACGGTGCGGTGGAGGAAATAGTGGCCGCCGCTGGAGGAGATGACGTGCTTCCAGTTGAGGAAGGCCGGGAGGCCGAAATGGATGAGCAGCGCGAGGACGAGGCCGCCGAGCCAGACATAGGGGCGGCCGATCTCCCAGGGCCAGAGTTCCGCATGCCGCGGGTGGTAGCCCGGGCTCAGCCGCGCGAGCGGGACGGTGGGGCGCGGGGCGTGCATCGCGGGCAGCTTATCGCGGATGGGGGAATGGGACAAGGGGCGCGACGGATTTCATCCGCGCATCACGCTTAGGTCGAACTCTGCGAAGCAGTTAAAAATGGGCTGAGATGCTTTTATCGGACCGCGAAGCGATCCGAGAGGCGGGCTGCGTGCCCAAGTGCAACTTGGGCACGAGGGGATGGCTCAGTCGGTAGCCGTCGACCTCCGGGCGACGGACTCCTCGCAGACAGATTTGCAACCAACGGTAACGATGTTCGTCGATCAGATCAGTTCACGGCAACGGGTGTCTTAGACTCCCCCGGCGCGCGTCCGGCAGCCGTCCGTCGCCCGGAGGTCGACGGCTACCGACTAAGGTTGGACGGTGGGGATAGCGTGGCGCTCAATCCTTGATATCCCCGGCCTTACCACCCATGAGGCCGACACGGACGCCGTAGGCTTTCAAAATGCGGCTAGCCTTGCCGGAGATGACGACGAGAATGATCAGACCGATCACGGGAATGAAGAGCCCGACGCTATAGAGCCAAACGAAGCGCATGCGCAGGCTCCGACCCAGTTTATAGAGGGCGACGATTTCGAAGACGATGGCGGCGATCAACACCAGGAGACCGACGAGCGGAATGTGGGCGAGAAAATAGGAGATAAACCCTGTGAGCACCGACCACATGAGAAGGTTCTGGTCGCGGGCGATGGTGCGTAGCTCGTCCTTCGTGAAGGTGAACTCGGCAAGGATGGAGGCGGGAACGGCCGGAGACGCCGACGGCGCAACGGGCGTGGGCAGGCTATCGAGCAGCTGCCCGAGTGGCGTCCAGGCGGCGAGACCCGCATACCAAGCTGGAGTCTCCCGGGAAGTCTCGCCGCGCGCCAAGGATTGGCGAAGCTGGTCGATGGTAAATGGCCCTTGTTGCTGGCCATTGACGGCGAGATAAATCTGATGCACGCGCCCTCAGTTCTAAAAACAGCTTCCTCGTTGTCAACCTTCGTCGAAAACCGGGGGTGTCCTAGTCCAACGGCAGGCGTCCGGCAACCGTCCGTCGCCCGGAGGTCGACGGCTACCGGCGGAGCTGACCAAATGCCGGGGTCGAGAGCCGCACCTGGAAAACTGGACACGCTGGAGCGGGGCGCGGACAATGGGCGCTTCATGTCTATTTTTCTCCTGGGTGCGACGGCGGTGGGCAAGAGCTCGGTGGCGCTGGAGATGGCGCGGGCGCGCGGGGCGGCGATCCTGACGCTGGATGCGATGCAGGTTTATCGCGAGGCGGACATCGGCGTGAGCAAGCCGAGCGCGGCGGAGCGGGCGGAGATTCCGCATGGCGGGCTGGACCTGGCGGACTTCGGCGAGGTGTTCGACGTGGCGCGTTATGTGGAGCAAGCGACGGCCTTTTTGGCCGAGCAGGCGTCGGCGGGCCGGCCGGTGATTATCGTGGGCGGGACGGGCTTTTATTTTCGCGCGCTGACGCAGGGTCTTTGTGACGCGCCCCCGATGTCGCCCGAGCTGCGCGGGGAACTCGGCGCGCTTTCCACCCGGGATTTGCGCGCGCGGCTGGAGCGGGTGGATGCGTCGATGCTGGAACGGCTGGACGGGGAGAATCCGCGGCGGCTGATGCGCGCGATCGCCGTGATGGAGATGACCGGGCGTTCCCTCGCCGTGTGGCAGGCGGAGACGCCCCCGCCGCCGGTTAAGGAATTCCGCGCGTTCTGGCTGCAGCGGCCGAAGTGGGAGCTGGACCGGCGCATCGCGGCGCGCGTGGACGCGATGTTCGCCGCAGGCTGGGTGGACGAGGTGCGCGGGCTGATCGCGCGGCATGGCGCGGAGAAGGTGATGGCGTTTCCGGGGATCGGTTACCGCGAGATCGCGGAGGCGCTGGCGGCCGAGCCCGAGGGCGACGGGTCCGGGGCGAAGCGATCCATCATCACGGCGACGCGGCAGTACGCCAAGCGTCAGTTGACGTGGTTCCGGCGCGAGCCTAAGCTCGAAGCAGTGACTCTCTCCAGCGCCGCGACTGTTCCGCCCGCGCTCGTTTCGTTTTGAAAGCAACCCTCACGACCTCAGCCCCGACGGGCATGGAGCGCGCCCTGCTGGTAGGGCTGGAAACGCCCGAGGACAGCAAGTGGGACCACGCCGAATCGCTGGAGGAACTGGGCGAGCTGGTGAAGAGCGCCGGCGGCGAGGTGGTCGATACGCAGGTGCAGCGGCGCAACGCGCCGACCGCGCCGTTCTACATCGGCAAGGGCAAGGCCGAGGAGCTGGCCAAGTTGTGCGGCGAGGAACGCATCGGCACGGTGATCTTCAACGATGAGCTAAGTCCCGCGCAGAGCCGCAACCTGGAAAAACTTTTTGCGCGCAAGATTTTGGACCGCACGCAGCTGATCCTGGACATTTTCGCGCAGCGGGCGAAATCGCGCGAGGGCAAGCTGCAGATCGAGCTGGCGCAGCTGCAATACCTGCTGCCGCGCTTGACCGGCATGTGGACCCACCTGTCGCGGCAGAGCGGCGGCATCGGCACGCGGGGCCCGGGCGAGACGCAGCTGGAAGTCGACCGTCGGCGCGTGCAGGAAAAGATCGCGCGGCTGACGCGCGAAATCGGCGAGGTGCGGCAGCATCGCAGCGTGCAGCGGCAGGGCCGGCTGCGGCAGCACTGGCCGATCATTTCACTCGTCGGTTACACGAACGCGGGCAAGTCGACGCTGCTGAATCGCATGACCGATTCCGACGTGTACGCCGCGGACAAGCTTTTCGCGACGCTGGACCCGACGACGCGACAATTCGTTTTGCCGAACAAGCAGAAGGTGCTGCTGACCGACACGGTGGGCTTTCTCAAGCAGCTGCCGCATCACCTGATCGAATCGTTCAAGGCGACGCTGGAGGAAACGGCCGAGGCCGACCTGCTCCTGCACGTGGTCGACCTGAGCCATGCGCTTTACGAGCAGCAGATGGCGGCGGTGCAAACGGTGCTGGAGGAGCTGAACGCGTGGGGCAAGCAGATGATCATCGTGTTCAACAAAATCGATCGCGTGGCGAACCCGGCGCTGATCGAGCAGGTGCTGCATCATTATCCGGGCAGCGTGGCGATCTCCGCCTCGACGGGCGAGGGGCTGCCGGAACTTTTCAGCGAGATCGAGCAGCGGCTGAAGGCGTGGCGGATGCGCGTGAAGCTGGTGCTGCCGAATCACCTGACCGCGCTGCTGGCCGAGCTGCATCGCGTGGGCCGCGTGCTGGACGTGAGTTACCAGGACGATTCCACGACGCTGACCGCGCACATCCCGCCGCAGCTGCAGGGGAAGGTTAAGAAGTATGTGGTGGATGAGGCGGACGGCGCGGCATAGCGCAATGATTTGCTGGACGGACGATGCTCGCCGAACGCCTCTCAAGGCGCGGCGTTGTCGGAACTCCAGCTCTAGCGGTCGGACGGAAGGGCGGCGGCCAGGCTTAGTTCCGGCATGTCAGGCAGCGGATTGGCGAGCCGGGCCTGCGCGATTTGGGTCCTTTTCGCGAGCTGCCCGGGTGTCAGAATTTTTGCAAGGGCATTTTCCCTGGCCTCCGCCACGTCGCTAAGATGAGTCTCAACCTCGGCCTTTGTGTGGGCGCTATAGTGGAAGATCCGATTGGCCAGCTCGATTTGAGAGAAGGCCGCCTCGACCTGTTGCCTCTGTTTGGCGCTGAGGTACATCGTTTTGTCGACTTCGTCCGTTGCGGCGTCGGCCATGGCAGCGGCATTGCGCCGTTCGAACGGCAGTCTCATTTGTTCCCAGGCGGCGAACTGCGCGGGCGTGCAGACTTCCTGCAGAACCTGCGCGACCGTTTTCGTCGCAGTGCCATGCCTGGTGGCTTCCATCGCGACTTTGACTTGGCTGGCCTGCTCGGGCGTAAGCGCCAGCTCCCTCTGAAGCTGCCCGAGCTCGCGCGTGAAGTAAGCCTGTAGGACGGGACTATCCGCCCTGCCGACAGGCGTTTGGTCATCGCCGAATACGATGCAGGTCAGCCCGGCGAGGATGAGAGAACCGAGGAGCAATTTGCGCATGGGAAGGGACTCCGGCAGCTCGAATGCTTGACGATCACGCCGTTGGCAGTGGAATTCAAGCTCGAATGTGTCGGCAAACGGCGCCTGAGGCGTGCGTGTCGTTTACCCATGTGGACCTCAACGCTCTCCTCGCACCCATGTTTCCAAATGCAACTTGAGCCGAGAAAACATGAGGCGGAGGCCTGACCGTTTTTACTTCGGCAGCATGCCCTTGCGGGCGAGCGCGGATTTGAGGCGCTGTTTGCCGTTGGTCTCCAGCACCGCATTGTGACCGACGATGATGCGGTCGAAATCCCACGTGAGGAGTTCGCGGATGGAGCGGTCATACGCGGGCCGGTCCTTGATCTGCAGGGGATAGAGCCGGGCGGAGTCGGGGCTCTCCTTCACGCCCATGAGGGTCTGGCGCATGAACGAGGTCCAGCCGGTTGATTCCGCAAAGTTGAAGACGAGGTCGGCGACGATGAGTGTGCGCGACGGGGCGTGCAGGACGACGTGCTCCTGGGCCTTGGGCATGCCGTCGACGAGAAGCACACGCACCTCGGGATTCCATTCGGGCGGCGCAGGCAGGAGCGGCTGCGTGGTGATGTTCGCGCCAGCCGAGAAGCCGTCCGGCGCGAGATAAGGAATGCCGGGGAAAGCGGCGCGGCCTTCCTTCGCAAAGGTGTCGTGCCGGAGCATGGAGTCGACGAGCCAGCCGGGCGTACCCAGGGCGTTGATATCCGCCACATCAGCCGCGGTGAACGGGCCGGTGGAATGGATGATGAGCTTGCCCGACGCGAGCCGGATGATGGTGACCACGCGGCCCTGATGTCCGCCGAGCATGCTGAGCGGGTAGTGCTGGATCCAGAGATTTTCGGCGACGGGTTGCATGGGGAAACGTAACTGTCCTTGCGGTTCCCGCTTACTTATTTCGACGGATGAGACGGATCATTCCCACCTGTCGCGAGAACGATCCGTCATCTGATTCAATTCGCCAGGGCGGCGAATTTGCGGCGCTCGGCGAAGAGGAGGAATGCGGCCAGGACGGCGACGACGAGCGGCGGCCCGACCAGACCGCCTTTGGCCACGAGGATGTGGAAGGCCAGGATGTTGACGATGACCGGGCCCACGATGAGCAGGCCGAAATTGCGGGTCTTGGGAATGGCGACGAGGATGCCGCCGAGAATCTGGAAAAGCTGCACGAGCATCAACCAGCCGGTCGTGTAGAATACGCCGAAGAACTGGCCGGCGGGAGAGTCGGCGGGCGGTGGCGGCGTATGCATGAGGCCGAGCATGAGTGCGCCCGGAAGCGCGACGAAGACGAAGCCGAGCAGGATGCCGGCGATGAGGGTTGCGATTTTCATAGAGAGTTATAGGGGGTTACTGACGGGAGGAGCGTATCGCACGCGGCTAAATCGGCCCAAGACGATGTTTGTGGGGTGAGCATGCTTTTTAAGTATACATCCTTCCTACGCCCGAGATTCCGTCATCCTGAGCTTGTCGAAGGATCAGACACGCTCCTCTATTCGACCAAGCGTGCATGCTCCGCAAGGTTTACACTCCTGCGCTCATTCGACCCGTGTCTGATCCTTCGACAGGCTCAGGATGACGGAGCTTTCTCCCAACAATTTTCCTATACCAAGAATCCGCTGGCGAAGTAGTCGTCGATGCCGGTCTCGAGCGTGAACTTGGGCTTGTAGCGGAGCGCGAGGGTGGTGGCGCTGAGGTCGGCCTCGGTGTGGGGCTGGTAGTGCTTGTGCGGGTTGTCGATGTAGTAGGGCGGCAGATTGAGGTCGAGGACGCGGTTGAGGTTCGCGACGATGTCGTTGAAGCTGCGCGGGACGCCGCTGCCGGCGTTATAGATGCCCGAGATGCGGGCGCGCGCGGCGAGGATGGTGCAGCTGACGATGTCCTTCACGTAGACGAAATCGCGGATCTGCTCGCCGTCGCGGAAGATGCGCGGGTGCTCGCCCTTGATCATCTGGCGGGCGAGCTGCAGCATCATGCTGGCGGCGGCGCCCTTGTGCTCCTCGCGCGGGCCGTAGACGTTGAAGTAGCGCAGGCCGACGACGACCTGGGTGGGATTCTCCGCGGCCCAGCGGCGCGCAAGGTTGTCGAGCTGCACCTTGGCGAAGGCGTAGACGTTGGCGGGCTTGGGCGGCTGGTCGACGCGGTTGACCCCGGCGGCGATGCCGTAGGTGGCGGCGGACGAGGCGTAGACGAGGCGCGTCTTGCGGCCGGCGAAGTAGTTGAGCAGGTTGCGCCACGCCTCGACGTTGTCGTGGACCTGGCGGAACTGGTCGTGGTCGGTGGTGTCGGTGATGCTGGCGAGGTGGAAGACGAGGTCGGGCTTCTTGCCGCCGAAGTAGTGCTTCACGTCCATCTTCGAGATGTCGGCGGCGATGACGTCGCCGGTGAAGCCCTCGAGGTTCTTGAAATGGCCGCTGCGGAAATCGTCCACGACGGTGATCTGCGCCTCGGGGTAACGCTTCGCCATTTCCAGCGTGAGATTGGAGCCGACAAACCCGGCGCCGCCGGTGATGACCACGTGCTTGTACATCGGGGAAGCGTAGCGGGACGCGCGGACGTTGTCGAATCTGGCCGGATGCGCGGGGACAGGAGACTTTTTGACGGAATTTCTGAAGGTGGGACTGCTGTCGGTAGCCGTCGACCTCCGGGCGACGGACGGTTGCCGGATGCGTGTCGGAGCCAATCTGACCGGTTAGCGGCGGTGACTCGCTGATTGCAAAATCTGGCGCGAGGAGTCCGTCGCCCGGAGGTCGACGGCTACCGGCGGACTGCGATTCCGATGATGACGGCGAGAAGAATCGCTATCACGGCGACGCCAAACCAGTTGATGTGGAGCGTCGTTCCACCCGCGAAGTCCAGAGTGCGCCAGACGGGATGGTTCATCGCGCCGTGGGTCCTACCGGCTGATATCGCGCTGGGTGAGGAGCTTGAACTGGCTGGCCTGCAACACCGAGCTGGCGACCTCGCTGTCCTCGACGTGGAGCGCGAGCGCCGCCTTGCCGCGCGGACGCGTGAGCAGCGAGTAGCTGGAGTGGATGTTGCACTCGGCCTGCAGGAGCGCGGTGAGGACGCCCTTGAGGTCGGTCGCGCTGCTGGAGAGCTCGACCACGACGAGGGAGACCTCGCTGAAGGCGAAGGCGTGCTCGGCGAAAACGGCGCGGGCCTTGTCGGGATCGTCCGCGACGAGCCGGACGATGGCCGAGTCGGCGGTGTCGAGGATGCTGAGCGCGACGACGTGGATGTTGGCCGCGGAGAGGATCTTCACGATGTCGAGCAGGCGCCCGACCTTGTTTTCCATGAAGACAGAAAATTGCTTCACCTCTTCCTCGAGGGGTCCCCTCTCCGTCTGCAGTTCGTTGGGCGTGGCTTCCATGCGGGGCGTCAGTGTGCCAAGGGGGCGCGATGGTTGTCACGAGCGATCTGGGCCGGCGGGCGGAGGGAATTCCAACAGGAAGACATGAAGGGGATGAAGGTTGAGGGGTTTTTGAAGGAACCTTGGGTTTTTGTTTTCATATCCTTCATGTTCTTCATCAACTTCATCAACTTCATCAGCTTCCTGTCTTCCTGTTGGAATTCCGGTTTCCTTTCGGCGTGACCCTTGTCCACTTTTCGGACAGCCTCATGAATCATGCCGAATAGTGCCTCACGCGCGAATGGTCCGAAGGCGCTGCCTGCCGTGGTGCGGCAGCGTCTGCTGTTGATCAACGGCCTGCTGGACGAGGTTTCGCGCAATTACGTGGCGCGGCTGCATCGCGAGATCGTGGAACTGACGCGCGCGCTGGAAACGGCCGCACGCGACGGCACGAGCCGCGACAAGGACCTGCGCGCGATCCTGAAGCGGATCGAGCATTTGCAGATCGATCCCGAGCGCGGACGACGCAAGGACCTGAAGAAGATCGACACGCTGATCGGCGAGGTGCAGGCGGTGGTGGAGACGTGGTAGGCGGCGAAGCACTGCCGTCAGCAGATCGCCGGTAGCCGTCGACCTCCGGGTGACGGAGGCCGCAGCAGCGGCCGGAATGCAGTCGCACGAGCGACTTTCTTAAATGGACAGGACGCCTCGCCTTTCCGTTCCGCTCGCGTTGCTCGCTCCGTCGCCCGGCGGTCGACGGCTACCGGGGAATGCCTACCTCTTGTGATCGATCACGATCGTGCAGGTCTGCCCGGCGGCGATGAGGACTTTGTTCGGCACCTTGTCGATGTGGATGCGCACCGGGATGCGCTGGGCCAGCCGCACCCAGGTGAAGATCGGGTCGACGTTGGCGAGGCCCTCGGCGTTCTCGCCGCTGTTGGTGTCGGCGATACCGCGGCTGATGCTCTCGACGTGCCCGGCGACTTCCGGGTGCCAGCCCATGAGGCGGACGTGCGCGTAGTCGCCCACACGGATATGCGACAGCTTGGTTTCCTCGAAATAGCCGACGATCCAGAAGGAGTCGCTGTCAACGACGGTGAGCTTCGTCTGGCCGGGCGTGGCGTAGTCGCCGATGCGCAGGGTCAGGTCGGTCACGTAGCCGTTCACGGGCGAGCGGATGATGCAGCGGTCGAGATTAATCTTGGCCTGGTCGCGCGCGGCGATGGCGGATTGGTAGGCGGCCTGCGACACAAGGAAGGAACTTTGCGAGGTGTTCTTTTCCTCCGCCGAGATGGCCTGCGCGCCGAGCTTCTGGCGCCGCTCGGAGTCCTCCAGCGCGATGGATTGCTGGAATTCGCGGCTCTGCACGTTGGCCTGCGCCTGCGCGAGCGCGAGCTGGTAGTCGGAGGGCTCGATCTCGAAGAGCACGTCGCCCTTCTTCACCCGCTGGTTGTCGATCACCGGCAGGCTGACCACCTGCCCGGAAATCTGCGCGGCAATGTTGACCACCTCGACGCGCACGCGGCCGTCGCGCGTCCACGGCGAACGGAAATAATGCCACCAGAGCGACCAGCCCAGGATGAGCGCGACCAGCACGGTCACGCCCGTGATCAGGCGGCGGCGCAAGGCGAAATCAGTCAGGTCGGTGAGGAGGGGCGAGCGCATGATTACTTTCGACAAGAGTTCTAGCCAATCACGAAGCCAATAAGCGATACGAGGATGACAAAAATCGCGAGGTCGAAAAGCTGGCGGTGCCAGACCCAGCGCTGGATGGCGTAGCGGTCGAGGACCATGCGCAGCGGCAGGAAAATGACGAAGGCAATGGCCAGGTCCAGCGCGAAGGGCGCGACGAAGATTCCATCGATGTTGACTTCCTTGAGCATGGCGTTGGCGGTTACAGGTCCATTCAAGAGTGGGGGAAACCGGAGAGAAAGACGTTTATTTCCGAAAGGGCGCCCACGGTGCGGGCCCACGCGCGGCGGCTGGGCGCGCCGGGGCCGGGATCGAGCGGGGCGAGCCGTTGCAGGCGGCCTTGCACCTCGTCCACGGCACGGCGCGGCTGGGAGACGAAGCGGGTGAAGGCCTCCATGATGTCGCGGACGGCCGAGGCCGATTCGGGCGGCAGTTCGCCGCGCTGCAGGCCCTGGCGCAGGCGCAGGATTTCATTGCCGAGCGAGAGCGCGTGCAGCCCGTTGTCGAGCCACTCGTCGCCCGGCGTGCCGGAGAGATTTTGCGGATCGTTGAGCCGGCTGATGCGGTCGTACATGCGCGTCTCCCAATCCGAGAACGTGGGGATGGGGTTGAGCTGGGCCATCAATTCAAGCCCGCGCTGGATGCGGTGGATCACGTACCGCCGCGCGGCCGCCGGGTCGGGCGGGAAGATGATGACGTAGGCGAGCGTGCCAAACAGCACGCCCACGATGATGGCGAGCCCGCCATTGATCGAGTCGGCGAGGTCGTAGGTCATCGGGTTGGTCGGCGCGACGACGTTGAGGAAGACAAGAGAGAAGGCGACTGCCGGCGCGGTGGTGGCCGGGTTGGCCATGACCATGCCAAGCGGAAAAAGGAAGAGGCCCATCGCGACGGTCAGGACCTCGAACCCGGACAGGGTGGGCAGGTAGAGAAATTTGCAGAGCAGCGCGAGGACAACGGCGGGAATACTCACGTAGAGGAAGGCCCACCCGACGCGGTCCGGGCGTGGTTGCGAGGAAAAGAGGCTGAGCATGATGGAGACGAAAACGAGCGCGAGCGGGCCGTGCGGCCACGCGCTGGCGATCCAAAACGCGCCGGTTGCGATCACGGCGATGAACGCGCGCAGCCCGTTGATGGCCGCCGCGCGATGATCGCGATGGAAATTGAGCACCAGACGCGGCTCGTCGCTCGGCTCCCGGCGCAGGATCGAGCGCCAGTCGCGCAGGGCGCCGCCCAGGTGCGTGAGTAGGTCGTCGAGCCGGTCGATCACGAGCCGCTCGGAGACCACATCAGTCGCACCGGGTGTGTCCCGTTCCGGCTCCAGCGCATCGACCTGGCCCTGCACGCCCTCGAGGTCCGCGATGAGTTCGTCCACCTCGCCGCGCTCGAGCCGCTCGGGCATTTCGTCGAGAAAATCGAGAATGACGCCGTGAAAAATCTCCAGCGCGTGATGACGCGGCCAGCCGCTCCGCAGCAGATGCGCGTCGAGCGCGCGGCGGGCGGAGATCACCCCAAAGACGTGGGCGAGCAGGCTGCGCGCGCGGTTTTTCTGCACACGAAACGTGCCCGATTCCGCCGCGGCGAAATCGATGAGCGTATCGAGCGCGATGTCGTCGACGATGAGCTGGCGGCCGATACGCAGGCGCGTTTCATTGTCGTCCTGAAAACGATAGGCCGCGCGCCGCGCCGCGTCCTTGAGCAGCGCAAGCAGCTTCTCCCGCGCGACCGCCGCGGAACGGTGCGGTGCGAAGATGACCGTGACCGCGACCGCGCTGGCGATGCCGATGAGGATGGCGGAGGCGCGCGCCAGGGCGATGAACCAGACCTGCGTGGGCGTGTCGATCGCGTCGGAGGCGACGATGCCCGCGGTGTAGGCGGCCAGGACGGTGGCGTAGGCGCGGAAGTTGGTGAGGATGTTCGACGCGAAGGTGCAGCCGCCGACGAGCAGCGCGAGCGCGAGGACGAAAAGTTCCGGTGTTTGCGCGAAGAGCGCGATGAGGATGACCGCGAAGATCGCGCCGGTGACGGTGCCGACCGCGCGGTAAAAACTCTTGGAAAGCTGCATGCCGGCGGTCGGCTGCGCGACGATCCAGACGGTGATCCACGCCCAGTAGGGCGCGTCGAGCTGCAGCTCGTAGGCGATGCCCAGCGCGAGCATCGAGGCCAGCCACGTGCGCAGGGTGAAGCCCATGGCGGTGCTGGTCTGCGGCGAAAAACGCGGCAGCCAATCTCGCAACGCGGCGACGGCAGGCATCATGACGCCATCATTTCCCGCCGGTGCCCATTCGGCAACCGCAACCGATTTTCGGGGTCATGCCGGCCCTGCTCCAACAGCCTTTTAAGTTAGAGCCGAATGGTGTACTGTTGGTACTCGTGCCCGCGTGCTCTCGAGCTTGTTCACATCTGCTGCGCGCGTTGGCGCTGGCCGGCGGCCTCCTTCTTGGCATGGGGAGACTGGACGCCGCCACGACCGTGACCGTGACGAAGCAGGCGCCGCTCGAGGGCCTTGCCGCGGACGGTTCCGTGTCCGGAGTCAGTGAAGCGGAGGTGGGCACGGTGTACACGCTGGTCAGCTGCGCGAATGGCCAGGTCATCGTGCGCGACGCGCAGGGCGGCGAATTTCGGATCGATCTGGCGTCGACCGATTACACGCCGCCGGCTCCCGTAACCGCGCAAGTTTCCACGCCCGCGTCGACCAACGCGGCGCCCGTCTCCGCAACCACGAATTCCGTTTCGACTTCAACTCCGCCGCCCAGTCACGTCACGCTGCCAATCACGCCCAACCCCGGAGCGTTTGTCGCCGCGACCGGCTCGTTTCCCACCGGCAAGCTGACCATCTCCGACGTCAACGCGGCGTTGGGCAAACCGTTCTTCAGCAACCAGCCATTGTGGCAGGAGACAGCGTTGTTGGTGGCGCAACGGCTCGGCCTCGGGCTGGAGGGCCGCACGCAGTGGGAGGCTTCGTATCGCCGCTATCTCTCCGGCCAACCGGACGACCCGAAGGCGGTCGTTCTCGGCACGGGCGCCTACTGCGTCGCGGTTTATTCCGATGCGCAGGACCATCCCACGTCGCTGCTCATTGCCTTTGCCAACGACGGCGATTTCCGCGGGGTGGGCAAAGTGGCGGCGAACCTGGAAGCCCTGAACTACAGCATCTTCACCACCAGCCCGGGCGCGACCGCCAATCTCGCCGCCCTCAGGCAACAGTACCAGAACCAGCTCGTGGACGTAGAAACCACCTTCGAGCCTTACCGCCAGACGCAGCAGCAAACCCTGACCGACCATCTGACCCAACTCTTCGGCACTCCGCTCCAGACCACCTTCGGCAGCGACGCCGACACGAAGGAGGACGCCTTGCGTTGGGACTGGAACGACGCCTCGTTCCTCCTGACCTGTCAGCCCGGGAAATATAACCTGCTGCGGATCGTGCCGACCGAGCTGGCCGACAACAACGGCCACGCGCCGCGCATCGCGCGCGATGACATCGGGCGCCGGCTTTCCAGCGCGGTCGAGCACCGCGACAACGGCGACGTGGTTATCACGCAAATTCCCATGGCGGACCAGGGGCAGAAGGGTTACTGCGTGCCCGCGACGTGGGAACGGGTGCTGCGTTACACCGGCGTGCCGGGCGACATGTACACGCTGAGCCGCATCGGTGACGCGGGCTTTGGCGGCGGCGAGAACGGGCTGACGGTCGCCACCGAATTGAACAAGACGCTTTACGATTACGGCCGGCATGTCGAAATTTTGCATCCCTCGCACCTCGATTACATCGCGCTGCGGCACTACATCGACGACGGCATCCCGGTCTTCTGGGTGGTGAATCCGAACGGCTACGAGGCGGCGAAGCAGCGCTATTCGCTCTGCGATCGCAACAAGGATTTCGACACATGGAAGAAGCTGCTCGACCAGGCGCGCGCGAATCCCGAGACCGGCGCGCTGCCGCTCGACCAAGGGCACCAGGTGCTGATCATCGGCTACAATCCCGACACGAAGGAAATCGCGTGGACCGATCCGTGGGGCCGCGACACCAGCGAGCGCTGGATGACGCAGGAGGAAGCGGTGCGCTGTACGCTCGGCCAGTATTATATCATTTCGTGGTAGCGAGTTCAGTGGTAGCCGTCGACCACCGGGCGACGGAGCGAGCATCGCGAGCGGAACGGAAAAGCGAAGCGTCCCGTCCGTTTGCGGGAAATCTTCGTGCGCGACTGCATTCCGGCCTCTGCTGCGACCTCCGTCGCCCGGCAGTCGACGGCTACCGACCGAAGCTTAACGTGCGCAGCTCTCTGCAAAGGTGGACGTCGCGCTAAGCGGACTCCTATTTGCAAATGGATTGCAGCGGCGTACGCTGACTCATGAAAGTCCAGTTGATCAGCGATTCATTGGTCCACGAGCCGACTCATTCCGCAGTAACGGAGCAGCCGGAGGTGGATCTCCTCGACGCCTATTCGAAGGCCGTCATCCAGACGGTTCGCCAGGCCGGTCCGGCCGTTGTCCATATCCAGGCGCGGTCCGAAAAGCAGGGCGGCGGCGGAAGCGGCTCGGGGTTCCTCATCTCGCCGGACGGGCTCGTCGTGACCAACAGCCATGTCGTGCATGGGGCCGATAAGATTCGCGCGCAGACGCCGGACGGACGGGAGTCGCGTGCCGAGATCGTCGGTGATGACCCGGACACCGACCTGGCGGTCTTGCGGATCGACCTGCCGGACCTGCACCATCTCCGTTTTGCCGAGTCGGAAAACGTGGCCGTGGGCCAGATCGCCGTGGCGATCGGGAACCCGCTGGGCCTCGATAATACCGTGACCGCTGGGATCGTGAGCGCGCTGGGGCGCACCTTCCCTTCCCGCACGGGCCGGCTAATCGACAACGTCCTGCAGACCGACGCGGCGCTGAATCCGGGCAACTCCGGAGGCCCGCTGCTGAATACGCGCGGGCAGGTCATCGGCGTCAACACGGCCATCATCCCGGCCGCGCAGGGCATCTGCTTTGCCATCGGGAGCAAGACGGCCGAATTCGTGGCGAGCTGGCTGATCAAGGAAGGGCGCATCCGCCGCGGCCACATCGGCGTCGCCGGGCAGGACGTCTCCATCCACGAGCGGGTGGCGCGCTTCCATCAATTGCGCCAGCGTTCGGGCATCCTCGTCCATACCGTCCAGAAAGGCTCCGCCGCGGACGAGGCGGGCGTGCAGGAGAACGATATCCTGATCTGGCTGGACCATGACGAACTGCGCTCGGTGCACGAACTGCATCGCCTGCTCGTCCTGCGCGAGCCGAACCGCAAGTCGCGCCTGACCGTGCTGCGGAAACACGAGATCGTGCATCTCTGGATCACGCCCCGCGAGCGGGCGTGACCCAGCTTGCCGGGGCGAGGTGGCCATTGCCTTCATCGCCTCATGTGCGGCGGTGAATTAGACTTTCCCCGCCGCGACAGCGTACTATCTTGGGTTCCCCCATGAATACGCTCGATCAACTCAAACAGTTCACAAAAGTCGTAGCCGATAGTGGTGATTTCGCCACGCTCAAGGAATATGCCCCGCAGGACGCGACGACGAATCCCAGCCTGATTCTTGCCGCGACCAAGATCGAGCGGTACGGCAACCTGCTTGAGCAGGCCGTGTCGGAGAACAAGAACTCGGGCCTGACCGGCGCCGCGCTAATCGACAAGATCACCGACCGCCTCCTCATTTTGTTCGGCACGGAAATCTTGAAGATCGTGCCTGGCCGCGTGAGCACCGAGACCGATGCGCGCCTCGCCTTCGACACCGCGGGGGTGGTGCAAAAGGGCCGCGACCTGATCGCGCTCTATGAGAAACACGGCACCTCGCGCGAGCGCGTGCTGATCAAGATCGCCTCGACTTGGGAAGGCGTCCGCGCGGCGGAAATCCTCCAGAAGGAAGGGATCAAGTGCAACCTGACGCTGCTTTTCTCGCTCGTGCAGGCGGTGTCCTGCGCCGAGGCGGGCATCCAGCTGATCTCGCCCTTCGTCGGCCGCATTTACGACTGGTACAAGAAGGCGGAGAACCGCGAGTTCACCGGTGCCGAGGACCCGGGCGTGAAGAGCACGACGGCGATCTACAATTATTTCAAGAAGTACGGCCACAAGACGGAAGTCATGGGCGCCAGCTTCCGCAATCCCGCTCAAATCCTGGAACTGGCCGGCTGCGACCTGCTCACCATCAGCCCGAAGCTGCTGGGCGAGCTGCAAAAGTCGGAACAGAAAGTGGAACGCAAGCTCTCTCCCGAAGCCGCGCAGAAGATGGACATCAAGAAAGTGCCGACCGACGAAAAGAGCTTCCGCTGGCTGCTGAACGAGGAAGCGATGGCGACCGAGAAGCTCTCCGAGGGCATCCGGCTCTTCGCCGCGGACTCGCGCAAGCTGGACACCCGCATCGCGGAACTGGTCGGGGCTTAAGCCCGAACCAGCGATTGGTGGGAAGGCCGTAATCAACGGCCCCAATGCAACATCCTGCTCACCCGCCGCGGATCGCGCGGCGTCGGCTATTGCTTCATTAGTTTTTGGTACAGGCTGTGGGTGACAACGCCAAAGAGGAACAGACTCGGTATGATAATCCACCATTGGAGAACGTGCGGGCCTTTCC
>Ga0182024_10012670_pt1 | contig 16636 bp, 12 predicted proteins | sample P32metaG_FD_120480 | JGI IMG/M metagenome (GOLD analysis project Ga0182024, IMG submission 120480) | Permafrost microbial communities from Stordalen Mire, Sweden - P3-2 metaG (Illumina Assembly) | ecosystem: Environmental > Terrestrial > Soil > Wetlands > Permafrost | place: Sweden: Stordalen... | reverse complement strand
GAACCTTCTTCGACTGACTCTCCGTTCTTCTTTATGCGCACTTTGAAGCGGGCGAGTTCGTCGATCAGCGTGGGAATTTGATCGTTCTGGACAGCTTTCTTCTCGCCGATAACAAGCGCAGCGTGCAAACCATAAGAGGCAACGAAATCGCTGGGCTGGAATTTCCAGTCGGGATAAGGGCAGTCGATGATCTCGAACCCCAAGGCAAGCCACTCTGCCGACACCAGCGCGCCCGCGGCATCCAGGCCTTCGCCGACAGTCTGCTTCATTCCAAAAACAATTTCGGGTTCGATCTTTAGCGAGCGAGGATGTGCGATGGAAAGCGCGGCAGAATTGCCCTCGGCAAAATGCACAGTGTCCTCGAACATGTGGCCCCAGGTCAGCGTCTCAAGTTTAAGCACGCGCCACATGGCTTTGTTGGCATAGCCGACTTTTCGGCCAGCGGATTTGTGTCCTTCGGTTTCGCGGAGTTGTTTAAGCCTCGCTTCGACCTCGTATGCTGCATTCAGATCGAAGCCGGGGCGCGCCGAAGGCGGAACATCGACCATCTGGCCGGATTCGTAAGCAGACTTCAGTTCCTGGGCTATCGATTCGACTTGTTCTTGCGGCATGGGCTTCGGCCTTCTCGGAAACTTTCTTCAAAATCTTACATCACCTGCGTTCCCGCAACTCGAGCCCCAAATGAAGTTCCGCGCGAGACGTTTTTCTGATAAATCTGGAGCTTGCCCCTTACTCACGCCACCCTGTTATTTTTCGCCGCTGCGATTGCCGGAATTCTGAATGCTGTCGCGGGAGGCGGCAGCTTTGTGTCCTTCCCGGTGTTGCTTTTCCTGCGTGTGCCCGCCGTCCCGGCGAACGCAACCAATACCGTTGCCTTGTGGCCAGGTCTGGCCGCGAGCTCCGTTGCCTACTTGAAGCGCTTGAACGCACCGGCTCGGCTTATGGTTCCCTTGCTCGTCACCAGCGTTGCCGGGGGCTGGGCCGGAGCCCTACTGCTGCTGAAAACTCCGCAGCATACCTTTCTCCATCTGATCCCCTGGCTGCTTCTGTCGGGGACATTGCTATTTGCCTTCGGCAACTCCATGCGCTCCCTCGCCGGCAGAAGCGCCCAGATTGACGATCTCCACTCGCTGTCGTGGACCGCGATTGCCGTAAGCTCTTTCGTTGAATTATTAGTCGCAATTTATGGCGGTTACTTTGGTGCCGGGATCGGCTTCATCATGCTCGGCATGTTTACCGCGCTGGGCATGCGCGATCTTAACGCCATGGGCGCGATCCGAACCCTGCTCGCCGCCACCATCAACGCCGCCGCTGTACTCACATTCATCCTTGCGGGAGCGGTTTTGTGGCCAATCTGCCTGGTAATGACCACCGGCGCGCTCACTGGCGGATGGTTCGGAGCGCATTACGCGCAACGCGCCGATCCGCGTAAAATCCGCGCCTTTGTGATTACTCTGGGCCTGGCGATGAGCGCATATTTTTTCTTTACAGCCCGGTAAGCGGCAGCGGCATCCAACTTCGGCTAAAACATTGAAGTCCCGCAATTTTGCGAGGATAATCACAGACGATGAACTCTTGGAAGCCTGGCCGATTTCAGGCTTCCTGGCGTAGTTCTCAAGGAAAGCAAGCTATGGCCACGCACACCGAAAACGCCACTTCGCAGTACATGAACTATGCTCCGGCGGATTTGGATCCGCAAAAAGATCTGCCCAAAGGATTCGTGGATTTCCTGCTGCCGCTGCATAAACAGTTCACGCCGCGCCAGCAGAAAATCATCGCGAAGCGGGCGGAAGTTTTAAGGACCTCTCATGAAGGAAAAGCGCCCAATTATTTGCCGCCCTCGGAAGCGACGACTTCCGACTGGCGCATCGCAGTGCCGGAGTGGTGCGCCGATCAGCGCAACCAGATGACTGGCCCCGCCGACGACGGCGAGTTGACGGTAAAACTGCTGAACTCGGGTTCACCGGCGGTGATGATCGATATCGAGGATTCCACCGCCAACATTTGGGAACACATCATGCTGGCGATCAAGAACACGCTCGCCGCTTATAAGTACGAACTGAGTTACGACGACAAGAAGCGCAAGAAAAAAGTTTCGGTGCAACGGACGAAAACCGTGACCTGGGTGCGGCCTCGTGGTTTGCACGTCAGCCAGGGTAGAGTTATTAAGAATGAGATTATGTCGGCTTCTCTGTTCGATCTGGCGCTGATCTGGTACCAGCTCGATCCGGCGACCTTGCCGCACAATTTCTCGGTGTATATCCCCAAAAGCGAGAGCGCCGACGAAGCCTTCTGGTGGCGCGATCTTTTTCAGGCGCTCGCCAAGGCAAAGGGATTGCCACCAAATTACATCAAGTGCATGGCGCTGGTGGAAGCGCATCCGCTGGCTTATCAGATGGAGGAGTTTTTATTCAATCTCCGCGATCACTGCCTGGGATTGAATCTTGGGCGCTGGGATTACATGGCGTCGCTGATCGACTTCATGTTCGAAGATCCGAACTGGATTTTGCCGGATCGCAACACCATCCCGCACGATGTGGCGTTCTTCCAGAACTTTCGCACGCTGATGCCGGAGATTTGCCACAAGCATGGCGCGCACGCGATTGGGGGAATGACTGCGCTTTTCCCTAGCCGCACCGATGCCGAGTTGAACGAGCGCGCCATGAAGGCGCTGAAGCAGGACAAGAAAAACGAAGCCGATTGCCTGATGGATGGAGCCTGGACCGGGCATCCCGATCAGAACAAGATCGCGGTTGAGCAATTTCCCTTTCCCAATCAGATTTCGAAACGGCCCAAGATGGCCAACTCGCACCCCGATCTGCGGCCGATTCCGAAAGGCGTTGGAGAAATTACTTTGAACGGAACGCGCGCTGCGGTGCGCATCGTGATCCGCTATCGCAACGGCGTTCTAAACGGCAAGGGCGCAAGCCTTCTCGACGGTTATATGGAAGATCTGGCCACAGACCGCATTTACCGCTTGATGATTGCGCAGCGCGTGCGGCACAAGGTGAAAGTCAAGGGCGACGACGGAAAACAGATCGAACACACACCCCAACTGATTACGAAACTTTTCGACGAGGAACTGGCTAAGATTCAGAAAGACTTGCCGGCGGAAATCGATCGCAAAGCAGCCAACACCCTGCCGGAAGCACGGCGCATTGCGGAGGAGCTGATCGTCAAGGGTCATCACTCGCCGGTGTAGATTGCTACCCCCAGGGGCCCTCGCGGGTGGGTGGCGTGACTGCCATCACTGAAACCAATCGAATCGATTGAAATAATTGATTTGACGGCAAGAGTGTTGTTGGCGCTCACTGTCAAACTGCGCCACACGGCGAAAACCCACATCTTTTGACCACCAAGGATACGAAGTCACACGAAGGAAATGTTTGGGAGATTTTAGGATTCGTACCGTAAGATTTAAGACAGATTCCACTGGAAACGAGGATTATGAGCACAATTGAACAACCAGCCGCCCTTCAGTTCCCTGCCCTGAAACCGCCGCAAAGATTTCTTTTTGGTCCCGGCCCAACCATGGTGCATCCGCGAGTGTATGAGGCGTTGTCGAAGCCGATCGTGGGGCACCTGGACGCGTACTTCATTCAGGTCATGAGCGACGTGCAGCAACTAGTGAAAGTCGCATACGGAGCCAATGAGGGCGCAACCCTGGTGATTTCCGGGACGGGCAGCGCTGGGATGGAGGCTGCGGTCGCTAACTTCGTAGACGCCGGAAGCAAAATCGCAATCTTCGCCAATGGATATTTTTCCGACCGGCTGACCGAGATGGCGAAGCGCAACGGCGCGAACGTAGTGCGCTTCGAGAAAAACTGGGGCGAGGTTTACAGTGACGACGAGGCGAGGGATTTCATTCGCCGCGAGAAACCGCAGATTGTCGGCTATGTGCACGCCGAGACTTCGACGGGAGCATTGCAATCGGGGCGCGCGATCTGCGCCGCCGCGCACGAAGTTGGCGCGCTGGTGATTGGAGATTGTGTCACGTCGCTGGGCGGGTTGCCGGTTGAGTTCGACAAGACTGGAATTGACATTGCCTACAGTTGCACGCAGAAGGGTCTGAGCTGTCCTCCGGGCTTGTCTCCCATGGCGATGTCGCAGCGGGCGATGGAATTTTTGCGCGCTCGCACGACACCGCCTAGAAGTTGGTATCTCGACCTCAAACTAATCCACGATTACTCGACGGTTTCGCATCGCTATCATCACACCGCGCCGATCTCCATGTTCTACGCCTTGCGCGAGGCTCTACTGGTGGTTGCGGACGAAGGGATCGAGAATCGCTGGGAGCGGCACCGCAGATGCAATCGCGCCTTCGTAAAGGGAATCGAGGGGATGGGACTGAAGATGCACGTTCCAGAGGCCAATCGAATTCCGACGCTGAATACAGTTTGCGTGCCCGCGGGAGTGGACGAAGGCAAAGTCCGCAAACGGTTGCTCGATGGCCCGGGCATTGAGATCGCAGGTGGCTTTGGGCCTCTGGCGGGCAAGGTGTTTCGCATTGGCGTGATGGGTCCGCTGGCCACAGAAGAGAATGTGGAATTTTTTCTGAAGGAGTTCCGGAAGGCGTTAAGCGCCGAAGGATACTAGGGAGCGCGCAGGGTTAGAACCAGTTGGTTTATTTTAACTTTCAAGGCGCGGCCGAAGCCGCGCCCTTTCAACGCTCGCGTAGCAAATCGGCCCAGCGGCGAGCAGTCCTGGCCGACTGGAGTGAATACACAGGCTTTTTCGTTTTACGGAACAACAGATGAAGCCGGCGAATCATCCAAGGTCCCGCTCTAGAGGCAAGAACGAATGACATTGAAGTCGGTACAGACCCTTCTTGAGGTTTTACATTTCGCCGATAGCCACACCGCAATCATCGTTCCGGAGTTAGGCATCCGGGTGACTTATGATTCTCTGCGACAGCAGGTGTTTGAGATGGCGAACGCTTTAGCCTCGGCCGGAATTCGCCGGGGCGACGCCGTGGCCATTGCGCTGCCCAATGGATTGCCCGCAATCGTGAGCTTTCTGGCGGCTTCGATCGCAGGTACGGCGGCGCCACTGAATCCAGCGTATCCCTATGAAGAGTTTCATTTCTTTCTGGGAGACACGGACGCCCGGGTTCTGCTCTGCCCCCCGGTGGGCGCGGAGTTCGTGCGCACCGCGGCGAAGGACCGCAAGATTCCGGTGTTTTCGGTGGAGATGAATGATAAAGGCCATGTGTCCATGGTGGGCGCTCCCAGCGGAGAAACGGCCACGGAACCCAAGGCGGATGACATTGCGCTGATCCTGCATACCAGCGGCAGCACTGGCAAGCCCAAGCGCGTGCCGCTGCGGCATTTTAATCTGGCGGTTTCGTCGGCCAACATTTCCAATACCTACGCGCTTTCCGAGGAAGACACTTCGCTGTGCATCATGCCGCTGTTTCACATCCACGGACTGATCGGTTCGACCATGTCAACCCTGCTCTCCGGTGGAACCGTGGTGGTGCCGACCAAGTTCAATGCGCTCTCGTTCTGGCGCACGGTGGCGGAGCATCGTGTGACGTGGTATTCCGGCGTGCCCACGATGCACCAACTTTTGCTCGCCCGCTCGCGCGGAAAACCGGTGGAGGCAGCAACGCTGCGCTTTTTGCGCTCATGCAGTGCGCCGCTATCCTCGGAGCTGATTCACAAGATCGAAGGAATTTTCGGGGTGCCGTTCGTTGAGGCTTATGGCATGACCGAGGCGGCGCACCAGATGACGTCGAATCCTCTGCCGCCACGACACCGCAAGCCCGGTTCCGTGGGCGTGGGCACGGGATTGCGCATTAGCATCATGGATAAAGAAGGCAAGCATCTCGGCACAAACCAGCGCGGAGAGATTGCAATTCAAGGTGCGAACGTATTTCGTGGATACGAAAATAATGCTGATGCGAATGCGCGGGCTTTTGTGGATGGGTGGTTCCGCACCGGCGATCAAGGCTATCTCGATTCCGATTGCTACCTGCACTTGACCGGACGAATTAAAGACATCATTATTCGCGGCGGCGAGAATATTGCGCCGCACGAAGTGGATGAGATTCTGTTGAAACATCCCGCAGTGGCTGCAGCGGTTACGTTTGGTTGCACGCACCCGACTCTGGGCGAAGAGGTGGCGGCCGCAGTGGTATTGCACGAAAAGCACGGTGCTACTGAGGCAGAGTTAATTAGGCATTGCCGCGAGTTTATGGCGGAATACAAATGTCCGGCAAAGATTTATCTAGTGGATGCCATTCCCACCACAGCGACGGGAAAAATCCGCCGTCGCGCCGTCGCCTCTGCACTCCTGGATAGCGAACTATGAAATTCCTGATCGCCGGGGCGGGCGCCATTGGAGCCTACATTGGCGCACGCATGACACAGGCGGGAGTCGACGTCACGCTGTTCGCGCGCGGGCCGCACCTGCTTGCTATGCAGCGGGATGGAGTACAGGTAAGAAGCAGCGAGGGAGATTTTGTAGCGCGGCCGAAAATCGCCGCTTCGCTCGATGAAGTAGGTCCGGTGGACGTGATTTTTCTGGGGGTGAAAGCCCATGGACTGCCGCAACTCGCTCCTCACCTGAAGCCGGTGCTGGGACCGGGGACCACCGTGATCAGCACGCAGAATGGAATTCCCTGGTGGTACTTTCAGGGCTTCGGCGGCGAGTGGGAAGGCTTGCGGCTGGAGCGCGTCGATCCCGGCGGAGTAGTTTCTTCGGCCATCGAGGCGCGGCGCGTGGTGGGTTCGATCGTTTATTTCGCGACGGAGATTTCCGCGCCTGGAGTGATCCAGCACATCGAAGGCAATCGCATTACGCTGGGAGAGCCGAACGGCGCCCGCTCCGACCGCGTCCGGCAGATTGCCGAAGCGCTAATCTCTTCGGGCCTGCGTTGCCCAATTACAGCGCGGTTGCGGCATGAAATTTGGGTAAAGGTTTTAGGGAACGCCTCTTTGAACCCGATCAGCGCATTGACGCGCGCGACCATCGCCCAGATGGTACGCGACCCGGGAGTTTGTTCGGTGGTGCGCGGCATCATGGGAGAGGTGGAGGCGGTTGCCCATAGGCTTGGCATGGAGTTGCCGGTTTCCATCGATCAGCGGATTGCCGGGGCGGAAAAAGTCGGAGAGCACAAAACTTCCATGCTGCAGGATCTCGAGGCTGGCCGGCCGATGGAACTGGAGGCGCTGGTAGGCGCCGTGGTCGAGGTAGGCGAGCGCGTTGGATTGCCTATGCCTTTATCGCGCGCGGTATACAACTGCGCTAAACTGCTGGCGCTGAGCACCGCGAAGCCGTCTTAATCCAACCTATGAATCCCAGGTTCGGGACCGAACTGTTTTCGGCCAAGCGATTCGGCAATCGTCTTTTCCGATCCGACACCACAACAATAAAGGATGCCTGCGAACGTGTAACGGGTTATACTCGCTTCGCAAACCGGTACCTTTATCGGACCACTTGGAGTTTCCAATGGCCACCAGCATAAAATCCGACTTCGAAGTCGTGCGGCGGAATAAAGTCTACGAAGAAGTTGCCAAGCAGATCGAGCGCCTGATCCTGAACAGGCTGAAACCGGGCGACAAGCTGCCCTCGGAGCGCGAATTGGCCGAGATGTTGCACGTGAGCCGCGGCTCCATCCGCGACGCCATCCGCGGCCTGGAATTGATGGGCCTAGTCGAGCCCCGGCAAGGGACGGGAACGATTGTGCGCGCGGTCGCGGCCGACGCGCTAAGCAATCCCTTCACCAATGCGCTGAAACGCAGGCATGAACTGGTGAGCGAGCTTCTGGATTTCCGCAGGATGCTTGAGCCTCCGCTGGCGGCACGGGCGGCCACTCACGCTTCCGCCGAGGAACTCGCCGAGATGGAGGAGATTCTACGGCGGCAAGAGGTGAAGCAGCGGCGCGGAGAATCGACCGTCGCCGAGGATACCGAGTTCCATTACAACGTCGCTTTAGCGTCGGGAAATACCGTGGTAATCAAAGTTCTCGACATTCTGATGGATCTTCTACGCGAAACCCGGGAACGCTCTTTGCAAGTGGAAGGGCGGGCGGAGAGGTCGCTGGTCGGCCACCGGCGGATACTGGCTGCTATTGAGAATCACGACACCGAGGCGGCCAAAGATGCGATGCGGCGGCATATTGAAGACGTTGAGGAGATGGTAATCGATCAGCTTTAAGCTGCGTGGGTTAATGCGCGGCAGCTGAGAAAGCTTTGGATTCTGGTCGTGATCCAGCAGAATCTTTCTTGGTGTGGGAACCCGCGGCGTTGGCGTCTGCACCGCGTGAGTGGGAAAAACTACTGTTTTCTTTGTCGAGTTTGAAACTGCTCACCAGTTGTTGCAGGTCGGAAGCCAGGTCGGACAAGTCGTGGCAGGCCTTTGCAGACTCCTGCGCCCCTACGTTGGATTCATTCACCAGGCTGGCAATCTGATCCATGTTTTGATTGATTTCCGCGGTCGCGCTCGATTGTTGGGTGGCGCCGGTTGCGATACTAGTGATCATTCCGCCGACCTCTTCCGACATACGAATAATTTGTTGCAGTGATTCCCCGGCACGTTCGGTGGAAGCCACGCCCTGCTGCACTTGGACGCTGGCGCTTTCCATGGCCTTGACGGCGCCGCTGGTTCCGCTCTGGATGGTCTTGATCATCTCGGCGATTTCTTTGGTGGCCGTGGTGGTGCGCTCGGCGAGCTTGCGGACCTCGTCGGCTACCACGGCAAATCCACGGCCTTGTTCTCCGGCGCGCGCCGCCTCGATGGCGGCGTTCAAAGCCAGAAGATTGGTTTGGTCGGCGATGTCATCGATGACGGAGGCAATGCGTCCGATATGCTCAGAGTTTTTACCCAGTTCTCCCATCTCTTTCGCAGTTCCCGACACAGATTCGGAGATGGCGCGCATCTGGGTTAAGGCCTGCTTTACTACCGTTCCACCTTCGCGCGCGGTGTGGGCGGCACGTCCGGAGGCTTCGGCGGCGCGGAGACAGTTTTCAGAAACTTGCTGAACGGTCGAGGACATCTCCTGCATGGCCGTAGCAATGCGGGTGATCTGATCTTTTTGAGTGTCTGCCCCCTGGGCTTGCAGAGTGGCGGAGGAGGAAAGCTGCTCACTGGCGCTGGCTACCTGATGGGCAGTGCCGGCTACCTGGGAGATGATGCCGTGAATTTTATCCAGAAATTGATTGAATTGATGGGCCAGGGAGCCTAATTCGTCTTGCCGAAGGCTGGGCAATCGCTTGGTGAGATCGCTCTCCCCCGCGGCAAGATCTCTCACAATGACGATCATGCTTTGCAGGGCTTTGGAAACCCTGCGCACCGACGCCAAGCCGGAAACAGTCAGCAGGAGAATCCCGGCGGCGACCAGGGCAAAAATAGTGGATTCGATCCGTTCGGTGCGAGTTCGCAGGGCGGCAGCGTCGTCCGCCAATTTCTTCGCGACCTGATTTTGATATTGAGTGATGGCGCCCAGCAGAGCCTCAAACGCGGGATTCGACTTCTCGATGATGGCCTGATGGGATTCGGCGTTACGGGCGTGCAGAACCAGATCGGTGACGTGCTGGTTGGCCTTGGCCAGCGCGAGGAATGCCCCGTTCACGCTGCTATCGCCCGCGGCGACCTCTTCGGCTTTGGCCTGCGCCTCCTTGACCAGAGACTTATTCTGTTCGATGAGGGATTCCATGGCGTCGGGGTCGGTTTCCTGTACTAGTTTTTGGGTAGTGCCCTGGACTTTGACCGCGAGGTCGAGGAGTTCAAAAGAGTGTTGCGTCTGTTCCCGGGCAGCGGAAGCCAGGCTTTGGGTGGAGGCGGAGGAAACTCGAAGCAGGTAGGCCAGTCCGCCCACCGCGGCCACCATGACGACCAGCGAGGCCGCCACCACCAGTGCCATTTGCCGAGCTATTCCCTGATTTCTCATGGTTAGAAAGACATGAATTCGAAAGACATCGATTCCGAAGATCCGAATAATGCGCGTTAGTGAAGCTTATCCACCCGCAAACCGACGACGATAGATCCGATCGGCTTTCCGTCATCGAGCACCGGGAGTCCCACCTGGATCAGGGGCTGGCCGGTCGAATCATCCACCTTGACGGTGCCAATCCAGGTCTGTCCGGTCATTGGGACTTCATGCTTGGGCATGCCTTTGTGGGTCCAGTGTTCGGTCTTAGCGTCGAAGCCGACTTTCATTCCGTCGGCGCTCGAGACAAAAATTTTGGCGATGGTCTCGTCAGCCTTCTTTTTGGTTTTGAGATATTCCGACAACGGGGCCTTGGCGGTGGCGCGGACAAAAGGGTCGAGCACGGAAAGGCTGTGCCACTTGTCATTGGTCATGGCCGAAGCTTCGGCGCTGGCGGGCGTGGCATTGTGGGCCTTCACTGCGTTCACGATTTCAGGGTCGGTGCTGAGCGAAGCCAACTGCTTAATTTCGGCATCGAGTTTGGCTTTGATCTCAGGCGGAGCCTGGCTCACGGCCGCGGCTGTGCAGATAAAAACGATCCAGGATGACTTATGCAGGTTGTTGCGAAAGTTGATCATCAGCACTCCTTGGCACTCCTTGTTCGGGCAGATGCGCGCAGTTCGATGGGCTCAAGCGAATCGCGCGCCTCGCGCGAACTGGCCGATTGCGTCAATTGCAGTCCTGCTTTACGAGTTTCTTATCGGCAGAACTTCAGGGGCACTTTAACCAGGGAGATCTAGCCAAGGGACCGCCTACGAGCCGTCGAGAATATCTGGTGAAATACTACGCGGACGTTGTTCCCAAGACCGGCGTTAAGCGGGCAGGTGCTGGCCGCGGGTTTCGGCGGCGAATGGGATCAGGATTAAGCCGACGGCGAACGCAATTGCAGTCAGCGCCACAGGCCTGCCCAGAGAGCCGTAATGCCGGACGCCGCTGCCCACAAGAAAGGTGATCCCCGCACCGCCAAAGCGCGCAAATGACGTGGAAAAAGCGAAGGCGCTGGCGCGGCATTCGGTGGGATATTGTTCAGGCAGCCACAGCGTGTACACCGCGAAGTTAGCGCCGCCCAAGCCGAGAAAGAACAGGCATACAAACATCCAGGGCAGGCCCGCCGCGCCCAAATAGAAGACCTTGCCGAAGGTAAGCGCGATGAAGACCATCATCAGAGTAAAGAAAAAACTCAGCGCGCCGCGGCGGCCGATCCGCTCCGCCAGCCAGGGCATCGCGAGACAGCCGAGGATGGTGGCGAACGCGACCAGCATGACGCCCCACGAAGCGAGTTGCGCGGCTTGCGGGCCAACCCGTCCGCTGGCCTCGGCGAGTGCTGTGATGGCCGCCGGAACGTATACGGTCCCTGCCCAAAGACCGCAGATGGAAGCCAGCATCAACAGTGCGTTGATAATCGTGCGGCGGCGCCATGCCGGCGAAAATAAAGTAGCAAAAGGACGCCAGACCGCCCACGAGCGAATCACGCTTGCTTTCTTCTTCCAGGCAGCAGGCTCGACCACTCCGTGGCGAATCCACGCCAGCAACAGTGCGGGAACTCCGCCGACTATGAACATGGCACGCCAGCCGTAGTGGCTGCCGATCCCGTAGTTTGCCAGCGCCGCGAGAAAGATGCCGACGTAGTATCCGGTGTGCATTAAGCCCGCGCCCATGCGGCGGCGGTTCTCTGGCCACTCTTCGGCGACGAAGGTTCCGCCCATCGCCCATTCGCCGCCGATGCCGATGCCGGCAAGGAGGCGAAGAATCGCCAGCTGCCAGATGCCGGTCACGAAGGCGCTGAGAAAAGTGAATACCGAATACCACACGATGGTGATCATGAGCGTGCGTACGCGGCCGAACTTATCCCCGACTGGCCCCCAGAGGAATGCCAGTCCCCAGCCGACTAGGAACAGCGCAAAGAGCAATCCGCCGTATTGGCCGATATTGGCCTTGGTGGCTGCGATGCCGGAGCGCGGAAGCAGTTCACGAAGCGAGGGAACAAGGACGAGAGCGTAGACGAACGAGTCCATACCATCGAGCGTCCAGCCGCCCCAAGAGGCCCAGAAGCCGCGGACCTGGTTGCGAGTAAGAGAGGTGGAGACCACTGGAACCGGGCCAGGGGCAGGCGGTATAGCTGCGTTCGTCGCGGAGCGCGCCATGATTGTGGGGAACTATACCAAAACACGCGCGGGTGTGGGGAAAATTGTGCGGATCGTCGGCAGGTCTTGGGTCTGGTCTTGGGTGCCAGGTCTTAGGCGTTAGGTCTTAGGCGTTAGGTCTTAGGCGCTAGGTCTTGGGACTGGGGTTTTCATCTTCCGACCTTTTGATTTGTTGTCTGCTGTTCAAGCCCTAAGCCCCCCCCAAGACCCGATCCTCACTTCTTTGCCGCCCGCAGTCTTTGCTCCAATCCCTTCACCTCTGCCTTCAATCCCTCCGGAAGATGGGAACCGAAACGGGCAAAGTGTTCTTCGATCAGCGGCACTTCTGCCAGCCAGCCATCGATATCGACGCTTAGCAGTTCGTTGACCTGAGAACTCTTTAGATCAAGGCCGCTGGTATCGAGATCGGCGACCTCGGGAATGCGTCCGATGGGTGTTTCGTTGGCGTGGACTTTGCCGTCGCAGCGCTCAAAGATCCACTTCAAAACCCGGCTGTTCTCGCCGTAGCCGGGCCATAGGAATTTGCCGCTCTGGTCGCGGCGGAACCAGTTGACATAGAAAATCTTGGGTAGTTTGGCATTGGCATGCGAGCCGATCTTAAGCCAGTGGGCAAGGTAGGCGCCCATGTTGTAGCCGCAGAAGGGAAGCATGGCCATGGGATCGCGGCGTAGCTGGCCCACTTTTCCGGTAATGGCCGCCGTGGTTTCGCTGCTGACGGTCGCTCCCAGGAACGTACCATGCTGCCAGTTGAACGCCTCTGTGACCAGAGGAACGATTCCGCCGCGCCGTCCGCCGAACAGAATCGCGTCAATGGGCACGCCTTTCGGGTCTTCCCACTCGGGAGCGATCACAGGACACTGGCTGGCCGCAGAGGTAAAGCGCGCATTGGGATGGGCCGCGGGCCGGCCGGATTCCGGGCTCCACGAGCGGCGCAGCCAATCGACTACTTTCGCCGGCTTCTCGTCGGTCATTCCCTCCCACCAAACATCGCCGTCGTAGGTCATGGCGCAATTGGTGAAGATAGAGTCGTGCGAAACCATGCGCATGGCATTGGCGTTGGACTTCATGCTGGTACCGGGCGCAACTCCGAAAAAGCCGTACTCGGGATTGATCGCGTAGAGCCGGCCATCGGAGCCGAACTTCATCCAGGCGATGTCATCACCGATGGTTTCCACCTTCCAGCCGGGAAGAGTCGGGATCAACATCGACAGGTTGGTTTTGCCGCAGGCGGAAGGAAATGCGCCGGTCATGTACTTCGCGTGGCCTGACGGGCCGGTGAGCTTCAGGATGAGCATGTGCTCGGCCATCCAGCCTTCGTCGCGGGCCTGCACCGACGCAATGCGCAGGGCATGGCATTTCTTGTTCAGCAGCGCGTTGCCGCCGTAGCCGGAGCCGAAGGACCAAATCTCGCGCGTCTCGGGAAAATGGCAGATCCACTTATTCTCGGCGTTGCAGTTCCACGTCTTGTTCGGCTGATTCGGGCCAAGGGGCGCGCCAATCGAATGTAGGCCGCGGACGAATTCGCCATCGGCTCCTAACACATCGAGCACGTGGCTGCCCACGCGGGACATGATATGCATGCTGACGACGACGTAGGGTGAGTCGGTTATTTCGACGCCGATCTTGGAAATTGGCGAACCGATCGGCCCCATGCTGTATGGCACGACGAACATCGTGCGGCCCACCATGGAGCCCGCGAACAGCCCCGCCAGCTTTTGCTTCATTTTTGCGGGATCTTCCCAGTTGTTGGTGGGGCCGGCATCTTCCTTGTTTCGCGAACAAATAAACGTCTGATCTTCCACGCGCGCTACATCGGCTGGATCGGAGCGTACTAGATAGCTATTGGGACGCTTGGAGGGATCGAGCGGGATTGCGGTGCCGTTGAGAACCATCAAGTGGATCAGGGACCGATGCTCTTCCTCTGAGCCGTCGCACCAGTGGATCCGATCCGGTTTGCACATCTGGGCGACTTCTTCGACCCATCGCTGGAGTTTAGTGTGGTGATGGGTATTCGCAGTTGTTTCCACTTCAATGATGGTAGTGGCCATGAGGCTGAATGTCTCTCCGGTAGATTGAGCCGCGGATTAAAAGATCTTTGCTATCGAAAACGTAAGCCGATATAGCACATATTCAAAACGGCGCAACTCAGTATTGTCTCTCAGTTGCGGACATTATTCCAGCATTGTCGCAGGTCGTTTTTCTTTGCGAACTTTGCGGAAATTTCTTTGCGGGCTTTGCGGTCAAAAGCTTTAATAGCTCTTTACCGCAAAGCGCGCGAAGACATCGCCAAGGGCGCCAAGAGAATACCCCCCCCAACGCACCCGCAGGTGCCTCAAAAGGCTCGTATCCAGGAAAGCGCAAAAGCTTGCCAAGAATATCAAGTGCCGTGCACGCCGAACTGTGATGCGCGTCACAGGATGAAGGTTGAGGCAGAAGCGGCCTCTGGCCTGATCTTGCTCTTTTCTTCTCTCATCTTCTTCCTGGCACTCATGTCCTGACACTCATATCCTGGCACTCAGTGCCATCACGAATGGTTACAAACACTTCCTAATGTTTACAATCCTGCCTTAAGATAACGTGATGGTTTACCCGCCTGGCGGACCCACTCTACGCTAAGTCATTCACACAGAACCGTTTACAAATTACACGTAACATTTCCACATTCAGCCCCGTGACTATGATCCTATCCTTTGGGTAATATCGGCATCTAAAGAACGAGCTCAAGACTGATTGAGCGCAACGGAAAAATGGCGGGCCGGATTTTTGGGTGCTTCGGCAGGAGGATCGAGAATGAAATTAAAACCTTTCCAGAACAGATTTCTTAGCAGCGTGATTACGTGCTTGGCAGCTGTCGCCATGTGTGCTTTACCTGCGCTTGCGCAGGATCAGGAAGCTCCGCCTCCGGAGCAGGGTGAGCCAGCGCCTCCAGGGCCACCGCAGAACGCGCAGCTGTCGCCAGAGCAGTTGCAGCAGCTGGTGGCTCCGATCGCGCTATATCCCGATGCGCTGGTCGCGCAAATCCTCGCTGCTTCTGCATATCCCACGCAGATTGTTGAGGCCCAGCGATTCATAGAGGCGAATCCTAATTTGAAGGGACAGCCTCTGGGGGCTGAGGTCGACAAGCAGGATTGGGATCCGAGCGTGAAAGCGCTGACTCAATTCCCTTCCGTGCTGGCCAACATGAATAAAGATCTCTCCTGGACCTCGGAGCTGGGTGACGCCAACTACAACCAGCAGGCCGAGGTGATGAGCGCCATTCAGTACATGCGGCAGAAGGCGAAACAGGCGGGTCATCTCAACAGCACGCAACAGCAGACGGTAACGGAACAAGGCGACGATATCGATATCGCCCCCGCGGATCCGGATTTGGTTTACGTTCCCGATTACGATCCCGAGTTGATTTATGGATATCCGGTCGGATTATGGCCGGGATTTTATCCCTGGTGGGGAGTGCGCGGCCCGTTCTTGTCATTCGGCGTGGGCTTCGGAATCAGCCCGTTCTTTGGTTTCGGTTGGGGCTGGCGCGGATGGGGTTTTGACTGGGGTCATCGAGGATTGATGTACGGCGGCCGGCCCTACGCTTTCCGCAGCCATACTTTTTATGATCGCAATGCCTACTTCCATGGAGGCTATCGCGGAGGTGCGGCATTCGATCGCGGAGACCGCGGCATGCGCGGCTATGCTGGCGCGCGAGGCGGCGGAGAACGCGCCTACGGCGGAGGGGGACGTTCAGCTCCAGCCCAGCGCGGCGGGCATGCTGGAGCCTTTGGCGGAGTCTCTCGCGGCGGCGACGCGCGGAGCTTTTCTTCCCGTGGACGGTCGAGCTTCGGCGGCGGCGGCGGACATGCGGGTGGGGGAGGACACGCGAGCGGCGGCGGGCATGGCGGCGGTGGACACCGCTAATTAAGCTGGTTTACAAGTTCGCCAGCTCGGAAGCTGGTTCCCAACAAGGCCACAACGCAAGCGTAAGGAGACACGAATCATGTTCCAGAATCATCGCAGTTTGAAAACGATAGGTTTGAATCTTGCCGGCGCCCTGGGTGGCGCAGCGATGCTGACGGCGGGAATTTCGGCGGTTCGAATTCCCGTGATGGCGCAGCAGGCCGGGCAGAAAACTTTTTCGTCCGCAGAAGAGGCCAGCCATGCGCTGGTAAAGGCCGTCCACCGAGACGATGTGGCCGGGTTGATGGAGATTCTTGGGCCCGATGCAAAGGACATTGTCTCTTCCGGCGATTCCGTTGAGGATAAAAACAATCGCGCCGAGTTCGTGCAGAAATATCGGCAGATGCACCGCCTGGTAATCGAACCCGACGGCAAGACCACGCTCTATATCGGAGCGGAAAACTGGCCGACGCCGATTCCCCTGGTGCATAAAGGAAAGACGTGGTACTTCGATACTCCTGCCGGAAAGCAAGAGGTTCTCTATCGCAGGATTGGTCGCAACGAACTGGCCGTGATTCAAGTTTGCCGCGAGCTGGTCGATGCGCAAAAAGAATACTATGCGCAGCCGCATGACGGAGACTCGGCCAACCAGTACGCGCAGAAGCTCTTCAGTGACCCG
>Ga0182024_10012669_pt1 | contig 16636 bp, 20 predicted proteins | sample P32metaG_FD_120480 | JGI IMG/M metagenome (GOLD analysis project Ga0182024, IMG submission 120480) | Permafrost microbial communities from Stordalen Mire, Sweden - P3-2 metaG (Illumina Assembly) | ecosystem: Environmental > Terrestrial > Soil > Wetlands > Permafrost | place: Sweden: Stordalen... | reverse complement strand
TCGAAACGGGAAGATCGTTAGCGCTATGATCGGGGACGCGCGTTAGCCGGCGCGCGCAGTGCGCGGGCGTTCGCGAGCGATTGGCGCAAGATGCCGGCGTAACCGCCCAGATCGAGGACTTTGCGCGCACGCGTCAGCGCGACGTAGGCGAGGTTGGCTTCTTCTTCGTCGATGATGTACGGCTCGCTAGCCCCTGGCTTCGTGTTCGGGTAGCAGAACAGTCCAAAGTCGTCGGCCATGCGAACGATCTCGGCTTCCTGACCCTTGAAGCGGTGAACGGACGAGAGCGTGACGTCGGCGAGGTCGTCGGGAGCGCACGAGCCTTCAAGCCGTCGCAGGATGCCGGGAATGTCGTTGCGGTACTGTTCGACGAGCGCGACGAACGGCTTGTAGGTGCGCCCGATCGGCTGTTCGGAGGCCGCTTTCAGAACCGACCACGAGGCGAACATCGCGAAGGCGGGATGTCGCGTGCGGTTCCAGCGCCACAGCTCCCAGGCGGCCAGCAACCAGGCGAAGATCTGTTCGTGGCCGCCCACGACGTGGATGGACGCGCCTTCGTCCACCACGCGGATCGCTTCGCCGATGAGGCCGGCGTTGGTGCGCGCGACGATCGCGTTCGGACGTGCGGTATCGTTCACGACGACTTGGCCGCGCGGCCCGCGGCCGCGTATCAGGATCGTCTCGTTGAGGCCCTCGAGCACGTCGTTCGCGGGCGTCGCGATCTCGGGCCCGAAGCGCCAGGACACGGACAGCGGCAGCACGGGGAAGTCGACCCGGCCGAACGCGTCGACGGCGCCTCGCCAGCCGTAGATCGCTTGGCGAGGGTCGCCGGTGCCGATCGTCGGTACGCCCGAGCGAATGCAAATGTCGAGCATGGCCGGGCTGGCGTCTTGGAACTCGTCGAACAGGATCACGTCGGCTGCGACAGTGCGCGTGTTCGCGCCAAAGCCGTCGCGTTCGCCGGCGAGCGCGAGCTGCCAGATCTTCAGGTAGACATCGTGCGTGACTGGACTCCAGTCGCCTGGATCGCTCATCGCATTCCACATGCCGCGCGCGATCGCGCCGACGAGGCCGCGGTCGTACGGGCCTTCGGCGACGTGTTCGTCGTCGTCGAGCTCGGGCGCCGCTGAGGCGGTAAAGGCGTCGATCGCCTGCAGCGCCGCGTAGAGCGCGAGCTGCTCTTGGTCGCGCGCGCCGCCGGCGGATTCCCACGCCGATGCGAACCGGTCGGTGAGGTCGTGCTTGATCTGGTACGGCGAGGTCTTGATCCGCGACCCGAAGTGGCGGCCGACGGCGCCGAACGCCAGCGAGTGCGCGGTCTTCACGGTCACGTTGGAGCCAAATCGGCGCTTGCCCTCATCGGCGACACGCTTGTTGAAGGCCAGGTACAGGAACCGTTTGTCCGGCTGGTCCTCGGCGATCGCGACGTTCGTCGAGGTCTTTCCGGTGCCGGCACGTGCGAGCACACAGAGGTCGGCGTGGTCGCGCGCAGCGTCAACAATCGCGAGCTGTTCGTCGGTGAGTTGCATAGTGCTCCGTGAAAATGCAAAACGCCCGCGGGGGCGGGCGTTCGCAGGGGATGACGTCGGGCCTAGTTGTGCGGTGCTCGGCCGGTGGCGATCAGCACGACGAGCGCGAAGGCGACGACGATGCTATACAGCCGATCTCGGAATCAGGAAACGTAAGACCGGATGGGATCGTTCGTTCGCGATCTTTCCGAACGACGTGGTCCCGGGCTACTCCACCCAGGACGACGTCGCGTATTCGATCTCGGCGCGGAAACCTTCGAGCGAAGCCTCGTCGATTTCGCCCGATGCCGCGAATGCGCTGACGCCGTGCTTGTTGACGAGGCGGTCCATGAACCGCGTGAGCAACTTCTTGCGGGTCTCGACTGACGTTTCGCCCGACACGTGCGTCCTGAGGACGGTTGCCTCGCGGTAGCTGTTGTCCTTGGGATCGCACACGAAGAGCGTCAGCGTCAGGCACGTCGTTCCGTCGTCAGCGGGCGGAGAGGCCCCTTCGCAGTGCTGTTCTTCGAGGCTGAGCTCGAGGTAGCCACGCTGTAAGAGCGTTCCGTCGCTAGAGAACCGATCGAATACGTCCGTCGGCTGCGAAGTGGTCCCGTTCATCAATCCCTCCGGTTGCGTCTACGTTGGGGATACTATAAAGTATCCTCAGGTGCAACGCAAGGGGGGAGGTCAGAAGGGTTTTGGGAGGGGTTAAACGGCAGTCGAAGCGGTGCGGCTGGTGCTCCGGCAAGATCCCTGCGAAGCGCCGCCGCTTCATGGAAGAGCACTACCGGGTGGTGAAGTACTGCTGCGACCCCTGTGGCAAGCGGGCAGCCAAGAAGGCCTACCGCGAGCGGCAGGCCGTTAGAGGCTCGCGGGCGGCGTGACGCAGCCTCGGATCGGCGGCACGACCAGGACGGTCCTGCCATCTTCGTTGACCAGCCGCAGGTACGTCGCACCGGCCGGCGCGTGCTCGTGGAAGTGGGCTTCGATGGGTTCGAGCTTGGCTTTGCCGGCCCACGGCTCGCTGCCGATCACCTCGTGGTCGCCGCTGACGTAGTGCAGCGCCAGGCTGAACGGGACGGGCATGAAGTGTCCGCGTCCGAGGTGTTCGGCGCGCACGGCTCCCGGATAGGTCCGGGACAGTCGCCGTAGGATCCGGGTCGCGCTGCGCGCCTCTGAGGCGCGTTGCGTGTCGAGGATCGAGAACGCTTCGGCGATGCGGTTGTTCGCGCGCGCGAGTGCGTCGATCAGGGTGCTGGTGGCGGTCATGACGCGGCCTCCGACAAGCGAGGTGGAATCGCGGGTGAATCCATGCCGACGACAGGCACGGGCCGACGGCGACCCAGCGGGCGCGTCGGCGCGAAGCGCCGACGCCTTGCGCCCTACGGGGTGCGGCGGCTCGTGCAACGGCGAAGGGGAGTCGGTTTGCAAGGACCGCAGAACGGCGGCCGACTTAGGGTGAAGGGAGTCGCAAATACCCTATCTGGTAGGGCGTGGCAGATCACGCCGGCGCTCGCGATCGTTGTGGCGCTCGGCGGGCTTGCGCTGTCCGTGCGGCTGGGAGAGTACGCGACGCAAGCTCTTGGGCTGACGTGGTATGCGTTGCGACCCGAAAGCCTGCTAAGCTGGGCGCTCTACCGCGAGCTCGGGGCGCTCGGGATTGTCGCGCTGACCGTAAGCGGGTTCGCGGTCCGAAAGATCTTCGGGCAGCTCTCACCGCGGTGGGCGTACGCATGTACCGAGTGATGTGGGCGCCGATCGTCGCGGTGATGGTGATGGGCCCGTCGGCAAACGCGTTGGAGATCCTCTTTCGGCATCAGCGGCATCAGCGACGGTCACGGCGGGAGCGGCCCTCCACAGGGTTAACGCGTCGACGCGAGCCAGCTTCTCAGAATGGGACTTGATGCCGCGCGCCACGCAGCGCGTGCCGGAAACCTATCTAAACCGGAACACACCGGGACCAAAGTGCGCGCCGCTTAGAGCATGGAACAGTCTGGATCGGTTTTAAGAGCAAGACTGAGAAGAATTCCAGTCGTTACCTTACCGAGATACCCTTTGTTGTAATTATATACGCCAATCATGTCCGCCCGGCCACGCGCCATCAGCCGATAATATCGAAGATAACGTCCATTACCATTATCGATTCGACAGACGAACCGCGCTTTGAACATTGCACTAGTGAATGCTTCATTCGCTGTAAAGGTGCAATTGTTATCCGGGGTTCCGAGGCATGCCGTCCCATCAAGGTTTTGCGACCCAATGAGAATTCGGTCAGGGCTAAGCTTCGCATTATCCCCAACGGATTCCATCTCGACGCCCCAAGGAAGTTCTTCTTTCATTCGTTCGGATATCGTCGATACTCGACCATGCACACGAACGAGGTCGGGCCGATCTCCGGGGGTGACGGAAATGAAAGCGGCGTAGCCCGAGGTTAGCTTACAACCCACGGAGACTACGCCTTGAAGAGAGTGTACCCCCTCACGATGGCGCTTGCCAAGTCATCGCGCGAAGATTTTCTGTCTGTCCTCGACGAACTCTGCCGAGCGAAGGTCGGCGAGCTGGTCCAAGCCGTGCTGATCGCCGAAGTCGATGAGTTCCTGGGCCGCCTACGCGGCGAGCGTGCCGGCGGACAAGCGGGCTATCGCGACGGCTACGAAGCCGCGCGAACCGTCACGTATGGCAGCACGCCGGTTATGATCCGGCGACCACGAGTGCGCGGGAGCGAGGCTCGTTTTGAATCGCAGATATTGCCGCCGTATCGGCGCCGTTTCGAAGACGTCGATGCGACCTTGCACGAGTTGTGGATTCAAGGATTGTCGACGCGCGATTTCGAGCCGTCGCTGCGTGCGTTACTCGGCGAGCAGACCCCGCTCTCGCCGTCCACAATTTCTCGCGTCAACAAACAGTTCCACGACGATTACGAAAAGTGGTGTCAGCGCTTCATCGCAAACGAGTTCGTCTACCTGTGGGCCGACGGCGTCTATCTGGGCGCCGGCCCGAGCGACGAGCGGCGGGTGATGCTGGTGGTCATCGGAGTGGATCGCAAAGGGGACAAGGCTTTGCTCGCGGTCGAGGACGCGTTTGCTGAGAGCGAAGAGAGCTGGACAGCCGTCTTCGAGAGCCTCAAGAAACGCGGGCTTAAAGACCCCGCTCTGTTGGTCGCAGATGGCGCTCAGGGCATCTGGAACGCGTTTTCGAAAGCGTATCCGCGAGCGAAGCAGCAGCGTTGCTGGTTGCACAAGATGCGCAACGTTCTCGACAAACTTCCCGAGCGTATGCGCGCGCAGAACCTCGTGCCGCTACGCGAGATGATGCATGCGGAAAGTCGCACCCACGCCAAATCGCTCATCGACGCTCTGGCTCGCTCGCTCGAGCGCGACTACAGTAAAGCTGCAACCTGCCTACGCGACGACCAGGAACGCATGTTGGCGTACTTCGCCTTTCCCAAGCCGCACTGGAAGCACTTGCGCACGACCAACATCATCGAATCGAATTTCGATCCGGTCCGATCGCGTACAGACGTCTGCAAGCGTCTGCGCTCGGGCACTTCAGCAACGTACTTGGTTTACGCCCTACTCGTGCGACGCACCGAGCGCTGGCGCAAACTGAGCGGCTATCAACTCCTCAAGAACGTGCATCAAGAAATATGCCCGCGACGTATTGCAAGGAAGAAAGCTGCGTGAGATAATCTATGAAACCCGGCTAACGTCGCTTTCACGTTTCCCCGGAATTCGGCCCGACCTCCACACGAACTCGCGCAACGCCATCTCGCGCTACTTCGCCGTATTCACCGGCCTTAAAGCTGGATGTGGTCCATTGGATCGGCGCGCTATGCATGTAATTCCAAGTAAGTCTCGTGGCTCCAGCCATCGGCATTGCATCCAACACAAGTGTCGATAGCTCCACTGGTTTTAGCTTACTCAGAGAATTGGGCACCTTGATGCTCTGCTGTGCCTGCGCGCTCGAAAGTGACGCACAGCATATGGCCATGAGAAGCGCCACCACAGTGGTTCGGATGACATGATTCATTCTGTCACTCTCTGTGCAAGCTGGGCTAGAGTCACGAACTCGATCCCGAACTCTTCGCTAAGCCACTTACGATTATCACCGTCGAGTATGGAGTGGCCCGAACGCCCCACATCCTCGCTGCAAAATAGTTGCATGCCAAATCCATGGTGGGCTGCGATGCTGTCACCGTCCGCCCACTCACGGGTCGCTTTATAGACCTTATTCCGTTCCGATTTATTGCGCGCGCGCCCGAGACCCTGAAGCCACAACTCCGGTGTACTTACATCATCCCGTTTGCTAAAGTGTAATCCAAGCTCAAGAGCTTTTGCTTGGCCAAGGCCACGCGTTGTGATTGCCGTCGTCATCTCGTTTACTTTATCCAGGCAACGTAAAAGTTCGGGCATTCCCCCAGGGGGCTCGAAAAGCGGATATGTATTAGCATGATACCCCACCCATCGCGCGGCTGTCCGTAAAGGGCGAATATCGAGTTCAAGAGCCCCTTGAACTCTTGCAAGGGCTTTGACGGTGAGCGGTTGTCGAATGTGTTGGCTGCCAACGGAAAACGTGAAACTAACGGAAGGTCCTGGTTTGATCTCAACGCTCGTTGCCTCGACGACAACCTGAGTTTCACCGAGAACCGCTGCTCGATCTTCGCGCTCGATCCCCTCCAGGGTGATGATTGTTTCGCTAAAAAAGCCTCTAATGCGACCATCCTGAATAGCATCCCGAACAATGGCTCCGAATGGGCCGTTCTCGCGTTGCGCGCTTCTGGGGAAAACCACCGCGTCGAGCGTATTTGAGTCGAACGTTACCGTCAAAGGGGGCGAATTGCACGGCCGATTCGTAGCCAGTTTAAGATCGCTCATATTTCGAGTCCTTAGGCGGGGTTGGTAAAGCGCAATTATGGTTCACCTTGCATGAGGCTAAACGTCGATACTCCCCCGCTACGAGCTGTGCGGCGAACGTCCGAGAGCGTTCGCCGGCGGTTTATGTCTGCGACCGCGTAGTGCCTCACTCCGAATTGCACTTCGCTCCTCGCGTCTCCGCCTTCGTTCTTCGTCGCGGGATCTATCGCGATACTGGTCCCACACCGCGGAGTTCAATAGGTCAAACGGCTTGATCGTCGCTACTCGTCTTTCCCTCTTGCCCGGAGACCGACGGTACATCTTCTGTACACCAGTGCGGAACTGCTCCGCAAGCCAATTCATATGATGTCCAAGGTCCCAAACCAAATGCCAACCCATTTCAGCGCAGTTCTCGTTAAAGAACTGTATCAGCACGGCTTTGATTTGCTCAAGCCGTTTGTCGCTGATCCTCAATTGTGCCGACGCAATCACTCGCACTAGTTCGTTCGCGAGAGCGTCTACTTCGGAATCGGGGATCAATACCGTTGGCAAGTCGCGTGCGACGTGAAATCGCCAGGGCAAATATGTCGCTTCGTCGCTAAACATCGGATCGCGCTCTCCGCGATGCGCGTCTCTCCACTCGCACGCAGGTCTGCTATAGAAGACGATGTCATAGAGCAATCCCGCTTCTTCGCGCGAGAGTGGACGCGAATTGGCTAGCGCGTTGCGAATCCAGTCAGCGGCGCCGTCAGCATCCAGTCCGTATACCTCTTCCGCTGTGACGGGGTCGGGAACGATAGCGGCCTGCGTAGTGTCGTAGAACCGTACTCTCTCTCGGATCCATGCTCTTATGTTGTATGCCTGATCGTCGGGAAGACTTGGCTTTGGCGGGCGTCCGCGCTTACTCATCAATTCCTCAAAGATCGTATTTTGTGAGGTCGCAATGATCGGATGTGCCTCCTACGCTGATTCCCGGAACTTCGCAGAACCACCGGAGCGACGATGCACGACGCGACTACCATAATCTACGCTATCGCTGCGCTTCTTACCGCTGGCGCCGCGTTCGCGACGGCCCTCGCCAGACTCGCTTCTGCCTTGCGACGTTCCGAAGCGCTCCCATCTCGCGCATGTAAAGGCGCCGCGCGACGGGTCCACGAAACGCGGAACGCCGAACGAAGGTGAACATGGACGACGAGGCCGTGAATCTCGGCCCAGAGCGGTTCCTCCTCGATGCTGCGCGCGCGTACGACACCGTGCTCGCCGACCGCATCGAGCGCGCCATCCTCGATAACCGGCGCGAGATCGCTGCGCTGCGTGACGAGCGCGACAGCCAACGGCGCATCGCTGAGGGATGGCGCGAGACCGCGACCACCCTGCGGGCGGAACTCGCCGTTGCGGACCGCCTAAAGCCGCTCTACCTTGCGCTTACCGCGATCGGCATTGTCGTCGGCGCTCTTGCCGTCGCCCTCTTGATACTGCACCGATAGGCCGGACCGTTTCCAGCGGAAAGCACCAGGTCGTCCCGCCGCTGTCCGTCTCAGTCCGTAGCCTGCTCGTCCAATATCCGTCGCTGTTATCTACGCGGGCCGGTGCCCTCCGTCCGTGTTATAGTAGTCCACTGGATTGCTACAGCTGGCGAGCTGCCGTGAGGCTGTCCAATTTCGATGTCGTCTGCGGACCCGTCCGCAAGTCGTCGCTGTATACGTAGCGTTGGTTGCGGGTCCACGCGACGTGCCGTCCGGTCGAGCTCGCTGCATCACCGTGAATCGCCCGCGGCAGCCTAATAGTCTTATCATCGTCGGGTCCACTGAGGACGAACATCTGCAAGACTGTATCCTCCGCGACGTCGCCGGCCTCAATGAGTTCCAGGACCTTCTCGTAAATCGGGTCAGTTTGCCCGAAGCATGATCCGCCCGTGACGTGCGCCGCTATCTCTGATTCGAAAACGACCTCGTCCTGGCGATGGAGGATGCGTGCGACTTCGGGTTTGATCTCTCCGTCTCCGTAGAACGCAATATACTGGGCCTGTTCGCTGATCGACCGCCCAGGCTGGCACAAGTACACGCTGTGCTCACGATAGAGCTGGTAACTCGCCGCGTTTACCGGGACAACGACCGTGTCAATGGCGCTCAGTAGGCCATCTCGATCAAACAGGGCGAGCAACTCACGTAGCAGATAGCGCTGCAGATCAGGGACCTCGACATATCGATCGGCCAGCACGTCATCGATCGCATCGCCAAGGTCGCGGAAAGCAAACCAAGTGACACGCGGGTCCGCCAGCTGCCGGACCAGTTGCGGCTCAGACCGGTCTGGAGTCAACACGAACAAGCGTTCGTCCCGAAAGCGCCCGTTAGGTGGCGAACGTGCTCGCGCAACTGGTCCCCGCGGACTGCGTTTCTTTCGGTTTTCACCTCGAAGTAGTATCCGATGTTTGCGGTGATGGCTCCATCCGGAACCGAACCGCTCCTGTCGCCGCGAACTTGATTCGCGAATGTGAGCAACGCCATCTCGGGATTTCCCGTCGCCGTCGCCAGGATTCGTCGTAACAACCCTACGTCGAGCCGCTCGAAGACTGCGAGTACTGACGACGTAACGCGGTTCTCTCCCTGGCGATACGCGGAGAATAGTCCCGAATGCATTGTCTTTCCAAGCTCCTCCCGTAACCGTGCGGTTCCGCATGCGGCGACAGACGTCCGCCCCGCATGCGGGGTAGCTAGGAGTTTTTATGTACCGCCTAGCAGCCCTAACCTTATGACGGCTTGGGTGGTACGTGCTGGAAGACATGGGGAAAACCAAGACCTTGCTCTAGACAAGGGTCTCGTAACGATAGAGTGGTCGGAGACCGGTGATCTTTCGGGTCTTGGGAAGGACGCCATCAGGGCACTCCTGGAGAAGCATCATCCTGAGGCCTCCGTGAAGCGCATAGACGCATGGACCGGGGAACTCGTCTCCTTCGCTAATGCGATCGTCCCGGGCGATCTCGCGGTCCTCCCATTGAAACGACGGGCCGCCATAGCGCTCGGACGCATCATGTCGGACTACGAGTACAGGCCTGACTTACTTGACGTCGGCGCTGTGCATACTCGACGTGTGGAGTGGATCCGCGCAGACGTGCCGCGCACCGCCTTTGATCGGAAACTGCTTGATACCCTAGGGTCGAGCTTAACCGTTTTTCGCGCAGAAAGAAATGGCGCCGCCGCAAAACTGGAAGCAGCCACCAAGGGCGACCTATACCTCGGCCCTGCCGACCCATCGCTTAGCGCGCAAACGCCAATAACCGCCGAACCTGATGAGCTTCAGGACCTAGAGCGAACGGCTCGCGACGCAATTGTATCTCTCGTACAGGAGCGTTTTCGGGGACATGACCTCGAGCGGCTCGTCGAGGCGATTCTCCTCGCCGATGGCTTTCGAGTCAATCGAACGCGCGCCGGCGCTGATGGCGGCGTTGATCTTCTGGCCGGGCGAGGAGCGCACGGCTTCGATCCGCCACGGATATGTGTCCAGGTCAAGTCAGGTAAGTCACCGGAAGACGTCAAGACTGTTCGCGAGCTACAGGGGGCGCTAAAGAATTTTGGTGCGGACCACGGTCTGGTCGTTTCCTGGAGCGGTTACACGACCGCCGTCTACGCAGAAGCGCGCAGAGCATTCTTTCAAATACGGTTGTGGGATGCCGACGACCTGATCGATGCGTTATTGAGGGGCTACGATAGTCTGCCTGCGGAGCTCAAAGCCGAGATCCCTCTAAAGCGAATCTGGGCACCCGCCGCGGAGAGCCTCGACGAACCGTAGAGCGAATGCCAACATCCGAATCGTTTCGACGGGATGCCGGTCATCGATCATTCTGCGTTGGCGCCCGCTCGGGTCGAAGTAGCGGTCGGTGCCAGTGATGCCCCGGTGGGCCTCCTTCGATGTCCACGACCGTGCTCTCGTAGGTCGAGCGGATTGCGAGGTCGTCATCGAGCCCGCCGACGTCCCTGAGGCTCTCCTCCATGCCGATGAAGACGACCCGGACGGTCCCGCCGTCCGAAGCCGACGAACTGCTCGATCCGCTCCCAAGCGATGGAGGGGAGGGCGGCGGTATTCCCCGGTTGGGTCACTTCGCGTTCTTCCGCGGCGTTCGCTGATAAGGCTTCAGTCGTGATCGGCGTCGTGGACTACTGCCGCCGCTAAACGTCAGGGTCCCGAAAACAACGACTGGGGCTGTCGGGTTCTTCGTAGCATGAGGTTCCTCGCAGATGCCACCGGGTCCGGCCCGTCGCAGAACACGCTCCCTGCGTTAGGTTCGTGGATTTCGACCGACGCTGCTCACGTTCACGAGGCGCTGCTCGGTCTAGCGAGTGTCGCCGTCGTTGTTTGGACTGCCGGATTTTTGGTTCGCGCTTTGGGGCACAAGCCGAATCGTGGCCTAGTTGCCGGCATGACGTACGCGCAACTCGCGTTTATGGGGGCGCTCGCGGCGGCGTTTCTCACACCGCTTGCACTCCAGGCTCTTGCTTTCATGTTCCTCGCTCTCGAGATTTGGCAAACGCCATACATCGTTTACACGTGGCGACGTGCTACGGACCAGCGAACGTACGCACAGCAGCAGATGCTGGATTTGTACGGGCTCACGACAGCGAAGGACGTCCTCTGGTACACGATTTTGCAGATCCCTTACGTCGCTGCCGTCGTGACGATTCTCGTGTGGCCTTCATCGTTCATCGCGTTGCCGCTGCTCTGGCTTGCTCTCTACGGCTCATATCAGATCCTCACGTCGTTCTTGTACTACAAACCGGCTGAGGAGCAGGCGGCCACGCCGACTGCAATCTCTTCGACGTCGGTCCAGTCCTTGGGATCTTTGCAGCTGCTCGCTGACACGCAGCGGAACATTAGTAGCCTGCTCGACAATACCGCTGTTGCAAAGGCGTACTTTGCCGGACACGAGCAGGATCACACGGAGTCGGTTGTCGTCGCTCGCAACCTTGATGAAACGGCGCTTGCCATTGGTCAATTTTTCGTTTCGCCACCTCTGGCAACGACAGGATTCATTTCGGCGTCGGGTTACGTCTACGCGATGATCCGACATCGGTCCCTGGTGGGTCGCTTATACTTCTTAGTCACCGGTGTCGCATATCAGCCGCAGGTCGCAATCAGTCTCATTGACGAGATTCGTGGCTACCTATTCTATGACCTGACCGCGAATGGCCAAACCGCCCAACTGACGCAGTTCGTCCAACAAGGAACTGAGAACAATATCGCTATCAGAGATGCACGTTTGGACACGACTACCCGTTCCTACTCCGTTTCATGGCTCGGGCAAGCGTATCTTGAAGAAGCAAATGCCATCTTGCTCTCGGTGAACCATCGCCTAGTAAACGTGCAACCTTCTCCACTTCCATTTCCTTCGGACGCACCGCCGTCGACTGACACCTCAGACGAGCAAAGGGTGACGCCCTCAAACGAATAGCGATACGAGTGGCGTGAGGAGACTGCGTGAACAACATCTTTCGGTCGAAATTTCCGAGTTGGGGGATGGTCCTTGCCTTGTCGCCGCGCGATCTTGCGTATGAGATTGCGATGGGCATGAACGAGAAAATGGACACCGGGCGTGGAGCGAACCTCGTTTGGACCGTCGATGGTCTCGCAAAAGGAATCGCTTCAGGGTATGGGGACACAAAAGAGAATCGGCTCATTGTCATGGAGGGAATCGAGGCGATGTTTTCCCTCGGCCTTCTCACCGCTTCGGGGAGCCATGGTGATCCCGCTGTCTATCTGACCCGTGCCGGTCGTGCGATCCGTTTCTCCGACGACGCCATGGTGCACCGGATTGGTCATCTTGAGGCGTCTGCGTTGCTCGATGAGGATATAGTAGGCGCCGTGTGGACACCGTATCTGCGCGGTGACTACGACATCGCCGTCGCCTACACGTTCAAGCGCGTGGAGGTGGCGATGCGCGCGAAGGGCGGATACGATACAACGTACTTTGGGGACCGGCTCATCAAGAAGTTCTTCGGAGACTTCAGGTTGCCGAATGCGCCAGACGGCCTCAAGCCTGCGACGTTGACGCCGGAAGAACAGTTCTTTCAGGGAACGTTCGCGCTCTACCGCAACCCGGCTTCCCATCAAGATGACACGATCACCGACTATGCCAGGGCCATGGAGGTGATGCTCGTTGGCAACCATTTGCTTCATCTCGTGCGTGGCACGGTTCGGCGCTCTGCCTCGCCGTGAGTATTCCCAGTCTATCCAACGGACTTACGATGTGCTTGGCCGCGATGAAGATACAATCGTGCCGATGGCTGTGAGCGAAGCAACGACCGCGTCAACGAGGGCATCCCACGATGAGCGGGGGCCGAATCCGGCTGGGTTCACACCTCCCGCGCGAAGCATATCGCCGACGCTTGCCTGTAGAGTATGTGCGCTCGCGTTTCGCAGTTTATTTACGAGCAAGAGCGGCGCCAAGAGTTGCCGAGTGTCGCTGTCATCAATTCCGAGGATAGTGGTCAAGAGAAGTCGCAGTAGTCCTAATTGTTTGTCTTGCTTATCAAACGTTACGCCGGCCGCGATTAGTGGCGTCCTAATTGCGCCAAAATCGATCGTCTCGATTGCGGCCTCGTACATTGCCTTGGCGAGGCGCGGAATCTCCTTGAATTCGCCGCTGATGGGACCCACGCTCATGCGATCTCGATCGCCCTGACGGAGTGCTTCCGTTTGTGCCGGCTGGGCTTTGTACAACGAGATGCCAAAACGGCCGATCCAAGAAGCGTTCAATTCGGCGCTCGCTCCGTCGAGAAGTTCTGGCACGCTCGGTGAATGTGGTGGATCTTGCAGCATCTGAGTCTGGAACCACTCAGAACAAGGACCGCCGTCCGGCGGGGCCGAGTAGTGAGCCCAGTGCGTCTGTTCGATGTTGCTTAATTTGGTCATTAGCGGCGCAAAGGTTGTGAGTAAGCCTTTGTCGTTAATCCCGACCGCTATGGACGAGTCTCCCGGTCCGTTCGCCGACCCCCACGTCCGCATGTGAAACGCCGCTGAGTGTCCTGGAGCGCTTAGGTACCGCTCAAGAGCCGCCGGTTGAAAATACAGATAGCCCCGCCCGATTTGTGCCGCAGTCTTTCGACCCCCGTCGTCCACAATGAATGTTGGCTCAGGCGTTCCCTCGTCGTCAGTGCCATAATACGGCCATGCCGTTCTCGAACGCCTCGGCTTTGCATACGGCTCGATGATAGCGGATTGGTAAAGAGTCATTCGCCCTTGTACGTTCCCGCGAGGCGTGCTCTGAACGACGGGAAGTAGAGAGGTGCCGGGACCGATCTTGTACTCGTTACCGTCTGCGACCTCAAGTGTCGACGCGTTTTCGCATATGAGAAACCTGTCACCTATAACATTGATCAGCATAGCGGCGCGGCGGGCGGCGAGGAAATCACGGAGATAGTCGCGCTGTACATCGACGTACGGTGCGGGGTTTTCGAAAGGAGCAGGTTTGATGATGGCGACGCGTGACACCACGAGTCGCTCAAGCGCGTGGACGTACTCGCGGTTATTTGTTGTCCCGCGTTGCTCCAATACATGATACCGAATGAAGTCGTCGTTTGCGTCGAGATGAAGGTCGCCCGTGATCGGATGCGTCCATGCGGTGACCCAAGGATAAATAACGAGTCCGTACGCAGACTCGCTGCCAGCGAAAGAAAAGTCGTCGCCGTTCCAGCCCAGATCAAATGGCGTTCGAGACGCGTGGTACAGTTCGTGAGGCGTCAGCGACTGGAGGGCATCCGCACCGCCATCGTCGAGGGATACGAGCACGGCTTTGATCTCCCAATCCTCGCGTTCCCAACCGATGTCGTCCCAGTCGCCTATACTCGCGTGGGCGCGTCTGTTTGTGATGAGAGTCGACGCCGACTCATCGAAGTGCGCGCTACGATCCTCGAAACGCAGCCATGCTCCTGGCGTTAAGTGAGATGGGCGGATGCTGCCGCGTAAGTCGTTTGCCATCGCTTCGATAGTAGTCGAGATCGTGGCTTCGCTTCAACTTCGGGTAGTGGGTCAGTTTGATCTCCATTCCATGCCGCGGGTATCGCCTCTCGCGTTACCGGTCCGCCTGTCGCGGACGCGGTCGGCTCGATTGGTCCGCGCGTTCAGGAGCGGCACGCACAGACTGCAGCGTCACGCTACGGTGCTGGGGCCGTGCGAGCTCTCCGCAGCCCGTGTCCGCGGCCGCGCAGTACGGTCGCGATCTCCTCGTCCGTCCGGTGCTGGAAGAGTTGCTCGAGCGCGTACTCCGCGACGATGCTTTCCGCCAGGCGTTGGTGCTGTTTGATCGATGCGAGCCGCGAGCGCTCCGTAACGCCCGGATAGATCGTCATCTTGCTTTCGAGCAGGACGGCGGATGCGTTTGCCGATGCCGCTAGGGTCGGCGGGTCGGCGGGGGCGGAGGGGACGCGAGCTTCTGCTTCTCCCGCCACGGTCTCGCCCGTCGGCGGGGCCGCCGCGCCGCTCGCAGGCGCGGGCGCTGCGGCCCCCGGCCCGGAATGCCCCGCGACGGGTTCGGGCTGCGGCGCCGGTTCCGGGAACGCGGACGCGCCCGCGCGGAACGCCGGATCGGTCCTGACCCCGCGGGGCTGGCGTACCTCGGGCGTGGCAAACGTCTTCGTCGCCATAACCGTTAACCGTTAACCGCTACGGGCAAGGTGCGTGTCGGCCGGCCGACGTCGACGCCGGGTGCCGCCCCGGTGAGGCGGCGCAGGCGCGCGTAGATCATCGTGGCGAGCTCGACGTACGCGGCTGCGACCTTGCTTTTCGGGCTCGCCATGACGACGGAGCCCGCCGCGTAGTCGGCTTCGTCTGCGGCGATCCCGCGCGGGACGAGTACCGAGAGTTCAACGCCATCCTCGGCGATCTCGCGCAAGACGTGCCGCGTGAGCGCGGGGCGCTGATCCACCATCGTTCCGAACCAGACCTGTTCCGGAGCGTGGTTCTGACCTTGGAGCAGGCCTCCGATCTCCGGGTAGGTCCGCTTGTACGCCTTCTGCGTGAGCGGTATGGGGATAGCAAGGATGTCCGCCGCCAGGATCGCGGCCGCGACGGGCGCCGAGAGGACGTCGTCGCTCGTGTCGATTACGAGCAGCTTCTCGCGGCCCAGAGCGCGCAGCCGGTCGCGCCAGGCGTGCATCCGACCCTTTTCGACCGCCGCCAGCGCCGCGCTGGCCGGGATGAGCGAGATCTCTTCCTTCGTGTCGTGGAGGGCGTCCTCGAAGGCGACCCGTCCGTCCAGGAGGGCTTCGCTGAATCCTTCGGACGGGGTGTAGCCATACGCTCGGGTGAGCGAGGCGCCGTAGTCGAGGTCGATCACGGCGTCGGGGGTCGCGCCGAGCATCTTGAGCGCCCCGGCGATCGCCAGCGCCGAAGTCGTCTTGCCGCTTCCACCCTTACCGCTGGCAACCGTGATGATGCCCACTGGGCGGCGTTCGGTCATGCTTCTCCTCACAGCCGTTAACCGTAAACGGTAAACCGTCTACGCCAAAAGCGGATGGACGGCCAGGTCGGCCGCTCTTCTTCCCCGGTATTCTGCCTCACCAGGACACCAGCCGTCAACCGTAAACGGTAAACGGGGGACGGTATACGGCTAACCGTAAACGCTCGGCCGCCCGCGCCCCCTTGGCGGGCCGGACCCGCCGCGAGCGATAACCGTCAACGGTTAACGGTTAGGCGTGCGGCCGGTGCTCCCGTTCCGACGGTCGCCCGCGTACGGGAGAAGGAATCTCCGCTACCGTTGTCTATTTCTGATACCGTGGTGCTGGAGGACGAGGAACGCTGGTGCGCCTGCGGCGCCCGGAACCCGTACCTGCGCGCGAAAGCGTGCGTTGAGTGCTCACGTGCGTCCTCAGCGCGGCACTACGATCGCCATCGCGATCGCGTCCTGCGGCGCTATCACGCGCAGAAGAGGCTGTTGACCGACGCTCAGCGTCAAGCCCGGCGCGACCGCGCCTATCTCGCAAAGTACGTCCAGCGCGGCAAAGTCGTCCCGGACGCCTGTACGCGGTGCTCTCGTGAGGACGTGTCGCCGATCCAGCCGGAGCTGGGTCGCCCCCTCGTCGTCGTGTGGGCTTGCCGGGACTGCAAGCCGCGCGTGGAGGCCGATCTCCAGGGCGACGTCATCTCGGCGCCGCCTCCGATCCGCCAGGCGCGCCGGGAGCGCGCCGTCGCGCGTCGTCAGAGTTGGGCGGGCGGTTACGAAGCCGCCGAGGCCGAGCTGCGCGCGCTCTCGGCCGACCAGGCTGAGGCGCTTCGTCGCGC
>Ga0182024_10012668_pt1 | contig 16639 bp, 16 predicted proteins | sample P32metaG_FD_120480 | JGI IMG/M metagenome (GOLD analysis project Ga0182024, IMG submission 120480) | Permafrost microbial communities from Stordalen Mire, Sweden - P3-2 metaG (Illumina Assembly) | ecosystem: Environmental > Terrestrial > Soil > Wetlands > Permafrost | place: Sweden: Stordalen... | reverse complement strand
CTCACTGAGCAGGTATCATAGCGAACCCGATTGCCTCTCTCGGCCGTGGGTCGGGAGCGAGCGCACTCGCAGCGGTCATTGACCCTTGAATCCGGAGTGGTGTTTGGTGTCTGAAGAACGTGTCAAGCCTCGCAACCTGTTTGTCGACGAGGCTATCGCGCTAGCGCTCGAGAGCCGCTGGGCGGAAGCGCTCGCCGTGAATCAGGCGCTGGTGGAGCGTCACGGTCCTGACGAGGACACGCTCAACCGGATCGGCAAGGCGCTCACCGAGCTCGGCCAGCGTGAGGAAGCACTCGCGTCCTATTCCGCCTCCCTCCAGGTCAATCCGCTCAACCTGATCGCGCAGAAGAACGTTCGCAAGCTCACGGCGATGCTCGAGAGCAAGAGCACGGCGGCTGGCTCCGCAGCGGCGATCGACGTGGAGCTCTTCACCGAGGAACCCGGCAAGAGTGCCATCACGGTCCTGAGCGCTCCATCGAAGTCGGCGACGGTGTCGATCGCCCCGGGGGACGTGGTCGAGCTGTACCGGGAGGGGTCGACGCTCCGGGCCCAGACGTCCCGCGGAGTCTCGCTCGGCGAGGTCGACACCAAGATCGCCAGGCGCCTCGTCCCGCTCATGGAGACGGGCAACCGCTATTCGGCAGCCGTGGCCCGCCTCGAGGACGAACGCGTCGAGATCATCCTCCGGGAGACCTACCAGGCCGCGGAGAACGCCCGCAAATCGTCCTTTCCGCTCGCCAAGGGCGGCCGCCGCGAGGAATTCCGCCCCTACGCCAAGGAGTCGCTGCTGTCGTCCCGAGAGATCGATTCGAGCCCCCTCGACGACGATGGCGAGGAGATCGTCGGCCCCGTGGCGGACGACTCCGAGGACGATCTGGGCGAGCTCGGCATGACCACCTTCCAGGCCGACGCCGAGGAGACGCCTCCCGGCGCCGACACCGAGGATGACGATGACACGCGCCCCGAGGACGAGTACTAGCCGGAAGGAGCCCAAAGGCCGGACCGTCCCCCACGAGCGGATCGACGGGTATCTGCCGATCGGCGCCTATGGGTTGATCGGCGACTGCCGGTCCGCGGCGCTGGTGGGGCTCGACGGCAGCATCGACTGGCTGTGCCTGCCGCGGTTCGACGATGACGCCGTTTTCGGCAGGCTCCTCGATGCGGGCCGGGGTGGGAGCTGGCAACTCCATCCCGACGAGCCGCACCAGGTGCACCAGCGGTATCGCGACCGGACCAACCTTCTCGACACCGTCTTTGCCACAGGGAGCGGAGTGGTGGTTGTCACCGATTTCATGCCGGTCGACGAGCACAGCGTCATCCAGCACGCCAAGCCACACAACCGTGCGCGCGTGATCAGGCTGGTCGAGTGCCTCGCCGGCGAGATGACGATGCACCACGTGTTCGATCCCGCGCCGGGGTTCGCACGCCTGCCGGTGGATCTCAGCATCGACGATGGGCAGCTCCACGCCGACGCGGAGAAGCTGCATCTCTGCCTGAGCTCGACGGTGGAGCTGAACGGCCCCGACGACACATTTCACCTGCGCGCCACCGATGCCGTCGCCTTCGCACTGCACAGCGGCGTCGCGGGCACCTGTCGGGCGAGAGCGTGGAGCGTCGAGCGCGCCCGTGCGTTGCTCCGCGAGAGTCAGCGGTATTGGTGGCAGTGGGTTGGCCAGGTCGACTATCACGGCCCTTATCAGGTGCACGTGTGGCGATCCGCGCTTGCCTTGAAGCTCATGACGTACGCGCCGACCGGCGCGATCATCGCCGCGCCGACCACGAGCCTCCCCGAGGACATCGGCGGTGAGCGCAACTGGGACTATCGCTTCACCTGGTTGCGGGACGCCGCCTTCACGCTCTACGCCTTCTTTCAACTCGGCCTCACCGCTGAGGCGACCGCATATTTCGACTGGCTCACGCATCGTCATCTTGCCGATCGCAGCTCCACCGACATCCCCAACCTCTTTGACCTGAGCGGACACGCGCATGCCACGGAGCACATCCTTGATCACCTCGAGGGATATCGAGGATCGAGACCGGTGCGGGTCGGCAACGCCGCGGTCAATCAGCTTCAGCTCGACGTCTACGGCGAGGTGCTGGACAGCGCCTACGTCTACGCTCGATTCGGCGGAGTGGTGAGCCCGACGCTGTGGGAAGAGCTCAGCAACATCATCGAGATCGCCATCAGTCGCTGGGAGGAACCCGACTCGTCGATCTGGGAGGTGCGAAGCGAGCGCAGGCAGTACGTGTACAGCAAGCTGATGTGCTGGGTCGCGGTCGACCGCGGGATGCGCATCGGCGACCGTTACAAGCTGCCCTACGACAAGGTCGCATGGCGTCGTGCACGCAATCGCATGCACCGTGCAATCACCGCGCGCGGCTACTCGGAACACAGACACTCGTTCACCCAGATCTTCGATGACGACGCGCTTGACGCCTCCATCCTGCGCATGTCCCAGGTGCGCTTTCTCGGCAGCAGGGATCCGCGCATGTACTCGACGGTGCGCGCGATCGAGCAACACCTCGGCGAGGGTGTGCTCGTCAAGCGATACCGCATGGATGAAAGTGAGGATGGGTTGCACGGTGACGAAGGCGCATTCCTTCTCAGCTCCTTCTGGCTCGTCGACGCGCTCGCGCATGTCGGTGAGCTGGAGCGCGCCGAACGCCGCTTCGAGCGCCTGCTGCACTTCAACTCGCCGCTCGGACTGTTCTCGGAGGAGGTGGACGTGCGCACCGGGGAGCTCCTCGGCAACTATCCGCAGGCGTTTACGCACCTCTCACTCGTGGGTGCGGCGGTGAACATCGAGCGGGCTCGAAAGCGGACCCTTGGCGTGAAGGGCCTGCGGAAGACCTGACGCGCCGGTCGCCTCGTGCGAGGGCCAATCGGCGTCGGTCACGATGCGGCGAGCGCGTGGCCGCCGCTTGCCCCCCGCTGAAAGGGACATACTTGCGTCCACTCGGTAGGATCGGCATCCTCGCCCAAGGTCCTCCGAGCATCCCGGATGGAGGTTGACATGCCAAAACTGGTCATGACTCACGCCGTCGCCGACGTCGAACGCTGGCTCAAGGGCAAGGACGAGCGTGCCGCGGCACTTGGCGCGGTTGCGACAAACGTGACGGACCACGTCGCGGCCGACGGGAGCAATAACGTCGCCATCACCGCCGACGTCCACGACGCGGAGGCCGCGCAGGCGATGGTGAACTCGCCTTCGCCAGAAACGGTTGCCTTGATGCAGAGCCACGGCGTCATCCCTCCGGTGACAACCTACATCGAGAAGTAGCCCGAGCCCGGACTCGTTGCTCCGGGACCATCACTGGCGATAGGCCCGGCCTGGTGTCTTCGACCGGACTGTGGATGCATAAGTATGCACGCAGCCTGTATACTCTTCGGTCATGGCTCAGGCGACTCCATTGCGTGCCGCCGTCGCCGGATCGACCGGCTACATCGGCATGCAGTGCACGGCGCTGCTTGCCGGTCATCCGAATGTGTCGCTCACGACCGTCCTCGGGCACAGCAGCGCCGGCAAGCGCTACTGCGACGTCGTCCCCGGCAGCCCGGTGGAACTGATCATCGAGGACAACCTCGACCCGGGCTCCGCTGACGTTGTGATGGCCGCGATGCCGCACACAGTGGCGGCGTCGCTCGCGCCCGGCTGGCTCGCCGCCGGAACGACCGTCATCGACTGCTCCGCCGACTTCCGCCTCCACGACGCCGGCGCGTACCAGCGCTGGTACGGTGTCGAGCACCCATCGCCGGACCTGCTGGACGAGGCCGTGTACGCCATGGTCGAGCTCGAACGCGAACGCCTGGCGTGCGCGAATCTCATCTCCGTCCCCGGCTGCTATCCAACGGCGACTCTGCTCGCCTGCGTTCCGGCGCTTCGCGCGGGTTTGATCGAGGCCGACATCGTGGTCGACGCCAAGAGCGGGGTCAGCGGTGCCGGCCGCGAAGCCAAGGTGGCCAATCTCTTCGCGGAGGTCAACGAGTCGGTGCACGCCTATGGCGTCGCGGGCCACCGCCACAAGTCGGAGATGCTCGAGCAAATGCATGACGCCGCGGGCGGGGATGTCCGGCTCACCTTCGTGCCCCATCTGATCCCGATGACCCGCGGCATCCTCGCCACCGCCTATCTCCGCCCCCGTCCCGGGGTGACCGAGGCGGACTTCCACGAGCTGTACGCCGCCTTCTGCGACACGAGCCCCTTCCTCGATCACGTGGACGCACCCCCGCGGACCAAGAGTGTCACCGGGACCAACCGTGCCGCCATCCATACGGGCTGGCAGGACGGGATGGCGGTGGTCACCGTCGCGATCGACAACCTCGGCAAGGGCGGCGGCGGTCAGGCGGTCCACGCCTTGAACATTCGCTTCGGGTTCGACGAGACGGCCGGGCTGGAGTCCCGTGTGCTGTGGCCATGACCGCACCGGTTGCGCAAGAGGCGCGCGCCGGCGTCTGCGCGCCACTCGGGTTCCGCGGCGGCGTCGCGGCTGCGGGGATTCGCGGTGATGGCGACGAAGCACGTACCGACATAGCTGTGATCCGATCCGACACCCCCGCTGCGGCCGCGGGCGTCTTCACGCGCAACACCGTGAAGGCGGCACCCGTGGTCATCTCACAGCTCACCCTGCGCCGCGGGGCACCGATCTCCGCAGTCGTGGTCAACGCCGGCAATGCCAACGCATGCACCGGCGCGCAGGGGTTCCGCGATGCGCTCGTGATGTGCACCACGGCGGGCGATGCGCTGGACCTCGATCCCAGCGACGTGCTCGTGTGCAGCACGGGCGTGATCGGCCGGCCGATGCCGATGGAACGCGTGGTCCGCGGTATTCGTGCTGCATCGCTTGCGATGTCGTCTGCCGCCGGCGGCGATATCGCCCGCGCGATCATGACCACCGACACGCTCGCCAAGGTGGCGTCTGCGACGTTCGCAGCGGGTGGCGTGACCTACACCATCGGTGGCACGGCGAAAGGGGCCGGGATGCTACATCCCGACATGGCCACGTTGCTCGCCTTCATCACCACCGATGCGCCGATCGATGCGGCGCTGCTCCAACCGGTGCTCGCTCGCGTGACCGGCAACACCTTCAACTGCGTCACCGTCGACGGCGATACGTCCACCAACGACTCGTGCATCCTGCTCGCCAACGGCGCTGCAGGTGGCGCGACCTTCGCAGCGGGATCGAGCGCCCTGGACGATTTCGAGACGGCGCTGCTCACGGTGTGCGATTCGCTCTCCGAGCAGCTCGTCGCCGACGCCGAAGGGGCGACGCGACATTTCCGCGTGGCAGTCGACGGGGCCGCAGACACGGCACAGGCGCGCGTTGCCGCACGGGTTGTCGCGCAAAGCTCACTGGTGAAAACGGCGATACACGGTGGCGACCCCAACTGGGGGCGCATCGTCGCCGCCCTCGGTCGCAGCGGCGCGACGTTCACGCTCGATCGGTGCCGCGTCGCCATCGGCGGCCTGGTCGTCTTCGATCGCGGCGCTCCCGAACCGGTCGAGGCCGAGCGCATCCGCGTCGCCCTCTCGCAACCGCGACTCGACATCGCCATCGACCTCGGCGCCGGTGACGGCGCCGGTCACGCGTGGGGCTGCGACCTCTCCGCGGACTACGTGCGTATCAACGCCGACTACACCACCTGATACGGAGCAACCACCACAACAACCATGCCTGAACAGACCATCGACGAACGGATCCATCGCGCCGAGGTGCTCATCGAAGCACTGCCTTATATCAAACGATTTGCCGGCCACATCCTCGTGATCAAGGTTGGCGGCGCAGCCAGCGCCGCGACCGACCTCGACGCGGTGCTCGAGGACGTGGTGCTGCTGCGATTCGTGGGGATGCGACCGGTGATCGTGCACGGCGGTGGCCCGGAGATCAGCGCGTGGCAGGAACGGATGGGCATCGAGACAAGGTTCGTCAACGGGCTCCGGGTCACCGATGCGCCGACCATGGAGATCGCCAAGATGGTGTTGACCGGCAAGATCGGACCGGACATCGTCGCGCGCATTCATACGCTGGGTGCGAGTGCGATCGGGTTGTCCGGCGAGGACGGACCAACGCTGCTGGTCCGGCCGCGCGCTGGTGCGGACGGCGCCGAGCTCGGTTTCGTGGGCGACGTCGTGCAGGTCAACGGTGAGCCGATCATGTCCATCCTCGACCAGGGAAGAATCCCGGTGATGGCTTCGATCGGTCTGGGCTACGACGGGCATGCCTACAACGTCAATGCCGATACCGTCGCGGCCGAGATCGCGGTCGCGCTGACTGCAAGCAAGCTCATCCTGATGACCGATGTCGAAGGTGTCCGCGATGGCAGCGGCACCCTGATCAGCGAGCTCGACGCCGCTCGCGGCCGTGAGCTACTGGCCGCAGGCGTGATTCGCGACGGCATGATCCCCAAGGTGGAGGCGGCGATCAGGGCCACCGACGGCGGCAGCGCGACCCACATCATCGATGCGCGCGTCCCCCATGCGCTCCTCCTGGAGCTGCTCACCGAACGTGGTGTGGGCACCATGCTGACGAGCACCGAGCCCGTATGACCGTTGACGCCACCGGCGCGGGACGCGCGCCGGCCGAGCGCGCCAAGGCGGCACTGATGGACACGTATCAGCGCCAGCCGATCACGCTGCGCAGCGGCAAGGGTGTGTGGGTGCGCACAGACGACGGCCGCGAATTGCTCGACGCTGTCGCGGGTATCGCCGTGAACGTCCTGGGTCACAATCACCCGGTGCTGCGAGAGGCGATTGCCACCCAGGCGGGCACGCTCATCCATGCGAGCAACCTCTACTACACGGAACCACAGCTGGAGCTCGCCGAGCTGCTGATCGCATCGGCGTTCCCGTCGCGTGTGTTCCTCTGCAACAGCGGCACCGAGGCCAACGAAGGCGCGATCAAGCTGGCGCGCAAGTGGGGTCGGGGGCATCGCGATGGAGCACATGTCATCGTGTGCGCGCAGGGCGCATTTCACGGACGGACCATGGGTGCGCTCGCGGCAACCGCGAATCCGCGCTATCGCAAACCGTTCGAGCCGCTGCCGAAGGGATTCGTGCATGTCCCCTACGGCGACCTCGATGCGCTCGCCGAGTCCATCGACAGCGCCACCTGCGCGGTGATGCTCGAACCCATCGAAGGTGAGAGCGGCGTGATACCGCTTGAACCGGGCCGCCTTGCCGCGATTCGCCGCCTCTGCGATGAACGCAATGTCCTGCTCATCCTTGACGAGATCCAGACCGGCATGGGACGGACCGGCCGGTGGTGGGCCTATCAGCACGACAACGCGGCGCCGGACATCATGACCGTCGCCAAAGCGCTGGGCGGCGGCGTCCCGATCGGCGCGATTCTGGCCGCGCCGCGCGCTGACGTGTTCGAGCCCGGCGACCACGGATCCACGTTCGGCGGCGGGCCGCTCGCCTGCGCTGCAGCCGTCGCGGTGATGCACGTGGTCGAGCGCGAAGGACTCGTGGAGCACGCCGCCGAGGTCGGTGACTATCTCGCCGAGTCGTTGAGCGCACTCGCAGCCGATGGCGCGCCGATTGACGGCGTTCGCGGCCGCGGCCTGATGCTTGGCATCGGGCTGAGCCGTGACGTCGCCCGCGATGTCGCTGCCGCGGCGCTCGAAGAAGGCCTGATCATCAATGCCATCGGCGAGCGCACGCTGCGCCTTGTCCCGCCGCTCGTGATCACGCGCGACGAGGTCGACGAGGCCGTGCGCCGCCTGAGCCGTGCCTTCGCCACCGTCGCGGCGGCCGGGCGGCAGGACCCGCCCGCATTCCACCGCGGCCGCGAAGCGTGAGCGCGAGCCCCGCGCGCCTGATCGGTCCGGCGGCGAAGCCCGCGCGCCATCGCGCCATTCTTGCGCTGGTTCGAGGCGGGGTCATCCGCACCCAGGAGGACCTGGTGTCCGAGTTGCATCGAAGGCGGTTCCCCGTCACTCAGGCGACAGTCAGCCGCGATATCCGCGAACTCGGCCTGCTCCGCGTCCATGACGACGCCGGTCCGCGCTATATGGCACCCGTTGCCGAGCTCGACGTCGAGCAGACCATGCAGCGGCTGCGCAACGCCATCCGCGAGCACGTGCAGGGCATCGAGTTCGTCGACCTGTTCGGGATCGTGCACACGGCGCCGGGATGCGCACCACTGGTGGGCGGTGCACTCGACGGGTCACGCTTCGAGGAGGTTGCGGGCACCATCGCAGGCGACGACACCGTGCTCGTGATCGCGCGGTCGCGCCCTGCCGCGCAGCGTCTGCTGCTGCGTCTCAACTCGATGTCCGAGGAGGACGCATGAGCGTGCGCGAACGCTGCGTGCTCGCGTACAGCGGCGGCCTCGACACGTCGGTGGCGATCCGGTGGCTGCAGGAGGAGCTCGGCTACGACGTCATCACGCTCACAGCGGATCTCGGGGAGTCCAAGGATGTCGACTCGGTCGTGACGCGGGCGCTGCGCACCGGCGCGTTGAGCGCTCACGTCGCCGACGCACGCCGCGTCTTCGTCAACGCGTTCTGCTTTCCAACCCTCGCGGCGGGTGCGCTCTACGAGGGCGTGTATCCGCTGGCCACCGCGCTGGCGCGGCCACTGATCGCCAAGCTGCTCGTCGATGTCGCGCGTGAGGAGGGCGCAACCGCGGTTGCGCACGGATGCACCGGTAAGGGGAACGATCAGGTGCGTTTCGACGTCGCCGTCGGTGCGCTCGCGCCCGAGCTACGCGTGGTGGCGCCGGTGCGCGACTGGGATATGGGCCGGCCGCAGGAGCTCGAGTACGCTGCCGAGCACGGCATCGAGGTGCCGGTCACCAAGGCGTCCCCATATTCCGTGGACGCCAACCTCTGGGGGCGCAGCATCGAGACCGGGGTGCTCGAGGACCCGTGGGTCGAACCTCCGGACGACGTCTACGAGTGGACCACGCACGACCACGCCCCAGGTGTCGTGGTGGAGATCGGCTTCGAACGCGGCGTCCCGGTGTCCATCGATGGACGCAGGCTCGAGGGCGATCAGCTGGTGGCGGAGCTCAACGCAACCGCGGGTGCACGTGGCATCGGTCGCATCGACCATGTCGAGAACCGCCTCGTCGGCATCAAATCCCGCGAGATCTATGAGGCGCCCGCGGCGGTGACGTTGCATGCGGCGCATCACGCCCTCGAGAGCCTCACGATCACGCGCGATGTCGCTCGTTTCCAGCGCATCGTCGGCGACGAGTGGGCGCGGCTCGTGTATGACGGCCTCTGGTTCTCGGCGCTGCGCACGGCCCTCGACGCCTTCGTCCAGGAAACGCAGGTGCACGTGACCGGAACCGTGCGCATGCGACTCGAGGACGGCGTCGCACAGGTCGTCGGCAGGCGCGCCGACCGGTCGCTGTACAGCAGCAACCTCGCGACGTACGACCGCGCGGGCGACACCTTCGACCATGCTGCGGCGCGCGGCTTCATCGAATTGTTCGGCCTGCCGCTGCGCACCCAGACGCGCGTGCAGGGAGCCCTCGAGGACACGGGACCGTTGCACGTCGAGCGGCGCACGCAACGACGTGGCGAGGTCTGACCGGGGGGCGCGCAGCGCGCGCGCGCCGAAGGTATGGGCAGGCCGCCTGAGCGCACCGACCTCCGCGCGGGTCGAGGCGTACACGTCGAGCCTCGCCGTCGACCGTCGCCTGGGCGCGGATGACGTCGCAGGGTCACGCGCACACGCGCGCATGCTGCGCAGCATCGGGGTGCTCACGACCACGCAGCACCGCGCCATCGATGCCGGCCTGCGGGCGATCGCAGCGGAGCTCTCCAACGACACGTTCGTGACGGCGCCGGGCGACGAGGACATCCACACGGCGGTGGAGCGGCGTCTGTTCGAGCTGGCCGGACCCGTCGCTGGCATGCTGCACACCGGGCGCAGTCGCAACGACCAGGTCGCGACCGATCTTCGCATGTGGGCGCGACGTGCCTGCACCGATCTCCTGGTCGCGATCGCCGGGTTGCAGGAGGCGTTGGTGCAACGCGCCACGGAGCATCGCGCAGCACCGATGCCCGGCTATACACATCTGCAGCGCGCCCAGGTGGTGTCGCTCGCGCATCACCTGCTTGCTTACGTCGAGATGTTCGCTCGCGACGCGCTTCGCTTCGGTGCGGCGCGCGCAGCGTGCGACGAGCTCCCGCTCGGGAGCGGTGCGCTCGCCGGATCGACTCTGCAGCTCGACCGCGACAAAGTGGCCCACGAGCTCGGCTTTGGACGCATCGCCGCAAACAGCATGGACGCAGTGGCCGACCGCGACTTTGTGGTCGACATCACGTCGGCGTGCGCCCTCGCGATGGTGCACTGCTCGCGTCTCGGCGAGGAGCTCGTACTGTGGTCGAGCACGGAGTTCGGGTTTGCGACCCTGCCCGACAGCCACGCCACCGGGTCGTCGCTGATGCCCCAGAAGAAGAACGCCGACATCGCCGAGCTCGCGCGGGGAAGAAGCGCACGCGTGATCGGTGACGTCGTGGCCTTGCTCACCACCCTCAAAGGCCTGCCGCTCACATACAACCGCGATCTCCAGGAGGACAAGGAGCCGCTCTTCGACGCGGTGGACACCACCGCCGCCACGGTCCGCATGCTCACCGAGCTCATCACCGTGGTGCACTTTGACGTCGATGCGATGCGAACTGCGGCATCCGACCCATCGCTCCAGGCGACCGACGTCGCCGAGCACCTGGTCGCCAACGGCGTGCCCTTCCGCGAGGCGCACACCATCGTCGGCGCAATCGTTGCGCGGACGCTCGCCGATGGACGAACGCTCGCCGACCTCGACCTCAGTGAGTGGCAGGCGGCCTCGAAGAGCTTCGGTCCAGAGGTGCTGGACCTCTTCGATCCCGACGCTGCATTACGCCGCCGAGATGTGCCGGGCGGTCCCGGCCCAAGGTCCGTGACCCGGCAACTCACACGCGCTCGATCCCTGGTCGCTCGAACACGCAGCGCAGCCGCGGGCGGTTGAACTTGCGGACGAACGTATCCTCAAGGCCGTGACCCGAGCGACCCTCATCGTCGGCGACGTCCAGGGCGACGTCGACCGGCTCCGGCAGGCGCTCGAGCCCTATCCTGAGGATGACGTTGACACGGTCTTCCTCGGCGACTTCTTCCAGGGGGGTGAGCCCGGCGCAGGCGGCGGAGCGGCAGCGGCACGGCTGGCGATGACCCGTCGCAACTCCCGATCGGTGCTCGGCAACCACGACCTGTTCCTGCTCGTGATGGTCGAGCGCTCCCGCGGCGGCGACCAGCTCGGCACATGGACCACCCGCGACGGCCTCAGCATCCAGGACCTCTGGCTCAGCCGCCGCGGCGACTGGGCCGACCTCAACGCCGTCGCCGCCGACGAGGACCTTGAGTCCTGGCTGCGTGCCCTTCCGTTTCTCGTGGAGATCGAGGACGGCACTCTGGCTCAGCACGCCGACGACGATCGTTACGCGGAGATCGGCGACACCATCGACGAGGTCAACACCGCGGTCCGCGGCTGGCTCGCCACCGATGGCGGCGCGTTCCAGTCGCTCCGCTACACCATCGGTCGACACGGGTTCGACGATCCGGTCCGACTCCGCCGGTACCTGAAGCACTTCGGTGTGCGCAGGGTCGTCCACGGTCACACGCCGCACCAGGACGACGTGCCCATCTCCTTCCACGGCGGCCTTGCCGTCGGGTATGACGGCCGCTTCTCACGCTTCTGGGGTCGCGCCGCGGGCGAGGAGCCCGGGCCGATCGGCGCAACAGTGGCGATCCTTCCGCCGCTCCCAGTCGGCGCTGGCTGAGAACTTTGCCGCGGAGCGGGAGGGTCATCCACCCCAGTGCTCAGCTTTGTCAGCGCCCTTGTTCAGTGCAACGCGCTGCGTCGCGGAGCGGGAGGGGTGACCCGCGCCAATGCTCAGCTTGCCAGCGCCCTCGCTCGCGCAAGCAGATTGTTGCACTCGCTCGGGCGCTGACAAATTCGCTGTGGTGCGGGTCACCCCTCCCACTCCGAGCCAACTCAGTTCAGGATCGGGCGCTGACAAATTCGCTCTGGGGCGGCTGACCCTCCCGTTGCGGAGTCCGCGCTCAACCGGCGCTTATGGGTGGCGGCTGAGCATCTCCCCGAGCCGCGCGATCGGCGGCTCCTGCCCGGCGGTCACATAGGCGGTGACGATCAGCGAGAGCAGGAGCACCTTGAGCGCTCGGAACGGCGCCGCGGCGGGATGCTGGACCACAAGGCCGGAGAGCGCGATCCCGTCGATGGCGCTGAGGATCGCGCCGGCCAGCTCGCGGGGCGACACCAGCGAATATGCGGGCAGCCGTCCGAGCACTTGGCGGAGCTCGATCTCGACCTCGTCCATCAGGTGGGTGCGCAGCGCGGCACACCGAACCCGGAGCGCCGGGCTGCTCAGGCTGACGGTGTAGAGGTCGAGGAGCATGCGAAAGAACTCGGGCTGATCGGTGCAGCGGGCCTCGGCGTGGTCGAGCCCGGTCACGATGCGCTCCAGCGGATCGTCCACCGCCTCGACCACCGCCTTCCAGTTGGCGACCATCTGGCGCTCGGTCACGGTCACGACCTCGAGGAGCAGCTCCTCCTTCGAGTCGAAGTAATAGTGGAGGAGACCGGGGGCGACCTTGGCCTCGCGGGCGACATCCTTGAGCGAGGTCTCGGCGTAGCCCTGGCGGCCGAGCACGGCGGCCGCAGCTCGGACGATCTGGGATCTCCTTCCGGCCTCGTCGAGGTCGACGCCCTGGACCCTGGTTCCCTCGTCCGTGGCGTTGATCGTGGCGATGTCTCTCACGCATTCAACCTGAGCGGCAATGCTAACCCGGCGAACGCGGTTTGAACCGGTTGCTTCAAGCGATGGGCTTGTGGAATCCAACGCCGATCGCGCCCGGGCCGCTGTGGCAGCCGACCACCGGGCCGACCACGGTCAGGGCCGGTTCACTGGACACCAGCGGGCGCATCCGCTCGACGAGCTCGGCGGCGATCCGCGGCCGGTCGGCGTGCGCGATCACCAGGTCGGCTCCGCCCCAGGCCACGGCCGCTTGCCGGCACTCCTCGACGACACGATCGATGGCCCGCGGGTAGGTCCGGACCCGCCCCACCGCCTCGATCACCCCGTCGCGGATCTCGAGGATCGGCTTGATGTCGAGCACCGAACCGAGCATGGCGCGAGCTCCCCCGATGCGTCCGCCCCGGCGAAGGAACTCGAGGGTCTCGACGGTGAACAGGACCTTGTCGGTGCTCCCGACCGCGGCGATCGCGGCGACCACCGCGTCGGCATCGCCGCCGGACTCGTTGACGCGCACCGCCTCGCGGACGGCTGCATAGTGGCCCACTGCCACGCTGCGCGTATCGACCACTCGAATGTCGAGCTCCGGCAGCGCGGCCCGTGCCTGGGTCGCCGACGCGAACGTGCCGCTCAGGTCCGCTGAGATGGTGGTGCAGACGATGGTCCCGCCATCTGCGCCGAGCTCACGGAACACGTCCTCGAACTCCGCCGGCGTGGGCTGCGAGGTTCGCGGGAAGGGGCCGGGCGCGGCGAGCCGTTTGTAGAACTGCTCGGCGCTGATGTCGACCCCGTCGGCGAAGGTCTGATCCCCGAAGATCACCTTGAGGGGCACCACCCGGACCTCGTGAGCGGCGCGAAATGCCGGGTCGAGGTCGGCGGTGCTGTCGCACACCAGGTGCACCGAGGGCATGGCGCCGTAGCCTACCGCGCCGTCAGCAATCTCGCGGGATCCTCGCCGCTGTCCTCGGCGATAAGCAGGGCGCCGAGCAGGGATCGATCCTCGCCGAGCGTCCCGCGGGTGATCTCCGGTTGCGGCTGGAGGTGCAGGGATCGCTGCACCTCCGCGAACAACGACGGCGCGAAACGGGCCCAGCTCGCGCAGACCCCGCCACCGAATACCACCACGTCGGGATCGTGCACTGCGGTGACGTTGACGGTCGCCAGCCCGATCCAGCGGCCGATCTCAACCCAGGCGTCCGGGTCGCTCAGGTGCTCGGGCGCGACGCCGTAGCGCCGGGTGATCGCGCGTCCGCTGGCCAGCGCCTCGAGGCAGCCCGCGCCGCCGCAGTGACAGGGCGGCCCGCCGAGCCAGGCTGGCCACAGCACCATGTGCCCACCCTCGGTATCGTGCCTGCCCACCACGATCCGGCCGTCGCGGACGACACCGCAGCCGATCCCGGTCGAGACCGTCCAGTACACGACCGTGCGGTGACCCGCTCCGGCGCCGAGGCGGGCTTCGGCCAGCGCTGCGCAGTTGGCGTCGTTCTCGACCACGACGGGGCAATCGAAGCGCTGACCGAGGAGGTACGCCATCTCCAGGCCGTGCCAGGAGGGCGGCATGCCGGGCGGGTTGCGGAGCGCACCCGTCGCACGGTCGAAGGGCCCCGGCGCCGAGATCGCGATCGCCTCAGGCAAGACGCCGCCCATCACCGCCTCGACCAGCCCCCGGAGCGTTGCGAGCGGGGACTCCACCGGCGTGGGAATCCGCCGCACCGCCCCGATCGCTGCGCCGCGGCCGGCGGAGGCGGCGATCTTGGTGCCGCCGATGTCGAGGAGCGCGATCACCGGGCGATGATGCCTACACTCGCCGCGATGCTGCTCGCAATCGACGTCGGGAACACCAACATCGTCGTCGGGGTGTTCGACGGCGACGAGCTTGTCGCCGACTTCCGGGTCCATACCGACGACCGTTTCACCGGGGACGAGCTGGGGCTCGTGGTCGTCGATCTGCTGGGACAGCGTGACCTTGCCCCGGGGCAGGTGAGCGACGTGGTGGTCAGCAGCGTGGTCCCCACACTCGCGCGGAGCATCGACGAACTTTCCCATACCTACTTCAACACGCCGCCGATGGTGGTCGGGCCGGGGACCCGGACGGGCATCCGCATCCAGTACGACGACCCCCGGCGGGTGGGCGCGGACCGGATCGCCAACGCCATCGCCGCGCATCACCTCTACAAGGGGCCGGCCATCCTCGTGGACTTCGGCACGGCGACCACCTTCGATGCGATTGACGTGCGCGGAGACTATCTGGGCGGTGCGATCGCACCAGGCATCCAGCTCAGCCACGATGCCCTGGTGAGCCACGCGGCGATGCTCATCCGGGTGGAGCTGACCGCCCCCACCGAGGCGATCGGCCACTCGACCACGGGCAGCATGCAATCGGGGATCGTGTTCGGCTACGTGGGTCTTGTCGAGGGGCTGGTCGGACGGTTCCGCAAGGAGATGGAGGGTCAGCCCAAGGTGATCGCCACCGGCGGGCTCGCTCCGTCACTGGCGAAGCTGGTCCCGGCGATCGACATCGTCGACGAGCGGCTCACCCTGCACGGGCTCCGTCTCATCCACGATCAGAATCGCTGATCGGAACCCTCCTGCCTCGTACCATGGCCTGATGGCTGTCGCGGCGACCGCCGCCCGCCCGCTCCGGGTCGGCAGGCTCGAACTCTCGTCACCGGTCCTGGTTGCACCCATGGTCGGGATCACCGATGCCCCCTGCCGGGCCCTGTGCCGCGAGTTCGGGGCCGGCCTCGTCTCCACCGAGATGGTCGCGGCCGAGGCCGTGGTCCGGAGCACCGACGCGGCCCTGCATCTCCTCGATTTCCCCGGCGACGTGGAGCCGGTTGCCGCCCAGCTGGTGGGCTGTGATCCGGCGATGATGGCCGACGCCGCCCGGGTCTGTGTCGAGCGGGGCGCCGTGCTCGTCGACGTCAACCTCGGCTGCCCGGTTCCCAAGGTGGTCAGCCGCGGGAGCGGCGCCGCGCTCGCTCGCGACATCCATGCCACCGCCCGCGTGGTCGCGGCGATGGTGGCGGCGGTCCAGGTTCCCGTCACCGTCAAGATGCGGCTCGGATGGGATGCGTCGACGATCAACGCGCCCGAGCTCGCCCGCGCCCTCGAGGACGCCGGCGCGGCGGCGGTGACGGTTCACGGCCGGACCCGCTGCCAGAAGTACGAGGGAACGGCCGACTGGGTCGAGATCGCCCGGGTCAAGGAGGCGGTCAGCGTCCCGGTCTTCGGCAGCGGGGACGTCGAGGACGTCGAAGTCCTGGCGCGGCGGATCGAGGCGGGGATGGTCGACGGCGTGGTCATCGCCCGAGGAATGCTCGGCAACTTCTGGCTCGTCCGCCAGGCCGTGCACCGCCTGGCGACCGGGACGCAGCTGCCCGACCTCACCTTCTCCGAGCGCATCGCCCTGGCCCGGCGCCACCTCGACATGCTCTGCACGTATCACGGTGAGACCCGCGCGCTCCGCATCGGCCGCAAGTACGTCGCCTGGACGATCCGCGGATGCGCGGGGGCCGCGCGGCTTCGTGCGGAGGTCCAGAGCCTCGACACGCGCGAGCGGCTCGACGCGTTGCTTGATCGCACGCTCGCCGCCGGCCCGCACCCGGAGGGGTGGTTCCGACCGGTGTTCATCAGCGGTGATGGCTAGCGGCGTAAAAAAAGAAGGGCGCCTCTGGAAACCAGAGACGCCCCGAGAGGGGGGGCAGTTATAGAGATCCCCGCCATGACCTCGCTGCGGATCATATGAATCAGAACGATTTCCGTCAAGGAATAACGACAAATTGTTACGCCGCGTTGGATGTTGCTCGCCTATACTCCGGGCTCCGCAGAGCGGAGGTGGGTGGACACCCCGCCAACATTTACGTATTACCAGGG
>Ga0182024_10012667_pt1 | contig 16641 bp, 14 predicted proteins | sample P32metaG_FD_120480 | JGI IMG/M metagenome (GOLD analysis project Ga0182024, IMG submission 120480) | Permafrost microbial communities from Stordalen Mire, Sweden - P3-2 metaG (Illumina Assembly) | ecosystem: Environmental > Terrestrial > Soil > Wetlands > Permafrost | place: Sweden: Stordalen... | reverse complement strand
GCGACAGCGCTACGAGTTGCTCACTGCACGCGAGCGTGAGGTTCTGGGCCTTGTGGTTTCGGGCATGCTCAATAAGCAAATAGCTTTTGATCTCGGAACCAGTGAAATCACCGTGAAGATCCAGCGCGGACACGTGATGCGAAAGATGCAGGCGGAATCACTGGCGGAATTAGTCAGAATGGCGACGAAGCTTGAGGTTCAGACCGGCCGGAAGTAGTTTGGCGCTGCTGTTCGTCCGGAAAAGTCGATTCTGGAGAGCGAGAGAGACTTTCGATAATGGGCGATCCGGGCAATGCGAAAGGGATTGCACACTCAGCAGCGTCTGCTGTCCGCTATGGATTGGCTTTCGGCTCAGTCGCGATTGCTCTCTGTTTGGCGCGTATGTTCTTGCACTTCCATTTGCCTCAGACATTTATTGCATTTGCGCTGTCCGCAATCGCGGTAACGTTTTGGTATGGAGGCGCTAAGCCGGGAATATTAGCGGCGGTGCTAGCATCGATTGTCCGAATCTATTTCTTCGAGCCTGAACTCAACGTCATGTCTCGTGGCGTTTATTATCTCGTGTTTCTGCTTTTCGTTCTCCTAATGAGCCGGGCCACCCGAGCGCGAGACAAACTCGAGGAGAGAGTTGCGGAGCGAACAGTAGAGCTGACTCGGGCCAATGAAGATCTGAGCCTGGAGATTGCCGAGCGCAAGCGTGCTGAAGAGAAGCTGCGGCAAAGCGAGGCCTATTTGGCGGAAGCGCAGAAACTCACGCGTACGGGGAGCTGGGTATGGCAGGTAGCGCGGAGAGACGCATTGCATCTATCCGAGGAATGGTATCGCATCTATGGCTTCGAGCCAGAACAGGGCGTGCCGGTTTGGGAACAACGGCTGCAACGCGTTCATCCGGAGGATCGAGCCAAGTGGCGAGAGGCAATCGATCGAGCAATAAGTGAAAAATCGGATTACGAAGTGGGATTCCGGATCCTTCTTCCGGGCGGCGTGGTCAAACACATCAACACCGTCGGCCATCCGATTCTGAACCCATCCGGGGATCTGACGCAATTCGTGGGTAGCTCCACAGACATCACTGAGCGCAAGCTGGCCGAAGAAGCGCTGCGTGAGACGCAGGCGGATCTCACGCGCATCAGTCGGGTGAACACGATGGGAGAACTAACGGCTTCGCTGGCGCACGAAGTGAATCAGCCTATTGCCGCCGCCATTACCGACGCCAATACCTGCTTGCGCTGGCTCACTCGTGATCAACCTGATCTGGGAGAAGCCCGCGAGGCGGCATCAAGAGTAGTCAAGGATGCAGCCCGCGCCTCCGACATTATCAACCGTATCCGCTCGCTCTTCAAAAAGGGAACTTCGCAACGAGAGCTGATAGATATAAACGAAATTATTCGAGGCATGATCGTTCTCTTGCGCAACGAGGCTACCCGATACTCCATATCAATGCGCACAGAACTGTCGGAAGACCTTCCCCAGATCATGGGAGATCGTGTGCAATTGCAGCAGGTGCTGATGAACCTCATGATCAACAGCATCGAAGCGATAAAAGATGTGGACGGGACGCGCGAGCTCGCTATCAGGTCACAGCAGGCCGAAGACGAGCAGGTGATGGTTTCGGTTAGCGATACTGGTGTGGGACTGCCCCCGCAGCAGGCGGATCTGATCTTCGGTGCCTTCTTTACCACTAAGCGTGATGGCACCGGCATGGGACTTCGGATCAGCCGCTCCATCGTGGAATCCCATGGCGGCCGCTTGTGGGCAGCCGACAACCCTCCGCGGGGCGCGACTTTTCAGCTCACTCTACCCAGCAAAGCCGACACCCACGAATAACCCTTCGCAGCCGCCTCCACCTTGTTCGTATCAGCAGCCGTGCCTTGCGTGCGGCTCGCCAACGCATTCCGAAGGCTGTGGGGGGTATGAGCACTCGCATACTAAAGTATGATTGTGCAAGTTTGACGACGCTGCTAGCTTTTTAAATATGGCCATCCAAAGCAAGACGGACTTAGTGGCGATCGTTGATGACGATGACTTGATGCGTAGCGCATTGCAAGGCATGCTGAAATCGGTGGGAGTGCCGTCGCAAGCTTTTGCGTCCGCAGAAGAATTCCTGACGTCCGGTCAACAGTACCAGACCGCATGTCTGATAGCGGATATCCGCATGCCGGGAATGTCTGGCCTCGAATTGCAGGCCAAGCTGAACGCTGAGCATTGCAGGATTCCGACCATCTTCATCACGGCACATGGCGACACGAAAATGCGGATGCAGGCGCTAAGAGCAGGCGCGGTTGAGTTCTTGGCAAAACCATTCGATGATGAGGCCCTGCTTGGGAGTGTTCGGGCAGCTCTGGAGAGCTGAGCCCCAGTAAGGAAGTGTGCACATGCGCGCCAGGAGGTTCTCTGTGGGAGCTTTCCAAAGATTCGGGAGTGGTGATCAAGTTTCTTATGAGCGCAGATTTGAGCAGATCATAGGCAATAGTCCTGCGCTGGAAGCGGTGCTCGAACAAGTCGAACGTGTCGCGCCTACGGATTCCACCGTTCTGATCGAGGGAGAAACAGGCACCGGCAAGGAACTGATCGCACACGCGATTCACAACATCAGCTCGCGTTGCGGACGCCGGTTCGTGAGACTGAATTGCGCTGCCATTCCGCTGGATCTCCTGGAAAGTGAACTTTTTGGCCACGAGAAAGGCGCATTCACCGGAGCCATAGCACAGAAGATTGGCCGTTTCGAGTTGGCAGACAAAGGCACGCTCTTTCTGGACGAGGTGGGCGATATTCCGCCGGCATTGCAGCCCAAACTGCTGCGCGTACTGCAGGAACAGGAGTTCGAGCGCCTCGGTAGCACCCGGACTCACCAAGTGGATGTTCGGCTGGTGGCTGCAACGAATCGTGATCTGACAGAAATGGTGAATCGGGGCCAATTTCGTAGCGACCTCTATTACCGTCTGAATGTTTTTCCCGTGCTGTTGCCACCACTGCGGGCGCGCCGCGAAGACATTCCGGCCTTGGTGACGCATTTTGTCGAGATTTTTGGTAAGCGGATGGGTCGGCAAATCGAAACTATTCCTCCGGAAACCATATCTGCGCTCAGTTCCTACCAGTGGCCGGGAAACATCCGCGAGCTTCAGAACCTGGTTGAACGTGCCGTCATTCTTTCAAGAGACGGCGTGCTTCCCAATCCTTTGCCAACGGCAGCGACCAAGGCTGTTGTGGTCTCCACAGCCGCAACTACTCTGAAAGAGTCCGAGCGCGCTCTGATTCTGCGCACGCTGGAGGGAGTGCGTTGGGTGATCGGCGGACCGAAGGGCGCAGCCGCCAAACTTGGCCTGAAGCGCACTACCCTGATCCACAAGATGCAGAAGCTGGGAATCTCCAGGCCTTCTCTGGAAAGCCAGGATGGGATGCCCCCGACGCAGCAAGAGCCGACCTTGCTGCCGCAATTGGAGTAACGCCGATGGCGTCTTACTCGATGTAAACGAATTGCCCTAGGAACCCACGATTCACACTCTGTTCCCGAAAGCGGATCCCATCGGCAGCTCGAATGGGGCGTCCGGCTTGATGAAACCGCATCAAGGATGACGAAGTTCCGCTTTGGGGACAGTCGGAATAACGCAACACCAGCACAACCATCACCCCGCAAATCAGCGGCAGTGCCAGCCACACCAAAAGCCATTGCGCAATGGATTTATGGTGGGCCCTCCCCGATAGCCGCAAGGTCTCGAGCGCAGCGGGCAGAACAGGAAGTTTGTCGTCCATTCGATCTTCTCGCACTAGTCGCCACAGTGCATGAACATCTTCAAACGTCATTCCTGTACCTGACTACTTTCCAAAGGCGTAGCTAAGCGCAGAACTAATGAGCTATCCGGAGTGTGTCGATAGGCGGATAGCAGCGGCGGCATCTGGACGATCGCGTACAAGGGCCGCCCGCGCTTTATTACTGAGCGGGAGCCAGCCGGCTGTACCGTTACGAGCGGAAATGCGTAATGCCAGCCGAACGGCCAGGGCCTCGTCAGAAACTCCGAGACTGTCTGTTTCTAGCCAAGCCACTGCGGATTAGCGAACGTGCCATCAAACTGGTGAGTAGTCTTGTAAAGTTCGAACTGGCCTGCCTCCGCAGTCTTTGCAGTTCTTGCCAGAAGAGCCGCAACTTGGGAAGAGTCCATCGGATGAAAACTGCGGGCAGCGCCGAGAGCTTGCTGAAGGATCGGCATCGAATCGCAGCCGGTAATGACGACACTGGTCGGGAGATTCATCGAGTAATAGAGACACTCGGTCGGTGTAACGGTCTTGCTCTCCAGGATGACGTGGTCACCCATGGACTTCATGCCGAGAACCGCAATGCCGTTCTCAGTCAAAACCGGGAGGACTCTCTTTTCGAAACTGTTGAAGTGAGCGTCCATCACGTTAAGAGGCATCTGAACAGCATCGAACTTGAAGCTGTGCTTTGAGGCCGTGGCCAGCATCTTCAAATGAATGTCTGGACTTTTGTGGCCTGTAAAGCCGATAAAACGGATCTTGCCCGCCTTTTTGGCTTCTAGTACGGCCTCCATCCCGCCGCCTTGGGCAAAAACACGGTCTGGGTCAGAATCTCGAATCACTTCATGGAACTGGAGTAAGTCAATTCGATCGGTCTGCAACCTCCGCAGCGATTCATTGAGTTGGGCTGCTGCAGCAGTTTTGGTTCGACCATCGATCTTGGTCATCAAAAAGGCCTTCTGGCGATAACCGTCGCGCAGGGCCTTGCCCATTCGAATTTCGCTCTCTCCTCCGTTGTAGTCCCAGCAGTTATCGAGGAAATTAATCCCTTCATCGATTCCCGTACGAATAATCCGAATGCTCTCTTCCGGATCGCTCTGTCGAGCCAGGTGATACCCACCGAGCCCGATCAGTGAAACCTTTTCACCGGTGCGGCCCAGCGGTCGATATGGAATCCCATTCTTACGATCCGCCGCTGCGGACCCGCTTAGCGTTCCGGCCATTAAGAGGGATGCGGCAGTCATGCCGAGAAACTCTCTCCTGCTGAAACCGGAGTCCTGATTCGCGCTATCTCGCAAAGGCGACGGATCGGAACGATCGGAGCATGATTGATTGGAGTCGTCGTTATCATTGAGAGTCATTGAAAGAACCTCCTGTGCAGTCGCACTGCAACTTTATCCGAACAGGTTGTTGCTCGAGAGCGGCAAATCGCGGACCCGCTTTCCTGTAGCGGCGAAGATCGCATTGCAAAACGCGGCGACAAACGGAGGCACCCCAGGCTCTCCGACTCCAGCCGGAGGCGCAGAGCTCTCCGTAATGTAGACATTCGTCTGAGCCGGGACCTCGTTGATCCGAGCCACGGGATAGTCATTGAAATTGGATTGCTGGATTACGCCGTTCTTGGCGGTGATCTCTCCGCTGCGCACGATGCTCGTGCCGAAGACCGCCGCGCCTTCGAATTGTGCGCGCGTGGCTTCCGGATTAACGACGAGCCCCGCATCCACCGCTACATCAACCCGGGGGATGCGAATCTCGCCGTCATCACTCACCTCCACTTCCACGACCGTCGCCACATAAGTCAAGAAACTGCGATGGGCGGCGAATCCAAAACCGTGGCCTTTTGCGCTCTTTTTCTTGGCCCAGCCGGCTTTGTCGGCGACCATTTCGATTACCTTCCGCAAGCGCCCTGTTTCCCAGGGATACGTTTTGTAATCCGCACCGTAGTTCGGATACTGCACGTTGGTGAAGTCCAATGTGCGCGGCGGTCCGATAAGGTCTAACAGAAACTCCACTGGATCGCGATTTGCGCGATGGGCAAGTTCATCGGTGAAACACTGAACTCCAAATGCGTGGTAGATGTTGGCCACCGATCGCAACCAGCCAATCCTGACATGAGCTTGCGCCGGACCGTTCTCGATGCGTATGTTGGGCAAGTCATAGGGAAGATCCGTCCAACCTTGCGCCAGATGGGGCGGATCGCCATAAACAGCGTTCACGTCGAAGATCGAGGTGATGGGCGGAAAGACCGATCTCTGCAGCCACGCCGTCGGCTTCCCCTTGTCGTCGACGGCTGCCTTCATGTACATCGCAGCCACTGCGTTGTAATAGTCAAACTTGACGTCGTCTTCCCGGGTCCACACAACCTTTACAGGACGGCCCAGCTTCTTGGATAAGACCGCAGCCTCGGCAACGTAGTCAGGCTTGGATTTTCTTCCGAACCCGCCACCCAACAATGTGACGTGGCAAACCACATCCTGCACCGGAATGCCCAGCTCCGAGGACACTATCGCCTGCACAGCTTGAGGATTCTGGATGGGCGCCCAGGCCGTGACCTTTCCGTCTTTGAATTCCGCTAGCGCCACCATCGGCTCCATAGGAGCATGGGCCAGCAGCGGAACGTAGTAGTCAGCTTCCGCCACATTATTTCCCGTGGGGAACTCTTTGTCGGAGTCGCCCACGCTGCGGATTAGCTTCCCCGGCTTGTGCGCAGTTTCCTTGAGCTCTTTCTTGTATTCGACGAGTCGTAGGATTCGTTCGGCCCGTTGTCCCAGGTGATCTTCAGCTTCTTGCGTCCCTGGAATGCAGCCCATGTGTTGTCTGCAATCACTGCAACGCCACCCAAAGGCTGAAAGGCAGCGGGCGGCTTAAATGGATCGATGCTAACGGTCTGGCGCACTCCGGCAACCTTCAGCGCTTCCTGATCGTCAAGACTTTTTATTTTCCCGCCGAAGACCGGAGGATGTTCGATCGATGCGTAAACCATGCCATCTACGCGCGCGTCCATTCCATACATCGCCTTGCCCGTGCAGAGCTTCTCCAGGTCAACGCTGGTCATTCCCTTCCCGATGTATCGCCACTCCGAGGACTTTTTCAGCTGCAGCTGCTCTTTCTTAGGGACAGTAAGGCGTGCCGCCGCGGTTGCCAGTTCACCGTAGCCCGCGCGCCGGCCCGTCGCTTTGTGAACCACCGCATGCAGCTCGGTGGAACAGTCCAATGCAGGAACATTCCACTGTAACGCCGCCGCCTGGATCAACATCGAGCGCGCCGCAGCGCCGCACTCTCGCATGGTGTCATAGAATCGCCTTACAGATTGCGAACCGTCCGTGTTTTGATCTCCGTATCGCTTATCGCCAATCGCCTGGTCGATTGTCACGCGCTTCCAGTCGGCGTCAAGTTCGTCGGCAAGCACAAGTGGCAACGATGTGCGAATAACTGTTCCCATCTCTGACCGATGCGCCACGATGCAGACCGTCCCATCCTGCTGAATTCCGACAAAGACATTTGGATGAAGGGTTGCCCGGTCCGCTTCGGTTTGACCGTTTGTCGACTGTCCCTGCGCCCACATCGGTGGGATGTACCGAACAGTTGGGATGTACCGAACAGTAAGGATAAGCGCCCCCGCCCCAAAAACTCCCTTGAGGAACTTCCGCCGGCTTACGTTCTCGATTTGGCTCATGCGATTTTCCCCGCCGCCAGCTTGATCGCCTTGCGAATGCGTTGGTAGGTTCCACAGCGGCAGATGTTGCCCGCCATGGCGTCATCGATTTCCTGGTCCGCTGGATGAGGCTTGCTCTTCAGCAAGGAAACGGCCTGCATGATCTGTCCGGACTGACAATATCCGCATTGCGGAACATTCATCTCCAGCCAGGCTTCCTGAACGGGATGAAGCCCGTTGGCCCCCAGGTCCTCAATCGTACGAATCTCGCTACCCGCCGCCGCGCTCATCGAGGTAACGCACGACCGGATTGCTTCGCCGTTTTTGTGAACGGTGCATGCACCGCACAAGGCCATGCCGCAACCAAACTTCGTTCCCGTCAATCCCAGGATGTCCCGCACGTACCAGAGCAGGGGCATGTTGGAATCGCCATCAAAGCTGCGATCTATCCCATTCACTTTGAGCTTCACCATCAAGGTCCCCTTTCGCCAATTTAGCTAAGCATTCTACGTGCCACGTTGCAGTGACGCTAGCAGCGACGCTAATGGGGGCAAAACCCGGCGCGCTTCCAGTTTGTGCAAGAAGCAATCCTTCTCCCGAGTGTCCACAGTTTGACAGCGCGTCGAAAGATTGACCAGTTGTTCGACTTATGAATTAAGCATGAGGCGCGAGGACCACGGTAAAGCAGCACTTCATTGAAGAGACGCGCCTTCACAGGATGGCACGGAACTTGCTTTCGTTCAGAGCGGCCGGCGCTTTACGCAACGCTTGCATCGAAGCTTGCACTAGCAATCCGCGACGGCCGCTGGAGAAGCTATGAAAGTCGATACCCTCCCCCATTTTCTCGCTGCTGTGATAAGTGCCGTTGTACTAATCTTTCCGGCTTCGACGCTGCTAGCCCAAGACGCGCACTTTCATAATGCACCCGCATCCAGCAATCAATTGAAGGACCCGTACGCGGGGCAACAAGCAGCCGTAACCGCCGGCTCAAGGCTATATACCATGAATTGCGGATCCTGCCACGGCATCAAGGGACGGGGAACCGGGAACATTCCCCCCCTAGCGCACGGGCCCACGCAATCGGCATCGGATGGAGAGGTTTTCTGGTTTGTCACAACCGGATCGGTCAATAACGGTATGCCGTCTTGGGCAAGTATGCCTGAGCAAAAACGATGGCAGATTGTGACTTATTTGAAGTCTCTCAAGAATTCCACGAGTGCACCAACGAACGACTCTGCTTCCGTCCAGGTGAACCCCGTCAAAACCAACGCACCGCCGCCGCAACCGCCATACACAGACTTTCGCTATGAGCACCCCGGGAAGGTCCGCAAGATCACGGCGCAGGATCTTCCGGCGCCCTACGTCACTGAGTCAGCCAGCAATGGACCTCAATTGGCGGCACGTCCCCGCGATGCATGGCCGAAAGCCCCAACTGGATTCAGCGTACAGCAATACGCCACTGGACTTGATAATCCGCGGTTGATCCGGGCCGCCCCCAACGGCGACTTTTTCCTGGCAGAAAGCAGCGGCGGGGAACTCAAGGTGTTCCACGGAATCACCAGCGATGGTAAGCCCGAACGGGTCGACACCTTTGCCACCGGACTCAACCAGCCCTACGGCATCGCATTCTATCCTCCCGGAGAGAATCCTCAATGGGTCTACGTAGGAAACACCGACTCGGTCGTCCGGTTTCCGTATAAGAATGGAGACCTGAAGGCAAGCGGACCGGCGCAGCACATTGTGGACCTCCCTCATGGCGCAGGACACTGGACCCGTGACGTGCAGTTCACCGCTGACGGCAAGAAGATGTTCGTCGCTGTCGGCTCGGCGTCGAATGTGGACGATCCCGACACCACGCCAGCTGAAAAGAATCGAGCCGACATTCTGGAATTCAACCCCGATGGCTCAGACATGCGCGTGTACGCGTACGGGATCCGCAATGCCGGAGCTGGGCTGGCGATCAATCCTAAGACCGGCGAGTTATGGTGCTCGGTCAACGAGCGTGATGGTCTGGGAGACAACCTTGTGCCCGACTACATCACCCATGTCGAAGAAGACGGCTTCTATGGTTGGCCGTGGTGGTACATCGGCAACCATCAGGACCCGCGCCATGAGGGCAAACATCCCGAGCTAAGAGATAAGGTCATCGTCCCCGACGTTCTGCTGCAGCCTCACAACGCTTCACTCGAGATGACGTTCTATGAGGGTACGCAATTCCCGGCTGAATATCAGGGAGACGTTTTCGCATCCGAGCACGGTTCATGGAACCGATCGGTACGCGCCGGATATGAAGTGATTCGCGTACCTCTGCACCAGACAAACCGGGCCAGCGGGGAGTACGAAGATTTTGTGACCGGATTCGTGGTTGACAACGGACACGTGTGGGGGAGACCCGTCGGCATCACCGTGGCTCAAGACGGATCGCTGCTAGTAACCGATGATGGTTCGAACTCTATATGGAGAATCAGCTACACGGGCACCAATAGCCAGGAGCGCGAGCGAAACGATGCAAACCAGGCTGCGAAGAGACCATCCAGGTAAGAAGTCGGTGCTCACTTTGCTCAGCGCAATCGCGGCTCTGACGTTGTGTGCCTTCCAATTTGGAGATCGAAACGAGATGAACAAGATGCGGTTCACGCAAGTACAAGCCCTTGTCTCCGACATGGCAAGAGCGCGGAGAATGGCCAAGGAAGGGAACGTGGATCTGCTCGTTGGACAAGCTGTGCTGGGAGAGGCTGTAAGCCTCCGAGGAGAAGTCACTGACGCAAATTGTTACCTTGGCAGTCACACGCACGCTTACGATCACGCCTTCTGCGCGAAGCTGTGCGCTGCGACCGGCGGTCCTCTGGTATTCATTCCCGACCAGGCCGGAAAGATCTTACTAGTGCTCAACGAACAGAACGGCATAAGACTGCCTGAGAGCATTCTCGATCGCATAGGTGTCCCTGGGATCGTGCTCAAAGGCAGAGTGCTCGAGGCCGACGGAATGCGCGCGCTGGCGGTTGAGGGGTTGGAGCAATAAAACGCAGGGTGCGAAACTTTTCACGGCTCGGGCCTTAAAGATGAGATATCCAATGTCCACGAAACAACGGAGACCCTAATGAAACGTCTTACTGCAAATCTGGTAAAACTCGGATTCATTGGCCTAGGCAACATGGGAAGTCGCATCGCACAACGCCTGTTTGATCACAGTTACCAACTCTCTGTCTACGACAGGGATCTCGTAAAGGCGGAAGCCCTCGCGAAACGGGGTGCTACCGTTGTGAAGAGCATTCTTGAACTGGCACGTGCTGCCGATGTGGTTCTCTCCTGCTTGACCAACGATGAGGCAGTTCGAAGCGTGTATACAGGGGCAGAGGGAGTTTTTGCGGCCGCACGGCCAGGAACGGTCGTGCTTGAGATGAGCACGATCTCTCCAGAAACCTCACGCGAACTTCACCGCCTTGGCGCCGAAGCTGGCATCGATGTATTAGATGTCGCGATCTCGGGCAGCACTCCTGCCGCCGAGCAAGGCATCTTGACGCTGCTTGTAGGCGGCGACGGAGACTTGTTCCGCGCCGCTGAGCCAATATTTCAGGCCGTCGCAAAACGATATTTTCTTCTGGGCGGTCCAGGATCTGGCACAGCGATGAAGTTGGTCGTCAACACACTGTTGGGCGTTGGTATGCAGGCAATTGCGGAGGCGGTGGTCCTTGGGGAGAAAGTCGGTCTCAATCGTGAGCAGTTGCTCCAGGTCTTATCGGAGACAGCTGTGGTCGCTCCGGCGCATGTGGGAAAACTGGCGAGTGCAACAGTCTACGATTACCGTCCGCAGTTTCCTCTGCGCCTGATGAACAAAGATTTTGAATTGATTCTGAAGGCGGCGGCAAAAGAACATGTCTCTATGCCTGCGACAGAAGCTGCGTTTTGCGTAAACTCCGAAGAATTGGCTGACGATGATGAAAAGGACTTCTCCGCTGTGTTGCTACGGATGGAAGAAGTGGCAGGTATCGAGGCTATTCCCTCGGACCCGGTAACAGGGTGACTTGGGGCGAGGCCTGATTCATACCGGGCTCAGACAAACCTGCTGCACTCTCGAACCATTGCAAGCCGGCGTCTGTTGCGGAAACAGCGTGTCAACATACGGACACGCGAGCAGAACTTTCTCCCGGGCGACTCGATAATGATTACAAAGATTTACGCATAGTTACATCGGGAAACAAACATGGTTGCACCCCAAATCAATCGATCGGCATCTATTGAAAAAGACATTCAGTGTCCGAGTTAGCAGTCTCATCTCATCGGGGTGAGAACTGCTGCTTAACTTTCAAAGGAGAACTAATGAAACAAATAAAGTACACAGCACTTTTGTCGATGCTCGCCCTATTGTTTTCGGTGTGCGCTTTCGCACGAGACAAGAATCAGCACTCGGTAGAGATTACGGACTCCGTACAAGTCGGTGGCACGCAACTCGAACCTGGCAGCTACAAGGTCGAGTGGCAAGGAACCGGCCCGCAGATTCAGGTGAATTTCGTGCGCAACGGAAAGACTGTTGCCACGGTGCCAGGAACATTGAAGACGAATGACGCCCAAGTGAGTCAAGATGACATCGTGACTGACACGACCAGCGCCAACACCAAAACGCTCAAAGAGATCGACTTCAGTCGTAGTAAAGAATCACTGGTCTTTGAGCAGAGTGGCATGTAGTTCGCTCACTCGATCTTGGACGCTCCAATTTTCGCGTTCATTGGCGAGCAGCCCTGCCCAGAAGTCGACAGGCGGGGCTTGTTTTATTGAACTCTTTGTTTTGAACAAGGCCATCTGGAATTGAATGCTGCCGGTGGAGATTTGGAACCGGTTTCTCCGAGAGTTCGTCCGAAAGTTCCAGCTGCGCAAAACACTAGGAGAACAACCATGAAGTCAAAATCTCTTGCAGTAATTGAACTAGCGGCGACCGCGTCCTCCTCCCTGGAGAACGCAACTGACGACATGGAGAGGAAACTCATGCGCCCGAACAATGTGAAGCTTGAAGCATTCACACTGAGACTTGCCTGGGGATTCGCATCCACTGTCCTTCTGCTGATGGTGGTAAGCCTTCTGCTGGTGGTGGCGGGCTACTCTGGATCGATCTTTGCTCCGGACTTACAGCCCAAAACGCTCTCGTCTTCTTGGGGAAGGTAACGACGCTCTCTTTCAGGCTATGCAAAATGAGGATGAGCAGGCGCTGGAAGCCATCCTCGGAGCGGGAAAAGAAGTCCCTTCGTCGAGCGATGAGCGCCGTGCTTGCTCGCAACATCATCGAACAGCCCGGGAGGCCGCGAGAGACTTCCCGGGTTTAACCCGCTCTCCATCACTGCCACCGCTCCTCTATTGTCAGCCCAACTCTGTTGGGCTATCCTTTTGAAGGTTACATCCGCGCGATCCAGGCAAGGTAAGCCATGGCTCAGTGGAACTCTCCATCAACGACGTTACCACCCGCTGATTCTGAGCTACGGTTTTGCCGCCATATCGGTCGCAATCGCCCCTGGGTTAGTCAGCTGTGCTGAGATGAAACTTAGGAGGTAGCCGTGAGAACAACCGAGATGCGGAAGACCGGAGTCGACGTCGTCGGCGACATGCCTTGGGGAACACACTTTTGTCTCTTCTACGAGACAACAGCGGATCTCCTCGAGACCTCGGTCTCCTACTGCAAAGCTGGATTGGAGAGCCAGGAGTTCTGCCTGTGGGTGGTTGCCGAACCCCTTGCCGTGGAAGAAGCAACCCGTGCATTGAAACGAGCCGTACCTGACCTCGATCGATACCTTTCTGACCACAGCATAGAGATCGTCGCGGCTCGCGACTGGTATTTCCCGGATGGCAAGTTTGATCTCAACCGAGTGATTGGCGGTTGGAACCAGAAACTCGCGCACGCATCGGCCAGAGGTTACGCCGGCGTGAGGGTTACCGGAGATACCGCATGGCTCGAAAAGAAGGACTGGAAGGACTTCTGTGAATACGAAGAGTCACTCAATCAGGCGGTTGCCAATCAGCGTCTCGCGGTGCTATGCACGTACCCGCTCGCCGCATGCGGAGCTGCTGAAATCCTGGATGTGGTGCGAACCCATCAGTTCGCAGTAACAAAGCGGCGCGGGGGTTGGGATGTTATCGAAACCGCCGGGCACAAACAAGCTAAGGCTGAAATCAAGCGCCTGAATGAGGAGCTTGAACAACGTGTCCTAGAACGGACCAGCCAACTGACCTCCGTCAACAGCGAACTGACAAAGGAAGTACTCCAACGTCAGCGCGCCGAGGAGGCGCTGCTGCGGAGTGAGGCCTATTTAGCGGAAGCACAGAGAGTGAGCCACACCGGCAGTTTCGGCTGGAGCGTTTCCAGTGGGCATATCGTCTGGTCAGAGGAAACGTTTCGGATTCTTGAATACGATCCCGCCGACAAACCTACGGTGGGAGTCATACTGCAGCGAACCCACCCGGAGGACAGAGCCTTCGTCAAAGGAACGCTCGATCAAGCGGCACAGGATAGGAAGGCTTTTGATGTTGAATATCGGCTGCTGATACCGGATGGCTCGGTGAAGTACGTTCGAGTTGTGGGTCATCCCTCAACAAACGATGAATCGGGCAGCTTTGAATTCGTGGGCGCGGTGACGGATATCACCGAGAGCAAGCGAGCGGAAGAATCGCTGCGCCGGAGCGAGGGTTATCTGGCGGAAGCGCAGAGGCTCAGCCACACAGGCAGTTTTGCAGGGGCTCCCGGAACGGGAGAGATCAGGTACTGGTCCGAGGAATGCTACCGCGCGCTGGGTTTTGACCCGCAGAAAGAGCTGCCGCGATTCGAAACATTCTTTCAACGCATTCACCCGGATGATCAAGCCAGGACCATGGAACAGCTCGAAAGAGCAAGTCGTGAAAAGACGGAGTTCGAGTTCGATTACCGAATCGTTCATCCCGGCGGCGAGATCAGGGAAATCCACACAGTGGGCCATCCGGTTTTCAGTCAATCCGGTGATCTCGTTGAATTCGTCGGTACCGTGATCGACGTCACCGAGCGCAAGCGGGCGGAGGCGCTGCGTGACGGAGAGAGCCGTATTTTGGAGATGATAGCCCGCGATGCTCCGCTGGAGGAAATACTGGAGAAGCTGGTGCGGGTTGTCGAAGCCCAATTTGCCGGCTTGCTTTGTTCTGTCCTGCTTCTCGACGAGGACGGGCAGCACACGCGGCACGGCGCCGCCCCCAGCCTCCCCGCGCCCTACGACAAGGCCATCGATGGCCTTTGCATCGGACCGAAGGCGGGATCATGCGGCACGGCCATGTACCGCAGAGAGCCTGTTGTCGTCACCGACATTCTCCAGGATCCGCTTTGGGAGACGTACCGAGACGTGGCCGAGCCCCATGGCTTGCGCGCGTGCTGGTCTACTCCGATACTGGCGCATTCGGGCAAGGCGCTGGGCTCGTTTGCCATGTATTACCGCGAACCGCGCAGTCCGAGCCCGGCCGAGACCCGCGCGCTGGAAATGGCCACCCACCTCGCCGGTATTGCCATTGAACGCAAGCTGGCGCGTGAAGAACGCGAGCGTTTGCGTCAGGCCCAGGCGGATCTCGCGCACATAAATAGAGTGACCACGATGGGCGAGCTGACCGCTTCCCTGGCGCACGAAATCAAGCAGCCGATTTCCGCAGCAGTAACCGATGCCAAAACCTGCTTGCGATGGCTTCGTCGCGATGAGCCCGACGTGGCAGAAGCGTCCGAAGCCGCATCAAGGATCGTGACAGACGTAACGCGCGCGGCCGACATCATTAGCAGAATCAGCTTCCTGTTCAAGAAGGGCGCTCTACAGCACGAGTTGGTCGATGTAAATGAGCTCATTCGAGAAATGATTGTTCTGCTGCGCAGTGAGGCGGCCCGGTACTCGATTTCAATCCATAGCAGTCTTGCCAACGATCTTCCCAAGATCATGGGCGATCGTGTGCAATTGCAACAGGTTTTTATGAATCTTATGCTCAACGGCATCGAAGCCATGAAGGATATGGGCACTGTAGGTGAACTTACCATCAGGTCGCAGCCAGGGGACGGCTCTCAACTCCTGATCTCGGTCGGCGATGCGGGCGTGGGACTGCAGACAGAGCAGCTGGAGCAAGTCTTTAATGCCTTCTATACCACCAAGGCTCAGGGTACCGGCATGGGATTACCCATCAGCCGGTCCATCATCGAATCGCACGGCGGACGCTTGTGGGCCAGCCCCAACCCAGGCCGGGGCGCAACGTTTCAGTTCACCTTACCCATTGAAGGCATGGCAAACGAGGCCGCGTAGCCAGGTGGCGTAGGCTGTTCGTGGCTGTGCTGCGCGCGGCTCAAACTTTCTCCACTGCCGAAGCGCCCTGAAGACACCGTGGCTTCGAAGTCGCTGAACAGCGAAGGAGAGGAGCAAGCGAATGCGGAACAGAAAGAAGACAGCGTGAACGAGCCGACTCCGAAGGATCAGAAATCTCCCCTGTCGATATCGAAACCCACTCGACGCCTGCCCCGAGATCGTTACATTGCGCCCGAAATGGCGGACTGGACGAAAGTCTTCCCCTTTGGCCACAGCATTTTGGTGCCGACCAGCGTGAACGATTCGAAAGCCATGCTGTTCGGACTTGACACAGGTGCCTTCAGCAATCTTCTCTCGGTGCGTGCCGGGCGGCAGGTCAGCAAGGTTAATTCCGAAGACCGCGTGCGGGTTCATGGTGTGAACGGCGCGGTGGATAAGGTTTACAGTTCCGAGAAGGCGACTTTGCGTTTCGGGCACTTTCAGCAGGCGAACTTAGGCATCATCACGCTCGACCTCTCCACCATAAGCCGCCGCACCGGGACGGAGGTTTCCGGATTTCTGGGGTTTGCAATGCTGAGGCAGCTTGAGGTGGAATTGGACTACCGCGACGGCCTAGTGGATTTCAAGTACGATCCCAAGCACGTGAACCCTTTCGAGAGATAGTCGCTCCCTTTCTCAAGAGGCATCAAACGGGCAAGAAGCTGGTAGTGCTGGTCGAGCAGAAGAAGGTGCTGAGTATCGCTGTGGGCAATGACCGACCGCAGAGGCGGTATTCGGGCCGCTGGCTATTCTGAGGGGTAAAGGGCAGGGTGAGCTTCGAACTCTCGCACTGCGATAGTATGGCGCGAGAAGTTGGAGGCAGCGGGACAAAGGGGAATGACCATGACTTGGTTTCTTGCGTTGACGCTCATTTTTGCAGGACTCTTAACGCCAGCTTCCGCCGCTCGT
>Ga0182024_10012666_pt1 | contig 16641 bp, 19 predicted proteins | sample P32metaG_FD_120480 | JGI IMG/M metagenome (GOLD analysis project Ga0182024, IMG submission 120480) | Permafrost microbial communities from Stordalen Mire, Sweden - P3-2 metaG (Illumina Assembly) | ecosystem: Environmental > Terrestrial > Soil > Wetlands > Permafrost | place: Sweden: Stordalen... | reverse complement strand
CCGTTTTCGCAAACTGCTGGTTCGATATGAAAAGATGCACCGCTCCTACCTCGCACTCAACATGCTTGCCGCCGCGATCATCAGTTTCCGTCGAGTGCCGGCACGCATATACATTATTTACGGATAACTTCTAAGTAAGAACCACACTATGAGCCGACCGTTTTCTTGTTGTCGCGTGAAACGACTCGTGGCTCATTCTGCGTCAAATTAAAATGCGTTCCATCTCATCCACCGCCGCCTCATCATCACGCCGATCGTGCAGCTCTGTCGTAAGCGGCGACCCGTGGGCCATTTGGGCTGCGCACAGGCGCGGCTGGGTTGGTGGCTACAACCTGACTCACCACCAACCAATCAAACAGCATGCGAATGGTCTAGTTTCGGCGCTGGGGTAGAGGATGCACGTGCCGCGCCAGCAAAGCCGCTGTCACGGCGGGTGCTGTCTAGATCCGTGCTGATTTGGCTTCGAGGAACTGCGTTCGACTTCGCGCGGATCCGGCGCGGTCCGTGTTCGGGGCGAACGGACCGCTGGGGTCCGCCCAACGAGGAGTCGAACACATGACACTCATTATTTCCGCCCAACGCCAGAAAACGTCGCGAGAACGGACGCGTTCAGTCGGCATCGAGCGACTCCCCCGGTTTTTTGGTGACGCCCTTAGCAATCAATTGAAGCAGCTCCGCAGCTTGTTGAACGACTGGACCCGCGAGAGAGGCGCGCTCAATGGCTGGCATCGGACCCTCGCCAAAGTACAGCCCGTCCGCGACCAGGAAAGACACACGAACGTTGCCATTTTTGGTGGCGGCCTGCGCGGCTTATCCCAAGGGCCGGTGCGTTCGACTACCGTCTGCGAAGCAGCAAGTATCCGCGAAAGTGCTGGCTTACGTTGGAACGCGGCCTTCCACGATGGCCATCTTAAAAGGGGGCTCTTGTGAGCACCAGCACCGGTAAACTGACCGGTATGACCACGGAACTCGATGTGCTGAATCGCGTCAGCGAAGGGCTATCGGCGCAGAGCCTGCCGTTCATGCTGACAGGCTCCTTTGCGCTGGCGTACTACGCCACACCACGCATGACACGTGACCTGGACATCGTCGTTGCGCTAGCCGCTGGCGACGTCGAATCGTTTCTTTGTACCTTCTCCTGCGACTTCTATATCCACCCCGAAACGGTACGGGCCGCGATCCAGAATGAGCGGCTCTTCAACATGATGCACCTGAGCAGCGGCATCAAGGTGGACTTGATCGTTCGTAAGTCATCGCAGTACCGGCTTACCGAGTTCGCGCGGCGCCAGCGCGTTACCCTGGGTTCCGTACTCACATGGATTGTGAGCCGCGAGGATCTGATCCTATCAAAGCTGGTATGGTCGCTTGATTCTGGATCGGACCTCCAGCTGCGCGACGTCCGCCAGCTCCTGGCCGGGCCGATTGATATAGACTATCTGAACCGTTGGGCGCCAGTACTTGGCGTGGAGACGCCGCTCCGCGAGTTGATGCGATGAACGACACCTCTGCCGCAGTTGCCCAGCTGGTCGCGGCTCACCACCGTGATATGACGCCAGAAGAGCGCTTGCACGTGGCTGCATCGCTGTACGAGACTGCGCGGACCATTGTCGATTCCTCTCTGCCGCAAGATCTGACGCGGGAAGAGCGACGGCTCGCGATCGCACGTCGTCTTTATGGCAATGAGCTCCCCGAGGCTGCCCTGATCGCACACGCCTACTACCGGCCTACAATGACAGTGCGTTGAGAGCTACGGTCCTCAGACGTATCTTGCCCAGCGGCAGTGTAGAGTCCCGGATGACCGATCCTATGCAGACTTCCTGCTACTGGCTGGCACCATGTGGCGATGGCCAGTTAGCGCAAAACCCAGCCGGCACGCCGACACTTACTACTGTCGTATTATGATTCAACACGTCCCGCGCGATCGACGTTCTGCTGGCAGGAACGCTGTTTGAATTCATTTCTTAAGTACGCAGTTGTGATGCTCGTCTTTGGTCTGGCGTTCTCGCCGCAAGCGCGCAGCGCCCCAACGTTGATCGGCAACGTCCATGGATACACGCTCATCGGGCATCGACTGCGACAATTCAGCGCGCTCGTCTTCGATCACGGTAAGGTGGTTCGGACAGGCGACGCCGAGGTCTTACACAAATCCTTCCCGACTGCTCAAGTCATCGATGGCCAAGGCAAGACTTTGCTGCCGGGCCTGATCGATGCACACGGCCATGTGATTGATCTTGGATTCGAGTATGTCCAGATTCAGCTCTCCAGCACCGAAAGTTTGCGTGAAGCGCAGGATCGAATACGCGCGTATGCCAAGGCGAATCCCGCTCGCACGTGGTTGTTGGGAGACGGCTGGAATCAGGTCAAATGGAGGCTCGGACGCTTCCCGCTGGCGAATGAGTTGGACGCTGCGGTGTCCGATCGGCCGGTGATTTTAGACCGCGCCGATGGTCACGCGAAGTGGCTGAACACCCAAGCATTGCACGCGGCAGGTATAACCAGGGATACGAAAGATCCTGTTGGTGGCCGGATCGAGCGCGATGCGGACAGTAACCCGAGCGGTGTTTTGGTCGACAAAGCGATGGACCTCGTGGAGAGAGTGGTACCGCAACCTAGCGATACCGAGCGGCTGACGGCATTGAAAGCGGCATTGGCGCACCTGAATTCGGTTGGCCTCACGACGGTGGGCGATGCCGGTGATACCGCGAAGGATATTTCGCTCTATAGGCAACTCGCCGACCAGGGCCGGCTCACCGTGCGCGTATACGCAATGATCCTCGACACCGGAGACGACTTTAAGGCGCTGTCGAAGGGCGGCCCGTTGATCGGCTATGGCAATGACCGCCTGAGCGTACGGTCGGTCAAACTATTTGCCGACGGGGCGCTGGGCAGCAGAGGCGCGGCGCTGATGGCGCCGTATTCGGACAAGCCGGATCAACGTGGTCTGCTGTTCATGTCGGACGCCGAAATGGAGAGCAAGATCCAATCCGCGCTCAGGGCCGGCTATCAAGTCAATGTTCATGCCATCGGCGACGCCGCCAATCACCAAGTGCTCGATGGCTTTGAAGCCGCGTACAAGGCCGTCGGCGGTCGGCAACTGCGCAATCGGATTGAACACTCGCAGGTAGTCGCGCTATCGGATATCCCGCGCTTCAAGCAACTGGACTTGATTGCCTCAATGCAACCGACGCACGCCACCAGCGATATGAACATGGCCGAGGAGCGTATCGGTCCTGAACGGCTGAAAGGTGCCTACGCCTGGCGCACGTTCCTCAACCAGGGCACGCTCATCGCCGGCGGCTCCGACTTTCCCGTGGAGTCCGATAACCCATTCTTTGGCCTGCATGCGGCCGTCACCCGCACCGATCACGAAAATGAGCCCAAGGGTGGTTGGCATCCCGAGCAAGCCATGACCCTGCTCGAAGCATTCCGCGCCTTTACACTGGATGGGGCCTATTCCCAGCACCAAGAAAAAGAGATCGGCTCGTTAGAGCCGGGCAAATGGGCCGACTTCATCCTGATCGACCGCGACTTATTCAAGATCGCGCCAGCGGATATCTGGAAGATCAAGGTGGAGCAAACCTGGGTGGCAGGCGAGAAGGTGTATTGAGTATGTCCGGTCACTACGCCAGTGCGCGTGGATCGATGCCGCGGCCAAGCGCGAATGGGGGTGACCTTTACGCTTTCATCGCCTAACCATCCACTTAAAGCAACTGAGCTGCCGAGTTCGCAGAGACGGAAGAGTAGTGCGCACTTGCCCTGTTCCTGCTGAATCCACTGGGCCCCAAGCTGGCCGCGCTGCTCAGCATCACGCAGAGTTTTTTCGACGGCAGTCAATTAGTCCGAGCCCGCGTACAGCTTCACCAGATCGGTCAGGAAATCGCGACCGACGAACACGGACCGGACGCTCCTCCGTTCGTTCAACCCATGCACGCCATTACCGTCGGGATCACCCCAACCTCCGGGTGCGCCATAAACCGGAATGCCGATCGCCTCCAGAAAAATGCCGTCGGTGGCGCCGGTGGACATGGTGGGAACTAGTGGGACGCCGGGATAGTATTTGGCGACCAACTTTTCAGCCGGCGCAATGATCTTGGGATCGAACGGCGGCGGCACCGCGAGCGGACGGATCGGCGGAACTAAAGTTACCTTCACGCCCGAATCGCCGATCGCCGCCTCGAGAGCCGCCTGGGTACCCTCCACCGTTTCACCAGGGAAGATGCGGCAATTGACGTTTGCTGCGGCGCGCTGCGGCAGGGCGTTATTGGCGTGACCGCCTTCCAGTAGGGTAGCGACACAGGTAGTGCGGAGCATGCTGTGATAGCTGCGGTCCTTCGAAACGATGGCCTCGGCAGCCGCGTCATCTGGATTCTGCGACAGCGCCACCATCGCGTGGCCCAACTCATCAGCGCGGGCAGCGCCCGCCTTGGCGAAGAAGGCGCGCGTGGTCGCTGAAAACTTCACGGGAAATTCGTAATCGCGCACCTTTACAAGCGCGTCGGCGAGCTCGTAGATCGCGTTGTCGCGAATCGGAATCGAGCTGTGGCCGCCGGCATTGACGGTCTTCACCCGGTAGTTCTGCACCGCCTTCTCGCCGACCTGGATCGACTCCACAACGAGCTTTCCATGACCATCGGTGCGCCCGCCGCCGCCTTCGTTTAACGCGAACGCCGCGGAGATCAACTCAGGCCTGTTCTTCGCCAACCACTCCGCGCCGTCGAAGGCATTAGTCGTCTCTTCGCCACAGGTCAGCGCCAGCTTGATCGTGCGCCTGGGACGGTAGCCTCTCTGCTTGAATCGCATCAACCCAGGTCGCGTCCATCGCCTTCATATCCGATGATCCGCGCGCGTAGAATTATCCGTTTTCCTCGATTAGGGTAAACGGATCGCGTGTCCAATCCTCGCGCTTGGCCTCGACCACATCGAGATGGCCGAGCAGCAGCTTTGGCTTGGCTGCCTTCGAAGTGCCGCGCAGAATGGCGAATAGGCCGCCTTCCTTCGGATGCTCGGGCACAGAGAACAACGTGACATGAATGGGTTCCCCTCGCATATCCCAAAGGAGGAGGGGAGAGCGTTCTTGCCCTGTTCCTCTTGACCTTACCACAGCGTTCTCGTCGTCAAGGCGCTCCGTTGCTCACTCGCTGCGCTCGTTCCGCTATTCGCCGGAGTGGCTGCGCCAGTTTTTGACGGCTGCGCTGCGCTGTGGGGCTTTGGGCCTCCCGGCCCTCCGCTGATGCCTCCGTTACCGGGCACTTCCGCGCGGAGAAGACGGAGAACGACAACTACGCTTATGCCGGCTCGGATGAGCCCTCAGGCGCTGGCGGTATTTAACTGCTCGATAGCCGCTGTATCCAATGTCATTTTTGTAGCGGCGACCAATTCACTTAGTTGATCAACTGTCGTTGCGCTCGCGATTGGTGCGGTGATGCCGGGACGCGCGATTTGCCAGGCCAGCGCTACGCTTGCGGGCGATACGCTGTAGCGGCGCGCTACGTCATCCAACGCTGCGAGAATTCTCAAGCCGCGCTCGTTGAGATATTTCGCAACTACGCCGCTCCCGCGTGCGCTTTTTGCCGCATCCTCGGGCCTGCGATATTTTCCGCTTAGAAAGCCGGAGGCGAGGGCATAGTAGCTTACGACGCCGATTTGCTCGTGCAGGCACAACGGCTCGAGGGCAGTTTCGTAGTCAGCACGTGCATACAGATTGTAGAGCGGCTGCAATACCTCGTATCGCGGCAGGCCATGTTCGCGACTCACCTCGAGGGCTTCGGCCAAACGCGGCGCCGTATAGTTCGATGCTCCGATTGCGCGGACTTTCCCTTGCTCGATCAACTTCTGAAAAGCGCCGAGCGTCTCCTCGAATGAGACGCTCGGATCGTCGCGATGCGCAAAATACAAATCGATGTGATCGGTCTGCAGTCTGCCCAAGGATTCCTCGACAGAGCGCGCGATATGGGCGGCGGACAGGCCATTACGACCGGAAGCCATCTCCATTCCGACTTTAGTCGCGATCACGACGTCTTTGCGCCGGCCGCCACGCTTAAACCAATTTCCGATGATCGTTTCCGATTCGCCGCCATGATGGCCTTGCACCCAAGCGGAATACACGTCGGCGGTATCGATGAAGTTGAGTCCGGCGTCGACGAATCCATCCAGCACCTTAAAAGACGCTGCTTCGTTCGCCGTCCAGCCAAATATATTGCCGCCGAGACATAGCGGAGCGACCCGCAAACTGGAGCGGCCTAATGTGCGAAGTTGCATGGGCACCTCTGGATGGAAAGCCATGATACGAGAACTGGCTTCCTGATACCTGCGTGCACCGGCTGCACCAGCGTAAGGCCGCTGTCACAGCGCATGCCGACTCGATCCGTGCTGATTGGGCTTCGGCGAGCTGCGTTCGACTCCGCGCGGACCCGGCGCGGTCCGTGTTCGGGGCGAACGGCCGTGCGCAACGCAAGCACGAAGTCTTGATGCTGATCTATCTCGGGAATCGACCACCGACTGATCAGTTTGCGCCTGTTAGCCGCTCGGCAAGGTATTGCTCGACAAGCGGCCCCCACACTGCGGAGCCTCCTGGTCCGAAGAAGAGATGGTGGCCGTCGTCATCATAAGGCCCCGGCTCTTTCAGATCGGCCTTGCCGTCGGCGGCGGTGAAAGCATCCCATAGCGCGCGGGCTATGGACGGAGCGAAGTAGCTGTCGTTTGTGGCATAAACCCAAAGCATCGGCGTGGAAGCCGTCTTGCCGAAGAAACGGGCGCCTTCCACGAGCCGCTCCGGATGACAATTCTCATTCTTCAGGTTGTTCTCGTGTCCGCCTCGTCCGCCAGCCATGACTACAAAGGCTCCGACCCTGGGATGGGGCAACGAGTCGTAAGCGATCGTGCCCCAGCCCCCCGCTGACTGCCCGACTACTACGGCACCGTCATGGAGTACGAATGGCAAAGCAGTCGCGTAGCTAACTACTGCGTCGATGTCTCGCGCCGTCTCAATCCCAGCACGGACATATTCGCCTCGCGCGCAGCCGCCGTAGTTCTCGGCCCAGTCGCCTCCCGTCTCACCGTAGCCACGGCGAAGCGCGAACACGACTACATAGCCGCGCCTTAGGAACCAATGGGCTGCCTCCGCGTCGCAGCGGCCGAGCTGCATTGTCGGACGGGCTGCGGCGTTAGGCGGAGATCCGTGGTTGATGACCACTAACCGCGCGGGAACGTCACCTGCCGGACGGCAGACACGCGCCCGTAGTTGAACGACGTGTCCTCTTGCATCAGTCACGGGAACCGAGTGGAGCTCAGCACGAGATTCGGCGCTTGTACCCGCAGATCTGATCGCGGCCGGCGAGGCATTGCCTTCCTGGCTCATTGCTTTTGGAAGGACACAGACAACGAGGAGGAGAGTTCCGAGGACGGAAGTCCAAGCGAGGCCACGGATTGACAAGTAGGAAAGGCCACCGATCAGTGCCAATTTACAAACTGCTGGGACGCGTGACATGGCCTTACTCACTGGGGATCCGAGGTAGTTCGAAAAAGCGCGGGCGCGGATGGCCCACTATAGGCGCACACCGAAGCGGCCGGCCGTGCGAATAACCCGTTCAATGAACCTTGTCGGTCGTGGGATACAGATCGGAACACCGCATGATTCGTGGGCTTTTTCATACGAAAGGCGTGCCGTAGATGGGGTTCGACAGGACACTGCGAACTCGGCCTCCGTGCATGCGCCGGTAGAGCTCGTAAGGCGCGCAGAACGCATCTTGCGCGATGACTCCATCCCTGCAAAGCTTGCCCCATTCTCTCAAGTGATCAGGCCTCCATGCATGCAACCAGATTTCGCACTTTCAAGGTTGCGCTCGTCGCGGTCGTCATGACGACTCCTTCCTGGGGCGCGACGCAGCACGACGCGGACGCGCGCCTGAAGGCCATCTATAGCACGGAATGGAAATGGCGCGAGCAGCAGCTTGCTGACGGCGAGGACAGCCAAAGACCCATCGAGGATCATCTGCCCAAGGCGGATCCTCCCGCGCAGGAGATGCGCCTGCATTATTGGGAAGATGTGCAGAAGAAGCTCGACGCCATCGACCGGGCGGAGCTCTCACCGAAAGAGCAGATCAACTACGACGTCTATCGGCCGCAGATCGCAGTGCTGATCGAGAATCAGCGCTTCCGGGCCTACGAGATGCCGGCCAATTCGGATTCGAGCTTCTGGACCGACCTTGGGTATACCGCGCGCCGCAACTTTCGCAAGCCCGACGACTACAGGAACTGGCTCGGCCAGCTGCGCGATGTGCCGCGGTATTTCCATGAGCAGATGGATGAGATGCGTGCGGGCGCCGCGCGCGGCTTCACCCCTCCGGGCATCACCATGGCAGGACGCGACGCCTCCATCACGGCGGTGATCGAGGCGACGCCCGAGGGAAGCGTCTTCTATACACCCTTCAAGGAGATGTCGGGCTTCACACCGGCCGAGCAGACGCGCCTGCGCGCGGACGCCGTGAAGACCATTCGCGAAGTCGTGCAGCCTGCGTACGTGCAGCTCCTGACCTTCATGCGCACCGAGTACCTGCCGCGCCTGCGCACGACCCTCGCCGCGCAGGACCTGCCGGATGGCAAGGCGTTCTATCGCGCGAAGATTCGCGAGTTCACCACCGTCGATATGGATCCGGCGACGATCCATGCATTGGGGGAGGGGGAAGTTGCGCGCCTGCACAGCGAGATGCTGACGGTGATGAAGGAGACGGGCTTCAAAGGGAATTTCCCGGCGTTCCTGAAGTTCCTACGCACGGATCCGCAGTTCTACGTCAAGACGCCGGATGAGCTTCTCATGCACGCCGCGATGATCGCCAAGGACTTCGACGGCAAGGCCGCGCAGTATTTTGGCCTCCTGCCACGGGCGCGCTTCGCCATCAAACCGGTGCCGGAGGATATGGCGCCGTTCTACACCGCGGGGCGCGGCGGACCCGGAGTCTATCTCGTCAACACGTATGCCTTATCCACGCGCCCTCTCTACAATCTAACCGCGCTCACGCTGCACGAGTCCGCGCCCGGACACGCCTTTCAAATGCCGATCGCGCTTGAGCACAAGGATCAGCCGGAGTTCCGCCAGCACACCTACATTTCCGCCTACGGCGAAGGCTGGGCACTCTACTGCGAGAAGTTGGGGCTCGAGATGGGCATGTATAAGACGCCCTACGATCGCTTCGGCATGCTCGGCTATCAGATCTGGCGCGCGGCGCGTCTGGTCATAGATACCGGTATTCACTCCCAGGGTTGGAGCCGGGAGCGCGCGATCGCTTACCTGCGCAATTACACGGCGCTTCCCGAGCACGAAATTGAAACCGAAGTCGATCGCTACATCGCCTGGCCCGCGCAGGCGCTGTCCTACTACTTGGGAGAAATGGCGATCGTCAAGGCGCGCGCGAAGGCGGAAGATCAGTTAGGCACGCGCTTCAACATCCGTGCCTTTCACGACACGGTGCTGGAGATGGGGTCGGTGCCCCTGCCGGTCCTCACGACGCGCGTCGATCGCTTCATCGCCGAGGGCGGCAGGGGCCCGTATCCGGATGTGGAGTAAGTGCTTTAGGAAAAGTGCTTAGCGCGGGCCGTAATACCCGTAATACCCATAGGGGCGCACGACCACGACCGGGGCCGGGACAGCCACATAGGCACGGCCGGCGGGGGTGACGACACAGCCGCTCAGCGCCGTGCCAAAAGCCGCTAAAATCAAGAGCTTAGTGAGTGCTTTCATAACAGGGTTCTCCACGTTTTCCATACCCATTCAACGCACGAGGCGCACCTTGGCTGACACCGCAGTGCGAAGGCCGTGCGACCTTTTTCCCGGGTCGCGCATCTATATGTACGGTGGCTAAGCTCGTTCAAATAGGGGTCGCGGCGGATCTGCTGGCGCAGGCGTGCCGCGGCGACGAGCATGCCGAGTCTGAGATTTATGCGGCCGTTGCGCCGGCGACCTTCGGGCTCATCCGGCGCCTGGTCGGCGGCGGAGCGCAAGCCGAGGATGTGTTTCAGGACACGATGATGACTTTCTATGAGCGCCTGCCTTCCTTTCGCGCCGAAGCGCCGATCGGGGCGTGGCTGCGGCAGATTGCCATCTCCAAGTGCCTCATGTATCTGCGCTCGCCCTGGCACCGCGCGCGTGTGCAATTGGACGGGGGAGCGGAGGGGGGTATGAACGCAGAGTTCGAACATCCTTCGCAGGCGGCGCCCGTGGCGGAGTGCCTGGACGTCGAACATGCGCTGGCCAGCCTGTCGCCCACCGCGCGCGCGGTCGTGTGGCTCTTCGAAGTCGAAGGCTATTCGCACGATGAGATTGGCCGTGCCTTCGGCCGCACGGCCAGCTTTTCGAAATCACAGCTCGCGCGCGCGCATCATCGCTTGCGCGCCTGGTTCGAGCCTGCCGTGGAGCAGTCCGCATGCACTTCGATCTAGAGGACTCCCACAGCGTGCCTGAGATCGTGCAGATGCTGCGGCACTTGCCGAGCGAGAGCGCACCGCCCATCCACTGGCAAGAGTTCAAGCGGCGCCAGCTTTTGAGGCGCGCGCGGGCGCGGTCCGCGCGGCGGCGCCAGTTTGCGCTTGTCGCGGCAGTTGCCGTCGTGATGATCGGCGCGGTTGCTCTGTGGAGGTACCTGCCGCCGACTGAGGATCCAATGGCGCAGCGGTTGCCGACGGCGGCGTCGCCCATGGCGCACCGGCCCATAGTGCCCATCGCCTGGGATGAGGCGGCGCTGCGCTCGGTCGCCTCGGAGCGCTGGCTCGCGTCCCAGCCGGCGGAGCCCGCGATCGTGCGCGTCGGCACGCGCGCCGCGGTCACCAATCTCGAGGATCGCATTGCCTGGGCCGACGATACGCTGACCTCGATGCGTGCCAAGGGCGGCGAGGCGGACCGGGCGCGCGCACTGCAGTACGAGCGCGACCGGCTCGTCAACTCCCTCGCACAGGTGCGCTACGCGGAAACTCTGGCGGCCGATCTGCCCTGATGGCACACATTGAATTCAAGAGGTGATCCGTGATGCATGCAAAATACTGGGCGACGATTTTCCTCGCCACCACCTTGGTCTCGGGCGCGGTCCGCGCCGATGACCACTCCCAAGATAGCGTCGAGGCGCAGCTCAAAGCCGCGCGGCAAAAGCTCGAAGAGGCCGCGGATGAGGTCGCATCGCTCTCGGCGCAGATCGGCAAGCCGCTCGTCGATCAACTGATGCTGATGGGGGAGGGCCCGAGTCACGCCGTCATTGGGGTGCAGCTGGAGTCGAACGCTTCCAAGGACGGCGCTCATGTGCGCGATGTAAGCCCCGGCGGGCCTGCAGCCGAAGCCGGCATGCGAGCGGGTGATGTGATCGTCGCCGTCAATGGCACGGATGTGAAAGGGGAACACTCGCCCGCGGAAGTTACGCACCTCGTGCGCAACGTCGAGCCGAACAGCAAGGTCAAGATTCAAGTGGTGCGCGAGGGCAAGCCGCTTGATTTCGAAGTGACCGCACGGCAGGTCAAGAGTGCCTGGGGCATGCCCGGCATGCCTCCCCATCCGGAGATGTCCTTCGAACCTTTTGGCGCCGGCTTCATGGGTGGCATGCATGGCTCGGTCGCAGGGATGGAACTTGCGACGCTGACGCCGCAACTGGGCGCGTATTTTGGCACTGACAAGGGCGTTCTCGTCCTGCGCGCGCCCAAGAATGCAGCGTTCAATTTGCAGGACGGCGATGTGATTCTATCGATCGACGGCCGCGTGCCGACGAGCGGTTCTCACGCCACGCGAATCCTCTCTTCCTACCAGGCGGGCGAGAAGGTCAAACTGCAAGTCATGCGCCAGAAGAAGAAAATCAACGTCGAGGCCATGGTGCCGGACCGGCATATGAAAGTGGTCGAGCCCGTGGCATCCGCGGATAGCGACGACGATCAATAGCGCGCGCTTGCTCCGGCTTGGGCGGTGCGCAGCCATTCGAGGAATTGAGGGGCCCGCGCATCGCCCTCGGGCGGCGCCCAGGGCGCAAACTCCGCTGCGGTCGCCTGATCGTAGGGTCCTTCTTTGATCTCGAGAAAAGCCGCCCCGTCGGCGTGCGCGATGAGTGTATGCCAGGTGGCTCGTGGGGTCTCATAACCTAGGTGCTCGCCGCCTGCGCCGATGATGTAGCGTGCGAGCACGCATCCGGACTCATCGAAGGTCACGACGTCAAAGCCGCCGCGCACGACAAGCGCGAGCTCCGATTTCGTCCGATGGCGGTGGGGGCGAAAGTAGGACTGCCGGTTCGCGACGACGAAGAAGCGTTGCACCGGATCATCCGACCCGGCGTGGATGTTGTGATTCGCGCGCCCCCGCGGGCTCGCCGTCGCCTTGGCAGAGAGCTCATCGAGGAGCGCGCCCGAGAAAAGCTTCATCGTCTTGTCTTCCATAAGGTTGCCCTGAAGACCCCAACGATAGCGGATCGCCGACCGGTAAGGCTCTTCGCTCGCACTTACCCGATTGCAGAAGTGAATTAGGCGGCTTTCGGGTAGGCCAACGTGAGCCCGGCAATATCGCGCTCAGCGCTTGCGAGGGCCTCACGCCGTTTCTCAGGACTCATCGCAACACCCTCCGCGCGAACGAAACTCACATCGGTGATGCCGATGAAGTTGAGCACGGCTTTAAGGTAGGCCTCCTGATGATCCAGCGCGGTCTCATAGGGGGTGCCGGCATACATGCCGCCGCGGGATGAAACGATGATCACCTTCTTCGCGCCTGCAAGGCCGACGGGGCCTTCTTGCGTATAGCGGAACGTCCGTCCGGCCTGCACGATGCGATCGATCCAGGCTTTCAACTGCGAAGGGATGGAGAAGTTAAACATGGGCGCGCCGATGACAACCACGTCCGCTGCAAGGAATTCACTCAAAAGCTCTTCGGTCTGAGCGGCCTCATGACGCGCGGTTGCGTTATCCGCGGGCACGCTGCCCGGCGTCGGACGCATGATCTGAAGGAGTTCCGCGCCCAGATGCGAGACGGGAGTCGCGATCAAGTCACGATGCGCCACGAGGGCTTTCGGGCTCGCCGCTTTCAGATGTGCGACGACGTCAGCTGTCAGCTGCCGCGAAATGGAGCCTGCGCCCAAAGGACTCGTGTCGATTTGCAGGATGTTTGTCATGGCCGTGTTCCCAATCCGATGGCCCGTCTTCGGGAGTACCGAAACTCTATTCCTGCAATAGTCATTACGGAAGTCGCCAGAATGGAATAGACTATTGCATAAATAGATCAATAGGTGACGCCTTGCAAGACCTGAATGCCATGCTGCTCTTCGCCAAGGTCGTGGAGCACGGCAGCTATAGCGCTGCCGCGCGTGCGACGGGCCTGCAAACCTCCAAGTTGAGCCGGCGTATCGCCGAGCTTGAGCGCCAGTTGGGCGTGCGACTTCTGCAGCGCACCACGCGCAAGGTCTCGGTGACCGATGTCGGCCAGTCGTACTACCTGCACTGCGCTGCATTGGCGGCGGAAGCGACTGCTGCTCAAGAAGCCATCGACCGCACCCGCTCAACTCCGCAGGGCTTGGTGCGCATGTCCTGTCCGATAAGCCTGATCCAAGGCGCGGTCGGGCCGATCCTCGCGCGTTTTCTTGTCGGCCATCCCCTCGTGCGCGTCTACATGGACATGACCAACCGGCGCGTCGATCTCATCGAAGAGGGATTCGACATTGCGCTGCGCGTACGCACGCCACCTCTTGAGGCTTCCGATCTTGCGATGCGCAAGATTGCCGACAGCACCGCCATGCTGGTGGCGAGCCCCGCGCTCTTGGATCAACACGAGCGGCCGGCGCACCCGCGCGATCTTGCGCGCTTGCCAACCGTCAGCATGGCGACGCCGGGCGATAAGTATGTCTGGCATTTTCGCGAGAAGGACTGCGCGCCCATTACGGTGACCCACACCCCGCGCCTGATGACCGACAGTTTCGAGGCACTGCGCGAAGCGGCGACTGCGGGTGTGGGCGTCGCTTACTTGCCGCAGTTCGTGGTTCAGGAGAGCGTGAGTTCGGGAGCTCTGGAGCGCGTGCTGCCGGAATTCAGCCTGCCGCCCGGAGTGCTGCATGCAGTGTTTCCGTCGCGGCGCGGCATGGTTCCCGCCGTGCGCGCGCTCATTGATGCGCTGGCCGAAGGGCTCCAGGACAGCGGACTGAGTTGAATGAGGAAGCGCCCGCGACACGCACTCGCGACGACTTCATTACTGTGCAGCGGGGCCGGGACTTGATGCGGCCACACGCCAGACCGCGTTGCCCACATCGTCGGCGACCAGGAGTGCGCCGCCTTTGTCGAGCGCAACGCCTACGGGCCGGCCGTATGCATCGCCGTCCGGACTTAGGAAACCGCTCAGCACGTCGACCGGAAGTCCCTGGGGCTTGCCGTTGGCGAAGGGTACAAAGATGACCTTGTAGCCGCTGCGCGGCCGTCTGTTCCACGACCCGTGCTGACCGATGAACATGCCGTCGTGATACATCGGAAGCAGTGGGCTCGAATCCAAATACGCAAGGCCCAAGGATGCCGTATGCGATCCCAGCGCGTAGTCGGGCGCAATGGCGCGCGCCACAAGATCGGGGCGCTGGGGACTGATGCGCGTGTCGACGTGCTGGCCGTAGTAGCTATAGGGCCAGCCGTAAAAGGCGCCGTCCTTGAGCGCCGTCATGTAATCCGGAACGAGGTCGCTGCCTAACTCATCGCGCTCATTGACCGCGGTCCAAAGGGCGCCCGTGCGCGGCTCCCAGGCAAGCCCATTCGGGTTACGCAAGCCGGAGGCGAAGATGCGGTGACTGCCATCCGCCAAGTTGACCTCCCACACCGCAGCACGGTCCGCTTCCGCATCGATGCCGTTCTCCCCTTCATTGCTATTCGAGCCGACGGTGACATAGAGATGCGTGCCGTCGGCGGTTGCGATGAGGTTCTTGGTCCAATGGTGGTTGATGGGGCCCGCCGGCAGGTCGATGACCTTCGTGCCTTTTCCGTTGAGGTGCGTTTCGCCCTCGACGTAGTCAAAGCGCAAGACGGCGTCAGTGTCGGCCACATAGAGCTGGTTGCCGACGAGCGTCATGCCGAAGGGGGAGTTGAGGCCCTCCAGAAAGACCGTGCGGACCACTGCGACGCCATGGCCATCTGCATCGCGCAGCAGCGTAATGCGATTGGCGCTGTGATCTCCCGAGCCTGCTTCCTTCATCACCCTCTTCGTGATCCAACCTTTGATGCCTTTGCTATCGTCGGGCTTGGGCGGGGCGTCAGTCTCAGCGACCAAGACATCGCCGTTCGGCAGCACGTAGAGCCAGCGGGGATGATCGAGCCCCTCGGCTAAAGCGTGGACGGTAGTCCCTGATGCGGCGACGGGCGTTGCACGCTCAGGCCAGCCCTTTGCCGGCGCAATGTTCACCGTCGGGACGAGGGGCGGATCTGGGGTCGGCAGGGTGGGGTTCGGGCCAAAGCCTGCGGAGCCGGGCAGGTGTGCGGCTTCATGACAGGCGGTGCAAGCCCATGCGATGACGGCCACTAGCAGCGCGCTCGGCAAAGGCTTTGTGTTCAAGCGTCGCTCCATCGTCATGATTTATTCCTGAGGAGTGCTGGAGGGGCAAGTTTTATGCCTGTGGGACGCCCGGCAACTCGTGCGCGGCGCCGCCATGGGCGCTAATCGTTTTCGTAACTGAGCGCAACCTCCAAATCTGCTGTAAATGACCCAAAAGTGGGGCTAGCCGCACCCGCGCCGTCATGTTGGGATGTCCTCTCTTGCGACTCTTGCGCAAGGCCATGCAGCCACAGGACCTTACCCGCCCTCACGTCCTTTCGGTCACGCGCACGCTGCGGTTGAAGGTGAAGACCGAATGCTACGCGTGGCTGAACACGGCCGCCTGTGAAGTCAACCAGGTTTGGAACTGGGGGGCGCAGGTCAGCGAGAAGGCGGCCCGGCCCTGCACGGGTGAGCCGAAGTGGCTGACAGGGTTCGACCTCAACAACCTCTCCTCCGGTGCCTCGGAGTATTTCAAATCGATTGGTGCGGACACGATCCAGCGCGCGAATGGCGAGTATGCCGAGAAGCGCCGAGCCGCTAAACGATACCGACTGCGCTGGCGTACGAGTTCAGGTCCCCGTCGATCACTGGGCTGGATACCGTTTAAGGCAGCGAGCTTAAAGCGCAAGGGTCGCGCGGTGAGGTTCTGTGGGAAGGCTTTTCGGGTCTTCGAGCCCGAGCGCCTCGAGGATGTGGTCTGGAAGCGGGGCTGCTTTGCCCAGGATGCTGTGGGGGATTGGTGGCTCTGCCTGCCGGTGGAAGTGCAGGTTGAAGAGACCGTAGCCCCGCTGGAGAAGGTCGGAATTGATCTGGGGCTTAAGGATGTGGCGGTCACAAGCGATGAGGCGCGCTGCGAGAAGGGCCGCTTCTATCGGGGGATCGAGCAGAGGATTGCCCAAGCTCAACGTCGGGGTCACCGCAGGCAGGCGAAGCGGTTACATCGAAGAGCGGCGAACCGGCGCAAGGATGCGTTGCATAAGTTCAGCCGCCAGATCGTGAATCAGTAGGTGGGTTCAACGGGTCAATGCAACACCTTACTATTTTGTTAGGAGGTGAGGCGTATGAGGAAGCAGAAGAGATGGTGGACTCCAGCTGAGCGCGTTGAGGCCTGGGGTCGATACAAGGCT
>Ga0182024_10012665_pt1 | contig 16642 bp, 15 predicted proteins | sample P32metaG_FD_120480 | JGI IMG/M metagenome (GOLD analysis project Ga0182024, IMG submission 120480) | Permafrost microbial communities from Stordalen Mire, Sweden - P3-2 metaG (Illumina Assembly) | ecosystem: Environmental > Terrestrial > Soil > Wetlands > Permafrost | place: Sweden: Stordalen... | reverse complement strand
TTTGAATTCCGTTCAAGGACTCTGATATGAGCACGACATCCGTTAAGTACCGACTTTCCCCATGCAGCTTTGAGTCTAGCGTGACTCCGGCGCAATCTGCCATTCGAGAGTTGATCCGACTACGATCGAGAATGCGATCACCTTGCGAAGTGTCCGTGAAACTTGCGTCTCTCATGAGGACACTCGTGCCAGCTCGCCTGGTCGCGATTGTAGCACTCATGGTCGGTTGCAGCGGCCCTGCGTGGCCTTCCTCCTTCCCATCTTCCGCTCAGGGTTCTGCAGACACGACGGTCGAAGCGCAACCTCCAGCCGGGTTGAAAAAGATCAATCACATTATCTGGATAATGCAGGAGAACCGCTCGTTCGATAATTATTTCGGCACTTTCCCGGGTGCCGATGGCATCCCTCCCTCCACTTGCCTATCCAAGTTTCCTGGCAGCAAGGATTGCGTCGCACCGTTTCACATGCCCAATCTTTTTCCAACATGTGATCTACCGCACGAATGGGAACATGCCCATGCAGCTTACGACAACGGAAAAATGGACGGGTTCGTCTGGTTCGAGGGCACCGCATATACCATGGGCTATCTTGACGATCGCGACATCCCCAATTACTGGGAATATGCCAGAAAATATACTCTCGCCGATGCCTTTTTCTCCTCCCAGATGAGTGAGAGCTTAACCAATCATCTCTACATGGTTTCCGCTCAATCGGGAGGCATGATCGGCGGGGCCGAAACAGTCGAAGAAGTTGAGAAAATCAGAGATGATCCGGGAGGCTTCAGCTTTGAGGCCATCATCGACCTTCTAAATAAAGGAGGAGTTTCGTGGAAATATTACCTCGAGACGATGCCTCCAAAGGCGGACGAAAAGATGCCGCCGGACATCTTGTGGTATCTACTTCACCCGGACCCGAAGCAATTCTCTTTATGGAATCCGCTTCCAGCCTTCAAATCGGTGCGGGAGAATCCTGTCAGCTGGGGAAATCTAGTAGAACTGGATCAGTATTACCGAGATCTCGAAAAGGGCACCTTACCGCAGGTCTCCTGGGTTATTCCAGCATTTGATGATAGCGAGCATCCGCCCGAGCCCGTGCAGCAGGGGATGTGGTACGTCACGAAGGTGATCAACGCATTAATGAAGAGCCCGTATTGGAAGGATAGTGTGATCTTTTTGACCTGGGACGATTACGGAGGGTTTTACGACCATGTTCCACCTCCTGAAGTCGATGCCCTTGGCTTGGGGCCACGCGTCCCTGCCCTAGTCATCTCACCCTACTCAAAATCCGGCTACGTCTCGCACATCGTCTATGACTTCACCTCGATCTTGAGATTTGTTGAGAAGCGTTTCGGTCTGCCTAATTTGACGACTCGTGATCTAAGAGCCGATCCCATGTTCGATGCCTTCGATTTCGATCATCAGCCGCTCTCTCCTTCTGTCATACCCATTCCTCAAAACCTACCGCCTACAATGAGAGTTGAGCCTTATTGCGTCTTTTCTCCAACTTTACCTGTGGTTCAGCCCTATGCTCCACCAGTGGAACCGGTGCCATTTACTGGGAGGCGGCCCGCAGTCAAGTAGAGAGGAGCCAAGAATGTAACAGGCAGAATAGAGTGAGTCTGGGGAGAGCGGCATGGTTTGCAGCGCTTAAGGCCGCGAAATCCGAAGTTCGGGAGTTGTTCGGAGAACTCATCGAAGGTCACTAAAGGGGAGATTGACGCGAGGCGCTGAGCAGAAGAGCGTGGGGTAAGGTTGCGGCAGGGCTACTGATGAAAGCAGCATCCGTGCTTTTGTTTCTGGCGACACTCTTTGCTTCGACCGCCACTTGGGCTCTTTCAGACCGACGATCCGGAACCCATCGATTTCAAGAACTACGAATTCTATGCGTTTGCCACCGCGGACGGCACGCCCGTGGAAATGGACACGGCGGGACCGGCCGCAGAGTTCAACTGGGGCGCGTTCCCGAATGTTCACCTGCACATCATCGTTCCTCTCGCGGCCATACTGCCCTCGAACAATTCGAGTTTCGCCTCGGCGGGGATCGGCCCCAGCGCGATCGGCCTGGGCGACATCGAAACTGGAATCAAATTCCGGTTCCTGCATGAGACCAACGCTGACGTCCTGCCAATGTCGAGCAGACAACCATTCTAAGACGCTACTATTGAAGCACCTGCAAAGCGTGGCGAAAAGTAAATCTGTCAGGCAATCCAGCGCAGGCGCAAGCCCGGTTTTGAACCGGAGCCGCGTTATCGATCAGGCGATCGACGGCTCGAAGATGCGTGCCAGATCAGATAACCGAATCGCGGCGGCCGGTCTGCAAGCGCGCATTGGCGCCGAGCTTAGACATTGGTGGCACTGGCACGAAAAAAGTCTTGCACGTCGCGACCGTACTGGGTGAGACTCCCGATGAGAGACTTGACACTTACATTATGCACAGTGCCGAGGGCGGGATGAAGCAAAACCGGGACATTATTCGGAACAAAGGAACGCTCTTGCTGCCAGTCCTCCTGGTTTTGTGGGTATCAGGCATGTGCCCGTGCCAGGCCGCGCAATTGCCAGAAACCATCAAGAGGATCCAGCAGCTGCTGTCCCAAGGGGACTTCACCACTGCCCAAACACTGCTTTCGCAGGCATTGAGAGAGTCACCTAATAACGGCGGCCTCTACGATCTCCAAGGGGTCATCAAAGCACAAGAGAATGATTTCTCCTCCGCGGAGGCAAACTTCCGGAAAGCCCTGAAGTTTGATCCTCACCTGGAAGGCGCATATCTGAATCTGGGCCGCCTTTACGAGGAGCACATGACCAACGATCCGGCCGCACGCGAGAAAGCGCTTGGCATCTATGCCGGGCTCCTTAGCTTCGCTCCTGACGATCGGGAAGCGAACTACCAAAGTGCCGTGCTCCTGATGCAGAAGGGACTCTATGCGGTATCGTTGCAACGCCTGGTCCAACTACCCGCTGAGGCACAGGAACACTCTCAAGCGTTATCGGTTCGCTGCGGTGATTACGCCGGATTGGCCCAACGCAATAAGGCCGCACGAGTGGTCGACCAGATGCTGCGGTCTGCCGATCTAGCCGAGGCAGACGTCACGAGCATCCTGCCCATCCTGGCGACCCGCTCGAACACTCCTCTGGCTCTAAAGCTCCTACAGGGTCTGGTATCACGGCATCTTGCCTCTTTTGATTCTCTGCGCGGCCTGGGGTCGCTGTACGAGGGCGCAGGACGACTCGATGAAGCGCGCAATGTCCTCGAGGCTGCCGCGCAGCTCCAGCCGAACTCGGTTCCCACGCTACTCGAACTAGCGCGCGTTGCGAACCGTCAAAAAGACGCCACGGGGGCCCTGGGATTCTTGGCCCATGCACGCGAGCTCGAGCCGAACAACGCGTCAATTCACTTCTTCTGGGGCATCATCTGCATTGACCAGAATCTCTGGGAGGAGGCCTACGAGTCTCTGAAAAAAGCGGTCGCACTCGACCCGAGCAATGCCAATTACAACTACGCCATGGGCGTCGTGACAATGCAGCGCATAAATGCGGGTGAATCCATCCCCTATCTGCAGAAATACTGTCAACTCAAACCGCATGATCCTCACGGGCGCCTGGCCTTGGGCGCGGCGTATTTCAACAGTGACGAAGAGGAACAAGCAGAGAAAGTCCTATCGGTTTCGAACGATTCACAGACTGCCGCCGTTGCGAACTTTTACCTCGCCCGGATTGCCGACCACCAGGGCAGAACTTCCGAAGCCATTCAACACCTCGAGCTGGCGGTCAAGGCTCATCCACGTTATGCCGACGCTTACGCTGAACTGGGGATCATTCATCTGAAGCAAAGAGAGTATCTCCAGGCTGAAGAGGCTCTGCACGCGGCTCTCAAGCTCGATCCCGACAACTATCTTGGTAATCAGACTCTCACAATTCTGTACCAGCGAACGAATAATCCCAAGGCTGAAGAGCAGAAAATGCGGTTTAAGCAAGTCAAACAGGAAAAGGACCAGCAGGCCAAGGAGTTTATGCGGATGATTGAAATCAGGCCGTAACTCCGCTTTCCCGCGTCGCCATCCAGCCGCTGCCGACGTTTTTGTCGGGTGCGGTTGCTGGCGACTTCGTCACGTTCCGGGAACGTGCGCACTGGCCACGGAATCGACGCCAGCTGCTTCTGCGACCGTTCGAACGTCCGGTACGCCATACTGTGCCCCTGCCTTTGTTCTGGTCGTCTCCGGTTGTACTTCCGGTGTGTAGTTACTCCCACCTTGCTTGGCCTTCACGAATGGTGATATAGCGGTCGACGGGGAGATCCGTGAAGCGCTGTCTCAGCCCGCTGGGCTGAGGCCAACTGACTTCCAGCCAGTCGATTTTCGTGCGTTTGCCGCTTCCCAGCACAAGGCGCGGATCATGCGAAGAGAGATAGCTGCCCCCGCCCACCTTCATCCGGCTCCTCTTCATATCGCCAGCCTGGTAGGTGACACGGGCACCGACGGCATCCATATTAGCTTTCTTGCCGACCAGCTTTACGCCAAGCCAGTGGTTTTGGCTGCCGACGTTATTCCGCAGAAGTACCGGCGCTTCATTGTTGTTGGAAATCAAAACATCAACCGCTCCGTCATTGTCGAAGTCTCCGATGGCCAAACCACGCGCCGACATCGGCCGTGAAAACAGCGGGCCACTTTCCGGACTCACATTTTTCAGCCCGTTCCCAGAGTTATGGAAGAGCAGCAGAGGCTCGCGGTACTTCACGTTGTCGTAAATTTTCTCGATGAGATCATCGGGATGCCCATTCGCAATCATCAGGTCCAGATTGCCATCGTTGTCATAGTCGAAAAACTTCAGCCCCCAGCCGCTCATCAGCTTCGTGGCGTTCGCAATGCCGGACGGCGCTGCGATATCGTCGAACGTCTCGTCGTGTCGGTTCTCATAGAATCCGTCGAATTCGTGGTTGAGGTTGGTCACGAACAGGTCCATCCACCCATCCTGGTCGAGGTCTGCCGAATCGACTCCCATCCCAGAACGCGCGTTTCCTTCCTCACCGAAGGCAACTCCGGCAGTAAACCCAACTTCTTCAAACCGCCGCCCGCCTCGATTCATGAATAGAAAATTGGCCACGGTGTCGTTGGCCACGAAGAGGTCCATCCACCCGTCATTATTAACGTCCGTCGCCACCACTCCCCAAGATTTGCCGGGATTGTCGGCGATTCCCATCTTCTGGCTGACGTCAGTAAATGTGCCGTCTCCATTGTTGTGAAACAGCCAGCTCGCCATCGGCGTGTACACCCGCGGATAGCAATATTCATTCATCCCCTTAAGCGCAGGGTTGTTCGGTGCCCCGCAGTTGTGATGCTTCGATTTGTCGAAGTCCACGAAGCGCCCGACGAACAGGTCCAACCGGCCATCGTTGTCATAGTCGAACCACACGGCGCTCGTTGCCCATCCCGGAGCCGCCACGCCCGCTTGCTCCGTCACATTGGTGAATGTGCCATCGCCATTGTTGCGATACAGAATGCTGCGCCCGTATTGCGTCACATAGAGATCCGGGAAGCCGTCGGCATTGTAGTCTCCCACCGCGACGCCCATCCCATAGCCCCCGCCCGCCACGCCAGCCTTCTCGGTGACGTCAGTAAAAGTGCCGTCGCGATTGTTCCGGTAAAGAGCATTTCGGAGCGGCCGAGCGGGCGCAAAGATGTCGCATTTCCCGCTATTCACGAGGTAAATATCCATCCAGTCGTCGTTGTCGTAATCGAGAAACGCGCACCCAGCCCCGGTCGACTCGGGCAGGTATTTTTCAGGCGAGAGTCCGGCAGTGTGCACCCATGTAATCCCGCTGACAGAAGAGGGAATCTCGGAGAAAGGATAGGGAGAGGAAGCGGCGGTAGCTGCTAATCGCGAGACAGCTGGGAAGGCTATCGTTCCTGCCAGAGCTCTTAGAAACTCTCTTCTTCCCATGAAGCCGGGCGGCCGCGACATCGCTATTTCTGCTCCAGCGCCTGCGAGTCGGGAGCCTGATGCTTCTCCAGTGCAGTGGCAGCTTTTCGTTTAACGGCTTCCAGCGCCTCCGCGGTTTGCCGCTGGAGTGCTGCCTCCCGGGTTGCGTCATCCCAGCGCCCAGCTCCTGCATAGGCGAACGCCAGTTGGTAGTGTCCCGTCGGGCTGTCCGGGGCCATCTTCTGGTACGTCTCAAGCGCCGGAATTGGGTCAGCGAATCTCTTTGCCGACTTCAGCGACGTCCCCAGCCCCAGATACGCCTCGGAGAAGTCCGTGTCCAGCTTCGTCGCGCCATCCAGCCCGATCCTCTTCTTAAGGTCGCGATTCGCGGTCTGACGAATAGATTTTCTGAGCAGCGGCAGCGCCTTCGTGCAGTGACCGCTCTCCGCCAGACTAACAGCTCGATCCGCCTCGGCCCCCGCGGCAGGCGGAGCCGCGCTTTGGGACGTCTGCCCCGACCCAACCGTGGCAACAAGCAAGAGACACGAAAAGAAAAGAGGAAGGGAAAAGCAACGTAGCGAAGCCCGAAAACCCACGCGCATCCGCCGATTATATGCCGAAATCATCGTGCACCGAGTCCCAAGTGACAAAACAACATGGCCACCAACTATTCCCAGCAACTGAAACCGCGGGCATTGGCGCTCGGCCCAGTGCTCGGCCAAGGTTCGTTCAAACTCGTGGCGGTCCGGCAGACGTTATATTTTCGAAATATTACCCGGTGCGAACACTGCGGTCACCGGCCAGCGGTCATGAATCTCATTCGGGACAGCGAAGTTTCTTTTTGGTGCGGAGTGTGCTGAAGATCTTGAGGTCGCTATGAAAAGTACGGTTGCCTTTGGTCTTTATCGGCGACTGAGTCGTGACTGCCGACGTGGGGACGCTTCAACCCGATGGCGGCTTTAGCGGTTCTGCCGCTCACCGTTTGGGCGGGTCGGGAAGCCATGCGCGGGAAGGCCTGCGGCTGTTGCTGGGTTCGTCCCCACTCGGTACCAAGGAGTGTGCGGCATGCCAAATCAAAAGGACAGCCTCAAAGAACGTTCACGAGATATCGCCAGATCAAGATCAGCGTGATCGTGAGGCAGTTTGGACGGACGATCTTGATCCCCATCTGGTTCGTGCTGGAAGACGAGAAGCTCTACCTACTGCCCGTGCAGGGCCCGGACACGCAGTGGTATAGGAACGTGCTCCAGAACCCAAAGATTGGGATAGAAACGCGAGGTGTGGGAACGGAGTTCCAATCTGCTCCCGTGACTGATGCCAAAAGCGTCAAATCCGTGGTCGAGAAATTTCAGGAGAAGTATGGGGCGAAAGACGTGAAGAAGTATTATTCGAAATTCGATGCGGCGGTTCTGGTGGAACTCGTCTGAGCTAATTCAAGCCACGATACTCGGTTTTCACTGTGGAATCGATTCTTTCTCCGCCAGTCGCCAAAGCCCCTTCGAATGACTGAGTCTTCGCGCAAAAGATTGAAGTCAGGTTCATGACCTTCCAAACGGCCCTGACTACGTGCGTGCGTGACTAGCATTCCCAGTTTGGGCCACATTGGCTGCGGGCAATACAAGTGGAGTGCTGGAACCTGGGCTGTACTGAGACGAATCGTCGGAGTTTCGCAACGACGGGGTACCCGTTCGGAGCCAGACTTGGTACGAGTCGATATTGGGTTGCAGCTCCGTCATCCTAATCTAACGACAAATTATTAAAAAGTTCTTGACAAAGCCTGCAGATTACGTTTAAAAGGGGGTTCATGAAATCGGTTTCAGAAACCGCTTGCATTCGAGACATACATCAAAGACACGAGTGGTTGATCTGGGATTATCACCTGTCACAGCTTCAGTTTCCGTTCGGATGCAGAATGTTCTAGCGAACTGGGCAATCGACTATTTGCGATGCTTCGAATACACGATCTGCATCATCTGCTCCAGGTCTTGCAAGACCGACAGGTCCTCATGTCACGCCTTGCAAAGAGCCTCTCGGCAGGCAATTGAGCGGCCAAGGAAGTCGTCGTTGCGATAGCCCAGGTGTAGGCCTAGCTCTCGCGGAGTTCTGACCAGGGACCATCAGAGAAGCCCGCAGTTAGAGAAAGAGAAGTGGTAGGAGAGCGATGAAGCATTCTCGAAGAAGCTTTGTCAAAGCTAGTTTGGCCGCCACGGGAGCTCTGGGAGTCCCGATGAAATCTCTTGGAGGCTCACCCCCGCAGCCGTCGCCCCGGGTGATCCCGCCGATGGTCCCTCGGGAAGGAAGTGTTGAAGTCAGCCCTGCGGACGGAATTGCTGGGGCATACGGTACATGGACTGTGACATACCGAGTTGGGGCTCGCGGAATCCGGGAAAACGGCGGAATACGCGTCCAATTGCCAGATGCCTGGCATTCCGGTGTCCGTAACTCGGCAAATCGTCTCCAATCTTCCGATGCGGCATCAAGCAACTACATTTCATCCTACTGCTCCCAGCAAGGCATTGAGCTCAGGACTTGGGTCGAGGACGAGCCAGGTCCCGAGGTAATTCTCGTAAAAGACTATCGCCCCGGACTGGATGGCCGAGAGAGCCGTTATATATATGTGGTCCGCATCTGGGTGTTGAATGGCGACATGCGCGAAGGCAGCACGATCTCTGTGGTTTACGGTGATACCTCGAAAGGAAGCCAAGGCATGCTGGCGGGTATTATCGATACCCAACCAGAGCCAGTGTTGCTAGCCGCTGACACGAGCGGAACGGGAGACTTTCGCCTTCACCCCGACCGCCCTGCCCTCACGATTCATGCCGGACCCGCCATCGAACTGCTGGCTGCGGGTCCGTCTACTCTGGTCCTGTCAATGCCAGCTGATCTTCTGCTTTCTGTGGTCGACGCCCATCAGAATCCGGCTGATTGGGACGATGGCGAGGTAAAACTCCAGGTGGTTCGCGGAGAGGCTGATGTCCCCTCAATCGTCAGGTTTGCGCCCAAGCGTAGTTGGACGAAAGTAAGATTCGTTCCACGAGGGGTGGGAATTCTACGAATCAAAGCAACAGACGCCGCCGGGCGGCTTTATGCGAACGTGAATCCCATGAAGGTATTTCCTCAGGAACCCAGACTGAAAACGTTTTGGGGGGATTTACACTCTCACACGCATTACAGTTTTGACGCGGTTGGTCGGAACAGTTTTTCGTACGCACGATACACATCCGGCCTCGATTTCTATGCTATGACGGATCACAGCTCTCCGGATGGGTTGGGACCAAACACGCCAGAGATATGGGCTGAGTATACAGCGCTTGTTGATGAGCACCACAAACCAGGGGAGTTCGTGACTCTACATGCCTATGAGTGCTCACTGGGAGCGCCTTTCGGACACCATAATGTTTTTTTTCGTGGTAAACCAACTGGACTCCCTCTCTCAGAGGAAGTGTCACTCTATCAGCTATGGAAGGTCTTGCACGCTGGAGAAGCACTAACGATCCCCCATCATACCGGAAAAATGCCGTTCCCAATCTTTTGGACTCCCCATAACGGCGAGTTAGACCGCAATATCGAGATCTATTCCGCGCATGGATTAAGTGAAGAGTACAACCCATTGCATCCTCTGTCATTCGAGAATAGTACTTTCACTGATCCTAGCGAATCGGTTAAGGGTCCGCAGTATGTCCAGGATGCATGGGCGCAAGGACTGCGATTGAGCACTATCGCCTCTTCGGATGACCACCGCGCACATCCGGGTCAACCCCAATACGGACTGGTCTCGGTGGCAGCAAAAGCCCTGACACGCGAGGAGATTTTTGATTCGCTATATCGGCGACGCACATATGGTACTTCCGGCGCGAAGATTCTCTTGGATTTTACAATCGATGGGCAGCCCATGGGACAGCAGGTCGTAGTTCAAGGTGCGCCATCCCTGGCCATCGAAGCGCACGGTACGGACGCGATTGACTTGTTGGAGGTGCTCCGGTATTGCAAAACCGATGGCCATTTCAAAGTCATCTTTTCTCTTCATCCTGATTCATTTGATTTGAATTGGACGGGGCTCGATAAGACCTTGGAAGAAGACTCGATCTATTACGTCAGATTGCGGCAAGCGGGGCTCATTCGGAATCAGATTGCGATGGCATGGTCTAGCCCGATTTGGGTAAAGCGATCACACTAATAACCGGCAGCCACGCTCTGTGCAAATAGTCTGAAGATCTGGTGGAAAGACGATCGGATGTCGAGCATGAGGGAGAGATGCAAACCTTATTCAACATCGCAGCTTTTCAGCCCGCCGGTAGGGACCAGATGGAAAAACAAGGAGAAATTACCCGGCGAACCTTTGTGAGCAGGAGCGCTATGTTCGTAGCAGGTGCAACAGCTCTTTCTTACAGCCGTGTGCTGGGGGCGAACGATCGCATTTCTCTTGCCACTGTCGGCCTGGGGCAACGCGGGTCTGACCACTTGTGGATCATCTCGCAGCTCCTAGGTGACAAGAACGTTGAGCTTGCTGCCGTCTGTGATCTTTATAAACCACATCGTGACCGGGCAGTCGCTACGATGCAGCAGAGCCAGGGCCGGTCTCCTCGCGCACTTGAACGTTTTACTGAGTTGCTGAACTCGAAGGACATTGACGGCGTAACCATTGCCACTCCCGACCACCAGCACGCTACCATGGCAAGAATGGCGGCGGAAGCCGGCAAGCACGTATACGTCGAGAAGCCGATGGCAAACGTGTTGGAAGAAGCGAAAGCTGCACGCGATGCGGTTGTGGCCCGCCCAAACCTGATCGTCCAGTGTGGGACGCAGCGCCGAAGCGAACCTTACCAAGTCAACGCGTGCGAGTTTTTGCGGACAGGAGCGTTGGGTGACATCAGCAAAGTGGAAATAGTCTGGAACTACCACGGCCCTCGCTGGGTCGGCCGGGAAGAGGTAAAGCAAACGCGCGAGCAGGAGGTGGACTGGCGCGAGTTCTTGTTAACGAAACCTTACCGGCCATTTGATCCACGCATTTATTGGGAATTCCGAGTGTTCAGGGAGTTCTCGAGCGGCATTCCAGACCAGTGGTGGACCCACGCCATAGACATGGTGCACTTCTTTATGGATGACCACTTTCCAGTTTCCGCCGTGGCCTTGGGAGGTGTGCTGGCATGGCACGATGGGCGAGAAAATCCGGACACCATGCAAGCGCTCTTTGAGTATCCGAAAGGGTTTCTGCTCAGCGTATCCACAAGCTTCGGAAACGATTCCCCGAGCTCGATTAAATTCATGGGGAAAAATGCGACGCTGGTCAACTATGGCACGGAAGGCACGCCAAGATGGCAGTCGATCGAGGAGGTGGGCAATTACGAGGACACCCCAGAGCTTAAGCGACCAGAAAAGTGGTTGACATTACCCGGGAACGACCAGATGCCTCCACCAGCCACACCCGACACAGATGTCTCACACATGAGTAACTGGCTGGGCGCAATGCGCAGCGGGAAGCAGCCATCCGCCCCGATTCAGGCTGGGTTTGCGCATTCGATAGCGTGCATTATGGCGACCCGGGCGTTTCGGGAGGGTAAGAAACTTTATTGGGATGGGAAGACCGAACGTATAGTCGATCAATTGCCGGCGAGTACTTAGTTGCAAAAAATAGTGTTATTACGTACGCGTATGCTGCTGCAACCCAAACGTCGTCGCGACATTTTAGCGGGGTTCCTCCCTGATATTCGAAGACGGTGTTGGCTTTGATACGGCGAAATTGGAGGAAACGGCAGTGGAGCTGATCCGGCTGTCGTTTGATGTCGCACGGGTTCTGCGTTGCCCGGATTCTACAATCACAAGTATGCTCGTCCGCATCTTGTCATTGCCGCGGGCCATTCCGATCTCGACAAGAACTCGGCTTCGCTCCTGCGTCCGGCCTTGCAGAATGCGCTCAACGATGAATCGCAGGTCATGGTCAGCTCTTAGCGCGCGGATTGCGAACGATCACACATGGTGACCGCCAGGAAGCCGATTACTTCGTTGCGCTGGTGGATCGGCTGCCTTCTGTTTGCCTCCACTGTCATCAACTATATTGACCGGCAAACTCTCTCGCTTCTCGCGCCTTTTCTCAAGCTCGACTACCACTGGACCAACTCAGACTATGCGAATCTGGCCATTGCTTTCCGTGTGGCTTATTCGATCGGACAGACCGGCTTCGGACGGCTCATGGACCGCATCGGCACCCGCCGCGGCCTGACCCTCACTGTGATCTGGTACTCCGTGGTCTCGATGTTGACGTCGCTGGCGAGCGGCTTTTACAGCTTTGCCACGTTTCGGTTCCTGTTGGGTGTAGGGGAATCCGCCAACTGGCCGGCTGCAACCAAGGCGGTCTCAGAGTGGTTTCCCAAACGCGAGTGAGCGCTTGCGACCGCACTGTTTGATAGCGGTTCTTCGATCGGGGGCGCCGTCGCTCCGTTTATCGTACTGTGGGTTTATTTTCGCTGGGGATGGCGTCCGGCGTTCATGATCCCGGCATTCTTGGATTTCTCTGTTGATCGTCTGGCGATGGCTGTACTAGCCACCGGAGGCGCACAGTCGTATCGGGCATGCTGAACTGGACATGATCGTTTCCGACAAGCGGGAATCAGCCGGGCCTCAGCAAGGCACGCCTTGGCTCCGGTGGAGTGACCTGTTGAAGCTTCCGCAGACCTGGGGCATCATCGTTGCGAAAGCGTTTACCGACCCAATATACTTCTTCATCGCGGAATGGTTTCCGATTTACCTGGTTGCGAAACGCATCGATCTGAGGAGTGGATTGATTGCCGTCTGGATCCCGTTTATCGCCGCCGATCTGGGTAGCTTCTTGGCAGGTGGTGTTTCCGGCTATTTGATCAAGCGCGGATGGTCACTGGGCGCGGCGCGCAAAGCGCCGATTGTTTTTGGCGGAATTGGCATGACCATGCTCATCCCCACGATTTTCATGACCAGCCTCTACTTGATCGCGTTTTTCTTTGCGGTCGCGACCTTTACGTATGCGGGTTTCAGCACAATGGCGAATGTGCTGCCCTCGGACCTATACAGCAGCCGATCGGTGGCGTCGGTGAGCGGGCTGAGCGGAACGGGGGCTGGAATCGGAACGATCGTTGCATTCAAACTCATCGGGTACTTTTCCGACGCCCGCCAGGCCACGGGCGCTCATTCTTTCGATCCGATTGTGATTATCGCGGGGCTGGTGCCCTTCGCCGGTATGATCCTGGTCTTGCTGCTGGTGCGCAATACGGCAGCGACGAATCGAGGGCTGGAGCGGCGAATCTGAGACCTTGGATGCACTTGATGACCATGGTATATAAGAGCCTGGAACTCGACGGCAAGGTGACGGTCGGTCGGTGGCAGTTCTGGAATCTCGCACGGACTGGCCGAAGCTGACCTAAGAAACGGCGGCAACTTAGACAGCATATCTGTCTAAAGCGGCGTTCTGGAACGGCCAACCTGCTCCCCGGCAGGCGTTGCAAGGCAAAATCGTATGTGCTTTAATCTCAGCAGCCGCTAGTCGAGTCAGAGACTAATTTAGACAGGAAAGATATACTTTCGGCAGCAGGCCTTAGTGGCAACCGAATCTCGAAACTCCTGCATCGTGTTCGGATATTCCTCGAAGGGAAGGTGCTAGTACTCTTGGCGCCTCTACCAGGAGGGTAAGAGGAGCGGTCGCATCCGCTTGCGGCGCATGGCGGAAGCCTCTGATCACACTGTGGAAGTAGTTATGGAGGGCATGATCGCGCCTGGGACCATGTGTGGACAGGCTGTTGGCACGGCCACAACGGCTTGGAGGCTCGCGGATACTCCCATGGAGGTCATCCGACAGGAAACGAGCTTCGAAGACAATTACCTAATGGCCCGGCGCTAAGCCTGGAGATGCTAAACGAGCGATCAATGAAAGCACCAAGAGATCGAATTACCATCCGTGATGTAGCTCGCTTGACGGGTGTGGGGGTTGGCACCGTGTCGCGCGTGTTGAACGATGCCAAATCAGTCAGTACAGTCACTCGCAAACACGTGCTCGCCGCGATTCGCCGCCTCCACTTTCGACCCAACGCTCAGGCTCGAAGACTGTTAAGGAGGCGTTCAGACACCCTCTGCTTTGTGCTGAGCAACCGGGCTTTCCTGCACGTCTTTCATGCCCATATCTTTAACGGTGTTGAACGTGCAATTGAGGCGCTCAGGCAGAATGTGGTTTGTGTGGCGATACACTATCCCCCCTCACTGCCACCCGGTGACATCCTTCTGCCCTCGATTCTAGAAGAGCATGGGTGGACGGATGGTCTGATCTTGGCCGGGGCCATCTACCCAAACTTCATTCGCCGTGTCAAGACTTTGGGAATTCCTTTTGTCGTATATGGCAATAATTTCGCGATGTGTGAACGGCAGTCCTTTGATCAAGTTCGGTACGACGGTTTACAGGGTGAGTTTAATGCGACTACATATTTGATCGACCGAGGACATCGCTCAATCGTCTTCGTGGGCGACACGACACTCCCTTGGACTCTAGAGCTAGAACGGGGTTACCTTCGCGCCATGCGCGCCTATCATTTGACCCCGATTGAAGTAACAGCGCATCGGCCAGGCAGCGAAGTGGAATACGGCGAATGGGCCGCGTCCGAAATACTGTCGCACCGGCGTAGACCCACCGCAGTGCTGGCAGGTAACGATCCAATCGCCTTCGGATTATGGCGTTCGTTGCGCCGTCAATCAATCCGAGTGCCGGAAGACATCAGCCTAGTGGGTTTTGATGATGTCAATGAGGCGTTACTGGTTGACCCTCCCCTGACCACGGTTCGCGTCCCCATGGAAGGCATTGGTGAGGCCTGCGTCAAGCAGTTGACCCAGCGCATGGAACACCCCTGTGACCCATTCGTTTGCCGTGTGCTACCCACTGAACTGGTTCTTCGAGGAAGCGTCCGAACCCTTGCAACAACGACTTCGAACTCGGTTAGAACTAGGAAGATGAAATCTTACACTCCGGGCTAGGAGTGACCCGCACAAGTTTAACCGAATTCGGTCTCCAGGTTGTCCATGCCCGCATCACCGGGACATCGATCACAGCGGTCTGCAGTTCCGGCACGGTGAGTGCCAGGATTTCTTGATACTAAGGTTTCGCGGAATTGCAGAGGGCCGCGTTCGGCTCGAGGCGAATCTTGCAACCTTAGAGAGCGGGTAAAACAGAGCCATCGGCAACATGTTCCGATGGTGCTTGGCTTTCCAGCTGAAACGTCTCATGCATAACCTGGCGCATCCGAACATCCGAAGGTCGTTATCAAATTGCAGCGCACCGTCGAAATAGAACGACTCGTCGAAACTAATCCCGTAGTTCCGAAACCATCCATTCTGGATTGAGGATCGAAGACAGCTTCCGCTGGAATGCGTTGGGGCATGGGACGTCGGTCGCCTTAACGCGGCGTGGTAGAGCGGTATCCGGAGAGGTATCCGATTGGTTTCGGCCCGCAGACGCTAGATATCGCCGTAGCGAGCGACTTCGGCGACAAAGTGCCATTCCCCTAAGGAGAGCCCTGCGAAAGGAGGGACGCTGACTCGACATCAAAGAACAGTGCAGCACGGGGATGCATGCGTACTCGTGAGGCCGGACAATACACGGTGATGGGGCCTTCAAGAGCATTTCGAACTGCCTCGGCCTTCCGCCGCTCAGGAACGCACGCGATCACATATTCGGTACTCAGCAATACTGGGCAGGTGAGTGTGATCGCCTCCCGAGGTACCGCTTCCAAGGCCGGGAACTGCCCTTCTCCCCACTGTTGGCGGCGGCACCGTTCGTCAAGACTAACCCGCTTTACGGCCAGCGGATCGTCAAAGTCCGCAACGTGGGGGTCATTGAAAGCGATATGTCCATTCTCTCCGAAGCCGATGAGACAAAGATCGATCGGTGTGGAACGGAGTAAGTCTCCATAGCGTTGACACTCTTGATCAATATCGGGAGCGTCGCCACCCAAGTAATGAACCTGGCCGGGGTGTACGAAGTCCACCAGATGCGTTTTGAGCCACTTTCGAAAACTTGCCGGATGGGTTGGCGGCATCCCCAAGTATTCATCCATATGGAAGATTTCCATGGCGGCCCAGTCAAGGCCGGAAATCTGAACGAGTGCCCTGATCACGTCGTACTGGGAGGCCCCGGTCGCAATAATTACGCGGGCGCGTCCGCGCGTCGAAGTTGCCGATCGCAAGATCGCGGCAGCCTCATGCGCGGCCGCACAGCTTGCCTCAAGTTTCGAGGGATAAACCTCAGCTCGAGCTTTGTCGATCTGGAACTGACGAAGCCGCGTTTGTGCGGTCACTCTCTCCATGGTTTTCTCTCACATTGAAGGTCAAACTCTATAGCTTCACCCGTCTTAACTCTCTTGCAACGCGCTAACTTTCTTGGTGCCCCGGGTGGAATTATTATATGAACCGTGGTACGCAGCGAGGAGCGCGTTTGGGAGAGGATCTGAAGATGATCCTGCCGACGTGTGCCCATACCGATGAAACTACCTCCAGGTTGAATGTACCCAGACCGTGACGCTTTGGCGAGTGATGATCAACACTTCGGTCTCGAAATACAACGCCATTGGCAAACAGTTTGGAACTGTTTCCACTGGAAAGTATCCCATAATGTTTCTGGTCGTGTCAAGAAGAGAGCGGTCATGGGCAGCGATTTCGTAAAGTGTTTTTCCGGCGGCGCCATTGCGTTTCAGGGCAGGTCTTTTAATGATGGTGCC
>Ga0182024_10012664_pt1 | contig 16642 bp, 15 predicted proteins | sample P32metaG_FD_120480 | JGI IMG/M metagenome (GOLD analysis project Ga0182024, IMG submission 120480) | Permafrost microbial communities from Stordalen Mire, Sweden - P3-2 metaG (Illumina Assembly) | ecosystem: Environmental > Terrestrial > Soil > Wetlands > Permafrost | place: Sweden: Stordalen... | reverse complement strand
TGTCACGCACTGCGCAGCGCGGGCGTGCCCGTCGAAACAGTCCACGACTACCGCGATGTGCTCTTCGGCGGCCACGCGCCGGAGCCCGACGACCACCTGCTGGGCGATTGCAAGACGAAAATGAAGGAGATCGGCGCGGCCCTCGGCATCGCCACCGACGGCGACGCCGACCGCTTCGGCATCGTCGACGCCGACGGCACCTTCATCCAGCCCAACTACATCATTGCCCTGCTCTTCGACTACCTGGTCGAGACGCGCGGATGGAAGAACGGCGTGGCCAAGTCCGTGGCCACCACCAACCTGGTCAACGCCCTCGCCGAATACCACAAGGTTCCGCTTTACGAGACGCCCGTGGGCTTCAAGTACATTGGCGAGCTGATCATTGCCGACAAGATCGCCATCGGCGGCGAGGAGTCGGCCGGCCTGACCATTCGCGGCCACGTTCCGGAGAAGGACGGCGTAATCGCCGGCCTGCTGGTGGCCGAAATGGTGGCCACGCGCGGCAAAAGCCTGGGCACGCAACTCAAGGAGCTGTTTGGCAAGGTTGGTTCCTTCTATCCTGTTCGCGAGAACTTCCGCTTGACCCCGGAGGTCAAGGCCGCGTTCACTGAGAAGTTGAAGGCCGATCCGACGGAGCTAAGCGGCCGCAAGGTCAGCCAGGTGGTGCGCACCGACGGCCTCAAGCTGATTCTCGAAGACGGTTCGTGGGTGTGCTACCGGCTCAGCGGCACCGAACCGGTGGTCCGCGCTTATACCGAAGCGCGCAGCGAACAGGACATGGAAGCATTGAAGGCGGCGGCGGAGAAGTTTGTGCTGTCGTAATGGAATAGGGACTAGGGCCCAAGGGACTAGGGACCCTGAGACCAAGGGGCCCAGCAAGGAACAATGTGTCAGGGCACGATTTTAGTCGTGCCGCAAGACAGTCACATTGACTACGGCTTTAGCCGCTGAGGGAATGCAAACTATTGAACAGATCTTCTTTTTCTAAATCGAATGACCGAGGATTTGTTGCATTTCGGCGTGTCGCGGCACTCAGAGGGTACTCGGGCTGCGCGACATCGAATTCAGATTGAGGCGGAATGACGGACGAAAAAGTGCCAGCCGAAAAGAAAGCTGCAGAGACGGTCGCGACCACGCTTGCCAACCGCACCCTGGAGTTTGCGCAACGCGCCTGGCGTCCGACCGGTACCGGCGTAGTCGTCTGCGTGGCCCTGCTGCTCATGGGCCACGTGGTCAACGGCAGGAACGGGCTGACGGTGTGGCGCCTGAAGCGCGCTGAAGACCAGCAGTTGCAGAAAGAGATCAACCGGCTTCAGCAGGAAAACGCGCAACTGCGCCAGCACGTCGAGCAGCTCAAGTCCGATCCCGACGCCATTGAGCACGAAGCCCGGGAGAAGCTGCACTACGCCAAGCCCAACGAAGTGATCGTCGCGCTGCCGCCGCCGTTCAAAGACCAGTCTCAGACCTCTGCGCCAGGCAAGTAACGCGAAGCCGGGCAGGCGCGGGGATGCTTGCACCCGTCTTTGGCAATTCTGTCTAGACCAAGCAAATAAACGTTTACAAATCTGTCGAGCAGGATGTATACCTTCCTTGAAAACTTCCCCTTCCCGATCATTGGCCGCTTGAAATTTCTCCGCGCATGAGAACCATTTCAGAAGTCAGTGGGTATATCGGGAGAAAGGGGCGATGCCTCTACGCCGGAAGAACCCTGGGCGCAGCTGGAGCCTTTGATCGGTTCCCAGCCAATGATTTTACGGAAACCCGTGAAAACGGTTTCCGGCTGTTGTACTTCTTCTGTGACCCTCCTACTCGGTGCCGGAGGGGACCTGTCTCCCCCTCCGACACCGGATTTTCTTTTCATCCTGGCCGCAACCTGCATCCCGGAGAATCACCTCGCCGGCGCCAATCCCTCAAAAATCGACATGTGCGCGCACCGAGCCCACCCAGGCCGGTCCCCGGTCGCGGTTATAGCCGGGATGGTCGATGTGTTGCACATCGAGTGAATAACTCAGCCCGCGCCAGAAATGCCATGTGTAATAGCTCTCCACAATATTTTCGCGGCCGTAGGTGAGTTTGCCGTCGCCTATTAGAAATCCCACGCCGCCCAGTTTCAAATATTCCTGGTGGTCGGCCTTGATGGCATTTGAAACCACCGCAATGGCAACCTTGTCCACGGGCCGATGCCAGCGGGTCCCGGTGTAGTCGGCGCCAAGTTCAACCGTCTGGTCGACCTCGGTGTAGGCGAAGGACTCGTGCTGGCCCTCATTCCACCCGAAGCGGCCAAACACGCGCAGGTTCTCGGTGACCTCCTGCTCGGTGTTGTAGCCGAATCCGTATTTCAGCGCGCTGAAGTGCTCGTGCAGCGTGATGGTGGGCACCGTCACCCCATAGATGGCCGTGTCGGTCCCGTTGAGAAAGCCGTCGATCGCCTCGCGATACGTGCCCATGTGCGCCCGGTTGGCGTAAAACAGCAGGCGCGTCACGCCCTTGCGGTGGGCCACGAAACTGCGCCGCAGTTCAAACTCGCCGTTCTGCCCGTGTGCCCGGCTGAGAGCCCAGTCCATATCGATCCCGTTGGCCACCGTGGGCATGGCGAACAGACCGTAGCGAATCGACCACACCCGGTCGTCGTACTCCGCCATGCCGCCCACCGTGTAGCCGCGCGTGTCCGCCGCGTAGTCCCATGCGCCGTTGTTGTCTACCGTCCAGTTCATGAACTGCAGATGGCTGTCGCCGCCGGGGCCGTTCACGTCGAAAAAGTCGGGCAGCGTGAGCTTGCCTATACGAAACTCGACGCGGCGCAGGGGCACGCTGGGCGCCAGGGCAAAGAATCCCGGCGCCTGGCTGGTGGTCTTGTTGGTGAAGCCGATGACCTGGTGAATCTGATAGCGCGCGATGTAGGGGATTCTGCCCAGGTTGGGGTTGCGCACCACATCCAGGTTCGTGAAGCCGGCCAGGCCGAAGGCTTCGCTGAGCCCGCGGCCCTCGGCGGCCTCGATGTCGAAGATCAGGTCGTTGTTGTAGCGGATCGAGTGCGTGGGCCGCCATGCGGTGTAAACCGTGCCGACCATGGAAGTCTTGTATTCGGCCGAATTGCGGAAGCTGTTCTTGCCCTGGTAGAGCGAGTGAAACGGCAAGCGTCCCTGAAAGATGATGTTGGCCTGCCCGGAGAGCCACCAGGTATTGCTGTCTTGGCGGGCAAACATCGAAACGATGGGCGCGTCCTGCGGCTCGCGGCCCAGCGGACTCATGTCGGTGGCTTTGATACCGACGCCATTTTGCGCCTGGGCGGGGGCGAGCAGCGATGGGGCATCCTGCGCGAACAGCAGCACCGGCATGCTTGGCGGCTGGGGCATAGACGGCAAAGAATCGGTCGTCTGCGCGGATAACGAAACGCCCGCAGCGAAGACGGCCAATGCAAACCCCAGACGGCCGACGAGATCGATCCGGGCGCGATCGGCCCATGCATCCAGTGCGGCAGCGGAGCGGGGCGGATTCGTACTGCAGCCGGAAGCGCGGTTCATGAAAGAGCCTTGGTATTGAGATGCGGGCTGCGGGCCGCCGGGAATAGAATGGAGTCGAAACTATACCCCCGCTGCCTTGATACCATACTGGGGGTGGGTATTGTCAAATCATTCAACAGGAGGCGTGCCATGTCTCACCAGGAGCGCGAGAAGGTGAAGTTGCTGCAACGGCTGCGCAAGCTGCGCGGGCAACTGGACGCGGTAGAGCGGTCCCTGGCGGCCGATGAGGATTGCGGCGGCCAACTGATGCTGCTGGCTGCCGTCCGCGGCGGGGTCAACGGCCTGATGGGCGAGGTGCTCGAAACGCATATCCGCTTTCACCTGGTAGACGGAGCCAAGGAACAGATTGCCCCCGAACTGGCCGAGGATCTCATCGATCTGGTGCGCGCCTATCTGAAGTAGTTTGGAGATCGAGGCCGCGCCATGATCGGCATTCGTTACCACACCGGCGAGCAGGACAATTCCTGCTTATGGTAGAGGACGGATGGGCCAGCGATTGTTAAGGTTCGATTGATTCGTCGAAGAAAGCTGCCTTGACGGCGCATGGAACGGCCGGCGATTTTGAGTGGCGCTGACCCTGAATCCGGCGTCCTGCAATCGTCGTCCGGCCCTGAAAATCCTATCCATATAATTCCTGCATACGATTCGGGAAAATTGAAGTATGATTCGGATTCACCGGGTCCCCGGCTCTCAAAAAACTAACGAAAGTGGCCGGGGCAAGAAAGAGGCTAGTCATGGCGAAGTCCCCCAAGGTGATCGCTCCGCGCTTTGCGGAGCAGGCCCGCGTTGTGCTTCCGGGCAGTGAAAAGGCGGCTGCGGAGAATGCCGTCCACGTGAAAGCTACGCCGGCCAAGGCGCAAGTTACCGTTTCCGTGATTGTGAAACGCAAGGAACCGCTGAAGATCAACAAGCGCGGCGGACGGGCCAACGGTCCGGTGCGCATGAGCCGCGCGGAATACAAGAAGCACCATACCGCCGACCCCGATGCACTCAAGCTGGTAAAGGCATTTGCCAAGGAATTCAACCTGAAGGTGGAAACCGATCCGACCGCGGCGATCCGGCGTACCGTGCAACTGACCGGCGCTGCATCCGACGCCCAGAAAGCGTTCGGCGTGGAGTTGAACCAGAAGACCATCGCCGGCGTCGAGTACCGCGTGCGTGAAGGCAGCATTCGCGTGCCGGAGTCGCTCAGCGGCTCGGTGCTGGCAGTGCTGGGCCTGGACAACCGGCCCCAGGCCAAGCCCCACTTTCGCGTGAGACGCGTGAAGCCTGAAGCAGGTCTGGAGCCGGCCACAGCAGCGCCGTCGAGCTATACGCCGCCACAGGTGGCCCAGGCGTACGAGTGGCCGGCCAACGCTACCGCAGCCGGGCAAACCATCGGCATCATTGAACTCGGCGGCGGCTATCGCCAGGCCGACCTGACTGCTTACTTCCAGACGCTGAGCCTGGCTGCGCCGGCGATTACGGCAGTCAGCGTGGACAAGGGCAAGAACGCGCCATCGAACGCTTCAAGCGCGGACGGCGAAGTGATGCTGGACATTGAAGTGGCCGCAAGCGTGGCGTCGGGCGCGAAGATTGTGGTTTACTTCACGCCCAACACCGACCAGGGATTCACCGACGCCATCACCACGGCCGTACACGACACCACCAACAACCCCAGCGTAATTTCCATCAGTTGGGGCGGTCCGGAGTCAAGCTGGACCTCGCAGGCCATGACAGCGCTCGACGCGGCCTGTCAGTCGGCCGCGGCGCTGGGCGTAACCATCACGGTGGCCGCCGGTGACAGCGGCTCGACCGACGGAGCGACCGGGAACAACGTGGACTTTCCCGCGTCCAGCCCGCACGTGCTGGCCTGCGGCGGAACCAAGCTGGACGCCAACGGTTCCACGCTCGTCTCCGAGGTGGTGTGGAATGAGCTGGCCAGCAATGAAGGCGCAACCGGCGGCGGAGTCAGCAACCAGTTTCCGCTGCCCAGTTGGCAGGCGAATGCGAATGTACCAGGGTCCGCGGCCAGCACCGGCGGGCGCGGCGTGCCGGACGTGGCCGGGGACGCCGACCCCAACACCGGCTATACCATTCGCGTCGACGGCCAGACCACGGTCATCGGCGGCACCAGCGCAGTGGCTCCCCTGTGGGCGGGCCTGATCGCCGTGGCCAATCAGCAACTGGGAACCAAGGTCGGCTTCATTCAGCCCGCCATCTATGCGGCCAAAGCGGCGGCGGCCTTCAACGACATTACACAGGGAAATAACGGCGCATTCTCAGCCGGCCCCGGATGGGACGCCTGCACAGGCCTCGGTTCGCCCAAGGCAAGTGCACTGATTCCGCTGCTGGCGCCTGCGGGAACAATACCAACACCTACACCGACACCCGCACCGACTCCGCCGCCAAAGAAGAAGAAAAAGAAGAAGTCCGCCAAGACAAAGCCGGTAGAAAAGAAAGCCGGGAAGAAAGCCTCCATAAAAAGGGCTTCGAATAAGACCTCCAAGAAGAAAGCGGCAAAGAAGTCTTCAGGAAAAAAGAGAAAGAAATAACCGCTCGCTGCATGGCTCTCTGCTGGAGCAACTGAAACTTGGGTTTCCCATCCTTCCGCGGTTTTATCGCGGAAGGGTGGGAAACCACGAACCGCAACCGCCGCTATTCGCCATCCGGCGGAACCTGTTCCAGCAACCGCTTCCAGGTCTTCTGGTTTTTGCGGAAGCCGCGCTTGAGGTCTTCGAGCAGGCGCTCGAAGTCGGCGTTGGTGCGCAGATTGTTCCATGCCGGATTCTTCTGGAACCAGGGATAATTTTCATTGCCAAGATAGATGGCGCGCCGCAGCCAATGCAGAGCCTCGGTTGAGTCGCCTTCAACCGCGAAGTAGCTTGCCAGGCGGTAGGCCATTTCGCTGTCCGCCTCGGCTGCGGCCAGGGTATCGTCCTTCAGCAGCGCCGCCGCGCGCTCCCGCTCGCCGGCCTGGACGTAGCATAGCGCCAGTGTCGGCACGGCAATGCGCAGCGAGTCGTCGTCGCGAATCACGCCTTCCAGAATTTCAATAGCCGCTGCCAGATTCCCCAGGCGCATCTGCTGATAGCCGGCCGAGGTGCGCAGCAGCGGGTGGCGCGGCTCCAGCGCCAGGCCTTTTTCCAGCTCATCGCCGGCCAGCTCAATCTGGTTTTGATAGTGATAAACGCGCGCCCGGTGGTTGTACAGGATCGGCGCGCTGGCCGGGTTGAGCTTCAGCGCGCGGCTGAACTGGTGCAGCGCTTCGTCGTACATGCCGTCGCCGCGCAGCGCCAGGCCGGCAACCATGTGCACATTCCAGTCGTTTGCCGCGCCGGAGAGCAGGTTGGCAATGCCGTGCCGCGCCGACTCTTTTTCACCGCGCGAGAGCAGCATATAAATGCGGTAGAGATTGGCCTCGGTTGAGGCGGGGTCGAGCTTGAGCGCTTCATCGAACGCCCGGCGCGCGTGCATCACATGGATCTGCCCGCCAAACCCGTGGCGCACATATTGCAGCTCGGCAATGCCCAGCCCGCTCCAGCCCGCGGCAAACGCGGGGTCCGTGGCCGTGACGCTCAAAAACAGCGCGTGGGCGCGGTCCAGGTCGGCACGCGAGCCGGTCCGCACCATGAACGAGCTGAGCAGAGCGCGCCCTTGCAGATACTCCTCGCTCACCGGTCCCGGCAATGATCCAAATGACCCAAATGACCCGTTTGATCCGCTCCCCACGCCGCGATGCCCATTGCGCGGCGCATCCGCGTGGCCCTTGTCCATCCGGTCCGCGGCGGAAAGCCCGTGCAGCGCCGCAAACACTTCGTTCGAAATCTCCGTCTGCACGGCAATCAAGTCCAGCGAAGCCACGCGGATGGCGCCCCCCGAGCGCACGCTCTGCGAAGCCACGTCGAGCAATTGCCAGTTGAGATCGAAGCCTTCCTCCGAGCGAAGAAAATTGCCCGCCAGCACGAACGAGACCAGCAGCTTCTGGCCCACCGAGAGCGGATCCATCTGCGCGATGGGCAAGGGCATCAGCGTGCTCGAAGGCCGGACAACAAGGGCCGGAATGCGCGCCAGGCGCGCGGCGATGGCATCGGCCAGCGCGAAACCATACAGCGGAGCCACCTCGGTGGCGCCCAGGTTCGTAAAGGGCAGCACCACAAGAGAATTCTGCGGCGCGCGATCCACGGCCGACTCGCGAAACCGCTCGGCAAGCATGGAAAGGAATCCGGTGTTGCGCTTTTCCGCTTCCGGCCCGGTGGTGGGCAGGTTGGCAGCCGCGTCGCCGGGGATAATGCCGGTCTCAATCTGCAGCGCCTTCATGATCGTCTTCAGCGCCTCGCGCACCGCGGCGGCGGAGGCATAACGTGCGCCGGGATTCTTTTCCAGACAACCCGCGATCACGCTCTTCAACTCCGGCGAAATGCCGGGAACGATGTGGCTCAGGTCTTCGGGGTCAGAGAACTGGATGGCGCGGATGGCCTGAAAATCCTCCGCATCCGGCCGCGCAAACGGGTGCCGTCCGCTGGTCAGCTCATACAGAATCACACCCAGCGCCCAAACGTCCGACTGCACGCTCGAATGGCCGGTAACGAACTGCTCCGGAGCCATATAGCGGATAGTGCCGCCGCGCGCTGTGTATGTGGCGGCAACGGACGCGCCCTTGTCCAGCGCCGGCTTGGAGGGGTCGAAGCTGGCGTCTTCCGGGGGCAGCCGCCGCGCCAGGCCAAAGTCCAGAATCTTCACCAGCCCGCCGTCGGTGAGCATTACGTTCTGCGGCTTCAGGTCGCGATGGAAGATGCCCAGCGTGTGCGCCGCCTGCAGGCCGTCGGCAATTTGTATTCCAACAGACAGCACCAGTTGCAGGCTGGCCGGCCCGCGCGCGATCAGGAGGTCGAGCGACTGGCCCGGGACGTACTGCATCACGATGTAGCCCTCGTCGCCGCTTTCGCCTACCTCATAAATAGCGCAGACGTTGGGATGCTCGATGGCGGAAGCCAGCCGCGCCTCGCGCAGTACAGTCGATCGCATCTGCTCCGCCGAGAGCAACCCCGTGCGCAAAATCTTCAGCACCACCGGACGCTGCAACAGCGCGTCGTTGGCCAGGTAGACCACCCCGCTGCCGCCCGCTCCCAGCTTGCGGAGAATCTCGTAATGTTCGATGGTTCTTCGCTTCATCTACACCAAGTTTACCGGCGCAGGTATCAAGAAAGTCTCAAGACGCGGTGAATTGAAGATAAGATTCCCGGATTGAATTATTTGCGAATAATCGTGATTTGGTTGAGAAGTCGCATTTTCGGTGCCTTGAGGCGCGCATTTCCTCTTACACTTGGGTCCCGTCCAAGGCCGGCAGACTCAGTGTCCGAGCCGCGAGCGGCTCTCGTCGACAGGCTCCGGCGGCAGATTGGCCAGCCGCTTCTGGCCGCGACGACCAAGCAGCAGCATCGTCACCCCAAACACGAGCAGCACCAGCCCCCACCAGAAATTGGCGTTGATGCCCAAACTGGCCGCATAAATCGTGCTGCCCCTGGTGGACAGACCGAAGGCGGTTAAGATCATGCCGACCAGCGTGAACATCATTCCCATGGGGATGCGTAAATCGAGACGCATGTTTCTCTCCTCATCGCGCGGCCTGCGCAAAAAGTCATCAGTAAAAGAAAATGTTCAACCCAATCGCCATCACCAGCACGGCAACGGCCAGGGCCTCAGGGCTCTTCCACCACACATCATGCGCCCGCGGCGGCTTGGGCGTGAGCGAGTGCACCAGCCCCACCAGCTCCGACTCCGGTCTGGCCTTGGTTCCCAGGCTCACAACGACAGTCACAATGAAGTTGGCGCTGAAGGCGAAGATCGCGCCCCAGAAGTTCTGCGCCATGTCGCTCGGATAATAGTGGACCACCGTCAGCCATCCGCCATGAATGCCGGGGTTGGCCTCGATGGGCAGCGTGAGCCCGTGGTGCAGCATGGCCGCGGCGGTGCCCGCAATCAGCCCCGCAAACGCCCCGTGCCCGGTAGCCCGCTTCCAGAACATGCCCAGCAAAAACGTCGCAAACAGCGGCGCGTTCACAAAGCTGAACACCAGTTGCAACGTGTCCATGATGTTGTTGAAGTTGATGGCCGCATACGCCGTCGCAATGGAAAGCAGAATGCCGCCAACGGTCGCCCATCGGCCAACCGCCATGTAGTGCTTGTCGCTGCCGCCCTTGTGAATGTAGGACTGGTAAAGGTCGTATGTGAAGACGGTGTTGAACGCAGTCACGTTGCCCGCCATTCCGCTCATGAAGCTCGCCAGCAGCGCCGTCAGCCCCAGACCAAGAATGCCCGTAGGGAAAAAGTGCAGCAGCATGTTAGGCGTGGCCATGTCGTAGTCCAGCAGCGGCTGGCCGTTGGCCATGAACATCGGCTTGCCGGTCACCGGGTTGATCTTCGCCGGAACCAGCCCGCGGCCCTCTTCCACATTCTGCGGGACGACGTTGGTGTCGCGAACAATCATCCCGTTGATGTTGTGCTCGACCGTGGTGGTATGCGGCGTGGGCAGTCCTATGGCCAGCAGGCCGGGCAGGATCACCAGAAAGGGGAAAAAAATCTTCGGCACCGCGGCAATCAGCGGAACGCGACGCGCCGACTCCATGTTCTTTGAAGCCATGGCCGTCTGGATCACCAGAAAATCCGTGCACCAGTAGCCCGATCCAAGCACAAACCCCAGCCCCATGCCTAAGCCGATAATCTCAATGCCCATGGGGTTGGTTGAGGCGTGCGCCACGCCCTTCCACTCGTGCATATAGGCCACAGGAAGCGATGCCTTCAGGCCGCCCCATCCGCCGATATTGCGAAGCCCCAGCAGCACCAGCGGCAGGAAGCCGGCGATGATCAGAAAGAACTGCAGCACCTCGTTGTAAATGGCGCTGGTGAGGCCGCCCAGAAAAATGTAAGCCAGCACAATGATCGCCGAAAGCACGATGGAAAAGGTAAATATTCCCTGCTGCGGCCAGCCCAAAGAATAGAAAAGCCCATCGAAAACATGCAGCGCCTGGATGAGCCGCGCCATGGCATACATGGAAATGCCGGAGCTGAACACGGTCATCACGGCAAACGAGCAGGCGTTGAGCGCGCGTGTCTTTTCGTCGAAGCGCATGCGCAGGAACTCCGGCACCGAGCGAGCCTTTGACCCGTAATAGAACGGCATCATGAAAATGCCCACGAAGATCATGGCCGGAATGGCGCCGATGCCGTAGAAGTGCGCCGTCTCCAGGCCGTACTTGGCGCCGGAAGCGCCCATGCCGATCACTTCCTGCGCGCCCAGGTTGGCGCTGATAAAGGCCAGCCCGCAGATCCACGCAGGCAGCGCGCGCCCCGCCTGAAAGAAGTCCTTGCTGGTCTTCATGGATCGCTTGAGGGCAAAGCCGATGCCCAGCACAAAGACGAAATAGAGCAGCATGATCAGCCAATCGACGGCGGTAAGGTTCAACACGAGCGGCTCCTTGATGCAAGCGGTTGGAGAGAAGCGTTGTGAGCGTGGCACTGAGAATCGACCAAACTACTCTACGCAGGGCGGGCGAGTCCCGTCCAGCGAAAATTGAAAAGGTTTTCAATGCGGTACCCGCAGCCGCTGGTTCTCTTTGCTTTCGCCCGCATTCTTACCTATGCTTGATGCATGGAATTGCTCACCCATGCCGAGCTTGTGCGTCTGACCCCGCCGGAGCGCCTTGCGTTAATCTCGCAGCTCTGGGATAGCTTGGAAGACGATCACCTTCCCCTCACAGGCGCGCAGCGGGCAGAGCTTGACCGCCGCCTTGCGACGCTCGATCAAGACTGTCGCGAGGGTATCACCTGGGCGGCTTTGAAGGCCGAGCTTGAGCAACGCTGCCCGTAGTGTATCCGGTTATTTTCACCCTGCCCGCCCGCGCCGAGTTGATCGGCGCGCAGGACTGGCGTTAAGGCCGGCCCTTTGCAAAAGTGGTACTTTGCGTCGTGATCCGCTGGCGAGGACTTCCGGCGTTCCCCCCTCAGTCCCAGACCACTCGAAGCGGATTTGCTGTGCCTTCGCCCTATGCCATACAGTGAAGGACTACGCTGATACGAGAACTTTTCAGATGGCTGATATCAATCTCACCCAGGACGAGGCCGACAAGTTGATGGCAATGGAAAAGCGTGCCGTCGATGAGAAAGACTGGCTATTTCCAGTTCCCGGCGCCAGAATTGCAATTCTGTTGACCTCACTCGACAAGCGTGAAAGCTTTATGCTCGATGTGACCCGCGCACAAATTAAACTCACGAAAGCCACCTACCAGAACCGGGCGAGGACAGCGATTATCCTCATGCGGCTTGACCTCGATGGTCCGCCGCATCGGAACCCCGACGGCGTAGAAATTCCCTGCCCGCACCTGCACATCTACCGCGAAGGCTACGGCGATAAGTGGGCAATCCCGCCCCCGCCTGGTACTTACAAGAACACGGTCGATCTTTTCGCAACGTTCGCAACATTCATGCAGCAATGCAACGTCACGCACCCGCCCAATATCCAGAAAGGGTTGTTCTCATGACGACGGTGCAGGAGATCGAGAGGCTTCTGAATGATTACCGCGCGTGGCTGAAGGATAAGACTACGCTGCGCGAAGTTAATAGCGAATGGGTTGAAATCACGACGCCATACCTCGACCGTCATAACGACGCGCTACAAATCTACGCCCGCGCGGAAAATGGCAGCTACGTACTCACCGATGATAGCTATACGATCCATGACCTTGAAGCGTCCGGCTGCAATCTCACAACGGAAAAACGTCAAGAGCTTTTGAAATTGACACTCAACGGCTTCGGCGTTCGAATGAACTACGAAGCCCTTGAAGTACACGCATCACCTGAAAACTTTCCGGCGCGGAAACACAATCTTATTCAGGCAATTCTCGCCGTGAATGACCTGTTTTATCTTGCCCAGCCGGTCGTTGAGAGTCTCTTTCTTGAAGACGTGATTGCATGGCTCGACGTCAGCAATATCCGCTACACGCCAAAGGTGAAATTTACTGGCATCAGCGGCTTCGATCATCTATTCGATTTTGTTATTCCAAAGTCCGGAGGTAAGCAGCCGGAACGTATCGTCCAGACGATCAATCGTCCGACACGCGACACCGCGGAGGCGTTCATTTATAAATGGAGTGACACCCGCGAGGTCCGGCCCCCGGACTCGAGGGCTTACGCTGTTCTCAATGACTTTGAGCAGTCGATTTCAGCGGGTGTTCTTGATGCATTTCGTAACTATCAAATAAGCCCCGTGCCTTGGAGCCACCGCGCCGAAGTTCTCGCGGAACTTGCAGCATAACCCCGCCGCGTTTCTCCGATAGCCTGCTCCCTGTTCCCAGCGGTCCAGCAGTTTACACTAGAGATGCATGATTCCCACCCTCACCTGGACCCCGGACGGCGTCCGCTTCATCGATCAGACCAAGCTTCCTCTCGAGGAGAGCTATGTACTCGCCACCACCTACGAACAAGTGGCCGAGGTCATCGTCACCATGGTTGTGCGCGGCGCGCCGGCCATCGGCGTCTCCGCGGCCTACGGCATTGCACTCGGCGCGCAGCACACCAAAGCCACCACCCCTGCGGAGTTTGCCCCGGAGTTCGAGCGCATCTGCGCGCGCCTCGCCGGCACGCGCCCCACTGCGGTCAACTTGTTCTGGGCCATCGACCGCATGAAGCGGCTCTTTGCGGTACGGCTCGCCGACGGCGACACGCTCGCGCAAATTCAGGAAAAAATTCTCGCCGAAGCCGACGCCATGTACGACGAAGACATTGCCGCATGCAAGGCCATGGGCGCATTCGGCGCCGCGCTGCTGCCGGATGAAGGCAGCGTGCTCACGCACTGCAACGCCGGCGCCCTGGCCACCTGCGGCTACGGAACTGCGTTGGGCGTGATCCGCTCCGCCGTCGAACGCGGCAAGCGCATCCACGTTTATGCGGACGAAACGCGGCCGTTTCTGCAGGGCGCGCGCCTCACCGCATGGGAGCTGATGGCCGACGGCATTCCCACCACCGTTATCTGCGACAACATGGCCGCCAGCCTGATGCGCGCCGGCAAGATCCAGGCCGTCGTCGTTGGCGCCGACCGCATCGCGGCCAACGGCGATTTCGCCAACAAGATCGGCACCTACAACGTCGCCATCCTGGCCAAAGAGCACGGCATTCCGTTCTATTGCGCCGCGCCCTGGTCGACAATCGATCTGGCCACGGAAACCGGCGACGCGATTCCCATCGAGGAGCGCTCGCCGGTTGAGGTAACGCACCATGGCGGCAAGCAACTCACACCGCATGGCGTAGGCATTTGCAACCCGGCCTTCGATGTAACTCCGGCAAAGTATGTGACCGCCATCTTCACCGAGCGCGGCGTGCTGCGTGCCCCCTATGCGGAGTCGCTGCGCGAGATGGAGTTGGCGGCAAAATAGGCTCGGCAGCGCGGATACCATCCGCCGCGGCCCCGCGTGCTATTTGGCGCCGCGGGAGCCGTCCGGTGAAGACCGAGCCAATTCCGCCGCCTTTTCAGCGCACCAAAGCTTGATCAGAGATTGGTAGGGCACGTCGAGCCTGCGCGCGTGGTCGCGGATGGCGTTCAGCACATCTTCCGGCATGCGCAGCGAGATGGTTTCAGTCGACGGGCGCAATTTCGGAAAAGTTACCAGCTTCGCCTTGCTCCAATCCACATACTTCGTGCTGTCGTTTTTAGGCGACTCCCAGAAGGCGCGCTCCTCCGCTTCGTTGGCAAACTTAGGAATTGGCTTGAATGGCTTGCTCATAAACGGCCTTCTCCTTTCGGCTCATTGCGCGCGCTGAAATCGGACGAATCAAAAACCCACCTTCACGCTCAGTAATCGTTACGTGCAACCACCGATCCTGATCGGTCCTGCCCAGAGCATGGAATCGACTCTCCCGTCGACTGTGTTTCAGGTCATCGGCCACGAGCAGTGGCGCATTCAGAAAAACCTGCTCCACTTCCGGCTTTGAAACGCCATGCTTTTCGTTCTTCCTGGAATTCCCTTCGTCCCAGTCGAATCCCGTATAGCGCCCAGCAAATGGCATGGATCGCCCCTGTATATGTTTGCAATATACCACCCTGGGAAGGCGATCAGCCAGCCGATGGACGTTGCACCCGACCGAAGAATGACCGTCTACAGTAATTGTGTGGTGCTTCCCCGCCCTCACCCATTTCGATTACGTCGGCCCTCGCTCCTGCGCGGCCTGCTCCTCTCGCTCGGCGCAATGGCGGCGTGCATGAGCCTCTCCGGATTTCCCGACACCGCTCACCTGCACGCTTCGAACTGGCAATTCCTGCCCGTGCTCGCCACGCTCTGGGGCATGGTGGAAACCGCGCGCTGCCTGGACCGCAAGTGGAGCCTACACCACGCGGGCGTGCTCATCCTGCTTTACTCCGAACTGATGATTCTGGCACTGGCCGTCTTTCTCTGTTTGTACCCGGTTTAATTCATTAAGAGAACTTTGCCGCACCGCCTTTCGCCGCACATCTTCCAGCTAGCTCCGCTCCAATTCCGCAATGTAAGATGGTGCCAAACCGATCGATCGCAACCCCGCGACCGGCGCGGGCCCAACTATCCGGGGCGTCACTGGAGGAAAAAATGCTGAAAGGTTTTCGGGACTTCATTCTGCGTGGAAATGTTGTGGACCTTGCCGTCGCGGTCATCATCGGCGCGGCCTTTGGAGCGATTACCGCGTCATTTACCGGCGATGTAATTACCCCAATGATCTCTGCACTGGTCGGCGCTCCCGACTTCTCCTCGCTGGTAATTCACGTGCCGGTCCTTCACCACGTTCCACCGCCGCCGAATCCGCTGCCGGCAAATTACGTTGTGCCGGGAGACATTCATATAGGCAAACTGCTGAATGCGCTGATCAACTTTTTCCTGGTCGCCGCCGCAATCTACTTCGCGATCGTTTTGCCTATGAAGTATATGTTCAAGAAGTTCGCGCCGCCGGCACCCCCGGCGCCACCGGCCACCAAGACCTGCCCCGAGTGCCTGAGCGACATTCCCCTTGCCGCGAAGCGATGTGCTCATTGCGCCCAGCCGGTTGCGGCTGCCTGATACGACGGATGCATTAGCTTCGAGTTTTGAAGAAGCGGCAAAAGCCCGTGCCTGAAGGCGGCGCAAACTTGGCCTCTTTCAGGGGGCAGAAGCCTACCTGCGCCCTCCGGAATTCGGGACTTAAGTTGGTAATAGCACCAATCGGATTTCGAAAGGCCGTCACCGGGTTGGTGCAAGGTTCAATCCAGCTCCCGCAGCGGCCTCGAAACAGCATACGTTCCCGCAAACAGGACGGCCGCGGTCGCGGCCATTGCCGCCAGCGCATGCGGCGTGGGAATGTGGCGGGACAGCTCACCCGCCAGCAACGAGCCTAACGGCGGCAGTCCGAGAAAGCACGTAGCGTAAATGCTCATCACGCGCCCCCGCATCTGATCGGAAGCCAGGTGCTGAATGGCCACGTTGAACGACGAGATCATGAGGATCGCGCTATAGCCCTCGAACAGCAGCAGGCATTGCGACAAGACAAAGCTGTGCGAGTAGCTGAAGGAAACAATCGCGGAAAAGAAAACCACTCCGCCCACGGTAACCACCCTGCCGCGATGGCGCAGCGTGCCCAGCGCCGCCACCGTCACCGCGCCGAACACGGCGCCCAACCCTGAGGCCGCCATCAACCAGCCCAGTCCCGTTTCGCCCACGTGCAGTTGCATGCGCGCAAAATACGGAATGAAGGTGATAAAGGGAATGCCGAAGAAGCTGGCCGTGCCCGTCATCCACACCAGCACCCGCATCTGGCGGTTGCCGCGCACATAGGCAAACCCCTCCCGCAGGCTCGTAAGCAAGCCGGGATAGTGCGAAGGCTCCTGCTCCGGGTACTCGATACGCGTCAGCGCCCAAAGCACCGCCAGAAAGCTCACGCCGTTCAGAAAGAAGTTTCCCGCCACGCCCACCAGCGCCATGGCGTATCCGCCCAGTGTAGGGCCCAGAATGCGCGACATATTGAACTGCGCCGAGTTGAGCGCGATGGCGTTGGTCAGGTCCTCGCGCGGAACCAGCCGCGGCACCAGCGCCTGGTAGCTGGGCGCGTTCATGGCCATGGCCATGCCGTTGAGGAACGACAGC
>Ga0182024_10012663_pt1 | contig 16644 bp, 8 predicted proteins | sample P32metaG_FD_120480 | JGI IMG/M metagenome (GOLD analysis project Ga0182024, IMG submission 120480) | Permafrost microbial communities from Stordalen Mire, Sweden - P3-2 metaG (Illumina Assembly) | ecosystem: Environmental > Terrestrial > Soil > Wetlands > Permafrost | place: Sweden: Stordalen... | reverse complement strand
GGCAAGCAAATCAAGAAAATCGCGGTTGAGATGGTCAAGGAGAAGCCGCCGGAAAAACCCAAAGAGCCGGAGAAGCCCAAGGAGGAACCGCCCAAGCTGGAAACGCCCAAGATCGCCCAAACCCCGAAGTTGGAAGAACCGAAGGTGGCGCAGCAAGCTCCGCCGCCGTCCGTGGGGGTGGCCCCGCCCGTCGTCGCTCCGCCTTCGATGGAGGTGCCTTCGTTTGTGTTTGAGGGCGGCAAGGCGGTGGAATCCTCATCCGACCCGCTGCAAATTTACAAGAGCCTGATTGAATACTCGCTACGCTCCCACTGGGACCGACCGGAAGATGTGGACGACCACTCCTACGTGGCGGAGGTGGAAGTCTCGGTCGATTCCTCCGGCCAGATCGGCAATCCTGTGTGGAAGAAAAGCTCTGGCGACAAGCACTGGGACGACTCCGTTCGCCAGGCGCTCGCCAACGCCAGGCGCATGGATCGTCCGCCTCCGCCCCATTTTCCCGACCGTGTCGTCGTTCGCTTCGATGTTGTCGCGACCGAGGCCATCGCCGCCCAGTAGGCCATGAAGGCCATGAAGAAAATATCGCGGCGCGGGCACAGCACGTTAAACGAGTTGAATATCACGCCGTTGCTGGACCTGGTCTTTGTGTTGCTGGTTATCTTTATCATTACCACGCCGCAGATAGTCAACAGCCTGGAGATGGCGCTGCCGTCGGGCAAACCGCCGCCAGCCAACCCAAACGCCCCCAAGCCCAAGATCAACCACATCGACATCGACGAAAAGGGACAGATATTTCTGAACAGCGCCGCCGTGCCCGACGCCCAACTCAAGGACAGATTGAGCAGCCTCAAGGTGGCGGACCCCGACCCCAAGATCGTTGTCAAGGGCGCGGACAACGTCGAATATCAAAGAATGATCAAGGTGCTGGACGCGCTCCAGCAATTGGAGATCACCAAGATCGGCCTGGCGACCCAGGCGGGACCCTAACAAAGACTGCGAATATCATGGAGAATAGTTCGTTCCAAAATCTTAACCGTCTGGCAACTCGATCGACTCAGCGGGGACGATGCAGTTAGAGCACTGAAATTTGACAGGATGAGTCAGAACAAATTAAGAGCGGCCCGCCGTGCGGGCTACAGGATATACAGGATGGAAAAACAGATTAGCATCAGAATTGAATCCTCACCGTTTGGTGATCGCTCTTGGATCGGCAACCCATCCTGTTTATCCTGTTCATCCTGTCTCAACCTCGGCCTGTCACGGTCTTCCAACTTCATGGTTCCGCCACAGACCGTGGTGAAACTTCCGGGCGCATGAAAACGAAACCGCTTTTTGAGCCGCATTTGGCGATCAAAGAAATCCGATTGCCAAAGGGCGGGGAATGGCAGCCCCATTTCCGCGGCTGGTGTTTGTCGCACATTGGAAGCGGCATCAGCTATTGGCAGGAGCAGAACGGGACGCAAGAGGTCCCGGAGGGGTCAACGCTGGTTCTCGCCACCGAAGCGGCCGGGATTTTGCGCGCCAGCCAGTTGAGCGAGGTGGCAATCACTTATTTTTGCGTGGAAACCCAGAAGCTGCTTGGAGTGTTAAGTTTGCGCGAGCAGCATTTTCTCAAGCAGGCCGCCGCTCAGAAAACTCTCGCGGTACGCGTGCTTTCCCCGGCCAACCCGATTTCAGAGCGATTCAAAAACCTCCGCCTGAACCAAGCCGCCAGCGCTTCTTCAATGCGTTTGCGCCTGCTCCAACTTTTTATGGAGGTGTTCGAATGCGAAATCGAGCAGGACTCAACCGCGCCCGCGGCTTGGATGGGCGGGCGGGCGCGGTTCAGGCAGGTCATGGATCAAATGGCGGCGTCGGAATTCGTGGAAATGTCCGTCGCGGAGTTGGCTCCCATGATGTCGTGCAGCGCTCGGCATCTCCACCGTTTGTTCCGTGAGGAGCTGGGCGCTTCGTTTCGGGAGAAGCAGATTGAGTTGCGCCTGGCCAAGGCCTGCGAGTTGCTGGCCAATTCCAACGCCAAAGTGGTGGAGGTGGCGCTGGAGAGCGGATACCAATCCAGCAGCGTCTTCAGTGAATTGTTCAAAAAACACCTTGGGTTAAGCCCGGGTCAATGGCGGCACCAGCGCCTCAAATCGCGGGCGCCCTCGCGCCTGCGTGTCTAAACGCCGCCATGCTCCTGTCCGACATGAGGCGAACGAGACTTTGCATCTTTCTTTGCCTGGCGGCGCTGGCGGCGGACGCAAATGCTGCGCCGACCAACAGCCCTGCCACAAACGCCGCGCCTGCTGCGGCGCAAACCCAAACGCTTCATTTTCCGGTCAGCCAATACGAGGTCTTGGGCAACACGTTGCTCCCGCAAAAGGTTCTGGACGGCATCCTCGCCAAGCACACCGGGACCAACGTCACGTTCGCCGATGTCGCCAGCGCCGTAAAGGAGTTGCAGTTGGAATATCACGACCGCGGCTACGACACCATCAGCGTGACCATTCCGCAACAACGGTTAACCAATGGCATATTTAAAATCCGTGTCTTTCAAGGGCGATTGGCGGAGATCGTGGTGACCGGCAATCGATACTTCAGTTCCAACAACGTCATGCGGGCGTTGCCCGGGTTGAAGACCAACATTTTCCTGAACAGTAAATTGCTCCAGCCTCAGTTGGATTTGGCCAACGGCAATCAGGATCGGCAGATCTATCCTGAAATCCATCCCGGCCCGGATTCCAACACAACCTTGCTCATGCTGCGGGTGAAGGATCAATTGCCGATGCACGCCAAGATTGAAGCCAACAATCAGAGCACGCCCGGCACGCCGGATTTGCGCCTGGCCACCTCCGTTGCCTACGACAATCTATGGCAGTTGGACCAGGCGATGGGCCTCCAGTACACCTTTTCCGAGCAAGAGTACAAAAAGGGCGGTGATTGGGAACCCTACGATCGGCCGCTGGTGGCCAACTACAGCGGCTTTTACCGCCTGCCGCTGTCCACCGCCGATTCAATTGCGGACGAAGCGGCCGGGAGCGCGGGCAGGTTTGGCTACAACGAAGCGACGCGGAAATTCGAGCTGCCGCCGGCCTCGGGCGCGCCGGAGCTGAACATCTACGCCAGCGGTTCGACCATCGACACCGGCGTGTTGACGGGAGCACCTACGCCCGTGCCGGGCTTCACGAACACCCCGAGCAGCTCTTTTGTTCGGCAAATCGTTTCGCAGGATTTGACCTACAACTACGACTTGGGATTTCGTCTTACCCAGCCGCTGCCCGAACTGGCCGGTTTTCGCCCCCATTTCCAAGTGGGAATGGATTATAAATCGTTCAAGATGGTGAGCTTCGAAACGGTCGATTCCATTTTCTCGGAACTCTTCACCAACGTCAATGGCTCCACTTTTACCCGTGTGACTGACACGCCTTCCGCCGTCCCGACCACGAGAAATTCTTTGTCCTATCTTCCGCTCACGCTCCACTGGGATGCCAGCCGCGATGACCGATGGGGAACCACCGCCTTTGGCTTTAATTACAGCCCCAACCTCTGGTACTCCGGCACACAGCGAGACGTGGAAAACATTTCTGGCTCGACGCATTCCAGCGGTTTCTGGAATATTGTCACGGGCAATGCCAGCCGAGAGCAGACACTCCCCAGCGATTGGAAGCTGGCGTTGCGGGCGGACGGACAATGGGCCAGCGAACCGCTGATCAGCAACGAGCAGTTTGGCGGCGGCGGCATCGCCGGCGTCCGAGGCTATCGCGAAGGCGAGGTGTTCGGCGACTCCGGGTGGCGTGTGACGTCAGAATTGAAAGCACCGTCCTACCGGGTTGGCTTTGCGGGCAAGGGAACAAGCCGACCCCTGATCGTGCGCGCTTCGTTTTTCATGGATTACGCCGACACGTATCTCTTGGATCCGCAGGGCCGCAAAGCGGCTACTCCATTATGGGGGACGGGATTCGCGGGCGCGGCGTCGCTTGGGTCCCGTTTTAACGGGATGCTCTCATTCGGGTGGCCGTTGCTGAGCACCCCATCAACAGAAGCTTACCAAGTGCGCATCGCCTTTGCGCTCAGCGCGCAATTCTGATCCTTGAAAATGCAACTGAAGCCACAGATGAACACAAATAGACACAGATTAGAAGCAGTTGTGAAAGCAACAGCATTCGCCCGACCGGTGAAGGACTCTTTTCTGAAGAATCTGTGTTTATCTGTGCCGCTCTGTGGCTCCCTCCCCTTGCTGCTTAAAATCCAAACCTCGGAATCGAACTGACTTAATATGAATGCGCTATTATGCTTGACACTTAGGGATCGCTGTGGATGTCGGGCGGCCCTGGTTGTGGCGCTGCTGTCGTTGATGGCGCCTTGGCCCGCGGCGGCTAATCCTTCCCACCCGGTGGTCACGCAGGGTTCCGCGACTTTTTCCACCCAAGGCTCGCAATTGACGGTTCAGACCGGCGGCAATGCGGTCATCAATTGGGGCAGTTTCAACATCGCGGCGGGCCAGACCACGCTCTTTATTGAACCTTCCGCCACGTCGATCGTGTGGAACCATATCACCGATCCCAATCCCACGCAGATTCTGGGCCACCTCGACGCCAACGGCTTTGTGATCCTGCAGAGTCAATCCGGCATCTACGTCGGCGGCAACGCGGTCATCAACGCCGCGGGGTTGATCATGACCACCACGCCGGCCGTTCCGTTGAATGTTTTCGGCGGCGGCTCCTGGGATTTTACCGCCCCGCCTCCCACCGCCAAGATCATCAATTACGGCGAGATCAACGCCGGGCCAAACGGGTCGGTCTTCCTCATCAGCCATGATATCGAGAATAACGGAACCATCACCGCGCCGGGAGGCAACATCGGCCTCTGCGCCGGGCAGAGAGTTCTGGTGTCCAACCGCGCGGATGGGCGGGGCTTTAGCGCCGAGGTCACGCTGCCGCAAGGCTCGGTGGATAATTCGGGCAATTTGATCGCCGACGCCGGCACCATCGCGCTCAACGCGCAAGTGGTCAATCAAGGCGGGCTGATTCAAGCCAATTCCGTGCGCGAGCAAAACGGGGTCATTGATATCGTAGCCAGCGATAGCGTGACCCTCGGCGCCGGTTCAACCATTTCGGCCATCGGGGATACTCAGGGCGCAAGCTCCGCCGGACAAGTGTTGATTAAATCTGGCAATACCTTCAGCGACGCCGCTGGTTCGGTGATCGATGTTTCCGGCGGCGCGCAAGGCGGCGCTGGCGGCCAGGTGGAAATTTCCGCCACCCATATCAACTCCATCCAATCCCAGATCGACGGCCAAGCCGCTGACGGCTGGGCGGGCGGCAAGTTGATTATCGATCCGGAGAACATTACGCTCAGTGCCTCGGGTTCGACCGCCGCATCGGGAACGGTCAACGAAGGCGATGCGCCGTCCACTTTGACTTTAAACCCCGCTTCTCTGGATTCCTTTTCCGAGATTCTTTTGCAAGCTTCCGGAACCATCACGCTGGCCACGCCGTGGACCGTGCCCGACAGCTCCACCGCCACCTCGCTTACCTTGCAAGCGGGCAACAACATTGTCTTCAACAGCGGCGACAGCCTCACGGTGGGGAGGAACTGGACTGTCGATCTGATCGCAGGCGCCAATTTCAATTCCCCTACCGGCGTCACGCCCGGAACGGGCACGATTACCATGGCCAGCGGCGCGGGCGTGCAATCCGTCAATGGCAACATCAACCTCATCGCGGGAAACGGCATTTCGATCGACACAGGAACTATCGCGTCAACGGGCGGCGGCTCCATTCTCTTGCAAGCCATGTCCCAAAATATTTCCTTGGGAAACACGCTGGGTTGGAATCTGGCCGACAGCACGACGCCCGCCTCGGCGACCTTGCAGGCGGGCGGCAACATCACGATGAGCGGGGGCATTACGGCGGAGCAGGACTGGACTCTTAATTTGGTCGCCGGCGCCACGTTTGTCACGCCCACCAGTGTCAATAACACAGGCTCAGGCTCGGTCACGCTGTCCGGCGGCGCCGTTCTGCAAACAGAAAATGGAGATATTGATGTCACCGCCGCCAACGGTGTTTCGGTGGCCACCGGCGCCATCCGCACCATGAACGGCGGCAACATCGACGTCGATGCCGTCGCCGGCAACGTCAACGCCGGCCAGAACGACAATGGTTACTCCTTCAGGACGGGCGGGGTTTCTTCGCTGCTGGGCGGCATCAGCACCGCTGCGGGCGGGAATGTCACGATCACAGCGGGCGGCAATATCACCAGCTTTCTGCCGACCGGCACGAGCACCAGCCCAACGGACGCGGGTTCGGGCGCATTCGGACCGGAACCCGGGGTGGTGACCATCACGGCGGGCGGCAGCGTCTATGGCCATTATGTCGCGGCCGACAGCGAGGTGAACGGCGTGGTCGTGCCCAGCACGATTACGGCGCTGACCGGCAATGCCGGCTCCACCGGCAGCACCAGCGATTACTTGGCCTTGAGCCTCGTTACGGGCAGTTGGGTCGTCAACGCCCCCTTCGGCAACATCGACCTTCAGGAAGTGCGGAATCCCAATGGCGCCCTCAACGCCACCGGCATCGGCGCAGCCGCGGCAAATAACAACCTGTTCAACTATGATCCCAACGCCTCCGTCACTTTGGATGCCGGCGACGCCGTGGATTTGTTGGGCACGTCCCTCCCGCGCTATAGCGGATATCTTGTGCCGTGCATTTACCCGCCTACTCTGACCATCAATGCCGGCCCGGGCGGCGTGACGCTGGGCAACAACGTGACCCTGTTTCCCTCGCCTGACGGAGAGTTGACGATCAATACGACCGTCCCTACTGGGACGGTGTCCGCGCCGGGCGCGCCGCCGCCGGGAAGCTTCGAGGGCAATGGCTGGACGCTGGCCATGTCCGATAGCAGCGACACCCGCTGGATTGGCCAAGGCGCGACGGACTCCACCGATTTTGCCACCGACCACGCCTCGACGCCGGTGCAGTTGAATAATGACCAACCCGTGGTTCTGAACATCGCCGGCGATCTGGATGATGTGACCCTCATCAGTCCCAAGGCGACCCAAGTCACGGTGGGAGGCAACATGAACAACGTCAGCTTCACCGGCCAGAACCTGCACAGCAGCGACACCACCTTTTTTCATATGGGTGGAAGTATTATTGACCAGAACACCTATGCCTTCGTTTCCTTGAGCACCGGCCTTACGCTGCCGCCGCCGCTCTATCCAGGGGCCATACCAAATTACCTGCAACTCCTGGAAAACGCGGTCGTGCCCGGCACCGGACCGAATTCGCCCGACGCCGGGGCGCTCTTTCCAAGCCTGAACTTGTTCTATCTGCCGGGCACGCAGCAACTGGGCTACAATGGCATCATGACTTCGGCCACCGAAGCCTTGTTCTTGGGCAACCTCCAGGAAAAAACCTACTTGAACGGCCAGCCTGTTCTCAATGCCCAAGGCAATTACGTTACGACCACGGCCACCTTTGCCGCCAGCACCGGGAGCACACAACCGCTTTACCAAGCCATCCAGAATCTTTATGCCGCCAGCCAGAATTCCATCAACCTGGCCAACGCTCCACAGGGCATCGTCATCGGCGGCCCCGGCCAGTTGGACATCACGGCGCAGTCGATGGACTTGGGCGTTTCGGCCGAGGGCGTCAGTTCCGTCGGACCAGCGATCAACAACTCCCTGGCCCAGCTCGCCAGCCGAGGCGCCGACATCAACATCAACCTGCAAGGGGACCTGGATATGTTTGCCTCCCAGATCAGTTCCTGGTACGGCGGCGCCATTAACATCACCGTCGGCGGGGAGATCAACGCCGGTCTGGCCAATTTGCCATTCCAGCAGCCTCTTGTGCCGCACGGAATATGGACTTCCAGCGACAGCGACATCAGCGTCATCGCCCAGGGCGATATCAATATTCAAGGTTCCCGCATTGCCGCCTTCGACGGCGGGGACGTTTTTGTAGAGTCCCTGACAGGCAGCGTCAATGCCGGAAGTGGGAGCCTCAATGAAATCCTGGTGAACGAAGTCATCGTCGATCCCAAAACCGGCGCTGTCTCGACGCCGCAGCAGCCCATTGCCGGCAGCGGGATTCTGGCCACGACCCTGCCCGATGCTCCCATCGACCTCACTGTGGGCAACATCACGGTGGCCACGCCGGAGGGAGACATCGTGGCCGGCGCCGGCGGCATCACACAGCAATCTGAGAATGGCAATACTTCCCTCGCGCCGGTCGTGAAACTGACCGCCGGCACGGTGGACCCCACGACTGGCGCGGTGATCTATGTGGGAAACATCGACGCCTCCGACGCGGGCATCATCGCCATCAACACCGACGCCACCGCCTCGGGCAAGGTGACCGGGCTGTTCATCTCCCTTGGCAATTCCACCATTCATGGCGAGACCATTGACGTCACGGACATGGCCGGGGGGACGGCAACGCTTAGCGCGAATGGCTCCATCACTGGCACCATCATCGCGGGCAGCGGCATCAATGTGGCCGGCGGCACATTCGAGGGCGTCGCGTTCTCGCAAAACGTTTCGGGCGGCGGCGCCGTATCGGCCGCGCCTACCGCCGCCACCGCCAGCGCCAACAGCCAGACCTCCGCCGCTGGAGAAGCAAGCTCTCAGAAGGCCGAAACCTCAGACCAACCGACCTCCCCGGACATTGACGACGAGAAGAAACGTGCGCGCCCGCATCCGTTGCTGGCCAAATACACCGGCCGCGTCACGGTATTGCTGCCGACGAAACCCTAAGCCGGAACGATGCACTTGAAGCACGGAATTTTGACAGGATGAACAGAGCTCTGAGGTCGTCCGTCAAGGATTTTTGTTGAAAGTTATTGACCATCGGGTCTTCCAAAGTTATTCACCGTCGGCTGCGGTGCTAAATCCGCTCCGCTCACCTTGCCGCCGATGAATAACTTTGGAAGACCTATAAGGGGTTGGCACCAGAAGTAAAGTCTCATCGTTTGATGGTTGGTCCTGGATGTGGAATTCATCCTGTTCATCCTGTCTAAACCTCTTCTTGACCTGGTCTTCCCTCTTCATGGTTCCGGCCAAGGGCGTCACACCAAAGAGCAGCCTGCCCGCTAACGGTCATCAATCGCCAAGTTACGTCTTAGCGACAGAACCCTCCAAGGCAGTTCTCTCGTCGCCTTGGAGTTTCCTAATGTATTGAACATCAATATGTTGTGCGCTGCATGGCTCGTGTCTCAATGGAGCATAAGTGTGTCCTAAAACAGGAGGCGGGAGGCGGAGATGCTCTGCTATGTTCAGGGTCTCGTATAAATCGTGAATCACTAAACTTAACGAAATCGATCTAAAGACATGAAAGCACCAAAAATCCTTCTGGCGGGCATGCTCGCCCTTTTAATGGCAGGCGTGGCCGAGGCGCAAACCGTCGTTCACATTACCGGTTCCACCGCATTCCGCAATGCGACCGTGACCGCCATCACCAATATCCTAAAGCCTGGTTTCACTTTCGGCTATTCAGGCGCCTCCTTCACTGGAGCCAACCAAGGTGTTTTCACGGGAACCGATAAGGCCAAGGGCATTTCAGTTATCATCAAGACTTCCTGGTCCGGAGCGGCTGGCGGTGTCCAAGCTGTCGTCCAGCAGATTAACATTCCGACTTGGCTGGTCAACACCACCCCGCAGAGCGCGACTGGATCTCCCAATGCCCCGACGAATTATGATTCGCCAACCCCGCCGGATGTCTCCATGGATGACGGCATTCAGGCCACGACGCCGTTGCCGAACACCTCCAGCCCCGTGCTAACCGTCCAAAATGTCGGCGCTGTGACCTTCAAATTCGTGAAAAATGTCGGTGCAAACGTCGGTGCTCCGGCGGGTTTGACCAACATGACGCCGCTCTTGGCGCAGGCCCTATGGGCAAACGGCAGCCTTCCGCTTTCTATGTGGACAGGTGTTACCAACGACGTAACCAACATCGTGTATGCCACTGGCCGGGACCCTGACTCAGGCAGTCGCAAAATCACTTTCCTCGAGACTGGAATTCAAAACTTCGTTACCGGTGTCACGCCTACGACTGTACTCCAATACGAACCAACCAACAGTGCTGGCCAAGTCAACCGGAATAACACAGGAGCGATCACAGGGATCACCTCTTGGCCGCAAGATACCGTGGACGGCGTCTCGTTCGCAGTCGGCGATGCCGGATACTCAAGTGGCGGAGACCTGGCTCAGGCCATGAAAACGTCGGCACCAGTCATTTTCGTCACTTACCTTGGTCTCGCCGACTCCACCACAGCCATCACGGGCGGTGCGACCGCATTATCATGGAACGGCGTTGAGTACAGCGATGCCGCCATTCAGAACGGCCAGTACACGTTTTGGGGCTACGAACAACTGGGCTACCTGTCTAGTTTTGGCACAACCTCGGCGAACGGCAAACTCGTGGCCGACGAGCTGGCGGCCCAGATTATTTCTTCTGAGGCAGCCTTGGCTGGCGAGCTTCTGTCCACTATGAACGTTACGCGGACGCAAGAAGGCGGTCCGGTGACGCCTCGATAAGTGGCCGTGGACTATCTGAAGGCCCGGTTCTGTGATGGAATAGGGATGACCAAGGTAATTCTCAAAGAAGATTAACAATATGAAATTTAAACTCCATGAGATGGCGGTAATTCTGCTATCCCTCACTGGTTCCAGCGCGCTGGTCCAGAGCGCTCATGCGCAATTCACTGATACCAGTCGCGATCTGATCCTCACCTTCCGCGAACCGGGCGGCCTATCCGTTTTGGAGGTCGATGTTGGCCAGGCCTCGATTTATTACAGCGCGACGAGCGGAACCAGCATTCCCATCACCGCCTATAGCGCGACCTCCCAACTGCTGCCGCTATTTGGCGGCGTGGACGGCCTCAGTTGGTCCGTTGGCGGCTGTGTGCCCAACGCGGGCGACTCGGGGGACCCAAGCAAACCCAAAAGCACTCTTTGGGTGACCGAGCCTCGCCAAGACCCCAACGTCCAGGCGTCACCCGCTTGGTCTCGCGCAGGTTCCTACACTCAGGGTCAAGCGGACTCAAAAATAAACTCCATATTGGACAACGCCGCCACTTGGGCCGCCACGGCTGCGCCGGATTCCGTGACCAATACGCCCACCGCCGTGGGCATCCCGAGCGGAAATGTCTATAACGCCAATGGTTCGCTGGGCGGGGCTGGCAATTACCTGGGCACGTTCCAGGGCGACGTGGAGAACACCACGCCCTTCGACTTCGATTCCGCCGGTGCGCCCTCGCGTTCCGACCTCTACGAACTCCAACCCGGCAGCGGTCCGGGCACTTACCTCGGCTACTTTGAATTGGCCACGAATGGGTTCATGACTTTTCACGGCCCTTCGCCGACTTTTCCTGCTCCTACGTTGAGTGCCAGCACCGATACTGCGGGGAATTTCTACATTTCATTCCCGTCCACCCTGAACGGGACTTACTCGCTCTCCTACACCAATGCGGCCGGTTTGTCCGCGCCCGTCTCGACTTGGCCGACGGTCAGCACCAACATCATTGGCGACGGAACCGTCAAAACCTTTCAGCAACCCATCAGCGGTGCGGGCACGTTTTACAGTGTAAGCGTGCATTGAAACCGCCGGAGGGACGAGCGAGCCTTGCAAACATTTATGACTCAAATGGAAGCAACGCTCGCTGCGTCTCCCGCGTCCTCGATCTTCACATAATTGCAACAATTTCGCCTTTGACTTGGCGCCAACTGCCCTTAGCATCCCCCGCGATGTTCAACCAAACACGAACGCGCTCGAACACGCGTGCTGGACTACCAGGATGTCTCTCGGGGTGGACACAATTCCGCCGGGTTATAAGTATTCTCGTTTTCTGTACCATGGCTGCGGCTGCTCACGCCCAGACCAATGCCCAGGCCAACGATCCGTTGCTAAACCTTCTCATCAAGAAGGGTTATGTCACGCTCGAAGAGGCGCAACAGTTAAGAAGCGAATCGGACGCCCTCAAAACCAACAACACCGGCGCATCCTTCTCCAAATGGAAAATCGGAGACGGCATCAAGAGCGTGGAACTCTTCGGCGATGTCAGGTTTCGTTACGAAAGCCGCCAGGTCCGCACCCTCGAAGGAGGCAAGTTGGATTTGGATCGTTTTCGCTACGCCCTGCGCCTGGGCCTGCGAGGCGATTTGGGCAGCGATTTCTATTACGGATTGCGTCTGGAAACCGCCGCCAATCCGCGTTCGCCATGGGTGACCTTCGCCACCTCTTCCAGCGGCGCTCCGTTTCAAGGGCCGTTCGGTAAAAGCACGGCGGGGATCGATGTCGGCCAGATTTATATCGGCTGGCGTCCGACTAGCGCCATCGACGTGACGGTGGGCAAAATGCCCATGCCGCTCTACTCCACGCCCATGCTCTGGGACAGCGATATCAATCCAGAAGGCGTGGCGGAGCATTTTAAATACCCGATCGGCCCGGCCGAATTCTTTGCCAATTTCAGCCAGTTCCTCTATCAAGACGATAATCCCAGTGAATCGACCCTTGGGCTTTTTTCAGGCAATGATCTCGGGCACAAAGCCACCCCGACCTTTCTGTTGGCGTGGCAAGGCGGCCTGAAGTACCAACTCACCAAGGACGTGTCATTCAAAGCCGCCGGGACACTCTACAATTACCTGTCCCACGGAACCAATACCGCTCCGGGCAGTATCGGCACAGGCATTCCAGGATTCTCTGATACGTTCGTCGGCGAGGGCTCCTCCGTCTTTCCCGGCTCCAGCGGCTATTCTTCCGGGCCATCCGACGGCTTCACTTACAACCAAACCGGCATCAACAACCTGCTCGTCCTGGATTTTCCCTTTGAAGTGAATTTCAAGCTGCTCGAGCACCGGGCCAGAGTCTTCGGCGACTTTGCGTTGAACCTCGACGGCGCGGAACGCGCCGAAGCCGCCGTTGCGGCCGCGGACAACCCGTTTATCTATTCCACTCCCTTGAAGATTCCCCTGCAAAGAAACCAGTATAAGGCCTATCAATTAGGCGTTGCCGTCGGCAACGGCGACGACCTGGGGTTGGTCTATGGCTCGGCGCTCAAACGGGGCGCATGGGAGGCGCGCGTTTATTGGCAGCACATTGAGCAATACGCGCTCGACCCCAATCTGATTGACTCCGACTTCTTTGAAGGCCGCGGCAACCTGCAAGGACTTTACAGCGCGTTCAGCTACGGATTCACCAGCGCCCTCATTGGCACCATCCGTTACGGGTTCGCCACGCGCATCGACGACAATCTGGGCACCGGCGGCAGCAACCAGGACATCCCGCAAGTCAATCCCATCAACCACTATCAACTGGTGCAACTGGACTTGACGCTGAAGTTTTAAGGGGCTACAGAAGAACTTGCCGCGTGGTTTAACATTCCGTTTTTTGCGCTGCCTCTTGACAATCACTTTGGCGCACAATAGAATAGTAAAACTACGCCCAATCCGCCTTTCATCCGTTTGGTCCCGGGCACAGACTAGATGGCGAGATCTCACTTAAGCTGGCCACCGGTTTGAGTGGTGGCACGGGACGTCGGGAGGAGGTCTGTGGGGCAGTCACGGGCGGGACAGTGGCGTTGGGCCTGAAATATGGGCGGGGGTTCGCCACGACCGTTCGGTCACGGAGGGCGCGGATGAGAAAGTCGCCAAAAGATGTCTGGGAAAAAGAAGGGCTTGATGGCATATATACTAAGGAGTACATGGTGATTTCTGTATATGCAACTGCTGCAATTCTACTGGTTCTTTTTTGCTGTGAGACGCGTTCCCGCGTCCTGCACCTCCTGGCGTAAAGCTTGCTCGGTGTTTGTCATTTCCAAGGAACGATTGCTAAAACAACCTATGGTTTTCCTTGTTGCAGCCGCCGTTTCGACGCTCTTCGGATGCTCGACCTCGCCCTTAATCCTTGGCAAGGCAGTTGGTCCGAACCGATTCAGTGTCTCCACATCGGAATCCAATGGAGAATTACAGGTTTTCACGGCCACAGAGCGGGAAAATGATGTTGGGGAAGAATTCCCGTATGAACAGCGAACCCTCTACTCCATCCACTCTTTGGATTGACGGCAAATCAAACTCGTCATCGACAATAATAGGGGCCACTTCGACGACACTCCGCGCATTATATCCTCCCTCCAGGAATCTACTCGATAAAAGCTCTAATGTCAATTGGGCTGGGCCAACGGGTTGTCGTAAAGGTCGTGATCACACGAGGCGGAAAAACCGAGGTTCATTTGGATGGCGATTGGCAAGCGCCTGCCAATGCTTCCGAAAGTCAATTAGTGCGCGCGCCCAACGGATTCCCAATTGGGTGGCTTGCTTGTTCTCAGGCCGAAAAGCGATTTTGATTTATGAATGATTCCAAAACGGCTAATCAAGATCCCACTCAGACGGCGATTGCAGAGGGTTATCTAATTAAAGCCCACAACGCTCAATTTCGACGCTATGAACTTCGTTGCAAATCGAGGTGAAAATTCGCGACACAAGACGGATTAGCGGGGACCTTCGACGTTCGTGTGCAGGTCCAAACCGCGGTCGAAAACGCGAATCTTCGGCAAAATCGCCGATGATCCGAATAGGTCCCCCGCACCTGTTTCTGAGAGAATTCGTTTTATCTCAATCTGAAAACCGTCAGTTTGATTTCGCGGGGTGGTGCGTTCTGCGCGTAGTACGAGGAAATGGCGTTTGTTTGACACTAGGCCCAGTTCAATCTCTCGAACAAGATGATGTGCTCGTTTTTCAGTCAGGATTTTCCATTTCTGTCCAGGCTAGCGCTGAGGAGAACTTGACCATTCAATTATTCTGCTTCCGGCCGGAATTATTGAGCGACTTCTTTACAAGGCCAGAAATTGATAGTCTAGCTTTAGTTGCCTTGGACAAATCGCAATTGCGTTTTTTTCCTTCTTGGCATGCCGTTTGCAAAGCGTTTGGAAACGTCTGCCAGGCATCCAAGGGCGAATCGTTGTTCAGAATGCGTTGTCTGATGGTCGGTATATTTCTGAAAGCTCTTGGGTATGAGGTTGACGAAACCGGATAATTAGTGGCGGCGACGCCACCAGCGAACGCCCGATCACTCTAAATGGCCAACCCTCCTGGGTTGGCGGAACTTGTACAGCCTCGGGCAACTGGAACATCGACGGTGTGGAGAATGCCTCTTTCACCTTTTGAAGTTACGCGCCTTTCTACGCCTCAGCGAGCGACTCAGCATCCTCGTGCATAGTCGGCACGAATACATTGGCGCTGAATTGTAACATTACACATCATTACTGGAGAGTGGTACATTCTCCAGTTACGATATCGCCGATAGATTGAACTGCTAATCGTTAGGTCATTATCATCATTTTGCCTGCTTTATTGTTGCCGGTGCTTGAGGAAGGAGTTCTGCCATCCTAGGACAGCCCAATCCAATAGAGCCGCAACGACGGCAAAGGCGCAGGCGCGCCATTATCTGAAACGAAACGGAAATGGGGGCCGGCTTTGGCGTGAAACACTTCGTCAGTGTACGGCCCGTTTGCGCCTGTCAAGAAGTTCTCTGGTTTGCAAATGGAAATTTGAAAAAAGTTATTCACATTGAAAATTGGTGGAGAGGGCTGGCTTTGGCGCGAAACGCTCCGTCCATTGTACGGCCCGTCTGCGCCTGTCAATGTATTGCTCGCCCTGTCCCCTCTGCGCTCCACATCTTGACAGTGCTCGACAGGCTCGGGGACTTTGCTTCTAGGATTTCGCGCCGGGAATTCTGCCAAGAACAGAGGAGGCGCAGTCGGACGGATAACCCGAGCGATGAATTGACCGCCTCAACCCGCTCACGAAAGTTGTAATGCCTTCATTACAACCTGATTCCCCGTTTCCTGTAAATCTGTGCTCATGGTTCAGGCCGTACATCGGATTGCCAAAGCAGATTGTCCGCATCTGTGGACAAAGTTTTCCCGGTTGCGCGGTACGGCGCCAACAATGAGGCCAATTATTCATCGTGCAATGCTTGCCGGAATTATGCGGCAGAATGTTCAGGAGCCTGAACAACTTGATGCCTCACCGTCTGGCAACATGACGACCTTGTGAACGGCTTTTCAGGGCGCGAAGTCCGCCAGGAATGCAAACGCATCTTGCGTGCCTGACACACCCGATGACTCTGTGGTTTTGGTAGGAATTAAACAATGGAAACACTTGTTTCTGGTCATTACGAGCAAGGAACGAGCCTGGCAAGATGGTGGTTTGCGTGAAAAAGTTGAATTTGGCGGGAAGACTGGTCAACAAGCTCCGCAACGAGCGCGGCTGGACCCAGGATGAATTGGCCGACCGGCTCTGGCAAAATGACGACCATGAGAACGGCTGTTCACGGCGTGAAGTCCGCCAAAAATGGCAGCGCATTTTGTGTATCTATTACATCTCATGACTCTGCGGTTCTGCTAGGAATTAAACAATGGAAACGATTGTTTCTGGTCAGCACGAGCGAAGAACGAGCCTAACAGGATGGTGGTTTGCGTGAAAAAGTTGAATTTAGCGGGAAGACTGGTCAACAAGCTCCGCAACGAGCGCGGCTGGACCCAGGATGAATTGGCCGACCGGCGCCGGCAAAATGACGACCATGAGAACGGCTGTTCACGGCGTGAAGTCCGCCAAAAATGGGAGCGCATTTTGTGTAGTAGTTACATCTCATGACTCTGTGGTTCTGG
>Ga0182024_10012662_pt1 | contig 16644 bp, 13 predicted proteins | sample P32metaG_FD_120480 | JGI IMG/M metagenome (GOLD analysis project Ga0182024, IMG submission 120480) | Permafrost microbial communities from Stordalen Mire, Sweden - P3-2 metaG (Illumina Assembly) | ecosystem: Environmental > Terrestrial > Soil > Wetlands > Permafrost | place: Sweden: Stordalen... | reverse complement strand
TTGCGACCAGTGTCACGTGCCCGCCAAGCGCCCCTTTCGCCACGATGTTGCCCTCGAGAGCGAGCGATCCGTGCCCCAACTTGGCGCGAAGAGTCGTTTTCAGGTTTGACAGATCGCCGTGCGCCTCCCCGTGCGCAGAGACTGTCTGGTACACGGGGGCGTCGACGACAGAAGCCTGCACGTGAGCCGCCGAAGCCTCCGGCACGTCGAGCACGGCATCGAGCGCATCTCCGTTCATGGCCAATATGGCGGTAAGGGGGACTTCTCCGATTCCACCGTCGAAGGAGCCTTGAACCCCCATGCTCGTTCCTGTCGCCGAAGGCATCGCCAGATGGGCAGCGACGACGCCTCGCGGCATCACGCCTCGCGGGAGCGCCCGAGCCGCCACGATCAGATGAGGTAGGTCCAAATGCGTGACCTTCGGGGTCAGGAGAAGAGCCCCGTGAAGGGCATCGACGTCCGCGTCTATCGGCGGAACTCCGGCGATGATTCCGTGAACCCAGGCATGCCGCATCAAGACGTCTCGAAGGTCGATCGCGGATCCGCGCGCGCCAGGTTTCGGAGGGGGGGAGGGTGTGCGCGGGTCGAAGGCAGCGACGAGCTTCAGCGACCCGTCCGGCTCGCTATCGAGATTCGCCTCGACCCCGTCGATGACGATCGACTCCGCGCCGATCTGCATATCTCCCTTCCCGAAGAGAACGCTCCTTACGACCGCGAACGGCGCAATCTTCACCGCCACCCCCTTCGCGACGAGGACCCGTGTCCCGTCGATTGCCGTCACGGTCGCATCCAGCCCATTCACGCCGAAAATGCTGAGCCGCCTCAGCCGGTCGATATGGATCTGACCCTTGAATTGGGGCGCCAAGAGGGTGTTGACCTCACGGATCGCGAAGGAGTGCGCGCTCGGAAGATCCAACTCGAGCAAGACGCCCCCAACCAGGCTGAAAACGGATGTCAGCACCACGCCTAGCGTCACGGCCAAGATTCGCAATATGCGAAGGACGTGAAAGGCAATTCGCCGTTTCGTGGGAGCCACGCTCGTCAATATGCTTCTCCGATGCCGATGGCGATCGCGATGGGGAGCCCGAGCAACGTCGGTTGCACTCCCTCCTGCGGATCCACCTTGTTGTAGGCAGCGTCGGATGCGTACCCGAGGACTTGGGCGGGCTGGATGCGGTATCCGACGTCGAGGCGGATCGGACCGACTGGCGTGTCGTAGCGAACACCGAGGCCGCACGAGAGATGAAGGTGGCTGAGTCGAATGCTGGTCTCTTGAGGCGAAACGTCACCCATGTCGCAAAATACCGCGGTAGAGAGGGGACCCTTGATGTGAATGCGAAACTCGTCGGACCACTCCCATAAAGTGAATCCGCCGATGGGGATCGAGCACTCGCCGGGGTTCGGGTTGAACCCATTCGCCTTCGTAGGGGTGCAGTCGAGCTGCACCTGCTGAGACGCCGTTGCAGGATTCAAGAAGGGGACGACGCCGTGCGGGGCGATCCCTCGAATGGGAAACCCGCGGTTCGACGACGGACCTCCGGAATAGAGCCCGCGAAAGAAGACTGTCTCGATGTCGCTGACGCGCAGCGCCCGATTGGCGGCTGTCGTCGGGGTATCGAGCTGGTTTTGCTGGATGACGGAGCCATAGTTGGACGCCCACAAGAATCCCATCGAAGCGCGAGTCGCAAACGTAACCTCGGGCCCCAGCGGGACATACCCTCGTACTTCCGGCTGGAGTTTGACGTCGCGGGCCGAACCGCCGAACGGTCCGCCGGCGATCTGGAAATCGTTCGCCAAGACGACCCCTGCGTGCGGGTGCGAACGGTTGTCGACGAAGTCGAGGCGGTTGATCAGTTCGGGGTACGCGATGAGAAGCGCATGCAGATCGGGGTCGAGGCCCCCCTTGTACGAGAAAGGATCTTCGACTTGCACGTCATAGCTGAGGCTCGTAAAGAGCTTTCCGGTCTGCCGATCGGCGCCGATCGCCCCCTTCCCCTCGACGTAACCGACGACGGGCTGGCTCGGGTCCGGATTGGTTTGCACGAGGAGGGGGTAGACGTTGAACTCCGGCCTGATAAACCCGGTGGTTCGTGCTTCGATGAAGCCCGGTTGTCGAAACTGAACTCGGAACTTCTCTTCCGGAAATAGGTATCGCGGCGCCGCGAAATCGTCGATTCGCGTGGGAAAAAGAACCACTCCGGGCGTGAAGTCGACCTTGAAGTCCCGAAGGCCGCCGAAGAAGTTGTGATCCTCCCATCCCGTGATGGCATGAAGTTCCGTCTTGATCTCGTCGAGCTCGAGACCGCCGCCGAGCCTAATTTGACGGAGACGTGTGGGTTCGACACGAACCTTGAGCGGCACGACTCGCGTTTCGGGGTGGCCTAAGTCGGGGACGATTTCCACCGCCGAAAAAACCTCTAGGTCGAGCAGCGCTTGCACACCGTCGTCGATTTTCGAGGTCGAATAAGGTTTCCCGGGCTGGATGTCGATGGTCCGACGAAGAGGCGGCTCCTCGATCTCTTGCTTGCGAGGGCCGTCCCCGTCCGGGTCGAGCCCCTCGATCGTGTACGCGCCAAACGTGGCTGTTTCCCCCGGTGTCGCGTTGATGACGACGTTTGCGACCTGATGGACGATGTCCAGATACACGTCGCGGGTCGTGGTCGCGTAAGCGTACCCGGCGTCGGTCAGCGCCTTTTTCACCTTCGTTTCGGCGACGATGAACTGATCTTCTTCGAACGGCTTGCCCTTTGGCAGCGTCGCATTTGCGGCGACGTAGACCTTTTTTCTCACCGCCTCCGGCAGACCTTCGATTCCACGGACTACGAGACCCTGGTTGAGCGTGGGACGCCCCTCTTCGACCACCACCTGCACTTTGACGTGGCCATTTTTTTCCGTCTCTACGCGTCCGGCCCTGGCGTGGACGTCGTAGTATCCCTTGGCGCGATAAAAGCGCTCGACGCGCGCAAGGTCGCGCTGAAGCGTATTTTGATCGAAAACCTCGTAGTCGTAGACGACCCCTCGAAAGAGATAGAGGAACTTGGGGCTCGGAGCCGTTGCGAGCTTGTCCTCGACGTCAGACTCGCTGACCTTGTCCGTGCCGCGAACGCTCACCTCGTCAATCGGCGAGCGACCCTGCGGCGTCTTGACGCATGCAGCGTTGCACAACAAGAAGGGTGCCATCCTGACGAGCGTCCGCTGGGGGAGCCGCCTGGGAACGGACGGACGCGAAGCGGCCTGAGGCTTGCGAGAGAGCCCGGTCATCAGGAAGGAGCCGAGGTCATGGTAAGTACACGGATGGGGGCTCATGCACTGGTTGGACCAGCCGCGAAGCTGAGCCTGGCGGTCACATGTTGTTTGGCGTGCAATCAAGGTTTGCCCCGACCGATGTTCGTTCAGCAAACGACGGCCGCGCTCTTGCCCGTTGGCTACCCACCGCCTCCCGCTCGCGTTGAGTTCGTTCCGCCGCGCCCGCAAGGACAGCCCGTCTGGCTCGACGGCGAGTGGGCATGGAGCGGTTCGAAGTGGGCGTGGACGCCGGGTCGATGGGTGACCGCTCCGTCAAGCGCGCGTTTTTCTCCTTGGACCACGGTGCGCGACGACGAAGGTCACGTATATTTTGCGAGCGGGTCCTGGCATGACGCGACGGGTCGTCTGCTCCCACCCCCGCCGGCGCTCGCCACGGCCAAATCGATGGCAGGCGACGTCACCTCTCCGGAAGGGGACGACCAGAAGACGGCAAGTCCCCCGCCCGCCGCATCGGCGCGGGGCGCGCAACCGGCGCAATGACCCGGAGTGGCCCTCCGCCGAGGGGGGAGGCTCTCCTCCTTCGAATCGACACGGGGAAGCCACGAAAAGCCGCACTTCGAGCGGAAAAGGAGTGTCTGCCACTTCGAAGAGACACATTTCTGTCTCGTCGGTAGGCAATTCTAGTTGGAAGAGACACGCTTCTCTCTCGCCGAGCGGCATTTCTTCTTCGTCTTGTGCCTTTTTGAGTCCGAAAGGAGGCGAAAATTCGAAGAATCGCCGCACTTCCCCTTCGATGGTCCGCACTTCTTGACGGACGGGTGACGATTCCAGATCGAAAAGGCACGCTCCCGGCGCGCAAGGTGACCGCGGCAGCCTCGAAACGCAACAAACGGGGTCGCAATGGCACTTGGCGAGCAGGAACAGACACATTTCGAGCTTGAATTGACACAATTCCAACTTGAATTGACAACATTCGAATTTGCCGGGACTCCGTCGTTGCACGCAGGGGGTCCGGGAGAGCCGAAAGGGCTGGATCCTGAAGAAGGAGGCAGGTCGGGCCCAGGCGCAAAGACTCCTTGCCCGTGCTACGCAGTCGCGACGGTTGCTCTAGACGCTATGCGATCGCGAGGCGTTCGCTCCTCCGCGCCCGATCGCAGCGCCTTCCTCGCGGTTCTTCCGTCGCTCACGGAGCCATAGAACACTGAGCAATGCGCCCAACGCGAGCGCGACGGCGCCGCCGCCGATTTGCAGGACACGCGCCGCGACCACCACGTACTTTCCCGAGCCCGGGTCGTAGTGCACGCAGTAGAGGAGTACGCGATCGATCGTGGAGACGCTGCGCCCCGCCGCCGCCTCGAGCAGGCCGTAGCGAATGTCCTTCGCGTCGAACTCGATGCCGTAGAGATAGCGCGCCAGCCGGCCCTCCGGCGTAACGAGCTGAATGACGGCCGGGTGCGCGTATTGTTTGAAGTTCGCGTCGTAAGCGTAGTGAAAGCCGGCCGCGTTCGCGACCCTACGGATCGCGTCGGGTTTGCCGACGAGGTAGTGCCAGCCCCCATCGATCACGCCGGGGCTCACCTCGTACGGCGCTCTCCCGGCGTTGTACGTACCGACCACGATGTCGCGCTTTTTGGCCGATTCGTAGATCGTGTCCTCGGGATCGATGCTGAGAACGACCACCTCGAACTCGCGTCCGACTTGCCATCCAACGCCTCGCAGCGCCTGTGCCGTCGCGTTCTGGACGAGCGAACAGAGCATGGGACACGTGTGGTAGCCAAAGATGAGCACGACCGGCCGCGGTCCTCGGAAGTACTGCCCAAGCGAGACCGTCCGCCCCTGGTGATCGAGGAACGAGGCGTCGAGCGGCAGCGAATCCCCGAGGTGCTCCGTGACGCCCACGTCGTCCCTCTCGGGGGCATGTGATTCGTCCGCGTTCGCTGTCTTCGTCGGGAGCAGCATAAGCGCAAAGAGGGCAAAAGCACACCTCAAGCGATAATTGAAAATGGGCCGCCGACGAAGTTTGGTATGGGGGTCTTGACGCATCGGCACGCTCGACTCTAGGGACGGTTGCGGTGTTCGGCAATCCGCTCTCTTCGCTCATCGCATCGGCTCACGAGGATGACCCCACTTTTCCCCGTCTGGACCAACACCGTCGTACGCGCGTTCCTCGGGCTCGGCGCGGCCGGTGCCGTGGGAGTGCCAGTGTTTTTGCTCGGCCTCGCGCGGGCGCCCTACACGACCTACCAGTTCGATCCCATCGATCAGCCGGTGCAGTTCGATCATCGTCACCACGTCCGCGACGAAGGCATCAGCTGCCTCTACTGCCACTATACGGCGAAAGTCTCGCCGAGCGCAGGGATGCCGTCGACGAATCTTTGTATGAATTGCCACAGCCAGGTGTGGAACGCGGCGACCGTGCTCGATCCCATCCGCCGGAGCTATTTCTCGGGCGAGCCCATCGTCTGGAACCGCGTGCACAACTTGCCCGACTTCGTGTACTTTGACCACTCGGCGCACGTCGGACGTGGCGTCGGATGCGAGAGCTGCCACGGGCGAATCGACGAGATGGGGCTCGTTTATGCGCAGGCCCCGCTCACGATGAGCTGGTGCGTCGACTGTCACCGCGACCCGAGCCCGCACATTCGACCCAAAGACGAGGTCACCCTCATGGGATGGAAGCCCGGCACCCCAGAAGAGCAAGCGAAACGCTCGCATGATTTCGGCATCGCGCCGCCCACCCACTGCACCGGCTGCCACAGGTAGGAGTCCACGTGGAGCATTCGAGGGTCAACGATCGATGGCGCAGCCTGGCGGAGGCGGCCGGTCGTGTCGATCCGGATGCGATGCGCGAGTTTCCGGCGGGTGTCGATGAGCCTCCGGACGCCGGCACCTTCGGACGGCGCGATGCGCTGAAGCTCCTCGGCGCCAGCGTGATGCTCTCCGGAGCTGCCGGCTGCACGCGAGCCCCGCGCGGCAAGATCGTCCCGTATGGGATCCAACCTCCGGAGGTGACGCCCGGAGTGGCGCAGCACTACGCCACGGCGATGAGCCTCGACGGATATGCGACCGGGCTCATCGTGGAGAGCCACGAGGGGCGTCCGACCAAAATCGAAGGCAATCCGGACCACCCGGCGAGCCTGGGCGCCACTGGCCTCCTCGAGCAGGCGTCCGTCCTCTCTCTCTATGACCCCGCGCGCGCGCAGGGAATCTTTCGTCGAGGGCTGCCCCAGAGCTGGCGAAAGCTGACCGAGAGCCTGCTCGGTGTGCGGAGTCCGAACGGCGGGATGGACGGGTTGCATCTGCTCCTCGAGCCGACGAGTTCCCCCTGGATAGGAGCGCTCGTCGATCGGCTTCGCCGTCTCGGTGCCAGAGCACACTACTATTCGCCTGTATCGCGCGCGACGGTATGGGAAGGGACACGGCTCGCCTTTGGCCGAGCGCTCGATCCCGTGGGGGATCTCCGCCGCGCGGAAGTGATCGTCAGTCTCGACGCCGATCTCCTTGCCGGCGGCCCCTTCCACTGCCGCTATGCCCGCCAGTTCGCCGACGGCAGGAGGGTTCGATCGTCCCACGACCCCATGAACCGCCTGTACGTCGTGGAGCCGATGCTCACGGTCACCGGAGCCGCGGCCGATCACAGGCTCCGCGCCAAGGCGCGAGACGTTGCGGCGATTGCAGCTGCGCTACTCCGCGAGACGGTCGCGGGTGTCACGGATCGTCCAGACTGGTTCGGCCTTATCTCGGAGCCGCTGGGGCACTGGCGCGAGCCCGCCGAGATGACGGCGTGGGTGCGCGCGGTGGCAAAGGACCTCGCCGCCCGCAAAGGACGCTCACTGATCGTGGCGGGCGAATCCCAGCCAGCCGTCGTCCATGGCCTAGTGGCCCTCTTGAACGTTGCGCTCGGCAACGTCGGGCAGACCGTTCGCTTCGTGGTCCCCGCCATCGTCGATGCCGGAACGGACGCGCACAGCCTGGACCCGCTTCTTGCGGATCTCGACGCCGGGCGCGTCAAGACGCTCGCCGTTCTCGGGGGCAACCCAACCTATACGGCGCCCGCCGATGTCGACTTCGGCCATCGCGTCTCTCGCGCAAAGACCACCGCGTACCTCGGCACCTACGACAACGAGACCGCGAAGAGTTGCGAGTGGCTCATCCCGCTCGCGCACTACCTGGAGACATGGGGGGACGCGAGGGCTCTCGACGGGACCGCGTCGGTCGTCCAGCCGCTCATCGCCCCGCTGTTCGGGGGCAGAACCGCGGGCGAGATCCTGGAGGTCCTCTTGGGTCGCGTCGACCTACCGGGCTACGACGGTCTCGTCGAACACTGGAAGGAGGGGCATGCGGACTTCGGCGCCATGTGGCCCGCTTCGTTGAAACTGGGCCTCGTCCAGGGCACCGCGGCGAGTGCGGAGGCGGTCAAGGTGGATCCGGTCGGAATCGCACGCGCGCTCCGGACACCGCCTCACGCGTCGTCCAGTCTCGAGCTCGTCCTGCGTGCGGACACGAAGGTTCACGACGGTACGTTCTCGAACAACGCGTGGCTGCTCGAGCTGCCCGATGCCATGACGAAGATCACCTGGGGCAACGCGGCACTGGTTAGCCCCAAGACCGCCGCGCGACTCGGCCTCGTCGTCTACGACGTAGTGGAGCTGTCGATCTCGGGCCGCAAGCTGCGAGCGCCCGTGTTCGTGATGCCGGGTCATGCCGACGACACGATCGCGTTGGCGCTGGGGTACGGGCGGGAAGGGGACGAAGAGCTCGGGAAGGTGGGCGTGAATGCCTACCGCCTCCGGACGTCTTCGGCGCTCTCGTTCTCCGACCAGCTCGAACTGACCAAGACAGGAGAGAAGCAGCTCCTCGCGACGACGCAGGAGCACTGGTCGATGGAGCATCGACCGATCGCGCTCGACGCGAAGCTAAGGCAGTACCAGGACGACCCTGCGCGGATTTCCGGGGCGCACGGCGAGAGGCGGACCCTCTACCAGCTTCGCCCGGACGCCCCGAATCAGTGGGCGATGTCGATCGATCTCAATGCGTGCACCGGCTGCAGCGTGTGCATCGTGGCGTGCCAGGCCGAGAACAACATCCCGATCGTCGGCGAAGAGGGCGTTCGGAAGAACCGCGAGATGCACTGGATCCGCCTCGATCGCTACTTCTCGGGCAGCGAGGAGGACCCACAGGTCGACGTCGAGCCCATGGCGTGCCAGCACTGCGAGAAGGCGCCCTGCGAATATGTCTGCCCGGTGGGCGCGACCGTGCACAGCCCCGACGGGCTGAACGAGATGGTCTACAACCGTTGCGTCGGCACCCGCTTCTGCTCGAACAACTGCCCGTACAAGGTTCGCCGTTTCAACTGGTTCGACTACAACCAGGACAAGAGCGCGCCTGCGCGGATGCTCATGAATCCGGACGTGACGGTTCGCGCGCGCGGGGTGATGGAGAAGTGTTCCTATTGCGTCCAGCGCATCCGCGAGACCGAGATCCACTCGCGCATCCAGGGGACACCCATCCCTGACGGAGGGGTCAAGACGGCTTGCCAACAAGCTTGCCCTTCGAACGCGATCGTCTTCGGGTCTCTCGGCGATCCGAGCTCCGAGGTGGCCACGTTGCACGCCAACGAGCGTACCTACAAGGTCCTCGACGAGCTCGGAACCGAGCCGCGCACGCGCTACATGGTCCGCCTTCGTAACCCGAACCCGGAGCTCGGCGGATGACGGCCACGCTCTCGTCTGCCGCAGTCACGCGCGAGGACACCGACGTCCTCCTCGGGCGTCCCACGGACGCGGCGCTCACCGATCAGCTCATCGCCCCCGTCCTCCGTCCCGGCCGTGCGTTCAAGCCTCTCCTCATCGTGACGGGGGCGGGCACGCTCTTTCTCTTTTCCGTCGTCCTGTACGTGGCAACGACCGGCATCGGCGTGTGGGGGAACAACATCCCCGTCGCCTGGGCACTCGGCATCGTGGACTTCGTGTGGTGGATCGGGATTGGCCACGCGGGCACGTTCATCTCCGCCATCCTGCTGCTTCTCGAGCAAAAGTGGCGGACGAGCATCAACCGCTTCAGCGAAGGAATGACTCTCTTCGCCGTCGTTCAAGCCGGACTCTTTCCTCTGCTCCACCTCGGGCGCCCGTGGTTTTTCTACTGGCTCATTCCGTATCCGAGCACCATGGGGGTCTGGCCTCAGTTCAGGAGCGCGCTGCCCTGGGATGTCGTGGCCGTGAGCACCTACCTGACGGTGTCGTTCCTGTTCTGGTATCTCGGCCTCGTCCCTGATCTTGCCGTGATTCGAGACCGCGCGACGACGCTCCGAAGGCGTCGCGTGTACGGAGTCTTTGCCCTCGGGTGGAGAGGATCGGCGCACGATTGGCATCACTACCGGATCGCATATTGGCTCCTCGCCGTGCTCGCGACCCCTCTCGTCCTCTCGGTCCACTCGATCGTGAGTATGGACTTCGCGATCTCCCAGCTCCCCGGTTGGCACTCGACGATCTTCCCCCCCTTCTTCGTCGCGGGGGCGATCTACTCGGGTTTTGCGATGGTGCTCACGCTCCTCATCCCTTCGCGAAAGATCTTCCACCTCGAGAATGTGGTCACGGCGCGGCACCTCGACAGCATCGCCAAGATGCTGATGGTCACGGGCTGGATCGTCACCTACAGCTACGCGATCGAGATCTTCATCGCCTGGTACAGCGGCAACGGGTTCGAGCGATACGTCCACCTCGTGAACCGGCCGACCGGACCGTACGCGGCAGTCTTCTGGGTCATGATCGCATGCAACTGCTGCACGCCGCAGATCTTCTGGGCGAAGAAGATGCGCACCAATACGACGGTGCTCTTCATCGCGTCGATCCTCATCAACATCGGGATGTGGACGGAGCGATTCATCCTCATCGTGACGTCGCAGATGAGAGATTTTTTGACGTCGAGCTGGCACATGTACAAGCCCACGTACGTCGACCTCTCTCTCTTCCTCGGCACGCTCTCGTTCTTCTCGTTCCTGTTTTTGCTCTTTCTGCGCTTCGTCCCGTTCATCCCGGTGAGCGAGCTGAAGGAGCTCAAGTTCGAGCTCCACAAGGAAGACCGAGGAGGGCACGCCTGATGCGCGACATGAAGCTGGGCATCATGGCCGAGTTCGAGAGCCCCGAAGCACTGCTCCTCGCGGTTTCGAAGCTGCGCGAGATGGGGCTTCGGAAACTCGACGCGTACACTCCCTATCCCATCCGAGAGATCGAGCCGCTGCTCGAGATCAAGCGTTCGTACATTCCTAAAGTCGTCCTCGCGATGGGGCTCGTCGGCGCCGCGGGCGCTTACACCCTCCAGTGGTGGTGCGCGGCCGTCTCCTATCCGCTCAACGTGGGCGGCCGCCCGCTCCACTCGGCGCCTGCGTTCATTCCGATCACGTTCGAGACGACGGTCCTCTTCGCGGCGGGGACGTGTTTCCTACTGGCGCTCTACGCCGCAGGGCTTCCTCGTCTGCACCACCCGGTGTTCGAAGTGGAAGGCTTTGAAAGCGCCAGTATCGACGGATACTGGGTGGCGATCGCCGCGGACGATCCGAAGCTCGACGCGCTGGTTGCGGAGCGGGAACTCATAGGCGCAGGGGCCACGCGCGTCGTCCAGGTGAATCCATGACGAAGCCGGCGCTTCTCTTCGCGCTGTTCGGTCTCGTGGCCCTCTCCGGTTGTGACGCAACCGACATGATCCGCGAGCCTGAGTGGACGCTTTCGCGCATGCTCGACCAACCCCGAGTCGACCCCTACGCGGCGAGCGATTTCTTTATCGACGGCCGTGCGATGCGCACGCCGGTCGCCGGCACTGTTTCGCGCGAAGCAGTGCTCGGCACGCCGATGTTCCTCGACGGATACGAGGGCGGCCAATACGCCGCCACTTTCCCGATGCCGATCACGCGCACTCTCCTCGAAGAAGGACACGATCATTTCGAGGTCGTGTGCGCGACCTGCCACGGCACGCTCGGCGACGGCAACAGTCCGGTCGCCGCCAAAATGCAGATCCGAAAGCCGCCCTCGCTCTTGACCCCGGACATCGCCAGCTTCCCTCCGGGGCGGGTCTACCGGATCGTCTCCGTAGGCTATGGCCTCATGCCGGCCGTCGACTATCAGCTCGACGTAGGACAGCGCTGGGCGGTGGTGGCCTATCTCCACGCGCTCCAGCGTAGCCAGGCGACCGTGGTTGCGGAGCTTCCGGCGGAGCTCCGCAACGAACTCGCGAGGGCGATTCCGTGACCCGCACACTCAGGCTATCGGTCGCCGCGACTCTCGCGGGCGCGGCGCTGCTCGTGTTGGGTTTCGTGCTGGACTCACGCCAAGCGATGTTCTCGTACCTGGCCGCATGGATCTTCGCGGCCAGCGTGGCGATGGGCGCGCTCTTCTGGATCGCCATTGCGCACACCACGAACGCCACGTGGATGGTCGTTCTCCGCCGGCGTGCGGAGGACATTACGTCCGCGCTGCCTCTCCTCGCCGTTCTCTTTCTTCCGGTTCTCGCGGGCCTCCGCACCCTGTATCCCTGGGCACGACCGGAGTCCGGATGGGACGAGCGGATGCGGGAAGCGGTGCTCCCGAAAGCCGGCTACCTGAACGCCCCCTTCTTCGTCGGTCGCGCCATCTTCTATCTCGCGTCGTGGGTCGTGATCGCGGAGCTCCTCCGCCGCCTGTCCCAACGAGGCGGCGAAGTGGCTGGCAAGCAGCGGACCGTCGCCGCCATATCGCTCCCGATCCTCGCGTTCACTCTGACGTTTGCAGCCTTCGACTGGCTGATGTCGCTCGACCCGACGTGGTCCTCGAACGTCTTCGGGATCTACTTGTTCGGAGGAGGATTCGGCGCAGCGATAGGCCTCCTCTCCTTCATCTCGTTTGGCCCCCTGGGCTCCCGCATCCCGGAAGCGACCGCCGACCAGTCCCACGCGATGGGGCGCCTCCTCCTCGCCTTCGTCATCTTCTGGATGTACATCGCGTTTTGTCAGTACCTGATCATCTGGATCGCGGACGTTCCGGACGAGGTCGGGTGGGTGAAGCTTCGCACGACCGGGAGTTGGGGCGAGCTCGCGGTGGGCATCGCCGCCGTGCATTTCTTCTTGCCCTTCTTTGCGCTCCTTTCCCGTGGCGTGAAGAGAAGACCGGGCGTCGTCGCGTGGATGGGCGCGTGGCTCGTGGCGGCGCACTACCTCGACATGCATTGGGTGGTTCTCCCCGAGCTCCACGCAGGCTGGCGTCCTCACTGGCTCGACCTCGCTGCAATCCTCTTCGTGGGTGGCGCTTCGGTTCTTGCCTCCATCCTCCGCGCCCGTCGCGAGCCTTCGATGCCCCTCGGGGATCCTCGACTCGAGGCGGGGCTGCACTACGAGGCCGCATGAGCGCCGAAGGACCCCACGGCTTCGAGGTTCGCCAAGAGGAGGACGTGATCGCCGAGCGGAAGCTCACGGGGATCGGGGGTCTCGTCCTCGTCGTGACCGTCCTTTCGGTCGGCGTGGCCGCTCTCCTCCTGGGCAAGGATCAGGCGCGTCTGGCGGGGGGTCCAGCAGAGCGCGCAAAGACGGAGGGAAGCGTCGCTCCACCCACGCTAGGCATCATCGAACAAACCCTCATCGAGCACGAGGCGCGCGGCGTGCAGCAGCGTCGTCTCGAAGAGGAGCGCCTCCACCAGTACGGCTGGGTCGACCGCGCTCGCGGCGTCGCACACATCCCGATCGACAAGGCGATGGATCTCTTCGTGGCCGAAAGCGCGCATCCCGGCAGAGCCGACGGGGGCTCGCCATGAACGAGTTCCTTCGCAGGCTGCTCTTCTTGCCGCCGCAAGCTTCGGCAATGGCGGCCAGCGTCGACGCTCTACACTACTTCGTCATAGGCGTAACGATGTTTGCGTCCGCGCTCGTGGGTGCGGTCGCGTGGGCGTTCATCGTGCGTTACAGACGGCGGACGCACGTGGACCAGACGGTGCGCGTCCACGCAACTCTCGCCTTCGAGATCCCGATGATCGTCGGAATTCTCTCTCTTTTCATTCTGTGGTGGGTCATCGGCTTCCGCCAGTTCGTCCGAATGGAGACACCTCCGGCCAACGCCCTCGACGTCTACGTGATGGCCAAGCAGTGGATGTGGAAGTTCTCGTACTCGGAGGGGCCGAGCGCCGTCGAGCGCCTGACGGTCCCGGCCGGGCGACCTGTTCGACTCATCATGACGTCCCGTGACGTCATCCATAGCTTCTACGTTCCCGCTCTTCGCATGAAGCAAGACGTCATTCCTGGGCGCTACACGACGATGTGGTTCAACGCCGACAAGCCTGGCACCTACCCGATCTACTGCGCGGAATACTGCGGCGTCTCTCACTCGCGCATGCGCGGAGAACTCGTCGTGCTCTCCGACGAAGACTACGACGCGTGGCTCGGTGGGTCCGAGGCGCAAGCCGTCGCGGAGCGCACGGCCCATCCGGAAGCGAGCTTCGACACGAACACCGACCTCCCTTCGCGCGGCCGCGCCGTCGCGGTCCGCCGAGCGTGCTTCGCGTGTCACACCGACGACGGGCAGCGTCATATCGGACCCACGTGGCGAGGGCTCTACATGTCGCGGGTGACGTTGACGGATGGCCGTATCATGACCGCCGACGAGGCGTACCTCACCAAGTCGATGATGGAGCCGCGCGCGGACATCGTCGCCGGGTACAAGCCCATCATGCCGACGTACCACGGGATCCTCGAGGAGCCGGAGACGGCGGCCCTCGTCGAGTTCATCAAGACGCTCCGGGACGGCCCCCCTGACCCCAGCGTGGCCCTGCCCAACGTGGAGGCCAAGGCAGAGCCATGAGTGCGACCAGCCGCCCCCCGATTCCCTTCGTCTCGGGTCCTCCGAAGCCGACCTACGCGAACGACGAGTATTCGATCCGCTCGTGGGTTCTGACCACCGATCACAAGAGGGTTGGCATCCTCTTTCTCGTCACGACAACGCTCATGTTGGCGCTCGGCGGCACCTTCGCGATGATCCTGCGCCTCGAGCACCTGACGCCCGATCGCACGATCGTCGACGCGCTGGCCTACAACCGCCTCTTCACGCTGCACGGCATCGTGATGGTCTTTCTATTTCTCATCCCCAGCATTCCCGCGGCGTTTGGGAACTTCCTCGTGCCCATCATGATCGGCGCAAAGGACGTCGCGTTTCCGAGGCTCAACATCGCGAGCTATTACATCTATCTCCTCGGCGCCATCGTGCTGCTCATCGCGATGCAGGCCGGAGGCCTCGACACCGGGTGGACGTTCTACACGCCTTACAGCGTGCAGACTCCGGCGGCCGTCGTACCTTCGCTCATTGGCGTCTTCATCGTCGGCTGGTCGTCGATCCTGACCGGGCTAAACTTCATCGTCACCATCCATACGATGCGCGCCAAAGGACTCGGCTGGATGCGCATGCCGCTCTTCGTATGGTCGATCTACGGAACGAGCATCATCCAGGTGCTCGCGACTCCTGTCCTCGGCTTGACGGTGGCGCTCGTCGCGCTGGACCACGGACTCAAATGGGGCCTCTTCGACCCCGCGCGGGGCGGAGATCCGGTGCTGTTCCAGCACCTCTTCTGGTTCTACTCCCACCCGGCCGTCTACATCATGATCCTGCCGGGAATGGGAGTCATCAGCGAGGTCGTCTGCACCTTCTGTCGCAAGAACCCGCTGTCGTACAAAGCCATTGCCTACTCGAGCCTCGGTATCGCCTTCGTCGGGTTTCTCACCTGGGGGCACCATATGTTCGTGGCGGGGCTTTCCACGTTCGACGCGGGTGCGTTCGGCATCCTCTCGATGCTCGTCGCCGTCTTCTCGGCCATCAAAGTCTTCACCTGGGTCGGCACCATGTATCGCGGCTCGATCGCGTTCAAGACCCCATTGCTCTACGTGTTCGCCTTCCTCTTCCTGTTCGTCTTCGGCGGAATGACGGGAGTGGCCGTCGCCACGACGAGCCTCGACGTCCACTGGCATGACACGTACTTCGTCGTCGCCCACTTCCACTTCATCATGGTGGGCGGATCGATGACGGCCTTCCTCGCCGGCCTGCACTACTGGTTTCCGAAGATGACGGGCAAACTCTACTCGGAGAGGTGGGGACTCCTCTCTGCGTCGCTCGTGACGGCGGGGTTCTTCGTCACGTTCTTTCCGCAGTTCTTGCTCGGCAACGCAGGCATGCCGCGTCGCTATTACGACTATCCGCCCGAATACCAGACGCTGCACGTCATCTCGACGGTGGGATCGTGGGTGCTCGCTTTGGGTCTCACGATCACGCTCACCTATCTCCTGTGGGCGCTGAAATCGGGCAAGAGGTCCGGCGACAATCCGTGGCATTCGGCGTCCTACGAATGGATGACCCGATCGCCGCCGCCAAAGCACAACTTCGACGAGGAGCCGGTCTTCCCGACGGATCCGTACGACTACACGGAGACGGGAGGGATAGCGCATCATGAATGAAGCGAACGCATCCCCGGCCAACGCTCCCCACGTCCCCTATTTTCAGGACCTCGAGCGGCAGGCGCACGCCGCGCGCCTCGGCATGTGGGTATTTCTCGCGAGCGAGCTGCTCCTCTTCGCGGGACTCTTCGCCCTTTACGCTTCCTACCGTGCGCACTACCCACAGGCCTTCGGGTGGGGAGTCGAGCACAACGTCCGTCTCCTCGGGACCCTCAACACGGCCGTTTTGATCTGCAGCAGTTACGCGGTCGCGTCGTCGGTGCACGTTCTTCGTCAGGGGCGGGCAAAGCTTGCTGCGGCGCTCATCGCCTTCACGCTCGCAAGCGGTGTCGCCTTCCTCGTCATCAAAGGGTACGAGTATGCGAGTCACTTCCGAGAGGGAGTGTTCCCGGGTGGACAGGGCCGCTTCTTCTTGGAGAACCCGGCTCCGGGGCTGAAGCTTTTCTACACCCTCTACTTCCTGATGACCGGCCTCCACGGCATCCATGTGATTGTGGGTATGGGCGTCCTGACGTGGCTGCTGGTCCGGATCCTCCGCGGCAAGGTCGCCCCGCCCTTCACACACCCACTCGACATCGGCGCGATCTACTGGCACCTCATCGACGTCGTCTGGATCTTTCTTTGGCCGATCTTTTATCTGACGCCAGGGTCCTCGTGATGAAGCACATCTCAGCGAGGACGACGTTCGCCACGTGGATCGCGCTCCTCGTCCTGACGGCGGCGAGCTTTGCCATCTCGTATGTGCACCTCGGTGTATTGAATATTCCTGTTGCGATCCTCATTGCGGGAATCAAGGGCACGTTGGTCGTTCTGATCTTCATGGAACTTGGTGTCGAGAAGTTCTCCGTGAAGATCACGTTGGTCGTCAGCGTCCTGTTCGTGCTGCTCCTCGTGACCCTTATGGTGGGCGATGTCGTGACCCGTGCCGCGGCACCGCTCCT
>Ga0182024_10012661_pt1 | contig 16645 bp, 15 predicted proteins | sample P32metaG_FD_120480 | JGI IMG/M metagenome (GOLD analysis project Ga0182024, IMG submission 120480) | Permafrost microbial communities from Stordalen Mire, Sweden - P3-2 metaG (Illumina Assembly) | ecosystem: Environmental > Terrestrial > Soil > Wetlands > Permafrost | place: Sweden: Stordalen... | reverse complement strand
CTCCGAATTTCGCGCGATACAAAACAACACGCACTCCGAAGTCAAAATCGGAATCGCCTGTCCATCCACCTTATCCCCGAACGGCGCGATCTTCTCCGCATCCCTCAACACCGACTCCAACTCCGAAGAAAGCTGAAACACCTTTTCCTTCGCCGGTTTCACCGCAGCTCGAGCCGGACCTCCGCTTCGCCGCCGCGGTCCTCGCCATTGCAGCAGCCGGTGCAGACGGGACTTTGGTCCGCGATTCGCCTGCACCAGATCATCGTAGTTACCCAGCCAGTACTGCCAGCGCGGAGGACTCAACCGGCAGAATTGACGGAAGAAAGCTTCGACGTCGGCCGTTTCATTCCAATAGGCGGAAAGGCGCTCCCAGTTGTCGATGTACATCCCGGCCAGCAGATCTACCACTTCGACCACGTCCGCCGCGCGGCTGTTCGCCAGCATCATCGCGAGGCTTTCCGCTCGCGCTAAATCGCGCGTGAACCGGTGACGCGGCAGTGGCTTCGGCGCCGAATCCCCGGAAGGGACCTGATTTTTCCCAAGCTGAGCCATGTGTCTATAAAGAGGTCGCTGCTTCCACTTTACCAGACTACAACCCCAGCACGCCTACTAGCTCTCGCACCGATGCTGCTGACTTATCAAGGGCCTTCTTTTCATCCCCAGTCAGCTTGATCTCGATAATTTGTTCGATCCCGCCCGCGCCCAGCTTCACCGGCACGCCCACGAACAGCCCCGAAATGCCGTATTCGCCTTGGAGATACGCCGCGCAGGGCAGGATTTTCTTCTTATCCTGCAGGATCGCCCGCAACATCTCCATGACCGCCGCCGACGGCGCGTAGTACGCCGAACCCGTCTTGAGAAGGTTGACTATTTCCGCGCCGCCCTTGCGGGTGCGCTCGATGATCGCGTCCAGCCGCGCTGGCGGGATCAGTTCGGTAATCGGTATTCCCGCTACCGTCGAGTAGCGCGCCAGCGGCACCATGTCGTCGCCATGCCCGCCCAGCACGAACGAATGCACGTTCTCCACCGAGACGCCCAGTTCCGCCGCCACGAACGTGCTCATGCGCGCCGAGTCCAGCACCCCGGCCATTCCGATCACCCGATTCTTGGAAAAGCCGCTCACTTTGTAGGCCACATGCGCCATCACATCGAGCGGATTGGTGACGATCACCAAAATCGCGCTCGGAGAGAACTTCACTACCGATTCTATTACGCCCTTCACCACGTCGTAATTGGCCTTCAGCAAATCGTCACGGCTCAATCCTGGTTTGCGGGGGAAGCCTGCTGTCACCACCACGATGTCGCTATTGGCCGTCGCGCTGTAGTCGCCCGCCGCCGTGGAAATGCCGGTTGCCTGCGAATCCGAGTGCAGGATTGGCGCGGACTCCATCATGTCCAGCGCTTTCCCAGCCGGAGGTCCGTCTAGAATGTCGGTGAGCACCACGTCCGCCAGCCCGGAATCCAGCACCCGCTGCGCCGTAGTCGAACCCACGAACCCGCCGCCCACCACCGTCACTTTCTTCCGCATTAAATGGCTCCTATAAAATCCTCAAATTGGATGCGGCACAGACACGCCCACCCCTGGCAGCCACAACTTCAGGAAACTCAAAATCATCGAGCAGCAATCCCGCGCGAGGAATTTCCCTTGCAGTTAGCTAGCCGCAACCGCCCGCGGCATGTTTTCGATGATCGCCGAAGCGTATGCCGAGGTACTCAGCTTCTGCGCGCCTTCCATCATTCTTTCCAGGTCGTAGGTGACTCGCTTTTGCTGGATGGTCTTGGCAATTCCATCTTCGATCAGCCGTGCCACTTCCTTCCAACCCATAAAATCAAACATCATCGCGCCCGACAGCATCAACGAACTGGGATTGATCACATCCTTGTTCGCATACTTCGGTGCGGTCCCGTGGGTCGCCTCGAAAACGCCGAATCCGTCCCCGATGTTCGCCCCCGGCGCCATTCCCAGGCCGCCCACCTGGGCCGCGCAAGCGTCCGAAAGGTAGTCGCCGTTCAGGTTCGGCGTGGCAAACACCTGATATTCATCCGCGCGCATCAGCACCTGCTGAAAAACCGAATCCGCGATCCGGTCATTCACCAGAACCTTCTTCTTCCACTGTCCGCGCCCATGCGTCGCGTAAATCGCATCGATCGTCTGCTTCACTTCCGCGTAGATCGATTTCTGAAACGCTTCGGTAGCCTGCTCCAGCCCCGGCTCGATCATTGCCGCAATCGCTTCCACCGAAAGATTCCCGTCGCGATCCTTGTTGTCGAGGATCCAGCTTTCGCGCTCGGTCACAATATCGCCGCGAAATTCGTCCTTGGCCAGCTCGTAGCCCCAATCGCGGAACGCGCCCTCGGTAAACTTCATGATGTTGCCCTTGTGGACCAGCGTCACCACCCTCTTTCGATTCTCGATGGCATGCTGGATCGCTCGCCGCACCAGCCGTTTCGTCCCAGTCGGAGAAATCGGTTTGATTCCGACGCCCGAATCCGTGCGCACCTGCTTCGCGCCGCTCTTTAGCATCTCCACGTTCAAGAATTCAATCAACGTCTTCACTTCCGGCGTTCCGGATTTCCACTCGATCCCCGCGTAGACGTCCTCAGTATTCTCGCGGAAAATCACCACGTCCATCCGCTCCGGCTCCTTCACCGGCGAGGGAACCCCCCGGAAATAGCGCACCGGCCGCACGCAAGCATACAAATCCAGCACCTGCCGCAGGGTAACGTTCAGCGAACGAATTCCGCCGCCCACCGGAGTAGTCAGCGGCCCCTTGATCGCCACCCGAAAATCCCGAATCGCATCCACAGAGTCCTGCGGCAGCCACTCCTGAAATTGATTGAACGCCTTCTCCCCGGCAAAAATCTCCAGCCAAGCCACCCGCCGCGCCCCGCCATAAGCCTTCTGCACCGCCGCATCGAACACCCGCTGCGAAGCCTTCCAGATATCGCGCCCGGTCCCATCCCCCTCAATAAAGGGAATTACCGGCGAATCCGGCACGCGCATCTCCCCGGAAACGTACTCAATCGTCTTGCCGCCCGCAGGCACCGCCACCCCATTATAGGTTTCCTTCATTATTTCCCCACTCCATGAACTAGCCCGAGAAGAATCGCCGCAGCTCAATCAGCGCCGCAAGAGTGTACCAAAGCCCGAACAACCTTTTCCACATCCCCCGCGCCACCGGACATGCCCCATCTAGCAGCAAGGGTGTAGCAGCTCGCGCCTCTGGAGCGGCGGACCTGCGAATGTTTGCTGCCACGATTCAATTTCCCTCCGATCGCTGTTAGGTCTCAGGAGATTGTTTAGGTTTTCGTTCTGCGCGGATAACATCCGCCAGGCTGGACTGGCCGCTCCAGGCTCTTTGAATTTCTCGCCATATTTGCTGGGACATCGGACCCAGAAATTCCTCAAAAACTTTGTTGCCGTAGCCACGATGCGAGGCGACACACTGTAAGGTCTCAAAGAAGCCCCAGCCGATCAGGTCTTTGCCAGCCTGGGGCGCTTCGACCAGGAGTTTCTCAAGCAGCTGAAAGAAACGCCGGACTTCAGCCAAGTCTCCGTGCTCGTATAAGTCTTCCATAACGAAGGTCACAAACTCACTGATGTCGATATACGGACCGGCGGAAACTCCGCCGCAGCCTGCCACGTACTTGCGCCAGCGATCAGAAAACTTTGGGAATGCTTCCCGGAGTTTGGAAACTGTGGGTGCGGTTTTTGGTTCTCCGCGAGAAATCAGGCGGGAGACGGCTTGGTCGGGATCGATTGGCCCGAGCCCCAGTTCGGCGAATGCGCCTTCAGGCAGTTTGCCTAAATCGCGGGACAGGGCTTGCGATAGGCCGGCTAACTGTTGGAGAGCAGCGCCGGTGAAACCTTGGTCCAAGGCTATGAGCGCTTGCTCGACCAGTTCCTCAGGTTTCAGGCCTCGCAGAATCCATCGCGCTTGCAATAATTCTGGGTCGAAGTTGGGATCGGGATTTACCATGGCGCGAACATTAAACCATCATTTCAGCGGTCCTGCACTGAGCGATGGTTGTCGCAGTCTGGTAGGCTGACGTCCTTGGGTCGTTCTATGAACAGGGCGAACCCGGACGAGTGCTGATCGACCCCTCCGTTTGATTTCGAAGCTAGCACTTTGTGGGGGCGCTTCCTGAGTCCGTTTACAGGGCTGTAACAATCGATATGTGTGGATCATGCATAATGCACGGCGTTGTCATGCTCCTGCGTGATGTCGGATCAACACAGGCCGGCGCGCCGCGCCACGTTGCGCGCACCGGCGGTAAGGAGCAAACCTGATGGCGCTCTTTTCTTGATCGTGAAAGAGCTGTCGCGCATCCCGGTTTTAGCCGCTGGCTGGTGCCTCCTGCTGCGCTGGCCATTCACCTGGCGATTGGACAGGCGTACGCGTTCAGCGTCTTCAAGATTCCGCTCACCCAGCTTATCGGAATCACCAAGTCCGTGGATGGCGATTGGAAACAAACGCAGATCGCCTGGATTTTCTCGCTGGCGATTGCGATTCTGGGGCTCTCCGCCGCCACCTTCGGAAAATGGCTGGAGGGTGCGGGGCCGCGGAAGGCGATGTTTGCATCAGCGGTTTGTTTCGCGCTGGGATTTTTCATTTCTTATTTTGGCGTGGTGACTCACCAGCTTTGGCTGCTGTATGCCGGTTACGGATTGGTTGGCGGAATTGGGCTGGGTCTCGGGTACATCTCGCCGGTTTCTACTTTGATCAAGTGGTTTCCGGATCGGCCTGGCCTGGCTACGGGAATGGCCATCATGGGATTTGGCGGCGGGGCGATGATTGGTTCGCCGCTGGCCGTTAAGCTCATGGCCCACTTCCGCGGCGCTACCGATGTGGGAGTCGGCAAGACGTTTCTGGTGATGGGCACACTTTATTTTGGGTTCATGATGTTTGGGGTGTTCACCATTCGCGTCCCTGCGGAAGGGTGGAAGCCTGCGAATTGGACTGCGCCGGCCAAGCCTGCGGCGATGATCACTGCGCACAACGTCGATGTGAATACCGCGTTCACCACGCCGCAGTTCTGGCTGCTGTGGGTGGTGCTGTGCACCAACGTTACGGCTGGGATCGGCATCATCGAACAAGCCTCACCGATGATTCAGGAATTATTTAAGGGCACCATCGGACCGGTGGCGGCACGCGGCTTTGTGGGCCTGCTGAGTATCTTCAATATGGGCGGGCGGTTTTTGTGGTCGTCGATTTCCGATTACATTTGGACGAAAGCCTACCTATTTTATTTTTCTCGCGCTCGGCGCGCTGCTTTACTGGCTGCTTCCTTTTACTGGCGCTAACCACCTCAACAGCGTGATCCTGTTTGTGAGCATTGCTGCTCTACTGCTGTCGATGTATGGCGGCGGGTTCGCGACCATTCCCGCTTATTTGCGCGACATGTTTGGCACGTATCACGTCAGCGCGATTCACGGGCGGTTGCTTACGGCGTGGTCAGTGGCCGGAGTGCTCGGTCCGGTGCTGGTGAATTACATGCGGGAATATCAGTTGCAGCATGGCGTGGCGAAGGCTTCTGCCTATCAGACTGTTCTACACTTTATGGCGGCGTTGCTGGCGATTGGGTTCGTGGCGAATTTGATGGTTCGGCCGGTGGCGGAGAAATACTGGATGTCCGTCCGTACGGAGCGCTAAAAAGCAACAGATTGGCGAAGACATCGCAGGCGGAGGAGAAACTAAAATGGATGCTGCTTCGAATGCGCAGAATTCTTCGGCGGTGAGCTTGTTGATCGCGTGGATGATTGTGTCGGTGCTGCTGGCTTGGGGCATCTATTACACGGTGCTGAATTCCATGAAGCTGTTTCAGTAAAGGCGCGCCTGATCTACAAACGGCCAGTCCACGCCAGATACAGAATGATGAGGATCACCAAACTCACTCCGCCGATCGGGTAAAAGCCCCAGGACTTGCTGTGCGGCCATATCGGAAGGCTTGCTACTAATACCACCAGAACCACCACGCTGAGAATTATGAACATCTGTTTGGCCTCCGTCGCTGAACGACTGCTTGGAGTCTACTCTACATTTCAACGGCGGTAGCAGCTGGCGATGAGAAGCGCGTTGTTGACCCGGAGATATTTTGTGCCGTCTTCCCCACTGCCAGGATTGGCTATGCCACGCACGCGGCGGTGCTACGTAATGGTGGCGGCCCTCGTTATTTGGGATTTGTAGCTCGCGATTGGAGGACTGCGGCGACAGCTGTGGGACCAGATCCGGTGCGAAGGTGAGCGAGTCGATTCGGCTCGCTCACCTCGCCAGCGCGTGGTAACTACTTCTACAGCTTTTCGATGCGGATCGAGCCGTCGCCTGAGGTTACGGTTAGCGGGCCGCCGCCGCCGTTCATTTTGCCTCTTATCGAGGAGCCGCTCAGCGATCCGGCTACGGTCACCGGGAAATCCAGGCTGATGTGGCCGTCTCCGGTGTGCACCTCGAGGTCGGCGGTGAAATCCGAGGGCAGGCGCAGGTTCACGCGGCCGTCTCCGGTGTGCAGCGTCCAGCCGCCGCCTGCGGGAATCTTGGAGCCGGCGGTTGCGTCGGCATCAATGCTCCCGTCGCCCGATTTCAGGTTGAGCGAATCGAATCGTCCGCGGACCGTCACCTTTCCGTCGCCGGTATCCGCGGCCAGCGTGCCATCGAGGTCGGCGGCTTGGATGTTGCCGTCGCCGGTGTGCATCCTGAGGACGCCCTTCAGGCCGGTCGCAACGATGTTGCCGTCACCGGTGCTGACGCGGATGTTGCCGTTCACCGCCTGCGCCGTTACGTTGCCGTCTCCGCTCTGGATGTCGAGATCCGAATCCGACGGCACATGGACAGTGATCTTCAGCGAATTATGCACGCCGCCGAAGAGATGGAAGTGGGTGCCGGGGACTTTGACGTCGAGGCGCACCCCGTCTCCCGCCTGGCTTTCGCTGATGCGGACGTCGGAGGGGATGCGGTAGCCATCCGCGTCCACATCGGCCTGGATTTCTCCGGCTGGGCCGGGAATTATGCTGATGTTGCCGTCGTCGGTGGCCACGTGGACGCTCGGGCGGCCGCTGACGGTGTACTTCTTGGTCCATTGTTCGGCGCTGGCTGGGGAAGCGGTGGCGGCGAGGACGGCCAGAGCTACGGCTGCGGAGGCCAACAGGCGGACGGCAGTTGGTGCAAAGCGCGATTGCTTAGCGGGCGCCGCGATTTTCGAATTCGGTGATCGGTTCGACTGCCATTGCCGGGAGTCCATGGTCAGCATCAGCGTTTCCTCCAAACTCGCTATAAGGAACGAAGGTGGCGTCGGAAAAGTTCCGTGATTTTTTGTTGGGCAGACAGTCGGCTTGGCGGTTGGCAGTCGCATTTCCGGTGACTGAACCTCTCGAGTCTTTGAGCCCCCGCAGTCCGCCGCGGCGGCCTATGCCGCAACGGTGGCGCTATCTGCCGCGCGAACTGGCTGCGCTTTTGGCCTGGGGTTTGGGACGCAGCGCGGCCAGGAAACCTGCTAGCGGCAGCGTGTTTACTACGTCGGACTTTTCCAGCCACCCGCGGCGGGCGGTGGTCACACCGTATTTCATGTAATTCAGGTTGATGGTTGAGTGCGAGTCGGTGGAAATCACTACGCTCACCCCTTTTTTCTTGGCTTGGCGGAGGTGGATGTCTTTCAGGTCCAAGCGGTCGGGATAGGCGTTGGTCTCGACGATCACTCCGTACTTTTTTGCGGCGTCCAGAATCTTTTGGATGTCGTAGTCGAAGGGCTCGCGGCGCAGAAGCAGGCGGCCGGTGGGGTGGGCCAGGATTTGGGTGTAGGGATTCTCGATCGCGGCTAGCAGACGATCGGTCATCTCCGCGCGTTCCAGATTCATGTAGGAGTGGACCGAGGCTACGACCACATCGAGTTGCGCGAGTGTTTCATCGCTCAAATCTAGCGTGCCATTTTTTAGGATGTCGACCTCGATTCCGGCTAGCAGTCGGATACCGTCGACGCGCTTTTGGGCGGCGCGGATTTTCTTGAGCTGCTCGAGGGTGCGCTTGTCGTCCATTCCGTTGGCGACGGTGACCGCTTTGGAGTGGTCGGTGAGCGCGATGTATTCGTAGCCGAGAGCGCGTGCTGCCTCGCCCATTTCTTCGATGGTGTTTTTACCGTCGGACGCGGTGGTATGCATTTGCAGGTCGCCGCGAATATCTTTCAGGGTGACCAGCTCGGGCAGGGTGTCTGCTTCCGCGGCTTCGATTTCACCGGCATTTTCACGAATTTCCGGGGGAATCCATGCGAGCTTGAGCTTGGCGTACACGTCTTCTTCGGTTTTGCTGGCAACGTTGCGGCCGCCCTTCAGGGTGGTAAGCGCGTACTCGTTGAGGGTGTAGCCCATCTCGTTGGCGCGGCTGCGCAGGGCTACGTTGTGTTCTTTCGAGCCGGTAAAATAGATCAGCGCGGCGCCGAAGCTTTTCTTCTCGAGCAGGCGCACATCTACTTGCAGGCCGCTCACCAGCAGGAAACTCACTTTGTTGCCACCGCGGGCGAGGATTTCTTCGATTTCCGGGAGTTTCAGGATGTGCTCGGCGAGTGCGTCGATGTCTTCCTGCTTTTCGTGGCCTGGCGAGAGTGTAACCAGCAGGTCGAGATCACCGATGGTTTCCCGGCCGCGGCGTAGCGAACCTGCGGGTGTGACTGATTCCACTCCGGCGCCGGCTTTGCGGATGTGCGCGGCGATTTTGTCGGCCATGATTTCGGTGGTGCTGATTTTGAACCGGCCCGAGGACTTGGAGAAAAACGTGGTGGCTTTCAGAATGTTCTGTTCGCTCTTCTCGCCGAAGCCGGGCAGTTCGCGCAGCTTGCCTTCCTGGGCGAGCTTGGCGATGTCAGCTACGGTGGCGGCTTTGAAGTGTGACCACAGGAAGGCCACTTTCTTGGGGCCCAGCGATTGCAGCTTGAGGATGTCCAGGAGCGTGGGAGGGAACTTTTTCAGGAGTTTGGTGCGCAGAGCGTAGTCGCCAGTCTTCAGAACCTCGTTGATGTGCGCGGCCATGTTGTCGCCGATGCCCGGGAGGTCGGTAAGTTTGTTTTCCCGGGCGATATCTTCGATGCGCTCGTGCATTCCATCGAGAAGTTCGGCAACCTTTTCGTAGGTGCGATAGCGGCCGATGATTGCGCCGTCGATTTCCAGGAGTTGCGCGGTCTCGCGCAGGATGCGTGCTACGTCGCGGTTTTCCATGAGCGCATTATACCGTTCGCACGGGGCGCTAAAAGGCGAAAGATAAAAGCTGGCGCTACTTTAGACCGCGGCGGATTTTTGAGTAATACAGTATGCCAGCTACTGATTTGCCGTCGCAGATTTTCCCCTCGCGAATCCAGCGCTCCGCTTCTTTTAAGGCGAAAATTCTTGGGACGATTTTCTCGTCCTCTTCGGGATGGGCTTCGCCTTCTCGCAAACCTTCCGCTGCGAAGATGAACATGCCTTCTTGCACGAATCCGGGGGTGGGGTAGAGGTATAGGAGTTTGCGGTAGCGACGGGCGGTGTAGCCGGTCTCTTCGGAAAGTTCGCGGCGGGCGGCTGCCACTGGTTTTTCGCCCCGATCGATGCGGCCGGCGACCAGCTCCCACAGGTATTGGCCGGCGGAATGGCGGTATTGGCGGATCAGCAGGATTCGACCGTAGTCGAAAATTGGCAGAACAACCACCGAGCCGGGATGGACTACCACGTCGCGAGTCACTTCCAGGCCGTCTGGTTCGATCAGGTGATCGCGGCGGACGTCGAATACCGGGCCGTGGTAGAGCGTCTTCTGGCTGAGAATCTTTTCTGATTTGCTGGCCGGGTGCTTGCTTCCGCGTGTGTGATTCATCGAGTCTGTTTTGCTCCGGTTATTTCCTGGTCTGCTCTTCTTTAGCCGCGATGGCCTGCCAGATCGCGCCGGCGAAGGCAGACACTGCAATCCCGATTGCCAGGTCTGCCGCCAAACCTTTCCAAAGGACGCCAGCGCTGCCAGCAGAGCCATCGTCATGATAAAACGCGAAAGGCAATCCGAAAGCGAAAAAGCAAGCATCGCAGTCGAGCTTTAGCAGGAAAGCGGCGACATTGAGGACCACAAACACGCCGGCCACGGCGACGCAAGCGATGGCATATCGACGCGAACGATCCGTGGCACGGGTTGAGGTGGGGCACCGTCACCAATCGTCTGAACACAACTGTATGATGCCACATCGCGCCGAGCGTGTACGCGTGGCGTTATATCTAAGCGGACAGATAAACAGCCCCGGTTTTGTTGCCCTGGCTCGCGGCGATCACCTATACTTGCGCTCGTGACCATCCACACGCTGATCATCGATGACGAGCGGCCTGCTCGCGACGAGCTTGCTTACTTGCTGAAGAATTTTCCGGAGATTGATGTGATTGCCCAGGGGAAGAACGGACTGGAGGCGGTTGCTTTGATCCGCGAGCATAATCCGGATCTGGTTTTTCTGGATGTGCAGATGCCGGGGTTGGATGGGTTCGGGGTGATCAAGAAACTGATCGAGCGCAAAATCAAGATGCCGCAGATTGTTTTCGCTACGGCTTACGACCACTACGCGGTGAAGGCGTTCGAAGTGAACGCGGTGGATTACGTTCTCAAACCTTTTGACAAGGAACGGATCGCCAAGGCGATTCATCGCGCGCAGAAGGTGCTGGATTCCAATCTTTCCGCGGTCGACCGGCTGGGGACGCTGGTTACTCAACTGCAAGGGCAGCTTGGTGCTCCGGCGAAGGCCCCGCAGAAGACCAAGCTGCTGATGAAGTCGCAGACGCGGCTGTTGCTGCTGGATGCGGGAGAGATGGTGTATGCGTCCATTCAGGATGGCACCATTACCATTTTCGCACGGGATACCGAGGGCGTTTCCAACTACAAGACGATCGAAGAACTGGCTGAGACGCTGGACGGTGACGTGTTTTGGCGGGCGCATCGGTCTTATTTGGTGAACATTAATCAGATCAAGGAAGTGCTGCCTTGGTTCAAGTCCAGCTACATGCTGAAGATGAATGACAAGCGGGCTAGTGAGATTCCGGTGAGTCGAGCCCAAACCAAGCGACTTAGGGAATTGTTGAAGCTGTAAGGGCATGAACGGCAAAATCCTGGGTGTAGCGCGTTTGGGGCCCGCGCTGGCCTGTGCTAGCATCATGTTTCAATCCCTCGATGGACTTTTCTCTCAGCAGTGACCACCTTCTCATCCGGGATACCGTCCGCCAATTTATGGAGGCGGAAATGCGCCCGCTGGTGCGGCAGTACGACCACGACGGGACATTTCCGGCGGAGCAAATTCGCAAGCTGGGCGAACTGGGATGCTGCGGGATGCTGGTGCCGGAGGAGTGGGGCGGGGCAGGGACTGACACGGTCGCCTATGCGGTGATGATTGAGGAAGTGGCGCGGGTGTGCGCGTCGACCGCGGTGGTGCTCTCGGTGACCAATTCCGTGGCTGGCGTGCCGATTTTCCGGCATGGGACCGAACAGCAGAAAACCAAATACCTTACGCGGCTATCGCGCGGGGAAATTCTGGGAGCTTTCTGCCTTACCGAACCGCAGGCTGGGTCGGATGCTGCGGGGATTCAGACGGTGGCCGAGCGGCGGGGCGGGGAATACGTCCTCAACGGGACCAAAATTTGGGTTACCAACGGCGGCGTGTCGGGCGTGTACGTCGTTTTCGCGAAAACGGATGCTTCGGCGGCCGGCAGCAAGGGCATCTCGGCGTTTTTGGTTGAGCCTGATTTTCCGGGATTTCGCATCACGCGCTACGAAGACAAGATGGGGTTGCGGCTTTCGCATTCGGCTGAAGTTCATTTTGAAAATTGCCGGATACCGGCCGAGAATTTGCTCGGTGTGGAAGGCGAAGGCCTGAAAGTGGCGCTGGGCGCGCTCGATGGTGGACGCATCGGGATCGCCGCGCAGGCGGTGGGACTGGCCCAGGGCGCGCTGGAAGCTGCGGCAAAATTCGCCAAGCAGCGGCGGGCGTTCGGCAAAAGCATTTCCGAATTTCAGGCGATTCAGTGGATGCTTGCCGACATGCAAACTGAAATCGAGGCGGCCCGCGCACTGACTCATTACGCCGCGTGGATCCGCGATAGTGGCTCGCGAGTGGGCGCGCACGCCGCGCGGGCAAAACTTTACGCTACGGAGATGGCTAACCGTGCGGCTGCGCGCGCGGTGCAGATTCACGGCAGCACTGGATATTCACGCGAGAGCGATGTGGAACGCTACTATCGCGACGCTCGCGTTTTGACGATTTACGAAGGCAGCAGCGAAATGCAGCGCATCGTGATCTCGCGCGATCTGCTACGGAACCCAGGGAGCGCGTCGAGTGTCTGAACCTGTCACCCCGCCTGCCGGCGAGATTTTGCCGGACGCTGGCAAACCTTCGAACGAAAAACGCCCGCGGGTATTGAGTGGGATGCGTCCTACGGGGCGCTTGCACATCGGGCACTATTTCGGCGCGCTGCAGAACTGGGTGAAGATGCAGGACACTCACGACTGTTTTTATTGCGTGGTGGATTGGCACGCGCTGACCACGCACTACGAGGATACCGGGTCGATCGCGCAGAACGTGCTGGAGGTGGCTACGGATTGGCTGGCAGTGGGGTTGGATCCGCAGCGCGCTACGCTTTTTTTGCAGTCATCGGTGCTGGAACACGCCGAGCTGCACTTGCTGCTGTCGATGGTGACGCCGCTGAGCTGGCTGGAGCGCGTGCCCACTTACAAGGAACAAATCGAAAATCTGCGGGAACGTGATCTGGGGACGTACGGTTTTCTGGGCTATCCGCTGCTGCAGACTGCGGACATTGTTTTGTATGGCGAGCCGGACAGGGCGATCGACGTCCCAGTCGGGGAAGACCAGGCGCCGCACATCGAGCTCTCGCGCGAGATTGTTCGGCGGTTCAATACGCAGTTTGGGTTCGAAACCAAAATCCCGGCTGGTAACCCTGGCCTTGCGCTCGAACTGGCCGAACAGGTGGGGATCAACAAGACCTATTTCGAAGCGTCCAAGGGCGGCCCCGACGTCTTTCGCGGAATGTTCCGCAAGCGCGCATTGGAGGTTGGGCTTAATAACTTCGTGGCGAGCCTCGGCGACGAGAAGAGGTATTTTCGCTTTGGCCAGATACTGCGCGAACCGGACGTGAAATTGACGGAGACGCCGCGGCTGCCCGGGCTTGACGGCCGCCGGATGGCCAAAAGCTACGGGAATGCGATCTGGCTGAGCGATCCTCCTGACGAGATTCGCAAAAAAGTACGCAACATGCTTACCGATCCGCAGCGGGTGCGGCGTACCGATCCGGGGCGTCCGGAGATTTGCCCGGTTTTCTGCTACCACAAGGTGTTTTCGCCGGCGGAGACGGTGGCGGAAGTGGATCGGGACTGCCGGACCGCAGCCATCGGATGCGTTGACTGCAAGGGTAAAATGGCGGACGGGCTGGTCCGGTGGATCGAGCCGATCCAGGCGCGGCGGAAAGAGTTCGAGGCGCATCCTGGGAAGGTTTGGGATATTCTGGATGCGGGTTCGAAGAAGGCCGGGGTTACGGCTAAGCGGACTATGAAGCGGGTGCGGGAAGCTATTTTTGACTGGGACGCGGTTCGGGGCGCGAGCGGGCGCTGACGCCTTGGCGCTGGAGCTAGTCAAGACACCCACCCTTCTCAAACCCCGGCGAAGAGTGGGACAGCCGTAAAAGTTAAAAGCATAGAACCGCGAGACCGAAGAACAGCGGTCGGCATCATCGGACAAGGTCCGTGGGTTTTTGGGTTGGGATTCCGCCGCCTGAAGGCGGCGCCACAACGGCGGCGCAGCGGCGGCTTGAAATAGTGGCTGGAAATTCGGAGGAGGGTTGAATGGCGTCACCTTATCAGATTCATATGCCGATGTATGACGGCCCTCTCGATCTTCTGCTGGATTTGATTCGCAAACAGGAGATTGATATCCACAATATTCCGATCGCTACACTCACTCAGCAATATCTGGAGTACCTCGGCAAGCTGGAGCATCTGGATATCGATGTTTCGTCGGATTTTATTTACATGGCTGCTACGCTGATCCACATCAAATCGAAAATGCTGTTGCCGCCCGATCCGTTGGCCGGTCCGGACGAACTGCTTGACCCGCGCGAAGAATTGGTACACCGGCTGCTGGAGCACGAAAAATTCAAGAACGCGGCGCAGCTTTTGTATCAGCGCCAGCAAATCGAAGAGCATGTATGGTCGAAGCCGGACCGATCGTTGTACGGCACCGAAGGCACCGAGTCGGAGCTAGTCGTTTCGCTGGTCGACCTGGTAAAGGTGTTTCAGCAAGTGCTGGAACGCCGCCGGGAAGTGCCGCGGATCGAGTTGCACCACGACACGTTCACCATCGCGCAGATGATGGAATCGCTACGCAAACAATTACACGCCAGCGAAGAGCCGATCTCGATGGTGGAATTTTTCCAATCGTGCCCCTCGCGGCATGCGATGATTGTGGCGTTCCTGGCGGTGCTGGAGATGGTGCGGCTGGAAGCGGTGCTGCTGGTGCAGTCGGAGCTGTTTTCGGATATCCGGCTGCGCAAACATAGAATGTTCGACGTCATCTTTTCCGGTCCCGGCGGCATTTCTGAAATCGAGGAGCAATATCTGTGACCATCACGCCCCAGGAATTGCGTTCAGCGATCGAAGCGATCATCTACGTCGCTGACGAACCAGCGACGCTCGAGCAGATCGCGCGTGCGCTGGAACTCGATAAGAGCGAAATTCGCGCTGCGCTGGACGAGTTGGTGGCGTCCTACGCCGCCGAGGATCGCGGCATCGAAATTCGCAAGGTGGCGGGTGGCTGGCGCTTCTACACCAAGGCGCAGCATCACGATGTGGTCCGCAAATTCATCAAGAGCCTTCGCCCGCCGTTGCGGCTGACGATGCCGGCTCTGGAGACCTTGGCGGTGATTGCCTACAAGCAGCCGGTTACCGGGCCGGAGATTTCCGAAATTCGCGGCGTAAATACTTCCGGGGTGGTGAAAACGCTTCTGGAGAAGCACCTGGTGAGTACGGCCGGACGCAAGGAAGTGATCGGGCGGCCGATCATGTACCGGACTTCGAAAGAATTCTTGATGCGGTTTGGGCTTTCCGACGTGGATGACCTGCCCAGCCTCAAGGAGTTCGAGCAGTTGGCCAAGGCCGCGCTCAGCGCCGATGAAGGAATCGCGCCGATCGAGCCTGAGGACGCGGCGCAGGCGGAGTCCGACGGTTCGGCGCAACGCGCGCCTGAAGCATCTACCGCGGACTCCACTGCGGGCGAGCCTGGCGTCGCGCCGGAGCTGGAAGCGGTGGCGGATGCTCCCGCCGAAATTCAGGATCAGCCGCCATCGGTACCCCTGGACGGTGCACCTGACGAGGAAATTCCGAGGGTAGAGGGAAGTGATGCCGCTGCGGACGCTGATTCCGAGAAATTCTTTGCTGTCACTGCCTCCGCGGCCGCGCCAACCCATCAGCAGCATTCATCATCGAGCGAATCTCAGGCGTCATCGACCGAAACACCGGCCCAAGCTCCGCAATCCGACGAAGAGCCGCAAGAAATCGAAGAGGGGTCCCGCGCCCAGTAGCCGCGCGCCGGGAACTTCCGGGAAGAACCAACTAATCGTGCAGGAAAGAATCCAGAAAATAATTGCGCGCGCGGGGCTGGCCTCGCGCCGCCACGCCGAAGAAATGATGACGGCTGGGCAGGTGACGTTGAATGGAAAGGTGGTGACCGAGCTGGGCACCAAGGCCGACGCCTCGCGCGACCACATCAAGGTGAACGGCAGGCTGCTGCCTAACGACACCGCTAAGCCGCTGTACCTGGCGATGAACAAGCCGCCAGAAGTGGTGGCCACCATGAGCGATCCCGAAGAGCGCAAATCTCTGGCGGGATTTCTGAAAACGATTCCGTCGCGCGTGTTTCCCATCGGGCGGCTGGAATATTCCAGCACCGGTTTGCTCTTGCTCACCAACGACGGCGAGCTGGCCAGTGGGATCATGCGCGCGCACAACTTGCGGCAGACCTACTTGCTCAAGCTGAAGGGCTTTCTTACCCTGGCGGAGCTCAGCAAGATTCAAATCACCACGGGGCTGCGGCTGACGCGAGCGAAGCAGGGCGATAATGCGTGGTACGAAGTGACCATGGCGGACGCGCGTCGCGATGTTTTGCGCGAGAAGCTGCTACAACTTGGGCATCCCGTGGAAAAGACGCGGCGCATCCAGGTGGGGCCGGTCGAGCTCGGCACCCTTCCCACCGGCGCCATCCGCGAGCTGTTGCCGCGGGAAGTTCTCGCACTGCAAAAGGCGGTGAGCGCTGCTGCCCGCGCACCCCGCTTTATCGCGCCGAAGAAGAAACCGGCATTGGTGGGCGCGGCTGCTTCCGCGGCGGCGCCAGCCGCTGGCGAGGCCCGCACCGTGCCGCTGAGTTACCCGGCGCCTGTTCATGACGCGCCGCCGCGCCCACGCGCGGTGCCGCTGAGTAACGTGAGCGCGCGTAGCGCGCCAGAGCATCATACGGCGGGTGGCGGTGCGCCATTTCGTAGTTCATCGCAGGGTAATGCGGACGCACACGGCAGCGCACGGCGTGGAGGATCGTTTCGAAGTGGCCCGTCCCGCAGTGCGGGAGGGCATGGAGCACCAGGCCGTAGTGGTCCGCCTGGTGGAGG
>Ga0182024_10012660_pt1 | contig 16646 bp, 12 predicted proteins | sample P32metaG_FD_120480 | JGI IMG/M metagenome (GOLD analysis project Ga0182024, IMG submission 120480) | Permafrost microbial communities from Stordalen Mire, Sweden - P3-2 metaG (Illumina Assembly) | ecosystem: Environmental > Terrestrial > Soil > Wetlands > Permafrost | place: Sweden: Stordalen... | reverse complement strand
CGATAAGACTACTTGATGCCAAACTGGCCAGACGATCTTTCGCGCTGCACTCTTGACGAGATCTTTACGTCAGAAATCGACAATCGCGCATGGTACAAGGATTTGCGACTTCAGAATACCGCGCTGGTAAACAATCGCATCGCAAAGAACATCAGCCAGGACGAATATGCCTCCACCCGAAGGCAGACCACCGAAGCAGCCGCGGAATGTAAGCGCCGCGGATCAATCCTCGTCCGAGAAATTACGCGCCGCGAGCTCGCTAATCACTAAGACTTGTTCTTGCCGCACTCCTTGCTTGGGTCATGCTTTGTCTTGTTGAACCTCTAGGGGACCCTGTGCCGCTCGATGAAGCCGCGCCGCTCGCCTACGCGGCGTTCAACAAAGCGTTCGATTATCTTATGTCCAGCGGCTGGTAGTGTCCTAAAAGTGCGATGATGCTTTTCATCCGACAGAAAACTCTGCCGATCCAAATTTGTTTAGTTCTTCAATGAGTTGGTCAACGCCTTCGCTTTCGTGGCGGGAGAGTAAGGCGTTGCGCATTTCTTCCAAATTGCGAAGCGTGAAGGTATTGTCCAACCCGTCGAGCGCTGGAACCTGGTGCGTGAGATCACCTTTGCCAATGACTTTGACGGTTTGCCACCTGGGTTGGCGGCCCACACGGAACCGATGAGCGGGGCACTGTTAACTACGAGGGGGCCGCGAATTTCCGGGTCCCCGAAAAATCGGGTAACTTTCACAACCTTGGCTCAACGCGGCGACCGTCACGAAACATTGGCACTGGCACTCCCTGCAACCAATAGTCGATTGTAATCAATGGCCAGCGTTGAGGTGGGACCGGTATGATTGGGTTTTTTGGGCGATTCGTTCGGCGACTGAGGCGAAAGGCCCCACCCGCACGTTAACAGCCCTCCAAGCGACGGCCTCTCGGTCATTGGCGCGAAGGACCCGCGCCGTGCCGCCTCCGTCCCAAAGTCACCGCGACTGTAATGACGATCCGGCCGTCCGGATTTTGTTTGATATTCGCGCCTGGGCCGAACGCGAGGCGGTCCAATATTCTGCCCGCCGGCGCTGTGTGCGCCAGCACCCCTGGCGATTCTTTGAGCGGCACATTGACTTGCACCATGCGGGCCAGAGCTGGCGTATCGACCCCCGCTGCGAGCACCAGAAAATCTGTTTCTACCGTCCCACGGGTGGTTTCTACCGCGCTCACCCGTCCGCCAGCGACGGAAATCCCAGTCACTGCGCAAGGATATTCCACCTTCGCTCCCAGCTTTTGCGCATTCATGAGCAGCGTCCTCAGCGCCTGCATAGGATCGACAGTGTCTTCTTGTTCGGCGAAGCATGCCGCGCCGAACGGACCGGACACTACGGCTGGCAACAGCTACGAGAGCCCCTGTTTTCGATGAAGAGCTAGAATGCCGATCTACGGGCTCTCAGCAGGATTGCACGGCCCGTACTTGCCGGAGAAATGACGCCAAACCCGCGCTCGTCTCGATAATGTTAATCGAGACGCGATTCGCTAGAACGGAGTCCCTGAATGGGCGCAGAATGTTTTGAGTGTTTATTCCCATAACCTCTCCTGTCGTTGACACGAATCGAACCTGGCGGTTAGAATTGACGCATTGCGATTTTGAACCGATTCATTTTAGATAGGATCCACGAATGAACATTTCCCCGATCGCGCCGCCGGCAGACCGCCATCTGGATTACAAGAGGGGCCGGCTGAGGCTGGTCAGCAGTCTGGCGCTGACCACGGCGGGGATGAGCGCGGCGCTGCGGGCAAATACCGCCGTCGATTTGCAACGGGTGTTCTTCGATCCCATCGATGCGGCGCACTCCGCGGAAAAGGTCGGGAATATTCTAGGTGTGCCGTTCCTCGGGTTCGCGCTTACCATCGCGATCGGGAGCCCTCTGCTGGACTACATTGGAATGAACGTCCTACTGACCCTGTCCGGGTTGTGCTTTAGCGCCGGAATGCTGATGATGGTTTTCGCAAGCACTCTGGCATCGGGCGGCGGTGTGTATGACGTGCTGTGGCTCGGGGCCGTGATCGGGGGGATTGGGTGGGGACTGGCGGAGACGGTGATCAATCCCTTGATCGCGACGCTTTATCCGGACAGCAAGACCGCGCGCCTGAACGCGCTGCATGCGTGGTGGCCGGGAGGGCTGGTCATTGGTGGACTGCTGGGCGTGGGGATGTCGAAGTTGGGTTTCGGGTGGCAGAGCAAGCTGACCATGGCATTGATCCCCGCGCTGAGCATGGTGGCGCTCTTGATCGGAGTGAAGTTCCCGCCGACCGAGCGCGTCGCGGCCGGCGTCTCCACCGGACAGATGTTTCGAGAACTGCGGAAACCCCTATTTTTGGTATTGTTCGGGTCCATGTTCCTGACGGCGGCAACGGAGCTTGCGCCGGGACAATGGGTGGATCTGGCGCTCAGTCGCACGGTGCACATGCCCGGCATCCTGCTGCTGGTCTATGTGAGCGTTCTGATGTTCCTGGCTCGCCATTTCGCGGGAGCCTTGGTCGAGAGGTTGTCGTCCATCGGCCTGCTGTGGCTGTCCTGCCTAATGGGCTCGCTTGGCCTAGTGGCATTGAGCGTCGCGAATTCTCCGATTACGGGGATGATTGCCGCGACGCTGTGGGGCACCGGCGTTTGCTTCATGTGGCCGACCATGCTCGGTACGGCGTCGGAACGGTTTCCGCGCGGAGGCGCGCTGCTGATGGGTCTGATGGGCACCGCCGGAACGCTCTCCACCCAGTTCGTCCTTCCCCTGATGGGCTCCATTTACGATGCGAAGAAAATACAGGCGGCGGGAGGTGAAGCCGCATTTAAAGCGCTTCGCCCGGGACCGGAACTGGAACGGGTGTTGGGCGCGGCGGCGCAGGCGTCCTTTCGCGAAGTGGCTATTTTCCCGGCGGTCCTGCTGTTCGTATTTGGTGCGATCTGGCTCTATGATCGATCGAAGGGTGGTTTCCGGCCGCACAAAATATCCTGATCCGCCCGCGGCTTGACACTGACCGCGCTTCCTGACTAAAATGACAAGGTCATTTTGAATCGGTTCATTTTTTCCGCCGCGACCTAAGGAGGAGACTATGTCAACGCCCCGTCGATCGTTGCCCGCCGCCGTTGCGGCCGTTTGCAGCCTGTTCTCGATGGTGGTTCTGATCGCGCAAACAGGAGATGTCCGGCGTGTGCCGCCGGCGCAATCCTATCGGGATTGGAGAGTATATTCAGGCGGTAGCAAGAATATAAAATACTCCGGCCTGGAGCAGATCAATACCGGAGACGTCGCGAGCCTCAAAGTAGCCTGGACGTACACGGCCACCCAGGCATCCGATACCAACACCACCGACATGAAGACAAATCCACTGATCGTGGATGGCACCCTCTACGGTTTGAATCCGCAGATGAAGCTGTTCGCGTTGGAAGCCTCGACCGGCAAGGAAAAATGGGTTTATGACCCCGTGCATGTTCCTATGAAGGGCAAGAATGTCGGACGAGGGGACTTTGCGACTTCGACCAAAATTTCGCGCGGTCTTACGTATTACAAAGGCTCGCCCACGGATCAGCGGATCATTTACGCTCCTGGTGGAGGGCATGCGCTCTATTGCGTCGACGCGCTTACCGGCAGACTGATTCCATCGTTCGGAGACAATGGGATGGTCGACCTGCACGACGGCCTCGACTGGAGTCCTCCGCCCAGCGGATCGGCCGATCTGAAGACTGTCCACGACTATCACATCTCGCTGACCAGTCCCGGAATTATTTATAAGGATCTGATCATTGTGGGATCTCGATTGTCGGAGGGCCCGATGACGCCTCCCGGCAACATCATGGCCTTCGATGTCCATACCGGAAAGCGGCGCTGGGTCTTTCATGTCATTCCTCGACCTGGGGAGCCAGGCTACGAGAGTTACCAGAACAAGGACGCGTATAAGTATGTTGGCGGGGGCAATCCATGGGGTGGGCTCAGCCTGGACGAAGAGCGAGGGATTGTGTTCACCGGAACCGGTTCTGCCACGCCGGACTTTTGGGGCGGCAACCGTCAGGGAGACGATCTGTTTGCCGATTGCACTCTCGCCCTGGACGCGGCGACCGGCAAGTTGCTCTGGCATTTCCAGGAAGTTCACCACGACCTTTGGGATTGGGACAACCCGACCGCGCCGATTCTCGCGACGATTACAAAGGACGGCAAGAAGGTGGACGTGGTTGTTCAGACCACCAAGCAGGGCTTCATTTTCATGTTCGACAGAGTCACGGGCAAGCCGGTTCACCCTGTCGGGGAGGTACCCGTTCCGCAGACCAAGCTCGAAGGGGAGCATACGTCTCCTACCCAACCCGTGCCGACCTTTTTCAAGCCATATGTCCGTCAAGTGCTCACCGAGGACGATCTGTTCAAAGAAGGAATCTCCGCGGAATCTTACGAGGATCTTCTACAAAGGTTCAGGGCTCTGGATCACGATAATATGTGGAACCCTCCTTCTAAACGAGGCACGATTCAAATTCCGGGTCTCAATGGCGGAGGTGAATGGGGCGGTCCCGCGTTCGATCCAACCACGGAGATCATGTACATCAACGCCAATGAATCGCCGTGGGTGATCGGCCCAAAGTCGGTAGGCCGCGACGATGCCGGCGGCTCCTCGAATCAGACCAACCTGGAAGCTGGAAGGCGGCTCTATCAACAGAATTGCGTCGGTTGTCACGGGGCGGACCGCATGGGCGGACAAACCAATCCCGCGCTCGCGACTTATCCTTCCCTGGTTGGGTTGACCATGAATGAAGCTGCGTTCAAGAGCTTGGTCTCAACCGGCCAAGGGACCATGCCGCCTTTCACGCAGTTGACCGACAGCCAACGAACGGCGATCGCTTCTTACGTCCTCGATCTGAAATCCCGGCAGAAGGAGATGTTTGTGAACTCCGCGCAAGCGGACGTGCCAGATTATTACAAGATCCCTTATCGAGAGACGACCAGCGGGAAGTTCCTCACCCGCGAAGGTTATCCCGGAGTGAAGCCGCCGTGGGGACATCTGGACGCCATCAACCTTAACACGGGCGAGGTTGTCTGGAAGCAGACAATTGGCGACTATCCGGAGCTCAAGGCAAAAGGAATTCATACGGGCAGCGAAAATTTCGGCGCGCCGGTGGTCACCGCTGGTGGCCTCGTCTTTATCGGCGCCACCAGAGACGAGAAAATCAGAGCTTTCAATAAGCTGACGGGGGAGTTACTGTGGGAAGCGGATTTGCCTGCCGCCGGAATTGCAACGCCATCGGTCTACGAGGTAAATGGCGTCGAATACGTGGTCATCGCATGCGGGGGCGGGGGCAAGCAGCGAACGAAGTCGGGAGATAAGTATGTGGCGTTTGCGCTTCCCGATAAGATCGCGAACCATCGTTGAAAGGCGTGAAGATGCCGAAACACCTGGCGAATAGTTACTATCTGATCGCATTCGCGGCGTTAGCTTCCGGGCAGGCTTCGCGATCTACGATTTTGCAGCTTAAACAAGACGACAAAGCCGAAACCATCAGCGTCTATCGCGCTGGCGGTAAAGAGCCGATCCTGACCCAAAATGCCATCAAAGATGTCCGGCCATACCTGCATCCGATGGTCGCGCCCGATGGGAAAGGGCTGCTGACTCAGTATCGTCCTTCGCATCATCTGCATCAGACCGGAATCTATTGGGGATTCAAACTCGTGAACGGCCGCGAGTTCTTTATGAAATGGCAGGCTGATCATTACCGCAGAGTTTCCGCCAAGGCAATCACGCTCAAGGGCCCTCGCGTCCGATGGCAAACCGTCTACGACATGCTGGAGGAGGATGGAAGCACGGTCATGACGGAAACGCAGACGTGGACCATGGAGGAGGTTGGCGGGCGATATCTTCTCGACCTCGAATGGACGGGCGAGGCCAAGGCCAATGTTAAGCTCGGTCAGATCTATGTCGGGGGGTTGTTCGTCCGCATGCCGTGGCATGAAGGGGTCGCGGCCGAAGCCGTCAACTCCGTGGGACAGCGCGATTCCGAAGCCGAGGCTCAGCGTGCCGCTTGGGTGGACATGGGTATCCAGGTCGACGGCCGGGACGACCTTGCTCACGTCGCGATCTTCGATCATCCCGACAATCCAAACTTCCCTGCCACCTGGAGAGTAGACCAGCAGTTCGGCTTTGGTCCTAACCTGGAAGGGCGGGAAATAAACATCGAGAAAGGAAACGCTCTGGCGGTTCGCTATCGCCTTGTCGCTTATACGGGTAAGTTTGATCGTGCTCAGGTCATGCAGGGCTGGAAAGAATTCGTGAGAGAAGTTCGATAGAGGAAACAGCGCTTATGGACGGCCAGAAGATCAATGTTGCCATCGTCGGGCTTGGGTTTGGAAAAGAATTCATTCCCATTTACCAGCATCATCCACGCGCCAACATGTACGCGATCTGCCAAAGGACCGCGAGCAAGCTGGAGGAGATTGGCAATCAATTTGGAGTCGAGAAAAGGTACACCGAGTTCGAGGAACTGCTAGGCGATCCACAGGTAGACGCCGTCCATATCAACTCGCCGATTCATCTTCACGCGCCGCAGGCAGTCGCCGCACTAAGTGCGGGGAAGCACGTGGCGTGCACGGTGCCGGCGGCTACCACGGTGGATGAATGCTGCGCGATTGTGCAGGCAGCCAGGGTCGCAAACAAAAGATATATGATGATGGAAACAGCCATCTATACGCGCGAGTTTTTGTTTGCCAGGGAGATGAAAGACACTGGGAAGCTCGGGCGAATCCAGTTCATGAGAGGATCGCATCAGCAGGAAATGGCCGGATGGCCAGGCTATTGGGAAGGGTTGCCCCCGATGCACTACGCCACGCACGCGGTTAGTCCGTGCCTTGCGCTGGTGAAAGGGGAAGCGGAATACGTAGCCTGCTTCGGATCCGGCCGCATTGCCGCTTCGCTGGCCGCAAAGTACGGATCACCGTTCGCCGTGGAGAGTTCGCTCTTCAAAGTCAGCGGACAAGAAATCGCCTTCGAGGTAACTCGTTCCCTGTTCGAAACGGCCCGGCAGTACATTGAAAGCTTTGACGCGTATGGCGACCGAGCTTCTTTCGAATGGACTCAGATCGAAGGCGAGGATCCGGTGATGCACGTCGGCGAAAGGCCGGAGCGAGTACATGTGCCGGACTACAATCACCTTTTACCGGATCCTATCAGGCGCTTCACGACCAAGGGCGTTTACGATGCGGAGCACGCCCACCTTTCCTTCGTTCAGGGAGGAGGCCATGGCGGCTCGCATCCTCACATGGTCCATGAGTTCCTTTCGAGCATCATAGAAGACCGGCCTCCTTTCCCGGACGTGTATCAGTCCGTGAACTGGACTTGTGCTGGAATCTGCGCTCATGAATCGGCCCTCGGCGGCGGGAAGATCGTGTATCTTCCGAACTTCCACGAGTAAGGCTATTTAGCGGATCCTGTCCACGATACGGAACGCATTCTTAGGGTGGTAGTCCAGGGTGGACTCGCGAGCGCGCAATTCGCCTTCCAGCAGAATGCGAGTGGGTTTCTTCAGCAATTTTCCCTCGATTCGCTGAAGAATCAGCTTCGCGCCCTGATATCCAATTTGATAGGCAGGCTGCGAAAGAGCGGTTACGTGAGGACGGAAAAACTCTGCGCCCGGGATTTCGTCGAAAACGGCGAGCGCAATGTCGCGAGGGCACTCGATGTTCAAATCGTTGATGGCATGGATGAGGCCCAGCCCCAGCGAACTGCTGGAGGCGAAAATCGCCGTCGGACGCGGATTGAGAAGAAGCAACTCCTTTCCCATGCTGAATCCGCTCTCGGTACCCATGCCCATCGTGAACCCACTCTCGATCCGAAAATCGCTGCTCCGAACCAATTCCTCGTCAATCGGTAGACCCGCTTCGCGTAAAGCGAGCTCATAACCTCGCAACCGGTCCCGCGCAGTCTGAAGGCGCATAGATCCGTTTAACATGCCGATCCTCGTATGACCTGTGTTGATCAAGTGCCGGACGCAAATTCGGGCGCTCTTGGCGTTGTCAATGCCAACGGAATCCACTGAAATTCCTCGCGGAATCCGATCCAGGCAGACGATCGGAAGTCCGGCAAGAACGGCGGATTCCACGTGCGTGGAGTTCGCTGGGTCGGGCGCGATGACCAACAAGACCCCGTCGACGCGGCGCGTCCGTAGGGCGGAGAGCATCTGCTTTTCCCGCTCCACACGCTCGTCGGTATTGAAGACCGCCAGGAGATAGCCATGCTCCGCCGCCGCCTCCTCCGCTCCTCTCGCCAAGTGTGGAAAAAACGGGTTCGTGATATCGGAGATCACCATTCCGAGGATCCTCGTCCGTCTGGTTTTGAGGCTCCTGGCAGCAGAATTCGGGTGATATTCAAGCTCCCGGATCGCCTTTTGGACCCTTTCGTAGAGAAGAGGCCGCACGGCGACCAAGCCGCCGAGGACGTTGGACACGGTTCCAACGGAGACTCTCGCGCGCTTGGCCACATCTCTGATCGTGACAGGCATAGGCGGATTACTTGACGCCGATTGTAACACGTGTTCAAGAATCGACGGCGGTTTTTTCGATGCGCAGAACGGCGCCGGTAAGCTTCCCTGCGAGACGCGTAAATAAAGGCGAACTCGCATCCGGAGCCCGATTCGACGCCGGTTTCCGAATGGCCCAAGCTTCACTTTTCCATCTTGACAGTTCAAATATTACATGCTCTAATTGAACCGATTCAGATGAATCGGTTCAAACTGGGCACAGGCGACTGGACGTTAACGCCGCAAGACAGAGGGAACTCCTGGTGCGCCCGCAAGGCCACTCTCCTGCGGTGGCGCCGTGAGAGAAGGAAGAAATGTGAAGCCGAGCACAGCTCGCGATTGAAAGGATTTTGAAGCCATTGAAGACAGTAACTCACACTCACGTTCGCTGCCATGCTCTGTTGCTGGTAGCTCTATTCGGCACACTGCTTCCGGAGCCCGCAATTGCCCAGGTCAGCACCGCCGATATTCTCGGGACGGCGTTCGATCAAGGCGGTAGCGTTCTTGTCGGCGTCAAGATTGCCGCCACGAACCTATCGACAGGATTTTCCCGTGCGACTGCGACAAACGACAGCGGTGAATTTGTTCTGCCTTCGCTGCCGGTGGGGCACTACCTGGTGAAGGCGGAGATCAGTGGTTTCAAAACGTATAGCGTGGCCGACGTGGCTATCGCGGAAGGCGACCGGCGCCGCCTAGATCTGCACATGGAGGTCGGGCAGGTGACGGAGTCCGTGGATGTGAAGGCGGAGACGACGGTGTTGCAATCAGACAGTTCATCCATGGGCACCCTGATCAACTCCCAGGCCGTCCAGGACCTTCCGCTGAACGGGCGGAACTTCATGAAGCTCGCCCAACTATCGGCCGGCGCCAATGACGACGGAGATAACGCTCTCGAAAGCGGAAACCGTCCAGATGACCGGCGCGTCGGCTCGGCGGTGGCTGTCAATGGGCAGCACGGGTATAACAATAACTTCCTGATCGACGGCCTGGACGACAACGAGCGGTACATCGGTACGATTGTCGTGAAGCCGGCCATGGATGCCCTGGCCGAGTTCAAGTTATCGAGCAACGCGTACGCGGCGGAACTGGGCCGCACGGCGGGCGGTGTGGTGAATCTCGTCACCAAATCCGGAACGGATCAGATTCATGGATCGCTTTTTGAGTTCGTCCGGAATCAGCATTTCGACTCCAAGAACTTCTTCGCCCCCGCCGGACCAACAGCGGCTTACAATCAGAACCAATACGGCGGCAGCCTGGGCGGCCCGATAAGGAGGGGCAAGACCTTCTTCTTCGGCGACTACGAAGGCCTCGATCTTCGCCAGGGAATTACTTCCGTCAACTCTGTGCCGACCCCCGCGATGCTACAAGGCAATTTCGCGGGTGTGGCGACGATCTACGACCCACTGACCCGCAACCCTTACCCGAACAATCAAATCCCACTCACCTCGATGGATCCGACTGCGGTGAAGGTGGTCGGTCTCTACCCGACACCCCAAACTCCAGGGCTAGTGAACAATTATGTTTACACGCCAAACAGGACGGACCAGGAGCAGAAATTCGACGTGCGAGTCGACCAACAAGTTTCGTTACAAGACACTCTGTTTGGCCGCTATTCCTTTAACAACGCGAATGTTTATACGCCCGGAACTCTGCCCGCGGCGGGCGATATTCAGGCGGTGGGCGTGAATGGCGGTTACCCCGGCCCGGCACGGATTCGCGCGCAAAACGCCGGGTTGAATGAAGTCCACACGTTTAGCCCGACACTGATCCTGGAACAACGGCTCGGCTATTCGCGCTTCGCCAACCATACGCTGCCGCCGAACTACGGCAACAACGTCATGACCCAACTTGGGATCCCGGGCATCAACCTTGATGCAGACAGTTCGGGAATGTCGGAGTTCACTGTCAGTGGTTTCTCGACGCTCGGCGATTCGCCGTCGGTTCCCATCACCGACTACAACAATACCTACCAGTACAACGCAACCATGACGAAGAGTCAGGGGAAACACACGATCAAATGGGGCTCGAACATCATCGATCGCCGGATGATGCAGTTCCAAAGCAACTCCGCGAAAGGAATCTTCGCTTTCGATTCCACGTCCACCGCCAACGGCTTAGGGTCGGGAGGAAATTCGGTCGCCTCGCTGCTGGTGGGGTATCCCACCTCGACCACTCGGTCAAAGACTCTGTACTGGCCGGATTTTCATAGCGCGGAATACGGTTTCTTTGTACAGGACGATTGGCGCGTGTCCAGAAACCTGACGCTGAATGTCGGCCTGCGCTATGACATTATTACTCCGCTCACCGAAGTTCATGGTCAGGGCTGCAATCTGTATCGGACTACCTTGGTCATGGATGTCGCGTGCTATGACGGCGTGAATAAGAATCTGACCAGCGAGAGTGGGGGTGTAAAGACGCCGTTTGACAACTTCGGCCCGCGAGTCGGTTTCGCTTACACCATGACTCCCAAGACGGTTGTCCGCGGAGGGTTTGGAATCAGCTATTACCCGCCGATTGGTGGAAATAACTCTTCGCTCCGGAACGGTCCTTATGTAAGCACTCTGAACCTCACCACAACGCCGACGGCGGTAGGCAACCGGCTGGAGAATGGGCTTCCCATTCCGGTGCCGGACAGCGCTTCCAATCCAGAGGGAGGCATCACTTTGAACGCAATCGACATGCAGAACAGTACGCCGTACGTGCTTCAGTACAACCTGACGGTCCAGCGGGAATTGAAGTCCGGCCTGGTCTGGAATGTCAGCTACGTCGCAAACCTGGCGAGAAAGCTAGCCTTCGCCGCAGAGATCGATCAGGCTCCCCCGGGACCTGGCACGGTCCAGCCGCGTCGCTATTTCTACGGTCTACTTCCCGGCGTATCCTCGATTTCAGAATTCCAGACGGCGGGGACGGGCGATTATCATTCTCTTCAGACGTCGCTTGAGCACCGTTTCAGTCACGGGTTCAATCTGATCACCAATTACACGTATGCACACGATATCGACGATGCCCCTTGCCGTGGAGGTTGCAAATCCGGCTCAACAGCAGGGCCATTTCCACTTATATCCACGGACGTGCGTCTGGACCGGGGCAATTCCGATATCGATATCCGGCAGCGCTGGAATCTGCTGATCAGCTATGCGCCGCCCATCGGCGCCCACATGAAGGGAGTGGCGGGCGTCCTGGTGAGTGGCTGGCAGTTGAACTCGGTGGCGGTGGTGCAAACAGGCCAAGACTTTACCATTCAGAACTCCTCGGCTCGCGATAATACCGGCAGCGGCGACCGGCCGAATGTGATCGGAAACCCGTATAGCACTCCGCAAACCCCCAACGCTTGGTTCAACACCGCGGCCTTCGTCGGTCAGCCCCTGTACACTCTCGGTGATGTGGGACGCAACACCATGTACGGCCCTCCGCTGAAGGATGTGGACTTCTCCGCTACGAAGCTGTTTCTTTTGAAAGAGGCCGTCAACCTGCAATTCCGGGCAGAGTTCTTCAATGTTCTCAATCACCCTAATTTGGGGCAGCCGGCAAATTCCCTTGGCGCCTCCAACTTCGGAGTGATCAGCAGTACAGGTAACTATTTGCCGCGGAACATCCAGTTTGCGCTTAAGTTAGTGTTCTAACCAAAACGGGCTGCGGACGGACACCCGCAATTTTCTTCGCAGCCTTCTTAATCCATGACTCTCCATGAGGCTTCCAATCCTGTTCCTGCTAATGGCATCTGTCGCGGGTGCTCAGGCGATCTCCATCATTCTCGACACGGACATCGGAGACGATATCGATGACGCTCTCGCGCTGGCGTTGGCGCTCCAATCGCCCGAGCTCGACGTAAAGGCGATTACCACCGTGCTCGACCGCTCGGCCCTCCGCTCCCGGCTGGTTTGGAAGGAACTCGGGGTATTTGGGCGGCGCGATATACCAATCGGTACGGGTGTAGACGAACCGTTTCTAGATCCCGTGCAGGGCGATGTTCGCCCGCAGTTCAAAATCTTAACCTCGGACGATGTGGTTCCCGGGCCCCCGGTGCGCGCCGTCGATCTGATCATACGCACTCTTCTCGATTCGCCACGCACGATGAGAGAATGAAACTGACTGTTGTCGGACATTATCGACGGGCAAGGTCGAGTACCAGACGGTCAAGCTCCCTCATTCGGCAAGCACCGCGCTAGATAAATTTAGAAGTGGAATCCGATGGTTGCGGTGATGGCGCGGGGCGTCACATAGTGAGTTCCGCTGAAGGTGGACAGGAAGTTGTACAGCGCTTCCTTGTTGGCCAGATTGATTACCGTCAGGCGCGCACTCCATTTGTATCTGTCGCCGTGAAAGATGTTGTCGTTGCCGATGGCGGCATCAAAGAGGTTGCGGGAGGAGATTCGGGGCGGATTGTGATCGTCATTTTCCGTGCCCGCGGCCGGGATGTTGATGAACTTCGAGCCATACTGAGATGCGGGGCAGAGGCCGGTGGCGCTGATCGGCGTCGTCGGCGTCGCGTAGGTGCTGCCGCAGTAGAGTCCAGCCTGGTATTGCTGATCGGGAGTGAGACCGGAAACGTCGACGATCGAATCCGTGCCGTTGGGGCCGTTGTTGCAATTGCCGCCAGCGCAGGGAACAGGACCGGCGACGAGGCCGCTATCGTAGCGCCAGTTGAAGGAAAACCACATTCCAGCGAGGGGCCCTCTTTTCCATGGCTGGTATTGCAGATGGGTGGTCTCATTGAAAAGCTCATCGTGGTCGATTCGGAAGACGGAACTTCCGGCGTAGGGGTCGGCGCCGATGCCGCTGATTTGCGGGCCGTAGAAGCGGGCGGCGACGCTCGACATGACGACGAAGGCGGTGAGGCCGTGGAAATTCGGCATGCTGGCGCGAATCGCGTAGCCGGGAATTTTGGAGCTTTCCCATTCGATGGGATAAGTGATGGGGGTTGCGCCGAGCACGCTGAAGTCGAAGGCCTTATGGGTGTACTTCCAGATGTATTCGCCGTCGATGACCAGGAAGCGACCGACAGCTTGCGAGAGGCCGGCGTGAAACTCATTGCGGTGGCCGGGGCTGAGCGGCGCGGTGGTGGTGCAGGCGCCGTTGGGAACAGTCGATTGGAGCGCGTTGATTACCGCATCGTTGCATCCGAGGCTGGCCAGCACGAGGTTCTCATTGAAAGGAGTTTCCATGGTGCGGGCATAGGAGACGCGGATCACGGTATTGGTTGGTTTGAAATTGTAAGCGATGCCGACGCGAGGTTCGGCCTGACGGGCGATGGTGATGCCGTTGTACAGATCGCCGCGGATACCGAGGTTAAAGGTCCAGCTCTTTATCGAAATGGTGTCCTGGACATACATGGCCAGCTCCTTGATGTCGGCTCGGCCGTTGAACAGGTAGGAGGCGCTGGTGGTGCCAGGGCAGCCGTCGGAGGCGGGCAGCTTTCCGGTTCTCGTGAGGTCGTAGCAAGCGAGTAGAGGAATGAAACTGGGGTTCGGAGAAAGGGCCCCGGTGCAGTTGGCAGGATTGGTGAGCGCGGCTCCGGTGAACGGGCTGCCATCGGAATTGAGGCAGACCGCGTTGGCGGTGGGATCGACCAGGCCGATGGTGTCATTCTCGCTGATGAAGGTGTGGCCGTAGGTCAATCCGATTTTCAGGTTGTGGATGCCTTGCACGTAGGAAAGGCTGGCGCGGCCTCCGGCATTGGTCAGGCGACGGCTCTGGGCGATGCTTTGCGATTGCAGATCGGGAGTGAGGTCGGCGAAGGGATTGTCGCTGGGGTAGTAGTTGTACTGATCCTGGCGGACGTAGGCTCCAAAGGTGAAAATCGTGTGGGTATTGATGAGCCGCGTCCAACTGGGAGCGATGTTGAAGGTTCGAATCTTGGATCGCTGATCCTGCGCGCCGACGATCTGGCCATTGGGACCGAGGCCTCCGTTATCGACTACCAGTCCGTTCCAGGCGGTGGCATTTTGCGCGTCATAAGAGTTCGGCGTCTGGAACCAGGAACGGGTGAACTGAAAATTCAGGTTCACAGTGTCGGCAGGCGAGAGCTTGAAGTCGACGCGGTCGAAAATATTCTGCTCATTGCCGTGGTCGTGGATGGTCGCATATTCCGGGCCATCGAGAAAGCGGCTGGTATTTAATCCACTGAGGGAGATAAAGTTGCCAAACTTCTGGCTTCCGTTGGCGAGGTTGAAGCCTCCGTTCGAGGAACCGAAGCTCCCGTAGGATGCCGTGATATCGCCATGAGGAATCGAGCTGCCAAGGCCGGAACGGGTGGTAGCCACAATCACCAGGCTGGTCTTGCCACCGTATTCGGCGGGAGGCGCGCCCTCGATCACTTCCATCGACTGTACAGCCTCGACCGGAAGTTGATTCGAGAATACTTTGCTTTGCTGGTCCGTAATGGGCTGGCCATCGATCGAAAATGAGTTGGAGGCGTGATCGCCGAGACCGTGGAACAGGCCGTTGGAATCGGCGGAGACGCCGGGTGAGGCCAGGGTCACAAGCGAGCTCAGCGACGAAGAGGCGCTTTCCAGAGGGAGTTTATCGAAGAGGGCGCGATCGATGTCAGTGTGCGTAGAGGGATCCGTTTCGACAAGATCGCCACCGGTTTCCGAGACGGTTACACTTTCGCTCGCCGCGCCCAGCTTCAGCGTCAACTTCATGTCGACGGGCACCGAAGATCGGATGTTCAAGTCCTGATGGGCAGTCTGAAAATTGGGCGCAGAGGCGGATGCGTGGTAATTGTTGAAAGGGACATTGTCGAACTCGAAGTTTCCCTGAGCGTCCGTTTGGGTCGTGCGGTTATATTGCGAAACGGGGTTCGAGATTGAGACACTTGCGCCCTTGATGACCGATCCGGACGGGTCCGCTATAGATCCGCGCACAGCTCCAGATCCGCTGCTGATGGTCTGTGCAGATACGAATGAGCCGATGAGCAAAAATGGAGCGGCCAGCGCGAGGACCTTTTTCATAACCGCCAGTATGGGTGGAGACCTTCTAGGAGCCTAACGCTTAATGACGAGCGGTCGACACTTTTTGATGAGCGGGATATCCCAACTCATGAATGGACTGGACGATTAAAGTTGAAGCATGCGCCGGATATTATGAGCCTGGCGCTTACTGACGACAAATTCCTGTTTATTGCTGAGCGTCAGTATCCAGCGATGGCTGGTGATCGCGGTCATTTTCCGGACGTGATCGGTGTTCACGATCGTGCCGCGGTGGATACGCTGAAAACACGGGACAGGCAGGGTGGCCTCGACGGACCGCAGTGTCTGAGTAGCCAGGAACCGGCGCTGGGCGGTGACGATCCAGACCATCACGCCTTCCGCTTGCAGGGCGAGGACTTCGTCGAAGTCGAGCAGAAAGTAGTCGCGTCCAATGCGCCCCACCATCTTGCGAGGGCCTGCGGAGGCCGAGGCTATATTCGCCAGGTCGCGGGCAATCTCGCGCGGCTTGCCCAGAAGGGTCCTGGCGCGTTCGACAGCCTTTTCCAATCGCTCTCTACGGACGGGCTTCAGAAGATAGTCGATGGCTCCAGCTTCGAAGGCTTCGACGGCGTGCTGGTGAAAGGCCGTCACAATGACAATTACCGGCAGGTGAACTCCGCCGAGGCGGCGCACGACTTCGAAGCCGTCGAATCCGGGCATCTGGAGATCGAGGAACACAAGGTCCGGCTGCAGGTCCACGATCTGCCGCAGCGCTTCCTTCCCGTCCTCCGCTTCGCCGATGAGGTCGATGCTGGACATCCGGTTCAGTTCCTCGCGCAGGATCTGACGTGCGACGGGTTCGTCGTCCACGATCAGCGTTTTAATCGCTCGATCCATCCTTATTCGTATACCCGGTTTCCATCGTGAATACGAGAGAATAGTCACGGGCGGGCTTCAGAGGTGGGTGGACGGGCTACTATTTCTCGTTAGCGGAGAGAGTTGACCCATTTTCGGAGTCGCAAATATCACGAGCTACTCGGGAGTTTCTTTTTGCGCGAACCCATCCTGTGCGTCAGCCAGAAACGACGTCAGGCCATGCGTCCCGAACCGTTATGTGGTGTTATCGGCAGTCGCGACGGTCGCGAGGTCTTGCGGCTTTTCGAATCCAAATCCCGCCGTATATGAACGAAGGCTTTACCGG
>Ga0182024_10012659_pt1 | contig 16650 bp, 14 predicted proteins | sample P32metaG_FD_120480 | JGI IMG/M metagenome (GOLD analysis project Ga0182024, IMG submission 120480) | Permafrost microbial communities from Stordalen Mire, Sweden - P3-2 metaG (Illumina Assembly) | ecosystem: Environmental > Terrestrial > Soil > Wetlands > Permafrost | place: Sweden: Stordalen... | reverse complement strand
GTATTCGTCGAATCTCAATTCGTCAAGAGACGGTTCCTCGATTGTGAATCCTGGGAAGTTGCCGCCGGATCGGCGCGATGCGATTTGCATGGAGTGTCACTTCGAGGGAACGGTGGTGGTGCAACAGCCGGGAAAGGAAGTGTATCAATTTCAGCCCGGGGAGCGGCTGGAGGACTACATCCATTATTTCTTGCTGAGCGGGAATCAGCCGCAGAAGGCGGAGGCGCTGAGCCAGTTTGAAGCGCTGTCGCTGAGCGCGTGCAAACGGAAATCGGGGGACAAGATGTGGTGCGGGAGCTGTCACGATCCGCATGCGGAGCCGGCGGCGGCGGAGAAGGCGGCGTACTACCGGGGAAAATGCCTGGCGTGTCATGGGGAGGGGTTTGCGGCGAAGCATCATGCGGATAAGCCGGATTGCACGAAGTGCCACATGCCCGCATTGCCGAGCAAGGATGTGGCGCACACGGAGGGAACGGATCACCGGATTATGCGCTATCCGAATACACCGCCGGTGCCGCAGTTGGAGGTGCGAGGGACGCCGGGAGCGCCGCTGGTGACATTTCCGGCGCGCGCCGGCGGGCTTGCGACTACGCGGGATTTCGCGCTGGCGTTTGAGACGCTGGCGCAGCGGAATGTTGCAGACGCGCCGCAGAAGGCGGAGCAGTATCTGCGCAAGGCGGTGACGGAGCGGCCGGAGGATGCGGTGCTGCTGGCGGCGTTGGGCTTTGTGGATCAAAAAAATCGAAACGAAAAAGAAGCGCGAGAACTTTATGAACAGGCGTTGAAAATCGATCCGCTGAACAATGACGCGGCGACGGACCTGGGAATATTGGAAGCGCGTGCGGGAAATTTGCGGCGGGCGGTGGACTTATGGCAGGGGGCATTTGTGCGCGAGCCGTACCGCAGCGCGATTGGGATGAACCTGGCGATGGCATTTTGTGCGGCGGGGCAGAAGGACGTGGCGCGGCGATTTGTGGAGCGGGTGCTGGAGTTTAATCCGGACTATTTGAAAGGGAAGCAGTTGCTGGAGCGGTTGAAGGAGGAGCCGGTGCAGTGCCAGCCGTGAGGTGGGGCCGTGGTTGGCGCCGTAATGCGCTGCCGGGCTTTGCCCGGCTGGACAGCCGAGGGCGGCTGTCCCCACATGGTCCACATGGACACATAGTAGATCGCACATGGTACTTACACATTCGTCTTTACAGGTTGGTTTTTACAGATTGCTGTTGCTTTTAGAAACTGCCATGGTTGCCGAAGCGGTAGACCATGCTGGTGGACAGGCGCAGGTCGTTCTGGCCCTGGATCGCGCCCGCGGAATCTCCAAAGGATGTGCGCTGATAGTCAGCCTGGACGCGGATGGCGAGCGAAGAAAAGATTCCCTGCTCGACTCCTCCACCGACGGCATAGGAGGGGCGAGCTACCCAGCCAGTTAGATAGTAAGGTCCACTGACTGGAACCGCGCTCTCGACGCGGGAGGCGCCGGCCAGTGCACGAATGAAGAGTCCCGTTTGGCCGTGCACAATGGGATAGTAAACGGGGCCGGCGAGAAAACTAAAAACATTGGCGCTGTGCCCGGTGCCCAGTACGTTGGCAGTGCTGGCATAGAGTGCGTCGACAGTGGCGCCCCAATGGGAGTCGAACTTCACGAGAGCGCTGGCGTCCAAACCGGTGAGTCCAACCCGCTGGGCGGGCGTGGACATATTGAAATACGCGTAGCCGGCGCTGGCCTCGAAGGCGGGGCCGGTGGCGGCGGCGGCCGTCTCGGGGGCGTCGAAGTGAGATTGCGCCAGCAGCGGCGCCACGAACAAGAAAACGCAGGCAATGGCTTTTCGCATCATTCCTCACTCCGGTAGCTCGACTTAATTGCGGTAACCCTCTTGCTTAACCGAACTGCGAGAACTATTTCGACCTCAGGGAATCCTACCTTTAGTTTTCTTTAACTTCAGGTTACGTTGGTCCTTTTGGCCTGCACTCTGGGGATTGAACTGTGGGTTAGGAGATACACGGTTGGGCAGGTACCGGGGTGCTGAGTGGGAGGGTGGCAACGCCCACGAAGGGGTGAGCGCATTAGGGAATTGCCGCAGTCCGAGCCTGACGGCTACGGTTTTGGGCGAAATTTTTTAGGGTGACGACCCGATAGCTGGATGGTAGGAAAAACTACATAGTAAGCCCACATTCCAGCGGTAATGCCGCTTTACGAGGTTACTTTCCCCTATGAAGTCTCTCCCCTTTGCGCTCACACTTCTTCTTGTGTCTGGGCTGGCCAGCTTCAGCAAAAGTGCGTCCGCCACAACCCCGGTCGTTACGGTTACATCCCCTAAGAATGGTTCCCAAGACAGCTCTCCCGTGAACTTCACCGCTTCAGCCAGCAGCCCGGATTGTTCGGCGGGTATTGCGGCAATGCGAATTTACACTGCGCCAAGCCAAAGCGCATATACCACTGACTCCAATAAACTGGACGTGAGCCTGACCCTGGCTGCGGGCACTTATAACACTGTGGTGCAGGCGTGGGATAACTGCGGAGGGGTGGGAAAAACGCCGGTCAATATTACCGTTACGGCGGCAAGTTCGGGGCCGACACCGAAATTTCTGTACTCTTCCGACTCCGGCGGCAACCGAATCTATGGGTACAACATTAATCCCTCCACCGGAGTGATCACCCCGACGTCGCAAGGTTCGGTGGTTACGGGATCACAGCCCGGGCGAATCGCGTCTGACCTTGGCGGTTATCGACTGTACGTGGTCAATAGTGGATCCAAGGATGTCGAGGGTTATTTTATTAACCGCTCGGACGGCAGTCTGCAACAGGTGCCGGACGCGCCGGGCGTGATCGTGGGGGACCCGCTCGCGGTGGTAGTACATCCTTCGGGAGACTACGTGTTCGTGACCTCGACTGTTAGCTCGACGGAAAACTATGTGGCCGCATTCGCCGTACAGAGTAATGGGAGCCTGGTGCAAGTACCTGGTTCGCCGTTCCCAACGCAAGACCTCCCGTCAGCGGCAGTGATTGATCCAACCGGCAACTTCTTGTATGTGGCCCCTCTTGAGACCACGTATGTGGACGCTTACCGCATTGACACGAGTAACGGCACATTGACTCCGGTGCCGGGCGAGCCGTTTCTTCTGCCTGACGACACGAACGAGGGTCAGTGTGGTGCTTTCGACCTGGCAATTGAACCGGGCGGCAAGCGTCTGCTGGCGCCAGAGGAGTGTGCCGGACAGGTTGCCGTGTTCAACATCAATTCCAGCACGGGAGCGTTGACTAACGCCCCATACTCTCCTTTCGTGGACCCACGACAGGTTCCCCAAGTGCCTGAGGACATTACCTCGATTGCGGTCGATCCCCAGAATCGCTGGTGGTATCTGTACGAAAGCATTCCCGAGGAAATACCAGGCGGTGATATAGCGACCCTGACGCCGCAAGATACCGCCGAAAGGACGGGACAAAATTGTGGCGACCTGGTTCGTGCCGATCCTTCCGGGAAGTTCGTTTACGCGCTGGGCAATACTGATGGAAACGGCGTCTGCGGCACTTCGTCGGGCGGCCAGCAGGGCGCGATTTTGGGATTTTCGGTAAATCAGTCGAACGGTACGTTGACTCCGCTGCCGGGTTCTCCATTTCCTTCTCCGACGCCAGACAATCCTGGGGGCGGGGATGGTTTGGTGGTGACACAATAGCCTGACCAGCTCGATGCTGCTAGGAAAACCCGAATCGTAATTTCGAAAAACTCTATCCTGGGCCGGATCAGCATTCTGGCCCAGGTATTTTTTTTGGCACTCAGATTCGATCGCTTTCCTACGAGATCACCGAAGCGATCCCCGGACGAATGCGTCCGGGGCTACGCATCTGAAATGGCAATTTGGTCCGGGAAAGTTGTGACCTTCGTAATCGCGCGGGGGCGTTACCGCATTGCTGGGGGTGGGAGGCGCTCCTAGAATCGGAGCAGGGTTTACTCCGCCTGAATCCGCATGCCTGAAATCACAAAACGACTGGACCGAGCCGAATTAGGGAAGCGCGTGGAGCGCGCGGAGAAGCTTTTGCAGAAAGGCAAGACCGCGGACGCGCTGGAAGAGTATCTGCTGGTGTTGCGGGACGATCCGGACAATGATGTGGTGCGGCAGTTGTCGGCGGATTTGTGCCTGTCGTTGAACCGCAATACGGATGCGGTGCGGCTGCTGGGAGAGCTTTTTGAGAGGCAAATGGGCGCGGGCGACGCGACCCGGGCCAGCCTGACTTATAAGAAGCTGGCGCGGCATGGAAGCCCCACGTGGCAGCAGAAATTCCGCTTTGGGCAACTGCTGGAAGGATCGAACAAGAAGCTGGCATTGACGACCTACGAGTCTGCGCTTTCGGATCTGGGCAAGCTCAGCAAGAAGAAAGAAGCGATCCCGATTTTAGATCGCATTGTGGCGCTGGAGCCGACGCAGGCGAATTTGATACGGGTAGCGGAATATACCTCAGAATTGGGAAATCGCAGAGCTGCGGCGTTGTCGTATCAGCAAGTGGCGCAACTGGCGGCGGCGGCGGGCGAGGACCCGACGCAATGGTACGAGCGCGCCTACCAGGAGGACGCTTCGGATCAGAATATTGCACTGGCCTACAGCAAAAGCTTGCTGGCCCAAGGACAGGTAGGCGCGGCGATCTTTATTATCGAACCGCAAATGAATGCCGGCGGAGAATTAACGCTGGCGCTGCGCGAGGCCTATGCGGATGCGCTTTTGGCAGCGGGACGATTTGCAGATGCAGAGCCGTTGGTCTGGCAGCTCTTCGAGGCGAACCCGGCGCGGGTGCAGCAGGTGATTGGGCTGGTGGGAAGTTTTCTGGATGCCGACCAGCATGATGCGGCGGTAGCGCTGGCGCGAAAGCTGGAACAATTCCAGCGGCGACGCGGAGAGCGGCGCCAATTCATCGCCATCATGGAAGATCTGACGGCGGCGCACCGATCTTCGCCGCAGATTCTAGAGTTCTTGAGCGAGTTGTATAACGCGGCCAACCGGGAAAGCGATTATTGCCAGACATTGCTGAGGCTGTTTGATGTTTATTGCGGAACGGGCGAGTTTGCCAAGGCGGCTGAGTGCCTGGATCGCGCTGCGGACGTTGATCCGTATGAGCCAGGTCACATGAAGCGGCTGGAGATGTTGAACGGAAAGCTGGATGACGCGCGCTTTCGCTCGCTGGCTGCGCGATTTGCAACGGTGGCGAATGCCGTGGAAGAACCCGTGCACCATGAAGGGCCGACCCTGGGGGCTTCGACGCTGCAGGACCTGATGTTGCAAGCGGAAATTCTGGTGCAGTATGGGATGCGCAACAAGGCGGTCGAACGGCTGCAGAGAATTCAAGAACTGTTTCCACGGGAAGAAGAGCGCAATGAGGATTTGCAGCGATTGTATCTTTCGGCGGGAGTGACGCCGCGCTATGCGGGATCGGCGCCGCTGCCTCCGACGGCGGCGGCTTCTGTTCCGGCGGTTGCGCCGGTGGCGGCCGCGCCGGATCCGGCGACAGACGTGCGCAGCTTTACGCGCGTGGCGGAAATTTCGCGCAAGTTGTATCACCAGAGCACGGCGTCCGCGGTGCTGAGCACTGCGGTGCGAGAGATTGGTACGCATTGGGAGGCCACGCGCTGCATAGCGGCGATGGGGAAGGCCGGGTCGTTCCCGACTGCGCTGGAAGAGTTTTGTGTTGAAGGGTTGAAAAAAGCGGGCGCACCGGCAATTTCCGAACTGATTGCGTGTCTGCATGCGGCGGCGAGTGGGCATGATCCGCTGGCGATTGAGGATGCGCCCAAAGCTGCGGCGTTGCAGTCGGCACAGAAAGTGGTGACAGATATAGGCGCGGCGGCGGTGCTGGCGATCCCGCTCAGCGACGGCGAAGAAATTGTGGGCATGCTGGTGCTGGTGCACAACCGGGCGCGGGTATGGCAGCAGGCGGATATGGTAGTGCTGAAGACGCTGGCGGATCAGATGGTGATTGCGCTGAATAATGCCGGGTTGCGGCGGTTGGTGAAAAATCTGTCGGTGACGGACGAAAAGTCGGGGCTGCTGAAACGGGCCTCGTACATTGACCTGCTGCTGGCGGAGAGCAAACGGGCGATTCAAAATGCGTCGGCGCTTTCGGTGCTGTTGCTGCAGTTCGGCAGGAGCGGAGCGATGGTAAAGGAATACGGCGAGGCCGAAGTACAGGGCGTGATGGAGAGAGCGGGCCAGCTAATCGCGGACAATATTCGTTCGAACGATCTGGCGTTCCGCTACGACACGACCACGATCGCAATTATTCTTGGCGAGACGGCGGAGAAAGAAGCGTTGCTGGCGGTGGAAAAGTTGCGCAAGATTGTTGCCGAAGTGAAGTTGCCGGCGAAGGATGATAGGGAGAAAGGGTCGTCGGCGGTGTTCGCTGCCGGGCTGGCGCAGGCGGTGATTCGCACCGAATATGATCCCGTGGATGTGGTCACGGAAGTGATCAACCGCGCGGAGCATGCGCTCGGGCAGGCCATGGTGCAGGGTTTGGGAAAAGTTGTGACGCTGGGGGCGTCTGCGCTGGTGACGGGAGCGGTGGCGTAGGATTGCCCGCCGCGCGACTGTCATTGATTCCGTTGTTTTAATTCGATTCGATTCCATAACAACTTCGGCGATGGATTCGCGTGAGCTGATTACGGACGAAAACCCTGTCGAGCTTCACTCGACCGGACAGCCGGGGGCGGCTGTCCCCACATGGCCGAGGATGATGTCCCCACATGGTTCTCGGTTGGTCAAACATCCTAACTGGCTGCTAAACTAACGGGTTTGGCTGATCTCATTTAATAATCTTGTTTAATAATTTTGAATCAGGGAAGGCCTCCTCAGGGGCTTAAGCCCGCCTGAATCGTGCTGCAAGTGGCACGGCTGAAGCCGTGCCCTTCCCAAAACATTTTCAGTACAGCTCAGGTCGAGCGTTTGAGACGAACGGGGTGATCTAAACAAGTTCGCGAAAAAATCATGGTTTAAGTTCGTAGGAAAATTATGTTAAAGCCGGGTGACATTGCGATTGTGAGCGGGGCGCGGACGCCCTTTGGCCGCTATTGCGGCAAGTTGAAGGACTTTACCGCGCAAGAACTGGGCGCGATTGCCGCCAAGGGCGCGATGGAGCGGGCGGGGATTGACGCGAAGGAATTTGATCACGCTATTTTTGGTAACGCGCAACAAACTTCCGGCGATGCGCTGTATGGGGCGCGGCATGTGGGATTGCGAGCGGGGCTGCCGATTGAGACTCCGGCGCTGACGGTGAACCGGCTGTGCGGGTCGGGGATGCAGGCGATTGTGAACGCGGCGCAGATGATTCAGTTGGACGAGGCGAAGATTGTGCTGGCGGGCGGGATGGAAGCGATGTCGCAGGCGCCGTTTGTGATTCGCGGGCGGGATGGATTCACGCTGGCGCCGGGCGGAAAGCTGGAAGATTCGCTGATGGTCGCTCTGCTGGACTCATATTGCGGACTTTACATGGCGAATACGGCGGAGCTTTACGGCGAGGAGCAGGAGATCACACGGCAGGCTCAGGATGAATTTGCGCTGCGCTCACAGAAGTGCGCGGACGATGCTTATAAGGCGGGAAGACTTCAGGAAGAGCTTGTGCCGGTGCCGCTGCGCAATCATAAGGGCGAGGCGACGGGAGAATCGCTGACGGAGGATGATCACCGGCGTCCTCAAACGACGCTGGAAGGGTTGGGGAAGTTGCGACCGGCGTTTGGGAAAAATGGGACTGTGACGGCCGGGAACGCGAGCGGCATTGTGGATGGAGCTGCGGCGGTGGTAGTGATGTCGATGGAGGAAGCGCGCAAGCGGAATCTGATGCCGCTAGGCCGGATTGTCAGTTGGGGAATTGCGGGAGTTGAGCCGAAGCTGATGGGGCGCGGTCCGGTGCCGGCGTCAAAGATCGCGCTGCAGAAGGCGGGGATGTCGCTGGAGTACATGGATTTGATTGAAGTGAATGAGGCGTTCGCGGCGCAGTATCTGGCAGTGGAGAAAGAATTGGGATTGGATCGTGAAAAGGTGAACGTGAATGGCGGGGCGATCGCGCTGGGACATCCGCTGGGCGCGACCGGAACGCGGCTGGTGATTACGCTGCTGTATGAGTTGCGGCGGCGGAAGAAAAAGTATGGGCTGGCTACGGCTTGTATTGGCGGCGGGCAGGGGATCGCGATGGTGGTGGAGAGTATGAATTAGTCTTCACCACAGAGTCACAGAGACACAGAGACACAGAGAAAATCTCGAACGAGGCAATTCAATCTGGTCGCATCGCTTTGCCGGAGCAAAGTGTTGCATGGAGACCGTAATCTATATGCCGCTTGTGGGGGAGGGGACGGACTGCTGGCGTCCCGTGCGAGCCATGCGGATTGAGGAGGACGTTTTCGAGATTATCGACCAAATTCCCTTAGACGAGAGCTGGAAGTTTGCGCCATTTTCTCGCGTGCGCTGCCGCGATAAGATTTTCGCCGACGGCCAAGCAGGCTTGGTGGTGTCTGCTTACGCAGTTGAAAGCAACCCGTACTATCGGCTCCTGAAGGACAACGAGGGACAAGTTTTTCGTGTCGTCTTGGCTGATGGCGAGGACGCCGTTGTCAGGGTCACGCATGTCGACGAGGAGCATGAAGATTTCATCTATGACCTGCTATCCACAAATTGTAAACAAAAGTATCGTGGCAGGCCAAAGACAGCAGTGTACGTAGTCAGGTTCGCCGACTTGGTCTCGGCGCGTTTAGAGGAATGATTTATTCTCCGTGCCTCTGTGCCTCCATGGTGAAATGATTTTGATCCGTAAAAAATCCGCGCAGATCCGCGGCAAAGGAATCTTCGAATGGAAATCAAGAAGGTTGGTGTTCTTGGCTGTGGATTGATGGGGTCGGGCATTGCGCAGGTTTGCGCTACGGCTGGGTTTGATGTGACTGTGCTTGAGGTTGAGCAGAAGTTTCTCGACAAAGGGTTTGCCGGGATTGAGAAATCTTTGGCGAAGTTTGCCGAGCGGCCGGTGGAGAAGGGCGGGATTACGGCGCAACAGAAAGATGCGATCCGCGCGCGGCTCAAAGGCACGACCCACAAGGCGGACCTGGCCGATTGCGACATTGTGATTGAGGCCATCATCGAGAATGTGGAAGAGAAGAAGAAGATGTATGCCTCGATTGACGGGATCGTGAAGAAGGATGCGATTTTTGCATCGAACACTTCGTCGATTTCGGTGACGGAGTTGTTGACTGCGGTGAAGCGTCCGGAGCGGTTTATTGGGTTGCACTTTTTTAATCCCGTGCCGCTGATGAAGCTGGTCGAAGTGGTGCGGACGATTGCTACTGCCGACGATGTTTATGAGACGGCTTACGAGTTTGGGAAAAAGCTGGGCAAGGTTCCGGTGCGTACGTCGGACAAGACGGGATTCATCGTAAACCGGCTGCTGGTGCCGTATTTGTTGGATGCGATTCGCGCGTACGAAGAGGGTGTTGGGTCGATTGAGGATATTGATAATGCGATGAAGCTGGGCTGCGGATATCCCATGGGGCCGTTTACGCTGCTGGATTTTGTGGGCCTGGATACGACTTATTACATTACGCATGTCATGTATGACGAGTTCAAGGAGCGGCGGTTCGCGTCGCCTCCGCTGCTGAAGCGGATGGTGATGGCGGGGTGGTATGGGCGGAAGTCGGGGCGCGGGTTTTATGATTATTCCGATCCGGAGAAGCCGCGGGCGCAGAAGCTTTAGCCACTTCGGCCACGGATTTACGCGGGTCAACACGGATTAAATGCGAATGAATCAGCGATCGTAGATCTCGCGGCGATGGCCGACGCGAAGGACAAGCACGACGAGTCGATCGTGCTCCAGCAAACAAACGATGCGATAGTCACCGACGCGGTACCGCCAGTAGTCGCGTAGCGGGCCCTTGAGCGGGTCGCCGATTTGCCGTGGATCGTTGATTTTGTCTACCCGTTCTCGAAGGAATTTGACGATTCGGCGGGAGACAGTAACATCCAGATTGTCGAGTTGTTTCTGGGCGAGGCGCGAGATTTCAACCTTCCAGGCCATAGCGCCGAATTACCTTCTCCAGCGGAATGGGCTTGCTGCGGCCTGAGCGGATCTCCGCCAGCGCCTTTTCGGCATAATAGATGTCTTCCAAGTCGTCCAAATGTTGCAGGATGGCTTCGCGGGCATAGTATGTTTTCGTGCGGCCGGTGCGCTTGGCGAGACGGTCGAGGCGTTTTTCGATCTTGTCCGGAAGACGGATGGCTAGCATGGATTACCCCTTGCTATACAATTATAGCACTCATCCCATAGACTGACGGAGCGGTCGCCATAGCATGGCAACAATGTGGCTGGTTATGGCCGAGATTATTTCTAATTCGCAGAGTTCCTCTGAATCGAAGATCGGCTTCATGAATATTACGACTTGGGCGGATTCGAAGGAAGCTGCAGGCTCGAAGATCCAGCGGTATCTGACATCATTTGGATGGCATTTGGTTTCTATCGACACGGCCAATATCATCGACGAAGACTCCGCGTATGGCGACGAGGTCACGGAGATGATCAACAGCACGCGTAATAATCCGAACGCAATCATCCTGGGGACATTTCATACGCATAAGACAAATTGACGCATTTACATCCGTGCGGGAATTGAATTTATGAACTTCGAAAACATACTTCTGGAAAAGAAAAACGCGATTGCTTACGTCACCGTCAACCGGCCGAAGGTGCTTAATGCGCTCAACATGGCGACCATGGAGGAGCTGCGGGCGGCGTTTCACGATATTAAGAATGACAAGGGTATTCGGGTCGTCATCTTTACTGGTGCGGGCGAGAAAGCGTTTATTGCCGGGGCCGACATCAGTGAGCTGGCTAAGCAGGATGCTGTGACCGGCAAGGAATATACGCACCGTGGGCAGAATGTTTTGAATTTGATTGAAAATCTGGGCAAGCCGGTGATTGCTTGCATCAATGGATTTGCGCTCGGGGGCGGATGCGAGATTGCTTTGGCTTGCACCATGCGCCTTGCGAGCGAGAACGCGAAGCTGGGGCAGCCGGAGGTGAATCTGGGGATTATTCCGGGATATGGCGGGACGCAGCGGCTGCCGCGGCTGGTGGGCAAGGGGATGGCGATGCAGATGGTGCTGGCGGGAGAGATGATCACGGCGCAGGAGGCGCATCGCATTGGGCTGGTAAACGAAGTGACCGCTGCGGCGGAGTTGATTCCGCGGGCGGAAGCGATTGCGGCGAAGATTATTGCGAACGCTCCGCTGGCGGTGCAGTACGCGATGGAGGCCGTCAATAAAGGGATGGAGATGACGCTGAGCGAGGGGCTTTATCTGGAGGCTGTTCTTTTTGGCGTCGCTTGCGCTACCGAAGACAAGAAAGAAGGGACTACGGCGTTTCTGGAGAAGCGGGCGGCGGTGTTCAAGGGGAAGTAAATTCTTTTTGCCACGGATTTGCACGGATTTTCACGAATTCAAAACATTCACCACAGAGGCACAGAGGCACAGAGAAAACCACGAAGAAGAAAAACACATTGAAGGTGGAAAATCCTGTTCAGGTTGAATTCCCCGCTTTGGAGGGAGAACTCGACGGGACGGGAAGGCGGTTCGCGATCGTGGTGGCGCGGTTTAATGCGTTCATCACGGAGCGGCTCTTGCAGAGTGCTTGCGACGGGCTACTGCGTTCTGGCGCGCGGCGCGAGGGTATCGAGATCATTCGCGTGCCGGGGGCGTTTGAGATTCCATCTGCGGCGCGGACTCTGGCGCTTACTAAGAAATATGATGCGGTTATCTGTCTCGGGTGTTTGTTGCGCGGGGATACGGCTCATTATGACGTGATTGTGAATGAGGTCACGCGAGGGATTGGGCAGTCGGCGCAGGAGACTGGGGTGCCGCATGCGTTTGGCGTCCTGACTTGTGAAAACCTCGAGCAGGCAATTGATCGGGCTGGGTTGAAGATGGGGAACAAGGGATTTGAGGCTGCGCTGGCGGCGGTGGAGATGGCGAATTTGACGAGCGCTGTCCGGCTTTCGGCTTCCGGCTTCCGGAAGACGAGCGTCGGACGTCGTAGCCTTCGCCAGGCTCAGGGCGTGCCCGCGGACGGCGAACAGCAGATTCCTCCTTCTCGCTCCGCGAGTCGTCGGAACGGCAATGCTGCGAAGAAGGCTTCGAAGAATAAGCGCCGTAAATAGACTTCCTACAGTGGACCGTCCTCTACAATAAACTGGCAACTGGCTGCTGATGACTACCTTATGGGGACTCGCCGCAAATCTCGGGAGATGGCGCTGCAGATGTTGTTTCAGTCGGATATGGGGAAACAGGATGCGGACCAGGTGCGGCGCACATTTTGGGCGGAGCATGGGACGGCGAGCGCCGAGGTGCGGGGATTTGCCGATGATCTGTTTCGGGTTGCGGTCGACCGGAGCGGGGAGATTGACGGGTTGATTGAACGGCATGCGGAGCATTGGCGTATGGAACGCATGGCGGCGGTGGATCGCAATCTGTTGCGGGCGGCGGTAGCGGAGATGATGGCTTATCCGGATACGCCGCGGGCGGTGGTGATTAATGAAGCGCTGGAGATCGCGCGGAAGTTTTCCAGTCCGGAGTCGGTGCACTTTGTGAATGGAGTGCTGGATAGTGTGGGGAAAGAGCTGGCGGGGAGTTGTCCGTAGGGGCGGTTGGCAGTTCTCGGTTCTCAGTTCCCTTCATGGGCATTTTTCTTTTCCTTACTACAAATTTGAAGCGGGTGGCGGTTGTCTGGCTGTCGTTTCGTTTTATTTTTTTGAACGACGTTTGTGTCGTGGTTCCCGGTGGTTCTCTCGCGAGTGTGGTGCTTACGCACACGAAGGCATCTGCCTTCCGCTGCAGCCGGTAGGATACTGGCCGCATGGTGCAGCCGGGTACTAAGGAAACTGACAACTGAGAACTGTGTTTACGGCCGGGCGGCGACCAGGTTCAACGTGCAGGGGCTCTGAGTAACGATTATTTCGCAAAAGGCGTTGAGGTAGTCGGGGACGTTCGGAAATGAGAGCTGGATTTGATCGCTGCCGCCGAGGCCGGTGCTGACCTCGTGCAGCAGGCCATCGGAGCCGGCGATCAGAATTGTTCCGGCGTCGGGGCTGATGTCGGCGCTCACGGGAGTGGCGCTGCCGATGAGTTCGATGCCGCTGCTCACCGATCCAGCGCCGAAATCATAGACCAGGATGCTGGCATGATCGGAGGCGACGACATAGAGTTGCGAGCCGTCAGCGGAGGCGAAGAAATTCAGCGGCTGGAGCGTGCCCTGGCCCAACTCGACGCGTTGCGTCAAAGAAGAGGGATTGCCGCTGATAAAGGTCAGAGTCTGAGGACAGAGCGTCGGGGAGGCTGGCGGAGCGATCGTAGCCGTGAGGACGTCGAAACCGGTCGAGTCCAACACCAGCACGTGCTGTCCGTCAGGAATGGCAAAGCCAGAGGAGTCTCGGCCTTCGAGATGAGGTCCTGGTAATACTTTCAGGAAAAGAGGATTGGCTGGAAGAGGCAGAGTAGCCGGAACCAGTAATGGGCTGGCGGCAACCTGATTGTTGCAAGTATTAAAGGCGGTGAGGCTTGCGGGGTTGCTATTGGCCGCGGCCTCGGCAACGAAAGCGAAGGCGCTATTGGAAGAGAAGGCGACATCATTCGCGGCGACCGGTCCGGTGAGGGGAAAAGGTCCCTGCAAGGCTTGAATGGAGGAATAGATGTAGAGCGAACTGCCCCCGTTTCCGAAGATAAATGCTTTTAATCCGTCGGGGGAAAAGGCAGCGGCGACGGCTTGGGAGATATTTAACGCGCTGGCCGACAATGAGCCGCCGCTGGCTGCATTCACGATGTAGACCTGATTCGGGGTGTGGATGGTGTCGGAGTAGACGGCGGCGGTTCCGTTGTTGGAAGTGGCCAGGACTTTTCCAGAAATAGTGCCGAGCCCGGTAAAAGGGCTGTTGCTGGTGCCGAAGTTGGCTGGATTGATCAGCACAGCTCCGTAGTTGCTGCCCATGTAAGCTTTGTCGCCGGGAGGATCGAAGAGCAGGGAATTGGGCGGCGAGGGCAGAAAATACGCCGGCCCGGGCGAAGCCTTGGCTGTGGAAAGGCTATAAACGGCGGTGCTGCAAGTGGTGGGAGGCTCGTTGACACATCCGGTACTGGTGGCTAGCAGAGAAACTGTGGGGGTAGCGCCTGTAATGAGGCCGGAAATGGCGCCATCCCCGACTGGGGAACCGCTCGTCACGGGCACAGGTGACGAATAAACGGGATAGGGGATCAGCTGCTGACAGCTCACGAACTGAGGAAACTGTGCATGAAAGAACTGAGTGCAGGCAAGGATGGCGGCCGGAGTGGAAAGCGAAGTAGGAACGAAGGGGTATCCGATGTTGCAGGTTGGCGGTGAGCAGGATGCAGTAACCGATCCAGAGCCGGGCAAGGGAGTACTGAGTGAGCAGGATTGCACGCAGCTTCCGCTGGTGCCGACCACGGCGGGTTGAGATGCGCTCCAGGTCAAGGGGATCTTGCTGAGCGCAATCCCATCATTCGTGTTGGGCAAAGAGCTGTTGCCCATCACATCGGTGAGGATGGCCGTAGCGGTTTGCGTGGATGATCCCTTCGCGGTGACGAAAGTGGTTTGGCCGGTTTCCTGAGAGCCGGGCAGGCCGACTTCAAGATTGATGGTCTGGATGGGACAAGTCTCGAAGAAATCGAGGACTGGGGAAGTGGTTCCCAGCGAATTCGTATATTGCGGTTGTTGAAAGGTGGAACTGGAAACCCCGCTGGCCGTGGCATAAATTTGCGTCATCCCGGGGGTGACTGCAGTCGCCGTGACCTGATCGGTGGGGAAGTTATAGTTCGTGTTGAGGATTCCCGCGAAGGAGACCACTGTCGGATATTGGGCGGACCAAGTAAAGGGTCCGACGGAAGAAGTGATATCGGAGCCCTGGCTGAAAGCATGCGCTTCCAGGCTCATGGATTGACCCTGGGACAGGCAAGGTTCCTGCACGGGGACACCACTCAGGAGAATGCCGGTGACGGTAACGCTGTCGATAACCGGATGGACGAAAACGTAGGTGGGAACGCTGGTTTGACCAAGAGCGGTCACGGTCACGAGAGCTAGACCGGTGCCTCCGGGAGTGCAGGTTGTGAACGCGACATCCCAGTGGCCCGCGCAGGCGACGCCGTTGGGAGCGACATTGAGGACCGAGTTGTCGCTCGAGGAATAGCTAAAGGTGGTGGTCAGCCGGGTGCCGGAGGCGGTTTGCGCCGATGCCGTAAACACAAAAGTGGCGCCTAGATTTACCGAGGTATTGCTGCTGGGAGTGAGAAGGACCTGAGCGGGATAAAGTGGAGGGCCAGCCTTGGTGCCTTTGCCACAGGCGCTGATGCAAGCGAGGGAGAGGATGGCAACTGCGAAGCACAAAACGTTCGAACGAGACCGAATCATCGTCATCATCTTTAACCGCATTAACCGCGACCTACCCATGCACTCCTCTTCTTAGACATTGAGACATTTCTCGGCTCCGCGTACTGAACTCGCAGAGCGCGTGTGAATGAATTGGAAAACTTGTAGTGTAGAGGCTGGAGGCGGAATCAGCAAGCGCGGTGCGGATCGAGCCGAGTGGGTTGAGATTCAGAACCGACGTGCCGATTTCCAAGCGTCCGTTGATTGGGATGCAAAAACACGGGTTGACGATGTTTGCGCGCGCTTGCTATAGTAGTTTGGTTCCGCGAGTTCATCCAAGCTTGTTGTGTGCTGCGAGCTTTTCTGCCGTACGGGCAGAGAGCTGGCAGTAGAGCGATTGAGAAATGCATTTCCGGATGAAGTGCTGGTTCGGAAATTTTCCTCGCTGAAACGTTCCTGCGGCGCCTTCCAACTTTGTGGAAGGATATGCAGGGCAAGGCTGACGAAACGGAGTGCCCCCGCAGTTTGGCCGGGCGCCACCGTCGGCGGCGAAAGTCTTAAGGGAATCCAGAATCTCTCTCCGGCATTCGTGCGCGGTGAGAAGTAATGGTCGGCATTTCGGCCGATCATGACCACGGATGCGCGTCTCAAGCAGGATTGAGCTGTGCTGATCTGCCGTAAAGGCAGGATGCTGCGCGGCTAAGGAGTGGCAAGAGTGCCTACGTTTAATCAATTGGTGGCTCAAGGTCGCAAGCGACCCCGTTACAAGACGGCCAGCCCTGCGCTGCAGGGATGTCCGCAGAAGCGCGGAGTGTGTACACGCGTGTATACGCAGACGCCCAAGAAGCCGAACTCGGCTTTGCGCAAGGTTGCACGTGTGCGCTTGACAAATGGAATTGAAGTGACGACGTACATTCCTGGTGTCGGCCACAACCTGCAGGAGCACTCGATTGTGCTGATCCGCGGAGGCCGCGTGAAGGATTTGCCGGGCGTGCGTTATCACGTGATTCGCGGAACTCTGGATGCGGTGGGAGTTGCCGGCCGTATGCAAGGGCGCTCGAAGTATGGCGCGAAGCGGCCGAAGAAGGGCTGAGACAAAGTTTCAAGGTTTCAGAGTTTCAATTCAATGTCACGACGGTGCGACGGTTGGTCTTTGAAACGTTGAAACCCTGAAACGTTGAAACCCTGAAACGTTGAAACCCTGAAACGTTGAAACCCTGAAACGTTGAAACCCTGAAACGTTGAAACCCTGAAACGTTGAAACC
>Ga0182024_10012658_pt1 | contig 16651 bp, 17 predicted proteins | sample P32metaG_FD_120480 | JGI IMG/M metagenome (GOLD analysis project Ga0182024, IMG submission 120480) | Permafrost microbial communities from Stordalen Mire, Sweden - P3-2 metaG (Illumina Assembly) | ecosystem: Environmental > Terrestrial > Soil > Wetlands > Permafrost | place: Sweden: Stordalen... | reverse complement strand
GTCGAGGGTCGCCGCTAATATGCACAATGGCGCGTGTGCATCCGCGATAGTCGCGTCCAGTTCCAGTGCTCTTTGGGCCAGAGAGCGGATGGAAGGTGCTACCTTGCGCAGGGGCGACAAACTTATGGCTGCTCGACCGAACAGAAAGTCGGCGTAAAGGACATGGGCCAATGCGAATTGCGGGTCGAGCGCAATGGCCTGCTCGTAGAAAGGCTTGGCCTGGTCGATCGACTCGGCCGTAATCTTCCAATGAAAATGCCGGGCCTTCAGGAGAGCTTCGTAGGCGGCAAGCTGCGGCGTGTAGCGCGGCTTGGCGGTGGCCTGAGGCGTAAGCCTGATCTGGAGCGCCTTGGAGATGGCTGCGGCAATCTCGTCCTGGACCGCAAATACATCCGCCAGCTCGCGGTCGTAACGCTCCGACCACAAGTGGGTCCCGTCAGTCGCGGTAATCAACTGCGCGGTCACACGGATCCGATTGCCCGAGCGTCGCACGCTGCCTTCGAGAACATTGGCCACACCCAGCGTCTCGGCGATCCTGCGGATGTCGGTGTTCTGTCCCTTGAAGGCGAACGCCGATGTGCGCGCGATCACCTTCAGTCCCGGTATCTGCGCCAGGGTGTTGATAATCTCCTCTGCCAAGCCGTCGCTGAAGTACTCCTGCTCCTTATCGCCGCTTAAATTCGCGAATGGTAGTACCGCGATAGAAGGCAAGCGCTCCGCCGGACTGATGGCGCCGACAGTTTCCTTAACTCGGGTGATTGCCTGTCGATTTTCGGCCGGCGAGTCAGGGCTCGCCGTGCCCGCCTCGATCAATTGACGCAACCCGGAAAGATACGTCTGCCAGCCCAAGTCGTTGGGGTCCCCGCTCCAATGACAAAGATCCGCCGTATGCATTAGCTCGAACATGATCGGCCGATCGCAGGGTTCGATCATCACCGGCATCAGTATTCTGTTGCGCTCGGCCAGCGTCGCCTCAGCCCGTACCCAGCGTGACTGTACCGAGGTTGCAGACCACAGGACTACGACCGCCTTTGCGCTCCTCAGCGCTGCTTCAATCGTTGCGTCGAATGCGTCCCCAGAACGCAGGCTGGCATCCCACCACACACTGAAACCCTCGCGCGCGAAACTCTCGGCAAACCGCCTGGCGGTCACCAGATCGCCGTGGGCATAAGAGAGGAAAATGTCGGGCAAGTGGAACCCCTTAGTGTGAGCCGGCCAGCACGATGCGGCCCGATTTGTTGAATCAAGTGTAGGTCGATTTTATGCCGTCAGGGACCAAGCCGATCGGCCGGCTTGCCTTCGGCAAGGCCGTTGCAGTCAACAGGCGGCTTTGCGGCCGTCGCTCCGGATGCCTTAGATCATTAGGCCCGTTACCTAGGGCCTCAGCGATATTTGGCGGAGCTTGGCGAAATTATCATCGAGGGCGGGCAATTTAAGCTATTGAATTACAAGGTACACTTATATCTTGAGTGACCCAATATGGGTCGTCCGGATGACAACGTTCACCCAGGCGATTGCCTTTGACGGGATGTCTTCGGGAGAACGGACCAGGCTGTTTGTCCCCTGGTCGCGACGACTGGCGTTAGGGCTGACCAACATCGACCAGATGCGCGAGGCGTGCCGCGGCGGCGCGCTCATGGCTTTGAAACGCGGATTGTCGGAGGCGAACGAAATCCGGATCGACTTCGATGTGATTCAGATAGTAGTCGGCGGCTACACTATCCAGGACCGGCTGGAGCACATTTGGGAAGCGCGATCGGATCGACGGCTCGAGTGACGATCTGGCACCCGGTGTCTATCGTCAATTCGCCAACACTATATTTCATCGAATTGCGCCGGCCGCCACGCCAGAACTTTGAGTTTACACTCTGCCCTATCAGTGAGCGATCGAAACTGGCCGCGGCAGGCGGCCGAATGGGCTACCGGCGACGACACCCACTTCAGAGGCTATACTGCAGGCCAAAGGCGTACGTTTGATCGAGAGGGTGTTTGCGATCATCACGCGGCGTTCCATACTGCAGACAGCAGCCGGTGGCCTGCTCATGGCCGGTGGCGGATTGCTGCGGCCCGCGCGCGCGGGGCTGCCTTCCGGTGCGATCGAATCCGAGATGCTGGATGCGCTGCCGGGCAAGCAGCCGCTGCTGAAGCATTCATTCCGGCCACCCAATTACGAGACCCCGGTCGGATCTTTCAACGACGCGATCACACCCAATGATCGGTTCTTTGTTCGCTGGCATCTGGCACACATTCCGGAGGTCGATGCGGCGTCGTGGCGTTTGAATGTCGCCGGGGACGCCACCGAACGGCCGTTTGCTCTGACGTTCGAGCAGCTCAAGCAGGAATTTGAGCCTGTGGAACTCGTGGCCGTCTGCCAATGCGCGGGCAATCGGCGCGGCTTCTGCGATCCGCACGTGGCGGGTGTCGAATGGGGCGACGGCGCGGTGGGCAATGCCCGCTGGAAGGGCGCTCGGCTCAAGGACATCCTGGCGCGCGCGGGATTGAAACAGGAAGCCGTCGAAGTGGCCTTCAACGGCGCGGACGGCCCGCTGCTTGAAGCTACTCCTGACTTCATCAAGAGCTTGCCGGTGTGGAAAGCGATCGACGACAACACGCTGGTGGCCTATGAGATGAACGGTGCACCGCTGCCCCACTGGAACGGATTTCCGGCTCGGATCGTCGTGCCTGGATGGGCGGCGACTTACTGGGTGAAGCAGCTGATCAGCATCAGCGCCCTGGCCCAGCCTTTCAAGGGTTACTGGATGAACAGCGCTTACCGAGTTCCGAAGGGCAAGTTCCCGACCGTTGATCGTTTCCTTTCACAGGAGTCAGAGACGACCACTCCCATCACCGAGATCGACGTCAATTCGCTGATTGCGAACATCAGCGAGGGGCAACGATTCAGGAGCGGCGCCTCGATCGAGATCCGCGGAATCGCCTGGGATCCCGGCTATGGCATCGGCCGTGTTGAGGTCTCGCTCGATGGCGGCAGCAGCTGGCAGAGCGCGGCCCTCGGGCCCGATCTCGGTCGGTTCTCGTTTCGCACGTGGCAGCTCGCATTCACTCCACAAAGAAAAGGCGACATGACCATAATGCCGCGGGCGATCAATGCCATGGGAATTGCTCAGACCGAAGCGTGGATCGCCAATCCTGCCGGCTACCACAATAATGTAATTCAGAGGATCGGCATCCGCGTTGCATGAGCGTATCGATGTGAAAATCGTCGTCAGCAGCGTCGCGTCCTTGCTGATGGTTGCCTCCGCAATAGCGGCGGCCGCCGATGAAAGTCGCATCCAGCTGAAGGACGATCCGGAGGCAGCCACCGTGCGGGCTGCCTGTTCGGTCTGCCATAGCTCCGACTACATCGAGATGAATTCGCGATTTCTGAAGCGGGCCGGCTGGGAAGCCGAGGTCAACAAAATGATCAAGGTCATGGGCGCGCCCATTCCAGAATCCGAGGTACCTCGAATCGTCGACTATCTGACTCGCAACTACGGAGTCGAATAGGACGTGTTCCCTAGTAGTTTGAAGAGTCGCGCTCGCAGGCTCGGTGCCAGAGTTTCGGCAAACGTACCGGTCAGATGATTTTCGTCACGATAGACGGGTAAGCCCGCCTGCGTGGCGGGACAGAAACTTCCCGGACAAATCAGATCATCCATGTCCAGGAAGTATATATTCCTCAGACCGTCCGCGGCCGCTCGCTCCGCAGCAAAGGCTGCCCCGTTGAGCGCTTTGAATGCGTCGAAGTCGCAAGACTTGCCCCTGACCACGCGTCGCGCGACGCAGCCGGGAATGTTGAACGGCGGCAGTGGAGTATCCCTCAGCAGCACGATTGGAACACCGGCGCGCAAGAGTTTTTCCAAGGTTCGACGGGTACCCAGGCGAATTTCGTCGGTGGGCATCAGAGTCGATGTAATGGAGTCGCCCCGAAGCGTCGAGCCGTTGTAACTGGCCATCACTACCGCTGAGGGATGCATCGCGATGATCTTATCGATGGCGTGAGTACGCCATTCCTTGCAATGATCGTCGCCCGCGGACCAACGGTGGGGATTGATGTCGCTTGCCGCACATCCGGGTCTTAAGATGGTGATCAGGCGCCATGCCTCCAGATTGGCCGCCGTGCGCATCGGATTGACCCACTGTATGGCATGTGAATCGCCAAAGAGAACGACGGTTTTAGTTGCACCCAAAGTGCCGAATTCACATACTTTGGCTTCGAACGAGAAACCCTCACTCCAGCAAGCCTTCGCCGAAATGTCGGCGACGTCCGCTGTCGCGGCGCCGATTGCCGCGAACCTCTGATCCAGGCTCAGCTGCTCTCGTCCATATTCCATCAAGGTCCAGGACGCCGCGAGGGTCAACAAAGTCGCGCCAGCGGCGACGGCCAACGACAATCGTGCGCGCGTGCCGAGATAGGGATTCTCTCTAATGGGGCGCTCTACGTACCTGTAGGTCAAAGCTGCGAGCGACAGGGATGCGATCGCCGAGCCAACTTTGCCGCCCACCGAAATGCCCGGAAAAAGGATCCCGGAGAAGACGACAAAAGGCCAGTGCCAGAGATACCAGGAGTACGATCGAGCTCCCAGAAATTGCAGCGGTGCGATGCCCAGTGCCGCGGAAATCCCGCGCTGCGGCGCCCCGGCTCCGGCAAGCAGCGTCGCAAGTGTCCCGACGACGGGCAATAATGCGATCCAGCCAGGGAACTGCGCGCCTCCGTCGAGCAGCACGGCGGTTCCTAGAATCATGACCATGCCGGCGATACCGAAGCCCATAGCGCACCAGGCGCCTAGCGGTATCCTCGCAACCGGCAGGAGCGCAAGCAGTCCTCCCGCCGCGAATTCCCAGGCCCGCGCGGGCAGTTCATAGAATGCAAATGTGGCTGCAAGGCGTGTTGTGTAGATGCAGCAAATTAGCGAAAGGACGGCAACCGCGCCCAGAATCCAGATCGATCGCCGGAGGCGGTACGCACCCCAATTGGCCAATAAGATCAGCAGCGGCCACAGCAGATAGAACTGTTCCTCGAGGCCGAGCGACCAGGTGTGCAGCAAGGGGTTGATTTCCACATCCGGCGCAAAGTAGTTCGATGCGCCGCGGTCAAAGAACACGTTGCTGACATATAGGCCAGCCGCGCGTGCGGCGCCCGCCGTAAAGGCGATCTCCTGCGGAGAAAAAATGGCGGCAGCCGCCAACATGGTCGCTAAAAGTACCAGCGCACCCGCCGGCAACAGCCGTCGCGCACGGCGGGCGAAGAATCTGGGCAAATTGATTCGCGACGTTGCGCGAATTTCTGCCTCCAGGTGCGCCGTGATCAAGTATCCCGAGAGAACAAAAAACACGTCGACGCCAATAAACCCACCGGCACACCACGAAATGCCACAATGGCAACCGACAACGAGCAGCACCGCCACCGCCCGCAATCCTTCAATGTCGGGCCGAAAGGGATCACGGGACTGCCGGTTGGTAATGTATGGATTGGACCGGGTCACTGCGGCAGAAAAATAGCACCGATCCCGAGTCAAAATGCGTGAACTGGCTCTATGGCCTTGTCACGCACCACGATCCGAGCACGCAACGTGACGCGCGAACAAAAACACCTTCTGATCGTTTACCACACGCTTACAGGCGGCACCCTGCAGATGGCACAGGCCGCCGCTGCCGGCAGCGCCCGGGAGCCTGAGGTCGCCGTGCGGCTGAAAGCCGCGGCGGCGGCCGGACCCGGTGAACTGCTCGAGGCGCATGGCTATCTGTTCGCCTGCCCGGAGAACCTTGCCGCCATGTCGGGCTCAATGAAGGATTTCTTCGATCGCAGCTATTACCCGGTACTCGAGCAGCTGCAGGGCCGTCCTTATGCGACCCTCATTTGTGCGGGCAGCGATGGCAGCAATGCGGCCAGACAGATCGAGCGCATCGCCACCGGCTGGCGGCTCCGGGCAATCGCGGCACCCCTTATCATATGCACGCATGCCCAGACACCGGAAGAGATTCTCAAACCAAAGCGGATTGGCGCAGCCGACCTGGCGCGCTGCGCCGAACTCGGAGCTACCATCGCTGCCGGCCTGGCGCTCGGGATATTCTGACTGCGGCGCCGCAGCGTGCAGGCGGCTAGAGGTTGACCGTCAGAGATTCGCGTTTGGTTTCAAACACCAGGTGCCGCGGGTTGTCTGTCACCGCAACGATCCGATACTCATATTCAAGGACATCGCCCATCAATAAGATTTTCCGGGCATAGATTCCAACGAAGCCCGGATCATGCCCGCAGTGCACGCCGAGACCATACCGATCGATGGTGCTCGGGCAGAGCGCGTATTTCCGCGATTTCTTGTAGACGAGTTGCGCACGAATCGAGCAAAAGCGATCCACATAGAGTTGTTCCATGTATGCCGCGACGTCTCGCGGTCCGACGCGGTGAAAGAATGGACAGCAGACCGCGCGCTGGTGGGTTGAGCGCCTGCTCGAAAAGCACCCAGCCGGTGCCGTAATTGATTGTCGCCGGACGGGGCTGCCGAATGCCCGACGTCGCGGTCAGATCCTGAATGAGCTGCACCTGGCGAGCATCGGTACCCCCGATGCTCATGTCTGTACGGCAGCGCACGCAAGGGAATTGCACGGCTAGGGCGTGGGCCACGGCAACAACACAATCTTGCCGCCAAGCCCGCCGCTGTCGATGCGTGCATGAGCCTCACTCGCGGCAGCAAGCGGCAGGCGATCGATCACGACGGGATGTATGCCGCCTTCGCGCAGCAACGTGAACAGCGCAGTCATATCGGCCTTGAACTCCGCCGGGTGGCTCGAACGGCGGGCGGTGATGCTATAGAACACGGCGCGACGGCCCTGCAGGAGCTGGCTCAGCGTGTTCCAGAGCTTGAGCCGGGCCAAACCCAGGCCCGCGGCCACCATCCCTTCGCGACCGACTGCCATGGTCTGCGATCCGTAGCCGACCAGCAGTCCGCCGGGCGCCAGGCAGGCGAACGAGCGCGCGAAATGTGCGCCGCCGATGGCGTCGAAAACCGCATCGATGCCGGGGCCGTTTGGGCGAGTGGCCGTCAATTGGCGCACGGACGCAACGAAGTCGCCGGCGTGATGGTCGATCGGCGTCGCACCGAAACGCGCAACGATCGGCAGATTCGCTGCCGAACTGGTACCGATTGCGTTGAGACCGAAGCGGCGCGCCAAGTCGAGCAGCGCCGTGCCGACCGTGCCGGAGGCGCCGATGACGAGGATCGTCGCGCCCCGCGGCAACTCGCGATAGCGAGTAAGCATCTGGAAGGCAGTGAGATATGCGAGCGGAATGCACACCGCATCGGCCGGATCGATGCCATCCGGAACCGACACCAGCGTGTGCGCGGGACGGATCGCATACTGGGCATAGCCGCCAACCACGCAGAGATCCGCGACCCTTTGGCCCGCTCGCGGCCCCGACACTCCGGCGCCGAGCTGCTCAACGACACCGACGAGCTCGTAGCCCGGGGTGAACGGCAGCGGTCCCCTGAAGTCCGGATAGCGGCCGCGCCGGATCATGGTATCGGTGAAACCGGTGCCGGCAGCCACTACCTTGATGCGGACTTCCCCGGGTCCGGGCTCGGGGATGCCCGGCTCGTTCGCCAATTCCAGGACCTCCGGACCGCCAAACCGCGCGATCCGGATGTGTTGCCAGGACATTCGGCTACTCCGGCAGCTTCAGCCTACGCAGCAGTGCCTTGAAGGATGGATTGTCTTCCAGGCTTTGCAGCATCGGATCATTTGTGATCGACAACAAGCCCGCATCGCGTTGACTGTAGGCTCGCTCGAGCCAGGCGAGGGCCCGCTCGACCTCGCCTCTGGCGGCGTAGACATAACTGATCTGGTACGCCATGCCGCTCCCCCAGTCCCGTTCGACCCTTGCCAGTGCTTGGTCCGCCTCCGTGTGACGCCCCAAGGCATCGAGTGCCAGCGCAGTTCCCACCCCCCCGTACCAGGGCTGGTCCCGCTGCATCTGTTGCAACGCGGCCTGAGGCAGGTGTTGGGATAGCAGAATCAATCCGTAGCGAAAGTGAGCCCCGGCGTATGTAGGGTGCAGTTCGATCAGGCGGCGGAAGGCCGCCGCGGCCAGTTCGAGCGCCCCAAGCCGGTACTGGGCCGCACCGATCTGCCAATAAGCCGTGCCGAGAGGGTCGAGTGTCGCGGCGGCGTTCGCAAACGCGAGTGCTTGCGTAAGACGACCCAATGTGATGGCCAATCGAGCTGATAGCTCAGAAATGCGCGCATCGGCGGGATCAAGGGCCCGGGCGCGGCTGAGTTCCGCGTCGGCGCCGGCCCAATTGAAATCGAACCACAACAGGACGCACGCCATCGCCCTGTGTATGTCTGCCTCGTCAGGGCCAAGTGCCAGCGCTCGCGCGCCCGCCTCATGCGCCGCGACCGACAGCGTGTTGCTTCCAAGCAAGAAATTCGCGGCGGCGAGATCGAGCTTCTGCCCGGCGCTGGCGTCCGGCAAAAAAACCTTGCGCCACTCAACGCTGTCATTGGTGTACAGCTCAGCCAGAGCCGACCAGGCAAGCGCGAAGCTCGGATCCAGGCGCAGCGCCTGCTTCAAACATTCGTGCGCATGCAGGGAATCTTCGGAGCTGTTGCGTTTGGCGAGCGCCTGCGCCTGCAGATACAGCGAGTAGGCCTCGCTATTTGCGGTCGGAGCACGGTGATCAATGTCTGCCTCAAGCAATTGCACCTTGAGCGCTTTGACCACCGATGCGGCGATGTCGTCCTGGACCTCGAAAACGTCGTCGAATCGTCGATCATAGGATTCGGACCATATGTGGTAGCCGTTGTCGGCGCGCACCAACTGCGCGGTGACTCGCAGTCGATCGCCCGACTTGCGGACGCTGCCCTCCAGCACGTGCGCAACCATGAGCCTCTGGGCTATCGTCGGCACATCCTCCGACTTTCCTTTAAAATAGAACGACGACGTTCGCGCCGGTACCCGCATATCCGGGATCTTTGTCAGCAGGTTGATCAGCTCTTGCGCCAATCCGTCGGCGAAATACTCCTGATCCCGCTTCTCGCTCATGTCGACGAAAGGCAGCACCGCCACCGACTTCGCCGAGACTGTCGTGGCTGAGCTCGTGGCCGGCTTTTCGCCAATTTCCACGACGGCGGCCACCAGCTGGTAGCCGCGACCGCGCAGGCCACCGATATAACGCGGTGCGCGCGGGTCATCACCCAAGGCGTCGCGCAGCAATTTCACGCGTTGACTGACGGTCTCCGGGCTGACGATGATCCCTGGCCAGACCAGACGCATCAACTCATCCAGTGATACGACATTGGGCGCCGCCCTGATCAACGCCAACAACAGATCGAAGGATAATTTTGGAAGCCCGAGCGGCTCAGTGCCGCGGCAGACCTGCTGACGTCCGCCGTCGATTGTGAGATCGCCGAAGCTGTAGTTCATATTGCCGACCTATGTCAGCAGCGCATGACCGTCTGGCAATTGATGCGCGTACCAGGTCGCAAGCCGATGCCGGATCGTCTTCTCGCTGAGCTGCTCTTCCGGCATCGGTGCAATGACCTTGTCGTGCACCAGCAACCGATAAATGTAGAGGGCCTTGTCGCTCGCCGAGTCGGTCGCTTCGAACTCGACTGCCTTGCGACCTTCCGCATATCGAACCCCGGCCAGTAACGCCGCCTTGTACAGTTCGGATTCGTGTTTGAGCTTTTTCATGTGCCGCGCTCCTTTGCTCGCGCTGAGGTCAGGCGCGCGAATAGCGTGCCTGCGGCCAAACCCACCAGCATTTGCGCGGCCAGTCCGGCCGGACCGCGCGCGCCAAAGATTCCAACCGTACCCAGCAGCATTCTCAATGCCGTGAAGGTCGCAAAGATCGCCAAGGCGCCGGCAACGCCGAACAGGATCACGCGGCGACCCGTGAAACGCGCCAGCAGGCCTGCGGCCAGGAATGCGATGCACAGGGCGATCGAGGTAATCGCGGCGTAGGGCACGAACATGCCGACCAGATCATGTCCGGCCCAGTCGAGGCGTTCGCCGAACGGGATTGCAACCGGGGCCGCGTCACCGGCCTGCCCCGCCGCCACAGACCATGCCTGCTGCACAAAATACGAGTGAGCGGCCGAACCCAGCACCACCATAACGGCCGCGGCGACGACAAATGCGCCTACCCGGCGTAGCATCCGAGCCTCCGTTGTGCTGCCATTTGCTTATCCTAGCGGCTGACCGTTGCTTGCAGGAAATTCTCACGCGCACCCTGATCTCAATGCTGGCTGCCACCGTAGCGATCTCAGGCTCGGCGACGGCAACCCCGCCGCCTGCGCCCCAGCCCGCAAGGGTCGTCAAGACCGGTTACAAGGTCACGGAAATCGCCAGGGGACTCGATCATCCATGGTCGATGGCGTTCTTGCCTGACGGCTCGATGCTGGTGACCGAGCGTGTCGGTCGGCTGCGCCTGATCAAACACGGCTCGTTGCAGAGCCAGCCGATCGCCGGCGTCCCGGCCGTCCACACCGGCGGCCAGGCGGGACTGTTCGACATCGTATTGCATCCGAAATTCGCTCAGAACCATATCGTCTATCTGACCTATGCGGCGGGGAGCACCGGGGCGAACGGCACTCGGGTTGCGCGCGCCCGCTTGGACGGCGCTGCGCTCCAGGATCTGCAGGTGATCTTCCAGGCAATACCCTTGAAGAGCGCGGACAATCACTATGGCGGACGTATGGCATTTCTACCCGACGGCACGTTCGCGCTGACCATCGGCGAGGGTTTCGAGTACCGAGAGAAGGCGCAAGACCTGACTTCCGATTTGGGTAAAATCGTCCGTCTGAACGACGACGGCAGTGTGCCGCAAGACAATCCGTTCCGCGGCCAGCTGACGGTCCGACCGGAAATATACACCCTGGGTCATCGCAACGAACAGGGGTTGGTCTTCGATGAGCAAAGCGGACGGCTCTACGAAACAGAGCACGGTCCGCGCGGCGGTGACGAATTGAATATCATCGTGGCGCGCAGGAATTATGGCTGGCCGGTGATCACCTACGGCATGGACTATTCGGGCGCCTATGTTTCGCCGTACACGCAGCGCGACGGACTTGAGCAACCGGTTCTTTATTGGACCCCTTCGATCGCGCCATCGGGACTGGCCATCTATCGGGGTAGCAGGTTTCCGGCGTGGAACGGCGATCTGTTCTTGGGAGCCCTGGCGTTCCGGCATCTGCGCCGCGTACATCTCGACCAGCACGGGCGCGTACTGGATCAGGAGGAGTTATTGAACGACTATCACTGGCGCATACGCGACGTCCGGTCTGCCCCAGACGGGTATCTCTATGTCTGCACGGATGAAGCGGACGGTCGCATACTGCGACTCGAACCGGTCGATTAATGCACAGCGAATTGCCCAGCGGCGGGGGACTTCGGACGTGAAAGCCGTTGCAGCAATACAGATCGATAATCAGCGTGTCGTCGTGACGCAGTGGGTATTCGCGCCGGGCGCGGAGACCGGCCAGCATATCCATGCGTTCGACTATATAGTCGTCCCCATGACCAGCGGCACCCTGCGCCTCGTCGAACCGGAAGGCATCCGCGATGCCCAATTATTCGCCGGTGTTTCTTACGGCCGAGCAGCGGGCGTCAATCACAACGTGATCAACGTCAACCCGTACGAATTCCGATTTCTCGAAATCGAACTCAAATAGCAACGCGGATCCAGACTACGATGCGATCTTCCTTGATACGCGTGCTGGCGCCGCTGCTGCTCTTGTGCCTGCCGCTTCTGGTCCTGGGCGTCTGGCTGACGAAGGCGAAAGGTCCACAGAGCCTGGCCGCTTTCAACGTCTCGATTGGGCTGGTATCCGTGCTGGTGGCCATGCTCACGAGGTCCTGGCGACTGTTTTTTCTGATTCAGCTGCCGGTCCTGTTACTGAGTGCGGCCTTTGCCATCTACACACTGTCGTATGGCGCGCCGCCGGGGGAATTCCTGGCCTACGTGCTGGCCACCTCCTCGTGGGAGGAGATCCGCGGATTCTTCGGCATCTGGCAGGGAATGCGCTGGCTGCTGGTCATGTCGGCCCTCGCCTTGATCTATCTTTTGCTGGCGGCCTGGGCGCCCGCGCGTTCCATTTTCGCCGGCAGCAGCATTCGCGGCCGATGGGGCTTCATCAGCGCCGTCATTCTGCTCAGCGCCTATGCCGCACGCAGTCCCGCGGCATTCATCGATGGCATCGCCGCCAATCCGGGTCTTGGCACCGCGATGTTTGTCGCCGGCCCGTTGGGACATACCAGGGCAAGACTGTCTAGATGGTGACGCTCACCACACTGGAGGGGCCGCTCTGCACGCCGGCGGCGTTCACGGCCACCACTTCGAAGAACCAGGTACCTGAGTTGAGATTCTCGACCACGTAGGTGAGCAGGCCGACTGAGTTGATGCTGATCTTCTGCGTCAGGGCGGCCGAGCTGGTGCCGTAGTAGATGTCGAAGCCGGAGAGGTTGGTGAGCGCGCTACCGTCGGTGTTCTCGGTGGGGGCGGCCCACGAGAGGGTGATCGACTCGGCTTGGGCGGTCGGAGCAGGCGTGGTACTGGCCGGGCTGGTCGTGCCAGCCGGGCTGGTGGTGCCGGTGCTGACCGGAGCGGTCGTGGTGCCGCTCTTCGGCGCGGTGCTGCCCGAGATCGTGGCGGCCCCGGCGCCCGCGCTGCTGGCGGTAGTGGCTTCATCGCCGCAGGCCGCAAGGCCCGCGCTCAAGCCAACCAGCACTACCATCCGACCGATGAAACCCAGGGGGCTCTTGGAAATGTTCATGTAATCGCCTCGCTCGCTTAGTTGTGGTGTGGGCCACAAAGCGGACCGGCGAATCGACTGAACATAAGGCGCGGGTATGACGGGCCGCGGGACAGGCGGCTGGCGTCTGCACCTCGGATCCGGCAACCCCGCTATCTCGTGTCCTTACGACTCAAGACCGGAGGCTTTGCGTCCCCGCCTCGCGGCGGGTTTGCCCTTTTCAGTGCGAGTGAGTTAAACGCCTTTCGGCTGTCGCCACAAACTGTCAGTGTCGGAAAACACGTCTTTAAAAGGCGACTATGCTTATAGCTGTGAGTAGCTGATAATAACTATGTGGGTCGAACGAAGCGTAAGGTTGAGGTTGCCTACCTGGATGCCGATAAACTCGAGCTGCTGAAGCAGCTCGCGGCACAGAGCAGAATCGCGCGCACCGTATTGGTACGCGAAGCGATCGATGATCTATTGATCAAGTACCGACTCATGAAAGCGCCGAAGTTGGCGGCGCGATTGACCGGCCGGCGGCCAAGGCACTGATTCACAGGCCGGACAGGCTCGCTCGCAAGTCGGTCCGAAGCTCGACCCGTCGGCGCAAGCTGCCGGCGTGTGCAAAGCCACGCACGAACGCATCCGAGGCAATGAATTCAAGCGCGGTACGCAGCGCAAGCGAGTTCGACGCGCCGAAGGCACGCTCGAAGCGTCGCTGTGCCCTGCCCCACAACGCCTCCGATTCGGCCAGCTTCCTGCGTCCCTTGGCAGTAATCGCAATGAGACGCCGGCGATGGTCGTCCGGATCGGACCTGACGACCACCAGCGCGCTGCGCTCCAGCGGCTTCAGATTATGGGTGAGCGCACCGCGGTTCATCACCAGCGCCGCAGCCAGCTCGCCCGCCAGCGGCAGGCCGGATTGGGCGATGTGAATCAGGATGGCGCGCTGCGTGGTTCGAAGGCCGCAGGGCTCGAGGACGGCGTCGTAGAGTTGCGATAGGCGCCGCGATGCCTTGCGCAAAGTGGTGCAGCTGCAGTTGCCGGCAGCCCTGCTGCGCTCGTTCATATGCCATCCTCCCTGGACCGCATTTATTCTGATGCTGCGCCCATCATACCGCTCCCCCGGCGGCTCAAGGACAGCAACCCAATGATTGGCGGGCGGCAGGAAAGCGGCGCGGCTGTCCTCAGACAGCGACGCCGTTGCGACGAGTCGCGGGACTCACGGTGGCGCCCAGTTCGGCCCTGCCGGACGTTCGACGCTCCCCGCTTCGCTCCGCCAGACAGAGGTTGCCCTCGAACTCGCGTGCACAGGCGTCCCAGCCGCAGCGCAGGGCCTGCTCGCGGCACGCCTTGGGATCGATCTGCAGCGCACGTCGCGCCGCGCGGGCCAGATCGCTATCGAGCGCGCCCGTGACCCCGTCTTCGATCACATCGATCGGGCCGGTCACCGGATAGGCGGCCACCGGGACACCGCATGCCATTGCCTCGAGATTCACCAGGCCGAAGGTGTCGGTGAGGCTTGGGAACACCAGGATGTCCGCGGCCGCGAGATGTGCCGCCAGATCCTCGCCGAAGCGGAAGCCGGCGAAGTGCGCGCCCGGATGCTGCCCCTGCAGCCGGGCCCGTTCCGGTCCGTCGCCGATCACGAGCTTCGATCCTGCCCACGGCATCTGCAGGAATGCATCGACGTTTTTTTCGATCGCGAGCCGACCGACATAGGCGGCGATCGGTCGCGGCAGACTCAGTAAGTCCTTGGCACGCGGCCGGAACAGCTGTGTGTCGACGCCCCGGTGCCAGCGCGCCAGATTATTGAAGCCGCGCGCCGCCAGCTGCCTCGCCATGGTCGGGGTGCTGACCATGCAGCGCTCGGCGGCGCCATGAAATCGGCGCAGCGCCAGGTACGAGGCCCACAGCGGGATTGGCAAGCGCGATTTCAGATATTGCGGAAACTGCGTGTGATATGAGGTCGTAAAGCGCAGACCGCGGCGCAGGCAAAAGCCTCGGGCGCTCCAGCCGAGCGGCCCCTCGGTGGCAATGTGCAGCGCCTGCGGCTGAAATGCGCCGATGCGCCGCGCCATGCTCCGGTCCGGGAGAACCGCCACCCTGATTTCAGGGTAGGTCGGACAGGCAACGGTCACGAAATCGCGTGGCGTGACCATGCGCACTTCGTGTCCAAAGCGACCGAGCCATGAGGCAGTCTGTGCCAGCGTGGTGACGACCCCGTTGGTGAGGGGAAACCACGCGTCGCTCACGATCATGATTCTGGTCACGTCGAACAGGGACCTCGGCGGTGCATGACCCGCCCACAATCACGCTGCCGCGTGACGTTCTGATGAACCGGCCGCAACAGTTTTGTTAATCGGGCATTCCTTAATACCGTTGTAACAGGATCGTTATATTTGCTTGTTAGCCGACATCATCGGAACCGTCCAAGAGGAAACAATGCAAAGCTTTCTGCGCGCTCTGGAAATTCAACGCTGGGATGATCACCGCTACTATCATCACAGCCGCATCAACCAGTCCCTGCACCTGCTCAGCGCGGTGAGCTTCCTGGCCGCCTATATCGCCATCTTCAAGAACCCGGCCGCATCGGCCCTGATTGCCTGGCTGGTGGCGATGGTCAGTCGTCAGGTGGGGCACTTCTTCTTCGAGCCCAAGGGTTACGATGACGTCAACCAGGCCACGCACCAGCACAAGGAGAACATCAAGGTCGGCTACAACCTCAGGCGCAAGGCCGTACTGCTGTCGATCTGGGCCCTGTCACCGGCGGTATTGTGGCTGGACCCGTCGCTCTTCGGGCTGTTCCGCGAGCACGCCACCAAGACCGACTTCGTGCGCAACATGGGGGAGATCTGGCTGGTGATCGGCTTTGGCGCGCTGCTGTTCCGCACGCTGCAGCTGTTTGTTGTCAAGGATGTGCAGACCGGCCTGGTGTGGCTGACCAAGATCATTACCGACCCGTTTCACGACATCATGCTTTATTACCGAGCGCCACTGCATCTGCTGCGGGGTGAGCTGATCGATCCGATGGGCCTGGCGCGCAGCAAGCACGAAGCAGCTCCGCTAACACACGACGCCTGATGGCCTTATTGGTAAGGGCGCCGTCGCTCCACCACCAACCGTCCTGCTGCATCTGCCGAGCCGCCGACAGGAATCTGTCGGCGACCGCGGCGAATGCCAGCTCGCTGTAATCAAGGCTGAAGATGAGCCGTCCGGTGCCGACCCAACTGAGCGCCAGACCATGCGCGCGCAGGTAGTATTGCAACATCCAGTTGTAGCGCGACGGCCGCGGGTAGCAGACAGTCCAGATCGACGACAGATTCGCGACCTGGACGTTCAAGCCGGCGGCCTGCAACCGCGCGTTGAGCAGTGCGGCGCGGCCATCCCAGACCGTATCCAGATCCTGATAGCGCGCCTGCAGTTCCGGGCTTGCGAGTCGCTGCAGGAATTCGTGCATCGCTCCCATCACGTACGGATGGGAATTGAAGGTACCGCGGGCGAAGCACACGTCGGCCGGCCGAGTCGCGCGAAACCGGCGCATCAGATCCTCTCGTCCGCAGACGATGCCGATCGGCAGGCCGCCAGCCACCGTTTTGCCGTAGGTCACCAGGTCGGCGCGCACGCCGAAGTATTGCTGGGCGCCACCCGGCGCCAGCCGAAAGCCGACCAGCACTTCATCGAAGATCAGCACGATCTTGCGCTCGGAGCACACCTCGCGCAGCCGTTGCAGCCAGGCGGTGTAGGCGGCGCGGTCGAATTTCGCCTGGCGTGCGCTGTCGAGCAGCATCGAGTCCGACGGCGCACTGCAGTTCGGATGCAGCGCCTGCACTGGATTCACCAGCACGCAGGCGATGTCACGGCGGCTCTGCAGCACGCGCAGCGTGGCCCGGTCCATCTCCTTGAGAGTAAAGGTGTC
>Ga0182024_10012657_pt1 | contig 16652 bp, 15 predicted proteins | sample P32metaG_FD_120480 | JGI IMG/M metagenome (GOLD analysis project Ga0182024, IMG submission 120480) | Permafrost microbial communities from Stordalen Mire, Sweden - P3-2 metaG (Illumina Assembly) | ecosystem: Environmental > Terrestrial > Soil > Wetlands > Permafrost | place: Sweden: Stordalen... | reverse complement strand
GCGGGTCATTTTTACACGTGATCTCCTCAACACCCTGCGGCAGCGCGAACTGGACGACGCGGTCGCCAGACTGTCAGCCGAAACGGGCCTCGCGCACCGCCCGTCGGCCGAGGGCGAGCACGTGTCCGGGATTTACCGTCAGCGCGTCACGCTCGCTTCGGGTCGGTTCGCCATGATCGACGATGGGCTCGGATTCCAGTTGGTGCCCTGGCGACCCGCTTTGGAGCAGCAACTCGGGAGACAAGTCGCAGGCGTTATGTCTCGTGCCGGCGGGGTTGATTGGAGTTTTGGACGGAAGCGCGGGCTAGGCATCTGATCCATCTAATTCATGTCGAATGGCAGCAACTGGGTGGCGAACCGTCGTTCACTCCGGTACCCCAGGTGGCCGAGATGCGCCGATTCCGACCGTTTGCGGGGTCGCGATGGAACCGCTGAGGTCGCGCCCAAAAGGACCTTGAAACTTTTTTGTCGGAGGTTGGGTCCCGAGGTGGTCGCCGGCGTCGGCATTTCCGCCGCATGACGCGATCATCGTTTGTCGGAATCATCGCAATCGTCGCCTTGCCACGCTTCCTGGCCCTCTTTGATCAGCAGGCCGACAATCGCGATGGAAGTCGCGCTGTCGATCCACCACGCTCCGACCAGCAACTGCGCCAATAGTCCGAGCACGAGGACGCCGGATAGGTAGCCGCACGTGATCGACTCTACGGCGTCGGTGCGGAGCGCTCGGCTCCCCATCGAGTCAGCGATGCGAATTTTCGCCTTCGCAAGAAGCAACATGATCGGGATGGCCACGGTCGCGAGAACCAAACCCGGCGTCGAAAACTCCTGTCCTTCGTGTCGCCACAGACCGTAGCCCGCGCTCGCAGCGACGTATGCGGCAAGAGCGAACAATAGCGCGCCGCCAATCTTGCTCGCACGCTGCTCGACGACCTCAGAGAATTCTGCGCCATCTCGAAGTTCGATGGTCAAACGCCACAGCAGCACCCCGGCTGAGGCAAGCTCTATGACGCTGTCTGCGCCGAACGCGATCAGCGACACGCTACCTGCCGAAATGCCGGCACCGATCGCCACCGCCGCCTCGATCACCATCCAGGCTGCCGTAAGCCACTCAAGACAGAATGCACGCCGGATGAGGACCGCTCGCGATGCCTCGCTCAAAACAGCCAACCAGACCTCTCTTCCGGATTATCTCATCGATCAAGATACGAGGTCGTGGCGTGAGGTCGGGTCAAGCCTTGGAATACGGCCGAGAGCGAAGCCGCTTCGCCTCAGATCGGAGGTGACAAGTGCCTCGTTCATCCCGGGCGATCACGGCTTGATCTCGAAAACGTAGTCACCTTGGATGCGGTGCGTGTCCGCCGATACGACATGCCACCTGACCTTGTATCGACCGGGAGCCAGAGGAGGCATATGTACGATAAGCTGGGCATTGTCGCCGGGATCGATTGTTGCGGCCGGGGTCGTGATCGGTTGGCCCTCGGCGGTCGAAAGCTCAACGCCAGAGAAAGCCGGCTCGACCCGTTCGCTGAAGCTGAGGCGGACCTCCTGTGGTGAGATTGAGATGGTGCCGCCAACGGAAGGCACCGCGTGGTCGAGGAAGGCGTGCGCGCCGGCAGTGGCGATTCCCATTTGGCTCACTACGATACAGGCGAAGAACCGCGTCGTGCCGTATTGCATCGCCGAAACTCCCGATCAGATGTCGCCCTGGTGTTTTACGAAAACATCTCACCCGTAAGATTTGATCTGGGTGATGACGCCGTTATTCCTGGGCCCACCCGATTTCGGTAGCGGGGTCATGGTGAGGCTCGGCGGTTACCGTTCGGTCATCGACCGCGCAATGCAGAAACCGAGAACAGGTACGATGATCCACTGTAAGAGTGGCGAAAGGCCAAGATTGAAGCTGAACAGCGGCAGGACGGGCATGCGCTCTGAATAGGTCCACGTCCCACGTGCGGCGACGTTCAGCCATTCGCTGAAGATCGTATAGGCAAGGCCCAATACGATTGCGGACATGGCGACGCGCCAATATCCGTTGCCCGGCCAGCGTCGGTCACCGGCCGTGATGAGCGCCAGGATCAGGCTGGCCAGCGCGATCAGGAGATCACCACCCGTACAGTGAATGACTGCGAAAGCCTGATCGCCCCGAGTTCCCGTCCGCCAGAGTGTATAGAGCGGGAGGTGGAGGCTCTCCCACGCGAGATTGCCGGCGGCGATCACCGCGAGGTAGAGACACAAAGTCCGCAACCGGGCATGCGGCGAGCAGCCAGAGACTCTTTTCGCCTCGGGTTCAGGGTGTGATCGTGATGTCACCGGCGATCAGACCGCAGGTATTTGATGAGCGCTGCCGCCGCGAGAACGAGCACGACGATGACAAGGAGCCACAACAACCCCATGCCGAACATCATCATCCCACCCATGCCGCTCATCATCGATCGACCTCGCTACACGAGTTTCTGCCGTCTGATCCGTAGGCTGTTTCCGACCACGCTGACGCTCGAAATCGCCATCGCGCCGGCCGCGATCATCGGATTGAGGAAGCCGAATGCCGCCAGCGGAATAGCCGCGATGTTGTAGAAGAAGGCCCAGAACAAGTTTTGCCTGATCGTCCTGAAGGTCAGCCGCGAAAGCCTGAGCGCCTCAATAATCTTGAGCGGGCTACCCTTCACCAGCACGATATTCCCGGCCTCGATCGCGATGTCCGTGCCGGTGCCGATCGCAATCCCGAGATCGGCCTGGGCCAGCGCGGGCGCATCGTTGATGCCGTCACCGACGAAGGCGACGCGGCGTCCTTGGCCTTGCAGCGCCTTCACGTGCCCTGCCTTGTCTTGCGGAAGCACCTCGGCAAACACTTCCTCGATGCCGATCTGAGCGGCGATGGCTCTCGCGGTCTTTGCGTTGTCGCCGGTGATCATGGCGGTCGCGATCCCCTCCGCATGCAATGCCTCTATCGCGGCCTTTGCGTCGTTCTTCAGCGCGTCGGCGACCCCGATGATCCCGATCAGTTCGGTATTGCTGGCGACCGCGACCGCAGTTTCCGCACGGGTTTCTCGAGATTCGATTTGCGGCAAGGCATCGTCGACGGAAATGCCTTCCTCCCGCATCAGCCGGATATTTCCGACAGTCACGGGCGCGTTTCCAAGCCTGCCCCGGACACCCTTGCCTGCGAGGTTCTCAAAATTCTCCGCCGCCGCGAGCGCGATTTGCCGCTCGTTTGCCGCGCGGACGATCGCTTGTCCCAAGGGGTGTTCCGAGAACCGCTCCAGGCTGGCAGCGATCCGCAGAACCTCGTCCTCGCCGACGCCTTCCTTTATCGCGATGATACCGGTAACGGCCGGCCGGCCTTCGGTGAGCGTGCCGGTCTTGTCGAGCAGCACGACATCGATTTTGCGACCGCGCTCCAACGCCTCGCCATCCTTGATAAGGATGCCGCGACGCGCGCCGACTCCGGTGCCGACCATGATGGCGGTCGGGGTAGCCAACCCGAGCGAGCACGGACAGGCGATCAACAGAACGGCCACGGCCGGAACGAAGCTCCGCGCGATGTCGCCCGTGCCGAGATACCAACCGATCGCCGTCGAAAGCGCGATCCCCAGGACGATCGGCACGAAAATCCCAGACACCCTGTCGGCGAGCTTCTGGATCGGAGCCTTGTTGCCCTGCGCCTCCGAGACCATGCGTACGATCTGCGCCAGGACCGTGTCCTCACCGATTTTGGCTGCGGTCATCTGGAAGGCACCCGAGACATTGATCGTCGCACCGAACACATCGTCGCCTGCCGCCTTGGCGACCGGCATGCTTTCTCCCGTCAGCATCGACTCGTCGACGCGCGACGAGCCGGTCGCGACCTTGCCATCGACCGGCACCTTTTCGCCCGGCCGCACTTGCAGGAGGTCACCCACCTGCACCTGTTCGATCGGGATGTCCTGCTCGTGGCCGTCGCGGATCACCCGTGCGGTTTTCGCGCCAAGCTCCATCAGTTTCTCGATGGCGTCGCCGGCCTGTCCCCGGCTGCGCGCCTCGAAGTATCGGCCAAGCAGGATCAGCGCAGCGATGACGGCACCCGTCTCGAAGTAGAGGTGCGGGCTGCCGGTAGCCATTCCCCATACGCTGTACAAGAGGGCGGCGAGCGTCCCGAGCGAGATCAGGGTGTCCATGTTGGCGGCGAAATTGCGCGCCTGCATCAGCATGCCGCGATGGAAATCCCGCCCGAGTCCGAGGATTACGATGGTGCTGAAGATGGCCTCAATCCACACGCTGGCGTTGCGCCCGAGGTAGCTCCAGGGCAGCGCAGTATCGGTCATCGCCAACAGCGTGACGGGTGCTGCCAGAATGATCGCGGTTGCCGCTCGCCGGCGAGCAGTTTGCACCTCGTCGCGCAGCAATTGCCGATGATCCGCCGCGTCGTCGTCAAAGACTTCGTAGCCATTGTCGACGACTGCCTCGCGGAGAGCTGCTTCGGACACGGCGGTTTCGTCGAACTCGACGCGCGCACGCCGGGTGCCGAGATTGACGTTGGCCTCGCGGACACCAGGTGTCTTAAGCAAGGTGCGTTCGTTGCGGACTGCGCAGGCGGCGCAATGCATGCCGCCGATCGCGAAGCTTATCGTGGTCATTGTTGGTGTTCCGTCTCGTAGTCGCGTTATCCTTGGGTTCCCGGCACGACGATGAATTTTGAGCCGCGCGTCATCATCCCCATGCCGCAGTTGAATGTGAATTCGCCGGGCTGGTCAGGGGTGAAGGTGATGGTCGTCGTGCCCGCGGAAGAGAGCAGCTTGCGGATGCCGAGCCTCGGGGCGTAGAGAACCCGGCCGCATCCGGCAGCCCCAGCCCCATCAATACGCCATTCGACCGGGACGCCTTGGGTGACGATGAAGCGGTTGGGGCTGTACTGGTACCCACTTACTCGCATCAGGGCGATCTGCTTGGCGCCGGTCGGGGTCGATACCGGCATCGCCACCGTTGCCGGGTTCGCGGTGTCGGCAGTCTGGGAGGAACCTAGATCGCCGCCCGCGAGCACCACTCCGTACTGGATGTTCACGATGCCGAGGACGATGACGGCTGCACCGGCCAGCTTCAGGAACCGCCGCTGAAACGCGCCCGTCGCGAAGCTCGACACCGCGGAGAGCGACAGGAGCGCCGGCAGGGTGCCGAGAGAAAATGCCAGCATCGTCACGGCACCGATGGCGAAGCTGCCCTTCGAGAGCACGTAAAGCTGGAGTGCCTGGGTGAATCCGCAGGGGAGGAAGAACGTGGCCGCGCCCAGGACGAACGCGCTTTCCTTCGTCTCGCGCTCGGCCAGATCATGGATGCGATGAGAGAGCGCCTTCGGCATGGTCGGCATGAACCGGGTCAGCGCCGGGAATAGCCGGAGCATTTGCAAGCCAAGCAGGATCATCACCGCGCTGGCGACGATGGTCAGAATGCCGTTGATCGCAGGTGACAGGGTCAGCGTCGCCCCGAGTGCCCCGACAGCGCCGCCGAGCAGCGTGTAGGAGGCTATCCGCCCGGCATTGAAATAAAGGTGCGGTTTGAGGCGCTGGGCGCTGGTGAGCTTCCGGCTTGCGTCGTTGTATTTGGCGGCGACCGCGACAAGCAGACCCCCCGTCACGGCCATGCAGCTTGAAACCGACGCCACGAGACCGATCGCAAACACGAGCCAGAAGCTGATCTCACCCGACACGGTCAATCTTTGCGGGAGGAGGTCGAACTGATCGAGGGCAAGGACGACGGCGGTGAGGATGACGAACGCCGCCCCGATCTCAACGTAGTCCCGCTGCGTATTTCCTGCGGCAAGCGGCTTCAATTTTTGTTTGGCTTGCGCGTGAGCCATCTCGATCTCCCCTTTCTACGGCGCTCGCCGTCCTCAATACGAAGTTATCTCTTCAACGAAGGCGCGCTACTGCTGCCGCCATTGCTCGTTTGGCCGGTGATTGCCGCCATGATGCATGCCTTGCATTATCTGCATACAGCCCTGCATGCCATCGTCCGTGGTCTCGGCGGTACTAGGGCCGTCCGTCGAACTGCCGCGACCCATCACCCCGCCTGGGCTCTGGGCGAGCGCCAACCCGCCGATCACGATAAGGACCAAGGCGAGGCCAGGCGCCGCCAGATGTGTGTTCCATTGCATCATTGGTGTCTCCCGAAGAACAGTTTCGCCGCTATACGGTCATGTAGGTGCTGGCATTGCCGTCCTGCCCGACGGCGTAGATCGTGAACGGGCCGGTCTTCTTCCCCGACATGCCGGGAGAGCCCTGGGGCATCCCCGGCAAGGTGATGCCCTTGATAGCCGGCTGCTCGGCGCGCAGCTTGTTGATAACCTCGACTGGCACGTGGCCGTCGACGACATACTTCTCGATAAAGGCCGTGTGACAGCCCTGGAGGTCCGGGGGAATGCCCGCCTTGCGGCTGATCTCGGCGAGGTCGTTGGACGCCCTCACCGTCACCTTGAAGCCATGCGCCCGCAGATAACCAGCATAGCCCTCGCAGCACCCGCACTCGGGGTTCTTGTAGAGCATCACGGAAACAGGTGTCGCGCGTACCGTCTTCGCCAGCATTACCGCCGGGACAGCCAGCAATAGGGCTCGTCGGGTGGTCATGGTTTTCCTCCTTTCTCGGTTGAAGGGATTGTCATCATTCCGGCGACGCTGCCGGTGCGGTGTCGGTTGAAGGCGCGCTCGGTGCGACGGCGCCTGGATTGCGCCGGCACATCACGCAGGCACCAACCGCACACATGACGAGGCAGGGTGCCGTCGACAGGATCAGCGGAGCGACGCCGATAGCGGTCAGCCAGCTCCAACCAAGCGTGAGTCCGGAGCCGGCGATGATCAGCCCGACTATCGTCAGGACGTACCGATTGCCGAGCCAGGATCGCAGCACGCCTCGCGGCAACTCAATCGGCGAAAACGGCGGACAGCACGATACCGGCATTGGCCCCGCCACCGATCGCACGGCCGGTTCGGGTTTCGTCAGCTCCACGCTGTCCATTATTTTGATCCTCCTTCAACGGGCGAACCGGGGTGATCATCCAAGCCGAGCGAGAGTTGGGAAACAGTCCAGGAGCCAAGACGAGAACCTCGGCAGTTCGCCGGTCAGCATGACGATGCCCATCCCGGCGACGAGTGCTCCCGCGCCGAGTTGCAACGACCGTCCGAGCCGGCCAAACGCTTTGAGGCGCGACATCAAACTCTCGGTGAACACGGCTGCGGCGAGGAACGGCAGCCCGAGCACGAGCGAGTACAGGCTGAGTAGCGCGATGCCCTGCGGTACGGTCGCGGAGACGGCGCTCGTCGTCAGGATCGCGCCGAGCACCGGCCCGATGCACGGGGTCCAGCCGAACGCAAATGCGACGCCGATGACATAGGCGGCGACGGGGCGTCCGCCTCGGAGGTTCAGGTGGAAGCGGAACTCACGCTGCAACCAGGACAGGTTGGCGAGCCCCATCATAAAGAGCCCGAGGAGGATTACGATCGCGCCGCCAACAAGGTTTTCCTCGTAGCGGTACGCGAGCAATAGCCGTCCGAGCGTCGTGGCGCTCGCGCCCAGGATCACGAACACGGTCGAAAAACCGAGCACGAAGCATAGGCTGAGGCGCAGGCCCGCGAGCCGTCCGGCCGGCTCATCCGTCGCCGTGAGCGCGTCGCCTGCCACAAACGACACATAACCGGGCACAAGCGGAAGCACGCAGGGCGACAGGAACGAGACAACGCCCGCGCCAAAACTGGTCAGCTGACCTGCGCCGGAGAGGCCGCTCATCGAGCCGTCCTCCTCGTGTCGCCTGCGCCCGTCTCCGTCGTGCGTCGGATCAGCGCCACCAGTTCGGCACCGTCCCATTCGGCGGCGCCCATCTTGCGCGCGACCTCGCGGCCATCGCGGTTGATCAGCAATGTCGTCGGCACTCCCGGAACACCGAGGTCATGCGACGCCCGGCTCGACGGGTCGACATAAATCCCGAGCTTCTCGACCCCGACCTCGCGATAGAACCCCGCGACGGCCGCAGCCCCGCCACGATCGATCGACAGCGGGATGACGATGAAATCGTCGCCGCCGAGCTTCGCCTGGAGGTGATCGAGCCCTGTCATCTCCTTGCGGCACGGTACGCACCATGTCGCCCAGATGTTCAGGAGAACCGCCCGCCCACGAAAGTCGGCCAGGGTGAGGGTAAGTCCGTCGCGGTCGGCGAATTTGATCTCCGGGAGGCCGCGAGGCTCGTCGAAAACCGAAATCTCCAGCGGGTTCGTCGCGGCGACGGAATTGCCCGGAGTTGCGACCTCGGCAGGATCGCGCGCGACCGTCCCAGCTAAGCGCAGCTTCGGTCCATACTCCAACCCAACAGCGAACAGGAGGGCGCTCGCCGCGGCCATAAGCGCAATCAGGGGACGGTGCTTGAACATCGTCGGCCTCACGCGACCCGGATGACGCTCATCATCCCGGCCATCTGATGGTCGGTGACGTGGCAGTGGAACATCCAGTCACCCGGATTGTCGGCAACGAAGGCGATGTCCGCAGTTTCGCGCGGCGGCATCAGAACCGTGTCGTGCCACTCGCGGAGCGGGTTTGGCTTACCGTTGCGGGCGATCACGCGGAAGCTGTGGCCGTGGAGGTGCATCGGGTGCCACCACGCCGTCTCGTTGCGCAGCGCGAGCACGCAACTTTGGCCCCTCGGCACCGTGAAGAGCGGCGGCATGTCGGCCTGACCATCGCCGGTCATCGACATCCCGTTCATAGCCCAAACAGCTCCGCCTTCGCCCATCATCCCCATGCTGCTCATCATCCCGCCCTGGAGGACGATCTCGTGCCGTACGGCAGAGCCGAGGTCCGGCGGGGGCAGCGGGTTGTCCGGTAGCTTTGGGAGATTACGCGGTGAAGCCGGCCGGTTCGGTGTCGCCGGCTCATAAGCAAGTTCAACCAGCCGGTAGGCCAGATCGCGGTAAAAATCGTCGGTGACCGCGTACCTGTGGCCCGATAGACCCTCGGCGTCGAGGATAAGGTCAGCCCGCATGGCTGGCCCAAGCACCACACGGCCGGCTTCGGGCGTGTGCGCGTCGCAGGGCTGGCCGTCATAGGCGACGACGACGGGGCGATGTCCGGCAAAGCGAAGCCCGACAATTCGCGCCAGCGTCGCATTCACCAGCCGCAGGCGCAGCCGCTCACCGGCCTTGACCGAGATGCGATCGGGGACGCGACCGTTGATTGTGACGGTGTTCCCAATCCGGCCGGACATCCCCGCTTCCATCCGGTTGCCGAAACCGCGAACGATCTGCCCATGCTCATCGAGCCGCCAATCCTCGATGACCCAAAGTAGGTCGCGGTCGACCGCAATCGGCTCAGGTTCCTCGACGATCAGTGCGCCGGCGAGCCCGCGCCCAAGCTGTTGCAGCGTGTCTGCATGGGGGTGGTACCAAAAGGTGCCCGCGTCGGGCGCTGTGAACTCATAGGTGAAGCTCTTGCCGGGGGCGATTGGTGGTTGCGTGAGACCCGGCACCCCATCCATCGCATTAGGCAGCCGAATGCCGTGCCAATGCACGGTCGTATCCTCGCCAAGCTTGTTGCTCACGAAGATGCGAACCGGCTTCCCTTGCGCGACGCGGATCGCCGGGCCGGGCACGGTCCCGTCGTACGCCCAGACTGCGGTGTCGGGGTACCCGCTGCCGGTCAGGTTGGCGACTGCCGGCCTCGCCGTCAGCCGCAGTTCCTCGGCATCGCTATCGGCAAAGCTCCGGCGCGTTCCGAACCCTGATCCGATTGCTGCGGCACCCGCGCTCAGCATGAGCGCGCGCCTCGATACCCTCATCAAAATATCCTCGCAACCGCAGACGCGGCTTGCCGAAGCCGGCGGTAGAGTCCGTCTTAGCTCGGCGCAAAAGCGCCGGGTGGCTCAGACGGCGAGGATCGGTGGGGAGAGTTCAGGCTCGACGGATCGCCCGACTAGCGATGTCGCGCCGGACATGTAGGCGATGGATGCCCACCGGAATGGCATCGGCAGGGCGGTCGGCGCTGTCGCCAGGGCAGAGATCGTGAGACAGCCGAGGTGATCAATACAGTTCGGCATCGGCTTGGCGGGAGGCACTCCTGGCCTATCGCAGTCGGCCATTTGCTTTACGGGGGCCGCTGCCTGCCGACCGTATCCCGCCATCTTGTCGCTGTGAACGCCTACGTCAGCCAGGGCGGTACTCGGCGGCAAAAGCTGAACCGCAGTGCCGACGAAAAACGCCGCCGCCAAGAAGAGCGTCAGAAGCTGTCTCAGGACCATCGCCATGCGGGAAAACAAATAGGCCGCCTCCTAATTTCGTTCAACCCCGGTGCACGCGATCAATCCGACGAGGCGAGATGGTGCGTAGCCACGGAAGAACGCGAGGTGTCGGCAGCTTTTCAAACCGCAGATCCCCGCTGGCCACCCACCTACGTCGATACAGGTGGCGCCGGCCAATGGCCGGAAAGGGAGCATGAAAACGAGTTCCAGCCGCCATGCCTGAGTGGCCGTTCTCGGTTGGGGGAAACGACCTTCGCCGGGATAGGCGGCAAGGAGGAAGATGCGCCGATTCCAGTCATTCGCGGTAGCCGCTGGAACCTCGGGGATCGGCCCACAACAGGCCCTCGCCCTTATCTGGAAATGGGTTTTCGCCGGCGCTGTTTAAAAAGGATACAATCCGCGCTCCGGACGCCGGGCACCCGACGACAGCCACCGACAAAAACGGACTGGGATTCCACGGTGGCAAGTATCCAATCTTGCGATGGCACTAGGAGAAACGAATGGATCAGCCAGTCGTAGGCTGGCTAGAGCGGCCTACGGAAAAAATTGGTCTCGATAACCTCGGTACTCAGCAGCCGTGCATAGCTATCTATTCGCGGTTGCTGCCTGGGGTGACGAACGTCACTGATAGGGCCTCATATTTCGGATTCTATCCATGGTTTCTGCGAGCCTTTGAACAGCGTTTTCCTAATGCTACCGATCCAGAATTCAGGACTGCTTTGCGGCGAGCCGATTGTCTTTTCACTCTCGTCGCTGAGCGCCATGCAATCGCCTGTGGTGATCACGATGCCTCCCGTCATGGGGCTGCATGCGCGGGAAGGCAGAAGCTAGGTCCTGCGGCAACGGCTCTTTCTGCCGGCGGCAGACTCGACATCAATGAGTACGAAAATCGCGATGAAGATAACAAAAAGCGCTATTTCAAGAACCCTCTAGGCGGTCTAGGACAGTATTATCTGGGTCCCCTGAGGGATGAATATTTCATATTGTTCGGAAACGCGAGGAGCGGAATTAAATACACGATTGAGCATGGCGAGCCATTGGCCATTAGCTACGCAGACGGACTCAATGAAGAAAGATTCTTCGAGATCCTAGCCCAAGACAGTATTAGCGCGGTTGATCTGGACGACTTGATTGATTTTTGTCCCTGCGCAATGCACAGCGGGCGTCGGGACAGCATACAACGATCGCTAATAAAACTACTCCTTGAAGATCGTTCTGTTGGTGGCATCGCCAGAAAGACGACCTTTCGCCTGCTTATGGAATTTCTCCAAATTGGCGCCGGTGCGCCGAGCCCAGATCCCGTGAAAGCCTTCTTGGGCAGCAGCTATGCTGGGACAATCGGAACCGAACCGTGGGTAGTCCCAGAGGATCTGGCGACCGCACGATCGAAATGGGGGCTTTACGCCCGCAACGAGATGATGAGCCTCGCCTGGTACACATTTTTCAAGCTTGCGTTGGATGAGCTGGACGGACAGCCGAAGCCATTTCATGATGTTCGTCACTTCGCTGATTGGCTCGTGAGCCGACCATCCTTCGCATTTTCAGAAACGCATGACTTCAATGGCATGGTCGAAGCCGATCAACTCGCGGCTCCGAACCTTTCACACATGTCCGCTCCGGACCATGAAATGGCCCTTTGGCGACGCATTACGGATGAACGGCGGCCGCCTGTGGAAGCGGCGTGCAAAATGCTCGTCCGTCTGGTCGTGCGCTGGGGCGACGAGGAGGACTGCTATGGACCGTTTGCCTTGCCCAAAGGCACGCTCGGGCCCTATCCGTTGACACTTGATAGCCTGAACCGATTGGCCAGGACTCGCTGGCGTGGCCTTTCTTGTCAGCAGTGGTTGAAGAGCCTTCTCGTCGAAGTTCTAAGCGCCCACCAAAGGGTCGCGATCCGCAAGCTTGGGGAATCCGGCGAAGACACGCTTATGTTCCGGATCAGCGAGGCCGGCATGTCGGTGCATCGTCAGCTGGACGGTGTGGTTGAAACCCAGCCGCGGCTGCGACAGGCCTTTCAAATGTTGCTCGACCTCGGCCTTGCACGGTCGCAATCCGGCGCGCTGCCCACTCTTACGGAGCTGGGCGCCGAAACACTAACGGGCCTGCGCGAATGATCGAATCATCCACGCCGATCGTACGCTTTCCACTTCTTGACGCCCTGCGCGGACTAACCAGGGGCGGCACCGCAATCGAAGCTTCTCTGGTCACAACATTCACCTTTGATGCCTCGTTCTACGAAGAAGTACTGCTCCGGGCGTTCGAGCGTGCGGGCAGCCGTTTGAACATTGTGCTCGTCGATGCACGACAGCTCGCTGCCTCTATGGATGACCCGCTCCGGCAACCGACGCGAGCCGGCAAGGATTACTTGCTGGCCCCCGTATCGCACGCGACCGCGTTCCATCCAAAGATTTTGGCCCTGCTATCGGAAAAATGCTCAGTTCTGAGCATTGGAAGCCACAACGCTACTGACCCGGGGTTCTCTCACAACGAAGAGGTTACGAGTTTTTGGGGGCCGGCATGCAAGGGCCCGCCGCGGGGTCTACTCCTTGATGCGCTTGAATATTGCCTATTCTGGCTGCACGCTTCCGAAGCGGCACAAGGCTCATTGCTCAGCGAAATAGAACAGCGCATCCGTCATCTCGGGCGCCTCGCCCGAGAAACCGACCAAATCGAGTGTCGCTTTCTCGGCGCACACCCGGAGAGCCAATCTCTTTGGACGCAAACCGCCATACAGATCCCCTTGCCTGTTCGTCGGGTTTGTCTTGTCGGCCCCTATTTCGATAGAGATCTGCGGACCCTCAACAGGATCTCTGAGCACCTCAATCCAAGTGAAATCATAGTTGGCCTGCAGCCGGGTACGGTTGTTCTAGAGGCGCCCGACGCCGCCCCTATTGAAACCCGATTTGTCGACGCTGGGGTAACCGGAGCTTTTAGAACCAAAGCTCCAGGGGCAGGGTTCGCCCACGGTAAGGCAATGCTGTTTGAGACCGATGCCGGACCAATTGTCTGTCTCGGAAGCGCAAACCCCACGAGCGCTGGTTGGCTTGGTGGAGCGTATGGCAACGCTGAGGCCAACATCTTGTTGACGGGGGCGGTCGCGTCGCAGGCGGCGACTGAACTGGGGCTGGATGTGTTGATGGAGGCGCCGCCAATATCGGCCGAGACGCTCCAAGCAGTGGCCAGCCGTAGTCGGGAGGAACGCCATCGCGAGCTCGAAAGAGATGCGACCAGCAACTCGACTCCCGTGATTGTCGGGGTTCGGCGTGGCGATGCGATCGTCGCACGCGGCGTGGACTCAAAAAACTGCCTGGCCGCCGTTTCGCTTCAGGGTGCCTTTGAGTTCCATTCCGCGAACTTCGCGGCGACCGAGGGAGGCGTAATTTTTACGACGGAACCGCCATTGAGAGAGGGGGGCCTGGTCCGCATCGATGGCCTCGGAGGAGCCGTTGCGATCGTCGTGATTAACGACGAACAAGCAATCCGCGATGCGACGCGACCAAAGACCACTGCCAAACTGCTTGATCACCTGGGCCGCCTGGACAGCTACGGCGGCTTCGACGAAATCTTCGACTTGCTCCAGCGGCATGTCTTCGACGAGGCCGGTTCGTCGGGGAAGGTGGGCGCATCCAAGGTTAGAACCTTAATCCCCGATGAACCTGCCCCTCTGCCAGCGTCCGGCGCCGCGGTGCCGTTCGGTCCACGCGGGGTCAGCGTTGCGACAATCCAGAAACCTGGGCATCAAAACCATCTGCTCGAAAACGGCCTGGTTTCCGAAGTGATCGCCGCCTTGATCCGCGCCATAGGGCCGATTTCTAAGCCTGTTCTTGATGGCGACGGGCGTAATCTCGATGCCGACGATGCTCGGCCTGACGAATTGTCTGCAGACGACGTGGCGCAAGGTAACGAAGCCGACGTCGATCGACCCGACGTAGATTGGCCCAGGTTGGTCACGGCCTGTCGAAAGCGCATCGGCGTGATGATAAACCGGCTTAGGGAGAAGGTCGATGAGCCTATTCCCGGACCAGAGCGGGCTGCCTGGCTCTTCAATCGAGTTCTCCTCGTGCTCTGTTTGCTGCAGCGGCTCAGGACTCTACCGCCCGTATCGAGTGTGGCGTTGGATGGCCACAGGCGTCCTGCCAGCCTCGTCGGCGTCAACCAATTGCGTGAAGCATTCAAGCTCGCCATGCACGGCTTGTACGGAGGGCGTGGAATTGCACGCTTACTGGAGGCGTCTCCTGCTCATCGAGGATCGGACGACCGAGCGATGCTCGATGACATCCTCCTTTGGACGGCGCACGAGATGGGTGCCGACTACGAGGAGATAGCGATCTTCAATGAGCAGCCCGCCAAAAAGGCGCATCGGCTTGGTGATCGAGCCGACGTGGTTGTGGTTTCGATATCGGCGGCTGCTCATATATCAACAAACGACGTATGGGGATTGAATCATCCTTCATCAAGAATCTGGGAAGATGCCACGACCGTTTCCCCCGATTGGTTCGAACGCCATCGCCGTCTTGGCGCAGTTCTCCAGTCAGGGCTTTCCGGGAAATGCCTGCCGACTCTGAAGCGCAAACCCAAGGTGGGAGAGTTCGCCTTTTGGGTGGCCGAACCGGGCCTTCCTCGCCTCGTTCAATCACTTTCCGGCGACAAGGTGACCTTGTTTGAACCGGGAGCCGACGACGTGTCCGGCAGGAAGATCGTTGCGGCATTCTTGGATGCCATCGATCTCGACGCGATAGTTGCAGCTTCATCCGCTTAGGGTCTTGCGCGGCTCAGCTGCGGTCACACGAGTAGCTGCTGTCGGCGCAACCTCGCGATCCGCGCATCACTGGGCGAAGGTCGCTTGCTCACCTCGTGCAGATTGAACCGGGCAAGGTCCGGAAAGGGGCATGACCCGCTCTGGTTGTGACTGAAGCGAGCGGCAGTTGTGGGTCCGCGAGCCAACCTTCACAACTGTCCGATTTGTGCGCCACAGCATCCGGTAGGACGCTCGCCCCAATTCCGTGCTTGCTGTCCGTCCCCAAACCTTCGCTGATCCTTCGTCGCCATGAACGCGACCAAGATCCTCTGGGGACAGGTGCTCCTCGTCAGCGCCGTCGTTCTTGCCTTCGTCTGGGCTGCGACGGAATGGACCGCATGGAAGCTCGGCTTCCAACCTCAGCTCGGCCACCCCTGGTTTGATGTCTTCGGCTGGCCCGTCTACCAGCCGCCAACCTTCTTCTGGTGGTGGTTCGCCTTCGACGCCTACGCACGTGATGTTTTCGTCGAGGGCGCCTATATCGCGGCGTCCGGCGGCATCGCCGCGGTCATCGTGGCCGTCGCCATGTCGGTCTGGCGAGCGCGAGAGGTCAAACGGCTCACGACCTACGGGTCCGCGCGCTGGGCAGAGACGCGTGAAGTGCGCCACGCCGGCCTCTTTGGCTCTGACGGCGTGCTCCTCGGCCGCTGGCGCGACGGCTACCTCCGCCACGACGGTCCCGAGCATGTGCTGTGTTTCGCACCGACCAGAAGCGGAAAGGGCGTCGGCCTGGTCGTTCCAACCCTCCTGACCTGGCCGGGATCGGCGATTGTCCACGACATCAAAGGCGAGAACTGGACTCTGACTGCCGGCTGGCGGGCGCGTTTCGGACCCGTGCTGCTCTTCGATCCGACGAATGCGCAGAGCGCCGCGTACAACCCGTTGCTTGAAGTGCGCCGCGGCGAATGGGAGGTGCGTGACGTCCAGAACATCGCCGATGTTCTGGTCGACCCGGAGGGCGCGCTGGAACGGCGGAACCATTGGGAGAAGACCAGCCATTCGCTGTTGGTCGGAACGATCCTGCATGTGCTCTACGCCGAGCCGGACAAGACGCTCGCTGGCGTCGCCAACTTCCTCTCCGATCCCAAGCGTCCGATCGAGACAACGCTGCGCGCGATGATGACGACTCCGCACCTCGGTGGGCGCGGCGTACATCCCGTCGTCGCCAGCGCCGCGCGCGAGCTTCTGAACAAGAGCGAGAACGAGCGCTCCGGCGTGCTGTCGACGGCGATGTCGTTCCTCGGTCTCTATCGCGATCCCGTGGTGGCGACGGTGACGCGGCAATGCGACTGGCGCATCCGCGACCTCGTAGAGAGCGGGCGGCCGGCGACGCTCTATCTCGTCGTGCCGCCGTCCGACATCAGCCGCACCAAGCCGCTCGTGCGCCTGATCCTCAATCAGATTGGCCGCCGACTGACGGAGAAGCTCGACGCCAAGCGCCGCCGACACCGCCTGTTGCTGATGCTCGACGAGTTCCCAGCATTAGGGCGGCTCGATTTCTTCGAGAGCGCCCTGGCCTTCATGGCCGGTTACGGCTTGAAGAGCTTCTTGATCGCCCAGAGCCTGAACCAGATAGAGAAGGCCTACGGCCAGAACAACTCGATC
>Ga0182024_10012656_pt1 | contig 16652 bp, 11 predicted proteins | sample P32metaG_FD_120480 | JGI IMG/M metagenome (GOLD analysis project Ga0182024, IMG submission 120480) | Permafrost microbial communities from Stordalen Mire, Sweden - P3-2 metaG (Illumina Assembly) | ecosystem: Environmental > Terrestrial > Soil > Wetlands > Permafrost | place: Sweden: Stordalen... | reverse complement strand
GCGTAGTAAATGATGTGGAGATCGCCTCCTGCGATAAAATTGGGGTAAGATACCCGCTGGTTACCACCAGGTTCGACCTACCCTCTCTGGCTACGGCGCATTTACAGGTAGATGCCGAGCTGGTTAACTATTCTGACAAACCGGAATCTGCATTGATAAAAGGAAGAATAAATGATGATATCAACTTTCAACAGGAAGTGCATCTCCGGCCGGGCGAAACAAGGGATGTGAACTTCGATCCCCGGAATTATCCGCAGCTAAACATAAAAAATCCCCGCATGTGGTGGCCCTGGCAATACGGCCAGCCGCAACTGAACAGGATAAAACTGGAGGTGGTGAGAAATGGAAAAACAGGAAGTGAGGTTGCTGAAAACTTCGGAATACGGCAAATCACTTCTGAATTGATCGATTCCATGTCGAGAAAATTTATTGTGAATGGAAAGCCGATCATGCTTCGCGGTGCTGCATGGGCTCCGGACATATTCCAGCGGCGTTCTCCCGAAAGGCAGGAACAGGAAATCAAACTTGTGCGGGATATGCATATGAATATCGTTCGCTCGGAAGGGAAACTGGAAGACGATAATTTTTATGACTTATGTGACAAATACGGGCTGCTGGTCATGACCGGCTGGATGTGTTGCGGCGCCTGGCAATACCCGGACAGATGGGATAGTGTAAAAAGAAATGTAGCCATGGAATCAGACAGAAGCGTGATCTATTGGCTAAGAAACAAAGCCTGCATATTAACCTGGCTGAATGGCAGCGACATGCCGCCAAGAGATACTGCCGTTGAAAGAGACTATTTAAAAATTGAAAATGATTTGAAATTTCCTGATCCCATCCTTGCTACTGCAACTTCCGAAGTTTCTAAAGTATCCGGCCATAGTGGTGTAAAGATGAACGGCCCTTACGAATGGGTTCCGCCGGTATACTGGGAAGCCGATTCCAACAGGCATGGAGGAGCCTGGAGTTTTGCAACAGAAATATCTCCAGGCCCTTCTATTCCGCCTATGGAAAGTCTGCTCAGATTCATACCGGAAGATTCACTTTCCACGAGCGGAAGCTTCTGGCTCTATCATTGCGGAACCATGCAATTTGGTAATACAAATATTTTTAACCAGGCGCTTTCTGAAAGATATGGACCCTCTTCAAATATCCGGGATTTTTTGGCAAAAGCCCAGGCTCAGAATTATGAGGGACACCGCGCCATGATGGAATCCTACGGCCTCAATAAATATCACACGGCAACCGGTGTTGTTCAGTGGATGCTGAGCAATCCCTGGCCCAGCCTGATTTGGCATACGTATGATTATTTCCTGTATCCGGCCGGCACATACTTTGGTATGAAAAAATCGATGGAGCTCCTTCACGTTCAGTATTCTTACAAATCCAATGAAGTAATTATCAACAATTCATTATTGAAACCTTTCAATAATCTCAGCGTGAAAGCCTCCGTTTATAACGGTGACGGATCCATGAAATACGAACATTCTATCACAGCTTCCATTGGCCCCGACGATATCAAAAGATGCTTTGCAATTCCTGATGTGGCTGGTCTGGATTCTGTTTATTTTCTCAGGCTGGAAATGAAAGATCCATCGGCAAAAACCGTATCACTGAACTGGTACTGGTTATCGAAAGCAGCAGATTCCCTGAATTGGAACAAATCAACCTGGTTTTACACACCACAATCTGCATTTACAGACTTTCAGGGTTTACAAAATCTGCCATTGACTCGATTGAAGGTTAATTATACCACAGAAAAAAATACAATGCAAACCGTACAGCATATCCGAATTACAAATACAGGCAGAGCCATCGCATTCTTTGTGCATATCCGTACACTGAAAAAGAAAGGAGCCGATGATATCCTTCCGGTAATTTTCTCCGACAATTACCTCTTGCTGGCCCCAGGCGAAACCAGAAATATAGATTGCAGCTATCTGAACAAAGATGCCGGTGAGGGGGTTCCCTATATACTGACGTCTGCCTGGAACCTCAATTTGCATGGTAGTATTACCGGGCAGAACGCGGGCGTTGCAAATGAGATGAAGTAAGCCGATCCGGATTCGGGCCCTTGAACATAATCCTCTTCACAAATGCATTCAATATGAAAAAGAACAACACAAAAGCGGATAACAGTAAAATAAGCCGGGGAGATTTTATCAAACAATCCGCATTGACCGCAGCGGGATTTTATATTGTTCCCAGGCATGTATTGGGAGGCAGGGGATTTGTTGCCCCCAGCGATAAGTTATACATAGCCGCCATCGGATGCGGCGGTGAAGCGGAGAATGATATTCATCATTATGCGACTGCGCCTAAAAAGAACGCGGTGATAGCATTTCTCTGCGATGTAGATCAACGGATGGCGGCCCCCCGGCGAAAGGAATTTCCGAAAGCAGGCTTCTATGAGGACTGGCGCGAATTGTTCCAAAAAGAAAGTAAGCATTTTGACGCGGTTTCTGTCGCAATCCCCGATCATAACCACGCGATCGTTGGCTTAAGCGCAATGCAGTTAAATAAACATCTGTACCTGCAAAAACCACTTACCCATGATATATATGAAGCGCGCATACTCACGGAAGCGGCAAAAAAATATAAGGTAGTTACGCAGATGGGAGACCAGGGCGCATCCAGCGGGGGCATGCGGACGCTGAGAGAATGGTTTGAAGCGGGACTGATCGGGGATATAGAAAAAGTGTATAACTGGACAAACCGTCCGGTATGGCCGCAGGGGATTCCCTGGCCCGACAATCATCCGCCGGTTCCAAAGGAATTGAACTGGGATCTCTGGTTGGGTACGGCAGAAAAAACGGACTATATCGACAATCTGGTGCCATTTAACTGGCGGGGCTGGTGGAGATTTGGAACAGGCGCCCTGGGTGATATGGCATGCCATATCATCGGGCCCTCATTTAAATTGCTGGAACTTGGTTATCCTACTGAAGTCACCTGCAGCGCCAGCACAATCTATTCAGGAATATTCAAGGAAGCTGATTTTCCTGAAAGCATACCCGTTGCCAGCCAACTCAGATATACATTCAAATTAAAAGACGGAAGGGATCTCAAACTCTATTGGATGGATGGCGGAATGGTACCTGACCGTCCGGATGAACTCGATTCGGATCTGAACGAAAATGAAGCGCTGGCAGACACGCCCGAAGTGAATGATTATGAGGGTGGAAGTTTATTTGTCGGCACCAAAGGCAAGATTTCCTGCGGCTGGGGAGGAACCATTCCGAGACTGCTGCCGCTTTCTCGTAACAAAGAAATAAATGTTCCTCAAAAATACCCGCGCGTGGAAGGAGATATGGATGGCCACTGGTGGCAGTGGGTGGATGCCTGCATAGCCGGGTATGGAAATGCTGAAGTGGATTCGCCATTTGTCGGTTATGCAGGTCCGCTTACCGAAACCGTACTTATGGGTAACCTCCTATTGCGGAGCTTTAATTTGCGACAAAAAGTAAAAAAGAATGATCCGGTTTATGGGGCCATGGAAGAGTTCGATACACCCGGCCGCTACATCAGCTATAAATGGGATGGGGAAAATATGCGGATTACCAATTTTGAGCCTGCCAACCAATTCGTGAAGAGGAAATACCGGGACGGCTGGGGAGAGTTGAAATTATAAAACCCAAAAAAAAGGCTGCCCGGAGGCAGCCTTTATCACTAAAATAAATTTAGGCATGGATGGCTCTCTTTACGGCAGCCAAAGCACCATCAATATGCATGTAAGCCCTTCCCTGCAATCCCTGGGCAAATTTATTGTCCTCATCCTGACTGATATCTTTTCTTGCCTTGCGCAAAAAATCCATCGCATCATGCAGCCGTCCTGCATGATCAGGATGTTCGTCAACCTTTGGATGATCATTGATATTCTTGCCATCATCCAGGGCAGCCTTCTTAATTTCATTTATAGCGGCATCTATTTCTTTAACCGCCTGAACTTCGTCAACCGTCCTATCCCAGTTGCCCGGACGATGCTCAATCATCCATCGGGCAGCCCGCAAATCCGAAAGCGCATGAAGGTAATATGGATGGTCTACAGTACTTGCAGAAGTTCCGGCTTTTACAGAAGATAAGTTCATGGAAAATAAGGCTAGTAACCCGCAGATAATTTTGACGACAGGAAATTTTTTCATGATGTTTGTTTTTAGTAATAAATATGTGGGTAGTTTTTATCCGTAACCGCAGCTTATATGAACCTTAAATGAAAATATTTATTGCCATATTTTTCTTCTTAACAATTGATTGACAAAGAAGAGGGGGTAAGCCCGGCAAGCATTCCAGCCGCTCAATCCCTTTAAAGCAAGTTTAAAATATTATATTTATATCAGGCAAACCGGCTCATGAGAAACAACATTTTCTTCTATACACTGCTTTGTTTGTTTGCAATCAGTTGCAGGAAAACTGAGAGCAGTCCGCAAGTGATGAGCTTTACTCCCGGAGACGGAGGTGTAGGTTTAGTCATAACTATCAAAGGAAATAATTTCGGCTCGTCCGCTTCACATGTTACTATTTATTTCAACACGATCGCTGCATCTCCGTTAACAGTCACCGATTCCCTCATTACTGTTCAGGTTCCCGCCGGCGCAACTTCCGGAAAAATATCTGTTGTTGTGAATGGGATTAAAACTGAAAGCACTGCTATTTTCGGCATTCTTCCAGGCACCTGGACCAAAAAGGCGGATCTGCCTTTCGCTCCGGGAAGGGCCGGGGGCGCTGGTTTCGCAATTGGCAATAAAGGATACTATATCGGTGGAACAAACAATGGGAATTATTTTAACGATGTGTATGAATATGATCCTGCTACGGATCAGTGGACTCAAGAATCATCTTGCCCGGGAACTCATTTCGCATCTCCGGTAAACTTCGTTATCGGCAACAAAATCTATATCGGCATTTGTCAGAATGAAAACGGTAATTCAAACGAATTCTGGGAGTACGATCCCACCTATGACGCCTGGACTCAAATGGCGAACTTCCCCGGACCTTCCCGTAAGGGCGTGCTTAGTTTCGCGATCGGCAACCAGGGATTTGTTGGAAGCAATGACCCAAATGTCAATGATTTCTGGATGTATGACCAGATTACAGATATGTGGACGCAAAAAAATAATCCGCCTCCTGGAGTAAATTCTTCCTGGCCTGCAAGTTTTGTGATCGGTAACAATGCTTATACAGGTGCCGGCTCAGTAAACAGTCTTTTTTGGAAATACGATCCATTAACAGATACCTGGGCGAGTGAAACTGATTTTCCAGGAAATCCTTACGGGCTCTCCGGCTGCTCAATAAATGGCATGGGCTATTTATTCGGATATGAAGACGATTCTTATGCTTTCAATCCCACGTCTGATTCCTGGTCCCCCGTCGCTTTTTTCGGTATAAGGGATTTTGGAGTAAGTTTTGTGATCGGCTCCAATGCCTATTATGGCACGGGTAGCGGAACAGAAGGTTTCCTAAATGACTTCTGGGAATTTACTCCGTGATTTTTAATTATATTCGGTACTTAATTTCTCAAAATGAAAAAATTGGATGTGCGGAATTGTTTTTGTTTTTTTCTACTTTTCTTAATTCAACCGGCTGCATGGGCAGCAGATAATTTGCCTGTCCATCTCATCCCGCAACCGGTAAGCCTGGTTGAGCAGCATGGTCAGTTTCTGTTTGATCATTCAGTGCCACTGATTATTAATACTCCCGGGCAGGAATTAAATGAAACCGCCAACTGGTTTGTGAATCAGCTGACCACTACGACAGGAGTCACTATTCAACAAAGGAAATCGGGTAAGAACGGTATTCATTTAAGCCTGATAACATCAGGCGATAAAAATATTATTGGAAAGGAAGGTTATATTTTATCGGTTAGCCCCACATCGGTTTCTTTAAAAGCAAACAGCATCGCGGGGATTTTTTACGGTATGCAAACCTTATTGCAACTGTTCCCCGCAGACGCAAGAACAATTTTCGCCGGGGAGCAAAAGAGGCTGGGAATTCCCTGTTTGGAAATCACCGATTATCCCCGTTTCGCCTGGCGCGGGATCATGCTTGACGTGAGCCGTCATTTCTTCACAAAAGAAGAAGTGGAAAAATTTATTGATGAAATAGTCATGTTTAAATATAATGTATTACACCTGCACCTGAGTGACGATCAGGGATGGCGAATAGAGATCAAAAGCCTGCCTCAGCTAACTAAGGAAGGAGCATGGCGTGTAAAACGTACCGGCCAGTGGGGGCAGTTCCTTCCGGCGCTGGCAAATGAGCCTGCCACGGATGGCGGATTTTATACACAGGACGAAATGCGCGAGATCATCAGGTACGCACAACTGCGGAATGTTACCATCCTGCCCGAGATCGATGTGCCTGCTCACAGTCTCGCGTTGATTTCCGCTTATCCCAATCTTTCGTGTACTCAACTGCCATATAGTGTGAATGCCGGATTTCATGATCCGGTTAGGGACGACAACGCGTTGTGCATTGGCAACGATTCGGTCTTTACCATGCTGGATAAAATATTCACCGAACTCGCTGCACTATTTCCCTGTGAGTATATCCACATCGGCGGCGACGAAGCTTACAAAGGTTTTTGGGCCGAATGCCCCAAATGTCAAAAAAGAATGGCCGATGAACACCTGAAAAACGTAGATGAACTGCAAAGTTATTTTGTTAAAAGAGTGGAACAAATTCTGAAGAGTAAAGGCAAAAGGCTGATCGGATGGGATGAAATACTGGAAGGCGGCCTGGCACCGGAAGCAACGGTGATGAGCTGGAGGGGTATGAAAGGCGGGATTGAAGCTGCAAAAATGAATCATCATGTTGTGATGACACCCTGGGATTATACTTATCTGGATCTGTATCAGGGAGAGAGTGATGGAGAACCGCCGACTTATGGTATGTGCAGGTTAAGTGACTCATATAATTATGATCCGGTGCCGGATAGTGTAGACGAGCAATATATTTTAGGAGGCCAGGGAAATCTATGGACAGAAAGGGTTCCGAATTTTCGCCAGGTAGAATACATGACCTGGCCCCGGGCGCTCGCACTTTCCGAAGTTTATTGGAGCCCGAAGGCCAGCAGGAACTGGGATGATTTTATTAAGAGAATGGAAATACAGTTTGTACGGTTTGATGCTGCCGGAATCAAATACGCACGGAGTGCCTATAACGTGATCCTCAAACCCGTGCGGACCACCGGGCGGGATTTTACCGTAACGATGTCCACCGAAATAAAAGGACTGGACATCTATTATTCATTCGATTATACAAACCCCGATTCATTTTACCCCAGGTACGAGGGTAAACCGATTGTCTTTCCCTTCGGTGCCGATCAATTGAATGTGATTACCTACCGCGACGGCAAGCCTATTGGCAAGCAAATAAATATTAAAAAAGAAGAACTGGCAAGCCGGCTAAATGAGCGGCGGCATGAATACTAGTCTATTCTCCGATATAGGGATCCTTGATTTTCTTTATTCTGTATGTAATATCTGAAAATTTTACTTCACAGCTCTTACCTGTAGGGGATTGCGCTAAGAAGCCTACCTGAAAACCTTTATGCGTATCAAACTGCAGATGTCTGATCATGAACCATTTCATACCATCGGCGGAGTAATAAAGTGTGATTACATTATCAGCCTTCGCGACCTTATAGAAAACTTTATTTGCTTTCATCTCTACTGAGTTGCAATCGTCTGAAATGTTTTTTGTCACTACACTCACTACTCTTCTTGCACCCGTATAATCTTTTTCAAAACAGAACTTGATCCAATTTAAACTGTCCTGCCTGATTACAATTGCTCCCCCATCCCATTTATTGGTGAAAGCATGTTCGATTGAAGCGGTAAGTACAAAATTGTCATCCGCTTTAAATAGCAGTTTCGGGGCATTATCGGTGTTGTAGGTCACATTCGGGTCCCTGAACATATCTGTTTTCTGTCCGGCTACAATAACCAGCTCGTTTCCCCTGATAAAAGATTTTTCAGGTGTATTTTCCCAAAATAATTCATGAGGTATTGAGGCAATTCTTAACGCGCCCGTTTTTTGGGCCTGCGTTTTTAAATTGAAAAGGAATACCGTTAATAATATTACGATATACTTAAGCGGTTTTGCTTTCATTTGCGCGTTATTTCGGAATTGAGATTTCTATATTCCGGAAATCAATAGGCCCGTGGTCCCCCTGAAAGTAAATGGGACCCGGGTCAGCTTCTTTACTGTCGATTGCACCGCCTGTTATTCCGGGAATTTCCTCGTTACAAATAACCATTTTTCCATTTACGACAACTGTTACCATTCTTCCCACCAGGGTTATATCGTATGATTGCCATTCCCCCGCGTCCTTTGCCATCATTTCGCTCGGAGCAAGAAATCCGTACACAGCGCCAAGCTGATCATTCAGCGGTTCCATTCCTTTGCTATCCTCAATCTGCACTTCGTACCGTCCCCTAAGGTAGACACCACTATTGCTGCCCTTCGGATACCTGAATTCAACATGGAGTTTGAAGTCCTTAAAGGTTTGATCGGTTTCAATATTAGAACCGGATGCAGGGCTCCGGAGCATTCCGGCATCTGCTACCCACTGATTTTTGCCGATGGCATGCCAGCCTTTAAGGTCATTGCCATTAAAGAGTTTTATGGGATCCGCCCAAACCGGTTCTGATTCCTCCCTTAGAGAAGGAGCACGGAGACCGACCCAGCGGTATTTCTTTCCACTCGGAACAAGCATGGAACCTGTTAAACTATCACCCTGGAGACTGCCCTCTACTAAAAGATCTTTATTTTCCGGCTCCCACTGCGGTGGAATAGCAAAGCTCATCTTACCATCGCTAAAGTTAATCTTCGAGATGGGGCGGGCGCTTCCTCCGCCTCCGACAAACCGGCCCACAAGCGTATGTAATCCCGAATGGCGCACTTCCAGCCAGGAAGGAAATTGTCTGTCTGAACCATAAACAGTAAGATCCCACCGGCCTTCTATTGAAACTGCATCCATCTTTCCCGATGAAGAATCGGTTGTTTTGGTCCATGAAATTCCTGCTAAAAATAAAATGGTCATTATTTTTTTCATATACACAATTGTTTGATCCAGAACCCAATTTACTTAAAAACTATTAACGGCTCATGGAGGTTTCAGCGAAGATTTCTTCCGATGCCAAACTGGTCGCCAGCTTTGACCAAATGCTTCCCTGAAAACACCAGTTCCAGCATTTTTTCACTTTGAACCCTTGCTCCTTTTTCATCAACGAGCTTCGTTACGATCTTCTTTTCGCCCGCATCTATAATGTCACCTGTGGAAGGCATGGCATATTTTCCATCAATGCTGAAAGTTATCCATCCGGGCTGATCACTCAGTTTTATGCTTTGACGTGGCCTGATTTCTTTTTTGCTGATATCAAAAACATGTACGCATTCATTAAACCCATCCGCAAGCCAGAGTTCACCCTCTCCGGGGCTAAGTGCAATTCCATGACTCGGGCATCCATGTCTTTTTACCGGTCCGGTACGAAATCCATTCACTTCAATATGATCCGTCTTCTTTCCCGTTTTTAAATCCCCGATTTCAAAACCAAGGAGTCCGTCGACATTGACAAAACAACGTCTTTGCCAGCCATCGATCGTAAACGGCCTGATATGATTTGCAAATGGTCCCACTTCGGCAGCGATACTTTGATTTGCGGTGTTCACTACCGTTAGATAAACAGATTTCAATCCTTCGAGATACACCTGCTTTCCGTCCAGTCCATAAATCGTATTGTGAGACGCCGAATGCGTGACTATCGTATGGAGAACATTTCCTGTTTTGGCATCCAGGACCTTCCAATCATCTCCTTCAAAGGAAGGAAGATAAATGGTTTTCCCATCCGGCGAAACGGACATCCGGTCACATCCGTTCCCATAGGATTTTTCCCAAACCAATTTTTCAGTAAGCAGGTCCAGGCATTGCAAAGATTGAATGGTACTGATATATACACAATTGGTGTATAGGCTAACGGCAATGCCTTTTACGTTGGAAGGCTGGCCGTCTTTGTCCAAACCTGCAGTTGGAATCCGCTTAACGAACCTGAAGCCATGGTCCATATCAAACACCAGCAGGCCATGACCGCCATACTGGAGATAATTTCGGATACCGGGAACAGCAACATAGAGATAATGATGCACGGTCAATTGCTGGGCCGCCAGTTTGATTGCAGGAAGGCAGAGCGCCAGCATCCAAAAAATCAATAGTTGCCGGAACGTTCTGGTTAGTAAACTATTCTTATATGGGAATACACTATTCATATCTCAATGCATCAATCGGATCGAGGCGCGATGCTTTCTGCGCCGGATAATAACCAAAAAATACGCCCGTCAGGGCACAGACAAGAAATGAAAGAATAATGGAGGATTCGGAGATCAGGGTCGGCCATGATAAAAATATGGTCACCAGTTTCGAAGCCACAATGCCCAACCCAACACCAATGATACCCCCCGTAATGCTTATCAGGATGGCTTCAATCAGGAACTGCATCAAAATATCCATGCCCCTGGCACCGATGGCCATCCGAAGTCCGATTTCCCGCGTGCGTTCCGTAACGGATACGTACATGATATTCATTATTCCAATCCCACCGATGATCAATGAAATGCCGGCGATGGCAGTGAGCAACACGGTCAGTAACTGGCTCGTGGAGCTGAACGTATTGATCAGTTCTTCCTGGGTACGCACTGCAAAATCATCTGTATCCGTTGGCTTCAGCCGATGGGTTACACAAAGTATCTGTGATATCTCTGCAACGGCCGCATCGGTCACCTGTTCATTCAATGCCGATACATAAATATTCTGGAAATAAATTGTTGACAATATTCTCTCCTGCACCGTAGTGTATGGCGTAAGAATGATATCATCCTGATCCTGCCCAAAAGCATTTTCTCCTTTTGATGCCAGCACGCCGATTACCTGGAAAGGAATTTTATTGAAGCGAATGATTTTACCCACCGGGCTTTCTCCTCCAACAAAAAGATTATTGACAACAGTTTGGCCAAGCAGACATACTTTCGCCGCAGCTGTAACATCCGCATCCGAAAATGCAATGCCATCTTTCACCTGCCAGGCGCGAATATCGAGGTACTGAGGACTGACGCCCTGGATCGTAGTCGGCCAGTTCAGGGCTCCGTTAATGGCCTGACCCTTTGTTGAAGCAGCGGGTGAAATGGCGCTTATATATTGTCCTTGTTTTTGCAGTGCTTTCACATCCTCAATCTTCAAAGTTTGTACAGACCCGGCATCCAGCCTTGCACCTGCAACAACATTGCTGTTTGGGCGAATGGTGATCATGTTTGAACCCATACTCGATAACTGGTCCTGGATGCTTTTCTTGGAACCCTGCCCGATAGCCACCATGGCAATTACAGCTCCCACGCCAATAATGATTCCCAGCATAGTGAGAAAAGCTCTCAGTTTATTTCGCTGCAAGGCCCGGGAGGCAATCCGCAGGAGATTTATAACATTCATAAATCAAATTTAATAATCATCCGTTACAGGCAGCGATGCCAGCACATCTTTTGCGGACCGTTTGCCTTCATTAGGACTGTCTCTTATTACCTTACCATCCTTTAAAGTAATCGTGCGACTGCTGAAACTCGCGATATCCGGTTCATGGGTAACAAAAACGATCGTTTTTCCATGTTGCTGGTTGAGCTCCTGGATCAAAGCCATGATTTCATAAGATGTTCTGGAATCGAGGTTGCCGGTTGCTTCATCGGCCAATATCATCACCGGTTCATTTACCAGCGCCCTTGCAATGGCAACACGTTGCTGCTGGCCGCCGGATAATTGATTTGGGGTATGTTCAAGTCTTTCAGCAAGTTTCACAGATTCCAAAGCATGTACGGCTCTTTCCCTTCTTTCTTTTTGCGGGATGGTCGGGTTATACAATAAAGGTAATTCCACATTTTCCAAAGCCGATGTGCGCGGCAGCAGGTTATAAGCCTGGAACACAAATCCAATCTTTATATTTCTGAGGTGCGCCAGTTCATTCCTTTCAAGTTTACCAATGTCAACTCCATCAAGTAAATATTTTCCGTCCGTCGGCTTATCCAGGCATCCGAGTATATTGAGTAAGGTCGTTTTACCGGAACCGCTGCTGCCCATGATCGTTACAAATTCACCTGCATTGATATCAAAAGAAACGCCTTTTAATGCCCGCACCGTTTCCGTGCCCATCTTGAATTCGCGCTTGATATTTTGAATCTCCAGAATCTTATTGCTCATCGAAAGGCATATTTATAGTTCGTTTCAATTAATTTGACTGAGGTGGTTTTTTGGGTGTCGCAGGACGTCTCTGCGGCATGAAAGGGCTCTTTGTTGCACTTGAAGCAGCCGCAGGCTCCGTTGCGGGATTTTGAATGCCGTCAACCACTTCATCTTCTGTTGATAAGCCATGTAATACCTGAACATGCGTATCATCATTCAAACCTATGATTATTCTTTTTTCAATCAGGCTGTCATTTTCCATTACCCATACAAATGCCTTCTGGGGTGTGACAACAACGAGGGTATCATTCGTTTTTCGGGATGATGAATCTTTTCTGCGCATGCTGGTTCCCGATTTATGGTGAGTTGAACCTGAACCGGCAGAATCCGCTTCCGATGCAAGCATTTTAAATTGTTTGGAGAATGTTGCGCTGGGTTTAAATTTGAGCGCCTTGGCGGATATGAGAAGTGCATTGCTGTCTTCCTTGGTATAGATAATAATATTGGCCGTCATGCCCGGCTTTAATTTCAGATCGTTGTTTGGTGCATTAATGATGGTCGTATAGGTAACCACGTTAGCTGATATCGTGGGTTGCAGCCGGATCTCTTCCACGGTTCCGTAAAAAACATTTTCCGGAAAAGCGTCTACGTTAAACGTCACCCTCTGGCTTCTTCTCACGTTCCCAATATCGGCTTCATCCACTGCGGCCTGCACCTGCATCTTAGAGATGTCCTTCGCAATGACAAACAAGGTCGGGGTACTGAAGCTGGACGCAACCGTCTGGCCAATATTCACATTTCGAACCATCACAACACCATCAACAGGTGAATAAATATCTGCATAGGATAGGGTTTTTTGAGCGGCATCCAACTGTGCCTGGACGCTTTCAACATTGGCCTTGGCGGTGTTGTACTGATACATTGCAGTTTCGAAATCCGCCTTACTGATTGCGCCGGTCTGGAACAATAGATTCTGACGATCGTAGGTACTTTTTTCATAAACCAACTGGCTTTTAGCAACCTGCAGGTTGGCCTGGTACTGATTAACCTGTGCCGCCAGCAATGACTTATCAAGCTCAGCGATCAACTGGCCTTTTTTAACTGTAGAATTAAAATCGGCAAATACATATTTAATCGTGCCGGAAACCTGTGTTCCCACGGAAACAGTATCCACAGGCTCAATGGTGCCTGTGGCCGTAACACTCATGGCAATATATCCATACTCCGGCTTTTCAGTGTCCAGCACCACCGGTTTATCTTCCTTACGGTGGAAATAATACCAGGTTCCCGCTCCGGCAAGTGCTATTAAAATAATAACTCCGATTATTTTTTTTCTTTTCATCTTTTTATAATTTGTTTTATCTGCTGTTCATTTTTACCGGCCGCATACTGTTTATAATTTAATTGGCTCACCTTTATAAAAATTATAAATACGGATATTTAGCGCCGCACTGTATTTTGCCTGTATGTAGTTTTGCAGAGCCTGAACGTACAGATTTTTCTGCAGCAGCATGTCCACCGTATTCACGGCACCAACTTTTAATTCCTCGGTGGCTATTCGGTATCCTTCGCGGGTGGCGGTTACCTGGTCCACGGCCGCATCGTATTGCCCTTGCGCATTCAATACATTTATATAAGCCTGTTCCACCGTTTGCGATAAAACCGTTTTTGTATTGTTCAGAGTGAGATCCGCCTGATCCACTTCAATTTTTGATTTTTCAACATTTGTTTTGTTAACACGCCTGGTAAATATTGGAATGGATAGCGTGAGCCCTAGCTGCTGGTAGAAATTATCGTCTAATTGTTTAAGGTATGCATCCGATGCATTGTTAGAATAACCCGTAGCCACTGCGGCGCCAATGGCAGCAGTTGGCAGATATTCCGCTTTCGCCTTGGCCAGGTCCAGTCTGGCTATCTGAACGCCCAGTTCACTGATTTTTACTTCGGGTCTGGTATCCAGGGCCACTTTCTGTACTTCCTCAAGGTTTGCGACCAGCGCTGTGGCGATCAGTGTATCAGGCACCGAAATATCAAATGCAAATTCCGAAGGTAAAAGAAGCAATTGTTTGAGGGTGAGTATATTTTGGCGCTGTGCATTTTGCGCGCTTACCAAATTATATTTATCTGTTGCCAGCTGTGCCTGCAAGGTTACAAGATCTTTTTTTGCGATACTTCCCGCATCGAATTGTTGCTGTCCCTGTTTTAATTGACTCTGCGAGGTATTCAGCAGGTCCTGTTCATAGACAATATTTTCTTTAGAGAGTAGAATATTGAGATAAGCCTGCGTCACCTGCAACGTGATATCGTCCTGCTGCTGCACAATAGTCAGAATGGCGGAATTCACCTCTAAGTTTTTTTGTTTGATATCTTCTTTCAAATAACCCCCGTTGAACAAGGTCCATGTTGAACTGACACTGTAATTACTTGAAAAAGAACTTTCGGTTTGAAAGCCGCCAACTACAGGATTGGCATTCTTGCTGTGGGTATAATATTCGGTATTGGTACCCGATACACCCGGAAGTACTGCTGCTTTTGACAATAGCAGGGACTCATCGCTCGTCTTTTTGCTCAGCCTCAAGGTATTTAGTTGATAATTATTTTTAGAAGCATAGTCGAGGCAGGTCTGCAAATCCCATTTAACGGGGGCCTGCGCACTGTCCTGGCCATACAGGGCAATATGGGCAAAACAGGCCGAACAAACCAGGAATGATATTATTTTTCTTGCCATAAAACAAGTTTAAAACCGTAATAAGCAAATGGTTATGTATGGTTACCAAGGGAAGGATTCACGATGGATCGCCAAACCGTTGCCCGCCTGGCGTTCCCCAGCATTATAACTCTATTGCAAATGATAAGCCGCGGGGTTAGTCGTTGCCCGTTACCGGAGTCTAAATGGTTTCTCATAACGGTTATATCTATCCTTGTTAAGCCTCCGGCGGGTCTTCGGCATTTACTATTGGCATTACGCGGCATATCCAAAAGACCACGGATCCGTCTATCTTCGTACATCAAAAGATCTGGCGAATTGGAGCGAATCGAAAATTGTCGCTTTTGGGGGCTCCGCCGGTTCGGGAAAGGGTTCAGCGGAATGCCCGTTTCTCTATTTCAATAAGTCTTCTGGTTATTACTATTTGTTCCGCACGCAAGACTGTGGCGATGATCGCTTTCTTGTAACTACCCTTCCGGTAGTTTAGTTGCCAAGCCTAAAAGGAATTCAGATTTCGAAATTGGAATTTGAAAGAAAATAAAAATTGGTTTACGATGATTAATTCAAATAATGTTAATGCATTAGAAAGAGCCGGCGCAGAAAATGAAGAAGTGGTTTTATTCCACAGCGCCACTATTTCAGAGGTCAATCATGCTATTGAGAAGGCGTTTGATATTTTTGAAGCATACAAAACGTTACCAACACTAAAAAGAATTTCATTTCTTGAAAATATTGCAGAAGAGCTTTCTGTAACAGGTGATCCATTAATCTCCATTACAAGTAAGGAAACGTCTTTGCCTCAAAAGAGATTAGAGGGAGAACGAGAACGGACCATTAACCAGATAAGAATGTTTGTAAATCTGCTGAAGGAAGGGTCCTGGATCAATGCGGTTATTGATCCCGCCCAACCAAACCGTTTACCTCTGCCGAAACCCGATATCAGGCAAATGCAAATTCCTTTAGGTGTAGTGGGTGTATTTGGAGCCAGTAATTTCCCATATGCTTTTTCGGTTGCAGGAGGCGACACGATTTCAGCATTGGCGGCTGGCTGCCCGGTCGTATTCAAAGCACATTCCGGTCATCCATTAACTTCAGCATTAGTGGGCCGGTGCATTTTAAAGGCGGCTCGTTCTACCGGCATGCCGGAAGGAGTTTTTTCCTTACTTCATGGAGCCGGGCAGGAAGTAGGAACCGCCATTGTAACGCATGCTAAAACAAAAGCCATTGCTTTTACGGGCTCCTATTTAGGGGGAAAATCAATCTTTGACGCAGCAGTCAAAAGACCGGAACCAATTCCGGTTTACGCTGAAATGGGAAGCGTTAATCCTGTTTTTGTGTTGCCGGGAATCCTGCACAATAATTCGCTTGCTGTTGCTGAATCTTTAGCCGATTCCAATGCTCTGGGCGTTGGGCAGTTTTGCACAAATCCCGGAATTATAGTAATACTTAAATCAAAAGATACTGATCAGTTTCTGGAGGATTATGCCTTATACGCTTCAAATCTGAAAGGGGGAACCATGCTTTCCGAACGAATATATCAAGCATATACTAGTGGAATTGATACCCTTCGCAGTCATGAAGAAGTAAAGTTAATTGCGGCGGGTAAGCATGATGAAAGATTGAACTCGGCAGTACCGCATGCGTTTAAGGTTTCAGGAAAATCATTCTTGCAAAATAAAAATCTTTACGAGGAAGTTTTCGGTCCTTCGGCAACCCTGGTCG
>Ga0182024_10012655_pt1 | contig 16653 bp, 15 predicted proteins | sample P32metaG_FD_120480 | JGI IMG/M metagenome (GOLD analysis project Ga0182024, IMG submission 120480) | Permafrost microbial communities from Stordalen Mire, Sweden - P3-2 metaG (Illumina Assembly) | ecosystem: Environmental > Terrestrial > Soil > Wetlands > Permafrost | place: Sweden: Stordalen... | reverse complement strand
TTAGGGACATTTTGTTGGCGGTTCTGGATAGAGTTTATCGCCCCCCTCGGCCCGCTCGATGGCCGCCTGCCGGACCCCACGGGAGAGGGCGTCGGCCTGGGCAGCCATTCGCCGGCCGCGGACGACCCCGACGCGCCGGAATAGGCGTCATTTGAACGCCTCATACTCCTTGCCCAACACCGCCGCCGCGATCTTGAGCTTGAGGATCTCGTCGGTGCCCTCGTAGATGCGGCAGACGCGCACGTCCATCAGGTGGCGGCCCGGCCGGTACAGCGTGGACCAGCCGCGGCCGCCGAACACCTGCACCGCCCGGTCGGCGGCGTCCCAAGCGGCGTTGGCGGCGAACAGCTTGGCCTGCGCCGCCAGCAGGTCGGCCTGCCGCGCCAGGCCGACGTCGTTCGGCGCCGCGGCGGCGGCGTCCTTGGCCCGCGCCGCCTGCATCACCAGGGCGTCCGTGGCGACGCGGTGCATTTCAATGGCCGCGATGTGTTCCTGAACGAGTTGATGCCGGGCGATTTCCTTGCCGTGCTGTCGCCGCTCCTTGGCGTACATAATCGCTTCGGCAAGACAGTCCTCGATGACGCCGAGACTGCCGGCGGCCACGCTGAGCCGGCCGCTGACCAGCGTGCCCATCGCGATCCGAAAGCCGTCGCCCTCCGCGCCGAGCAGGTTGTTGACGGGGACTTCGCAGTTTTCCAGGGCGAACATGGCCGTGTTGGCCGACGGCATCCCCAGCTTGGCCGTCAGGTCTTCGCTCACGAAGCCGGGGCCGCGGTCCACGATGAAGGCGCTGATGCGGCGCGATCCGACTCCTTCCGCCGTTTTGGGATAGCCAAAGCAGACGACCGCGTCGGCGATGCCGCCGTTGGAGATCAGGTACTTGACGCCGTTGAGCACGAAGCGGTCGCCGCGGCGCTCGTAGGTGGTCTGCATTTCCAGCGGGTTGCTGCCGGCCTCCGGCTCCGTCAGGCCGAAGGCCAGCACCTTGTCGCCGCGCGCCGCCGCCGGCAGATAACGCTTTTTTTGATCTTCATTGCCCCAGATCATGATCGGGTATTCGCCGATGGAGGTGTGTCCGGAGAAGAAGGTGCGGACGCCGGTGCCCTCGCGGCCGATGCGGACCAGGGCGCGGGCGTAGGTCACGGTGTCGGCGCCGCGACCGCCGTAGGCCGGCGGCACGGGCATGGCCAGCAAATCGTGTTTACGGGCCAGCGGCAGCACCCGATCGTTGAAGCGGTGTTCGACGTAGCAGAGTTCCTCGACGGGGCGGATTTCCTGGCAGAACGCCTCCACGTCGGCGAGCAGTCGTTCCGAATCGGACGCACTCATGGCCGAGCCTCCTGGTGGCTACGGGCGGCAACGATGTCAGTGTAATCCGCGGCGTGAAGGGGATACAAGGCGAGCGGCCGGCGTAATCGGGCAGCCGCTCTGGATGGGAACGGGGCCGGACGGAGTGCAATCACTTTCGATGCGCCGCACGCCCGACGCGGTCGCGCACGGCCAGCCATTCCTCGGCGTCCGGCGGCAGATCGACCACGATTCGGTCCACGCCGGCCTCGTCCAGGGCGTGGAGGGTAGTGTACAGCCGGGCGGCGTAACCGGCCGGGTCCGCCGGCATCAACCGCACGATCAGCCTCGGAGGCGCGGGTTCCCGCGGACGAATCCGCGTCAGCCAGCCGACGCGCGGGCGCCCCTTGCAGCAGTTCCTCAACTCGCGCCCGGCCGTCGGCCGCGCATTCCAACGGCGTTCGCGGGGCGTAGTGTCGCGGCAGCATCCCCGGCGACGGCAGCGCCGCCCCGGACTGGAAGTACGACTGGAGCGACAATGCGGGAATTGCCGATATTGAGGGCGTCGCCCGACTCGGCGCGGACGCTCGGCTCCCGATGTACTGGCGCCAGGTGGTGCTCGTATCCCGAGGGCTCCGCGATGAGGTTTTGGATTCTTGCCCTGGCAGCCGCCTGTTCCGGTTGCACGACGCTGTCGCTGGAGCGCCATGCGCTTACCCAGACCAACTCCTCCGTGGACCTGCGTTATCTCGAAACCCTAAATAACCTGGCCCAAACAGCCGCCGACCCCTCGGCCCTGCCGACCTTCGCCTCCATTTATACCGGCACCGTCCAGGTGACCGACACGGAACAGGTCGCCTCGACGACCGTGTGGCAGAACTTAGCGTACATGGGCAATAAAGAGCCGACCGGCCTCTTTTCCGAGGCGGTCACCCCGCAGTTCAACCGGACGGTGCTCGAGAACTGGGCGCTTGATCCCATCTCGGTGCCTGAGAAGTTAGAGGCGATGCGCCTCGCCTGCCAATGGGTGGTCTGCGGCCCCGAGGCGGTGCGCGACGAGGCCGGCCTGCTGCTCAGCCCCGACAATGCCCCGCCCAACGAACCGCTGCCGGGCCGGCACTTTGGCGTGGCGAAAAAACTGGAGAAACTCCCGAGGGGCTGGCTGCACGTCGGCCGGCTGAAGGACGTGCCGGCGTGCGCCAGCTACAAGGCCCACTCCGGCGACGTTTGGGTCTGGGTCTTGCCCGACGGCATCAAGGGATTGGCCGACTTCAGCCTCCTGCTTCTGGACGTCGCCCGCATCAACAGCAACTCACCGACGCTGTTCAACCTTCCGGCCAACCCCTTCCCGCTGACGTTTGAGACGTCGGACTCCCCGGTCGAGAGCCACCCCGGGCCGGACAAAGCGCCTCGGTCCATCACCCTGACCGCTACCGTGTCGGTGGACCAGAACGGCCGCCTGGCGCCGGACAGTCCGTACTACCGGCTCCGGCAGGATAATGTGGGCAGCGACTCCCGCTTCCGCAGTGAGATCAGTGCCGCGGGGGTCAATCCGGCCGCGACGCCGACGGCGCCTTAGGTCTCTCAATGCCACGACGGCGGCAACCGACCCGGAAAAAATGGCGGGGAAGCACCGACGCGGAGGGATGGGTATGAAGAAGCCCTCTTGGGTTATGGCCCTGGCGTTCCTGACGGCCTGTTCCGGCTGCACCACGCTCAGCTTGGAACACTACACCCTCCGGCAGATCGAGTCGGGCGGGGAGTACTCCACCGACGAAACGCTCGCCTGCCTGGCGACGGTCGCCGCCGACCCCGACACCCTGCCGTCCTTCGCCTTGTTGGCCGACGGCGTGACGAAAATCACGGACCAGGCAACCGCCAGCTCGCTGGCCGAGACGGGCCGCCAGGTGTACACGTTCCCTTACGCGAACGCGGGCTTCCTGGCCAGTCGCAGCCCGCAGGTGCAATGGACCCTCGACCCGGTGGTCGATTTCGAGCGGTTGCAGGCGATGCGTTGCGCCTGCCGGTGGGCGATTTCCGGGCCGGGATCGCTCTGCCCGGAGTGCGTGGACATCCTGAAAAGTCCGGAAGAGTACGACCCCGATCGGCCGGAACAGGATGCGGGGGAGGGGCCGGAGCAGGATTACACGGAGAAGACCCGCTTCGGCGTAGCGGATCGCCTGGAAAAGTTGCCTGCCGGTTGGCTGCACGTCGGCCGGCTCAAGGACGTGCCGTTGTGCGCCTGTCGCAAGGCCCACCGCGGCGGCGTCTGGGTCTGGGTGACGCCGGAGGGCATGCGCCCGCTCGCCGAATTCACCCTCGTGCTCAATGACATCGCCACGCTCGCCGCGAGCGCGATCCACCCGAAGCCGCTGCTGGTGACGCTGACGCGGCAGGAGTTCACCAACATCCGAGACCCCGCGGACCCGGACAAGAAGGTCCAGGTGATCCGGTCGGACGAGATCCGGGTCATTCGGCCGCGATATAAGGCGACGGTGGAAAAGCGGATCGAGGAAGGGGTGGCTTCGGGCCACGTCGATATTTCCTGGGCGGAATGGATGCAATACACGACGCCGTACCGCGGCGCGCGCAGCAACCTCAACCCCGCGGTGGCGGTCGGCACGCCGTCGCCGCAGGAGGCCGTGCCGAGCCGTCCGGTGTCGCCGGCTCCCGGCTTGCCGGCGCCGGTGACCCCGCCGAAAAAGCCCGGCGAACAGAAGCAGGGCGCCCGGAACCCATGAGGCGGTAGTCGCCGGCGGGGTCAGGCCTTGCGGCGACGGCTGACGACGCCGCGGCAGCCGCGGCTCGGGGCGTCATCGCCGGACCTTCAAGCCGGGAACCAAGCGGGGAAGCTGGTTCACGCCGTCGTCCGTCACCTTCGTTCCGTGGATGTACAGGCTTTGAAGACTGGTCATGTCTCTGACGATCAGGTACGCCATTGCGTCCGTCAACGCGGGGAGGTCTTCGAGGTACAAATACTTCAGCTTCTTGAACTTCCTGACTTCGCCCAAGCCCTTATTGGTCACATTGGTACGAGAGAGGCTCAGCCCCTCCAATCTCTGGTTCAGGTCCAGTAGGCTCGTCACCCCCTGGTCGCTTATTGTGGTGTCCGACAAATAAAGTTCTTTCAGCGCCGGAAGGTTGTTAAGTAGCTTTACTCCGTCGTCGGTCACCGCCGTGGCCGACAAATCCAATACGGCAACCCTGCGCAGGCACCCGCTGTTCTTTAGGTAGCATATGTCTTGGTCCGTCAGCCGCGTGTAAGAGAGGTCCAACTCGTCTAAGGATTTGTCCTTCTGCAAAAGCGTCTTGACCACGGTTTTGGTCACTTGCGTTGTGGAAAGGGAAATCGTCTTCAGATTCGCCATTTCACGCTCGGCGAGCGAAGCCAGCCCCTTGCCGTCGATGTCCGTGCGAGAAAGGTTTAGTTCCTTCAGACACGACAACGCGCATAACTTCGACAACACCGCAGGGTCCAACTTCGTGCCGGACAGGTTCAGCGTCCGAAGGCGCTTGAGATACGCCAGATCGGGAAGCGCAACGACCTCGCCGGCGATCGACCCTTCTGGCCGATCCAGTTTGATGTCAGCGAGAATGAGTTCTTCCAGTTCCCGCATGTCATTGAGATTGAGGCCGGCAAGCCCCTTCGCCGTCACACGCCCGAAGGCCGTTGCATCCTGTTGAGTATTCACTCTCATTCCGGACAGGTCCAGCGTTTGGAGGTGTGTCAGGCGTGCCAGCGCAGCTAACCCCGCATCCGTCACCAAGGTGTAATCCAGCTTCAGTTCTTTCAGGTCGTTGAGGCCGCTCAACTCCCCCAAGGTCTCGCCTTTCACCGGGGTGCTGGACAGGTACAGTTTTTTCAGGTTCTTGAAGTTCTTGATGTAGCCCAGGCCCGCGTCCGTCACCTTCGTGTAGGTGAGGTCCAGAACCGCCACGTTCGGGACGAGGGCGCTCAACTGCATCAGGTCCGCATCGGTCACCTTGCTGGCGAAGAGGTTGATCCCCAACTCCTGGCGCGGGTTGGAAACGTACAGAAACTCCCACCACCGGCTCTGCTCTTTTATTCGGGAACATGAGCAAAGGGGCACCGAAGGCGGCTCTAGTGTTGCATTACCGTACCCGGCTCGAATCATCTTCTGAATAAAAGAGCAAAGGTCCCACCTCAGCGAGTCCAGAAATTCCCGCCACCCATACTCTCTCCACCAAGCGTTCTTTAAAGCCTTAAGGTCGTTCTCGTTCAAGGGCGAATCATACGAATACGGATGATCCTCGCCCGTTGACGTGGGGAAGACGTAGTAGTAGGTGAACTTGCCGCCGAGTTCGCCGACGGCCTTTCTGGCGCTCTCTTCCCCCTCGTCGGCATGCAGGCCGCCGCCCGCCAAGGTCAGTACGGCCGCGACCCCGATCAGCACCCGTTGCGTCGTCTTCATGAGCGCCCTCTTTCCCACCATGCTCGTCGTAATCGTCAAACAACGGGAGGGCCGATCTCACGGATTATACCGGCCCGTCTGCAACCCGTTTACCGTACCCTCCGGCGGACGGCACAGCAGCAACTATACACCGCCGTCGGCCCAGCCGCGCTCCTTCCTCCCGATTCTTGGGGAAATGGCGACGCCCTACGTCCCTTGGTGCGCCGTTGGAAGACGGGATGCAAGTTTCCTCATGCTCACGGTGGCGAATGCCCGGCACGCCGAAGCCGGTCGCGCACCGCCAGCCATTCCTCGGCGTCGGGTGGCAGATCGACCACGATCCGGTCGAGACAGGAGCCGTCCAGGTCGTGCAGGGCGGCGTACAGGTGAGCGGCGTACCCCGCCGGATCGGCCGGCATGATCCGCAACACCAACGCCGGCGATGCAAGCTCCGGCGGACGCATCCACGTCAGCCAGCCGACACGGGCGCCGGCATCCAGCAGTTCCTGGACGCGCGCCCCGCCGTCGTTGCTGCATTCCAGCGGCGTCCGCGGGGCGTAATGCCGCGGCAGCATTCCCGGGGACGGCAGCGCCACCCCGGCTTGTGTCGTGTCTGTCCGGCTGATGGGGCCGATCACCGCCTCCAACTCCGCCGGCCCGATTAGGCCCGGCCGCAGCAGTCGCGGCGGCGATGTCGTCATATCAAGAACCGTGGATTCGATGCCGCCCGCCGTCGGGCCGCCGTCCAGCACGAGGTCGATGCGGCCGTCCAAACCGCGCAGGACGTGTTCGGCCAGCGTAGGCGACAGCTCGGTGGAGCGGTTGGCGCTGGGGGCGGCGATCGGAACGCCGACGGCCCGCAGCAGCGCCAGCGCTACGGGATGGGCCGGCACGCGCACCGCCACGGTCGGGCCGCCGGCCGTCGTCGCGTCCGGCACGTCGGCGTTTCGCGGCACGACCAGCGTGAGCGGGCCGGGCCAGAACCGGCGCGCGAGGCGTTCGGCGGCGTCCGGCCATGTCGCGGCAACTTGTTCTATCTGTTTCAGGTCGGCGATGTGGACGATGACGGGGTTGTTGGCCGGGCGGCCCTTGGCGGCGAAGATGCGGCCCACGGCGACCGCGTCCAGGGCCAGCGCGCCCAGGCCGTACACCGTCTCGGTGGGGAAGGCGACGAGTCCGCCGCCGCGCAGCACCGCCGCCGCCCGCGCAATTCGGTCGGATTGCGGCGAGTGGGCGTCCACGGCGAGGACTTCGGTGTGCATTCGGGTCAGATCACATAATTCGGCACGAAATCCTGTCCCGTCGGCCCCTTGATGCGCAGCGACGGCTTCTCCATCGACACCACCGTCGAGGGGGCGACGCTCTGCGTCAGCCACACGCTGGAGCCGATGACCGCGCCCTTGCCGATCACGGTATCGCCGCCGAGGATGGTGGCGTTGGCGTACACCACCACGTCGTCTTCCAGCGTCGGGTGCCGTTTCATGCCGCGGATGATGTTGCCGTCGGCGTCGCGCGGGAACGACAGCGCCCCCAGCGTCACCCCCTGGTACAGCTTCACGTTCACGCCGATGTCGCACGTCTCGCCGATCACGACGCCGGTGCCGTGGTCGATGAAGAAGCCCGGCCCGATCCGCGCCCCCGGATGGATGTCGATGCCCGTCTTCTGGTGGGCGTATTCGGTCATCATGCGCGGGATCAGCGGCACGCCCAGCAGCAAGAGTTCGTGGGCGACGCGGTAGACCGACACCGCCTCCAATCCCGGATAGCAAAAGATGATTTCGTGGTGGCTCTTGGCGGCCGGGTCGCCCTCGAACGCCGCCTGGGCGTCCTGTTCCAGAATCAGCCGCACGTCCGGCAGCCGTTTCAGCAACTCGACCGTCTTCTGCTGGGCCAACGCCTCCAGGTCCGGCGGCACGCGCGCCTCGCCCTGGAGGCAATCCAGCTCGTGGCGGAGGGCGCGGCCGATCTGCTGCGTCAGCGTGTCGTGGAGGCGGTCGATCAAGTCGCCGACGTGGTATTCGACGTTGCCGATGTGCAGGTTCTGCCGCCGCCAGTAGCCGGGGTAGAGAATGTCGAGGAGGTCCGTGAGGATGTCCACGACGGCTTCACGGCTGGGCAGCGGCTTATGGCCGAGGTGGCTGGTGCGGCTGCATTCGGTGTAGGTGGCGACGATCGCGTCGGTGATTTCCGGCAGGGCTTCCTTCAGACGAATGTCCGTGGCCATCGTATTCGTTCCCCTCGGGACCGAGGCGCTACCGCTATCGTAGGGATGCTCCCCTCGCCGGTCCATTTCCTCCTCTGTTCCTTCGGCCGATTCGACGGGGAAGTCCAGGGAAAATCGGCCGCCTCGACCTTCGCTTAAAGTCTGGGCAGCCGACGCATGGCTCGCGGGCGGGGCGGCCGGGCGCGGCGTCGTCCTGGGGTCGCCCCACGCCGAAATGTCGATTCGCAAGTGCTTTCACCAACGCCACTAGCGCCCGCATGACGCCCATTGCCATGAATGGAATGGCGATTGGTCCGGCGTTTGCAATCTGGGGCTGCCGTTCTGCTCTGGGAGAGAGAGCGAACCAAAGCCGACCGGCTCGCGCTGGCCATGGGAGAGGTGGTACAGCGAGCCGGCCGGTTTTTTTTCCAGCCGCAGCTTCTAGCAGCCTTCCGGCTCGCGCTGGCCACGGGAGAGGTGGTACAGCGGGTCGGAGGGCTTTTTTCACGTCCCACACAGGACCTCTCGGTGTCCGGTCGCGTTTCGGGTATGCTAACGGGAAGGCAGACAAGCATCGCGCCGTAACCGGGAGCCGAACCCGTGAACCCCGTGGCCGAACCCGTCGTCCAGCAGGTCCCATCGGAAGAAACCATCGTCCGCCCCGACGCGCCGCGTCAGCGACTCGGGCCGCACTGGCTGAACGCCCTCGTCGCCCTGGTCGGCCCGCCGTGGCAGCGCCGGTTGGCCCACGGCGCCATCAAAGTGCCGCGCATCCGCCACTGGGAGAAGGAATACGAACGGCTGTCGGACGCCGACCTCAAGACGACCGGCCAGCGTTTGCGCGGCCGGGCGCGCGGCGGGGAATCGCTGGACAAGCTGTTGCCGGAGGCCTTCGGCCTGGTGTGCGTGCAGACGCGGCGGGCGCTGGGCATCCGGCCGTTCGACGTGCAGCTGGCGGCCGGCGTGGTGATTCACCAGGGCGGCCTGGCCGAGCTGGCCACCGGCGAGGGCAAAACGCTCACCGCCTCGCTGCCGGCGTTTCTTAATTCGCTGGAGGGTAAGGGCGTCCACGTCGCCACGGTCAACGATTACCTCGCCCGCCGCGACGCCGAATGGATGCAGCCGATTTACGAGGGACTGGGCCTGAGCATCGGCGTGTTGCAGCAGCCGATGGGCGAACAGGACCGCAAACGGGCCTACCAGTGCGACGTCACCTACGGCACCGCCGCCGAGTTCGGCTTCGACTTCCTCCGCGATCGACTGAAAGGGGCCGGGGCGCAGGGCCGCGAGGCGCCGTTCTGGGCGCCGTGGGTCAAAGGCAGCGTCTATAGCACCCCCGAAGACGCCAACGTCCAACGGCCGCACCACTACGCCCTGGTGGACGAGGCCGACAACGTCTTCATTGACGAAGCCCGCACGCCGCTCATCATCAGCATGGCGACGCGCCTGGCCACCAAGGAGGAGCAGGTCGTCTACCTCTGGTCCGACGACATCGCCAAGAAGATGATCTTGAACGAGCATTTTACGTTCGACCAGAAAAAGCAGAAGCTGGAGCTGACCGGCCTGGGCAAACAGATAATGCGTTACTCGAACCCGCCGACGCAGGGGGGCGGCGAGAGCAGCGCCATGGACAAGTTGCAGGAGCGCGTCGAGCAGGCGTTGCAGGCCCACTACCGCTTCCGCCGCGACCAGCATTACATGGTGGAGGACAAGGGCAAGGTCGTCATCATCGACGAGTTCACCGGGCGCAAGATGCCGGATCGCCAGTGGCGCGACGGTTTGCATCAGGCGGTCGAGGCCAAGGAAGCCGTCCCCATCCACAAGGCGTCCGACCACGCCGCTCAGGTGACATTCCAGAGCTATTTCCGGCTGTATAAGAAGTTGGCGGGCATGACTGGCACGGCGAAGCAGAACCGCTTCGAGCTGCGGCGCGTCTACAAGCTGTGGGTGGTGTGCGTGCCGACCAACCGGCCGGTGGTCCGCGAACACTGGCCGGATCGGGTGTTCCCGACGGAGGACGCCAAGTTCGCGGCCGTGGTGGAGGAGGTGTTGCGGCTGCGGGCGCAGGGCCGGGCGGTGCTGATCGGCACGCGCTCGGTGGACAAGTCGGAGAAGTTGAGCGAACGGCTGCGCCAGGCCGGCGTCGAGCACCGGGTCTTGAACGCCCGCCAGAACGCGGAGGAGGCGGAGGTCGTGGCCGCGGCGGGCAAGACGGGTCGGGTGACGATCGCCACGAACATGGCCGGCCGCGGCACCGACATCAAGCCGGGCCCCGACGTGATCGCGGCCGGCGGCCTGCACGTCCTCGGCACCGAGCGCCATGAGGCGTTGCGCATCGACCGGCAGCTGATGGGCCGGTCGGGCCGGCAGGGCGACCCCGGCAGCGCCCAATTCTTCCTGTCGCTGGAAGACGAGTTACTGGAAGGGCTGGGCGAAAGGCGCCAGGAGGCGTTGAAGAAGCGCGGCCAGCGCGGCGGGGCCGGGGATTGGAGTGGGTATCAGAAACTGTTCGTCAAGGCGCAACGGCGCGTCGAATATCGCCACTATTTGTCGCGCGTCGATCTGATGGTGCATGAGAAGCAGCGTCAGGAGGTCCTCAAAGACCTGGCGGCGGACCCGTATGTGGATTGACGCGGGGCGAGCGGCGCGGCGTCAGCCCGCCGGTGTGGGATAGCGCCGCGGAACCGATGCCATACCGGCGGGCTGACGCCGCGCCGCTCGCCCCGGAGACACGAATGGTCCAGCAGATCGACCCACGCCAGTTGGCGGCGAAGCGGCAGGCCGGCGAAGCCGTCCACCTGCTCGACGTGCGCCAGCCGTGGGAGCACGAAACCGCCGCCCTGCCGGACAGTCAGCTCATCCCACTGGACCAGCTGATGCGGCGCTCCGCCGAGGTCCATCCGCCGGAGGGGGCGCTGCTGGTGGTGTACTGTCATCACGGCGTCCGCAGTCTGTCCGCCGCGGCCTTCCTGGAACGACTCGGTTTCGCCAACGTCGCCTCGCTGTCCGGCGGCATCGACGCCTGGTCGCAGCAGATCGATCCCTCCGTGCCGCGCTACTAACCATGACCGAACTCAGCCACTTCGACGAACGGGGCGCCAGCCGCATGGTGGACGTCAGCGCCAAGCCGGAGACGCTGCGCGAGGCCCGCGCCAGCGCTTTGGTGCGCATGGCCGCCGCCACCGCCGCCCTCATCCGCGACCGCGCCCTCAGCAAGGGCGAAGTACTCGAAACCGCCCGCCTCGCCGGCATCATGGCCGCCAAACGCACCGGCGATCTCATCCCCCTCTGCCATCCTCTCCCCATCACCGGCGCCACCCTCGACTTCGCCTGGGACGCCGACGACCTGCTCCGCATTGAGGCGACGGTTCGCGTCTTCGGCCGCACCGGCGTCGAGATGGAAGCTCTTACCGCCGTCAGCGTCGCCGCCCTGACCGTGTACGACATGTGCAAGGCCGTCGATCGTGTTATGACGATCGAGCGCGTGCGGTTGGAGGAGAAGAGCGGCGGCCGCAGCGGGACGTTCCGGCGCGAAGATTGACGCTCCTCCCGGCCCCCGCTAAACCATTCAATGGGAATTGAAACTTCAGAAACCTCTTGCGGGGCGGCGGCCGGTTCGTCCCGTCGGGTGAGGCGACATGAACCAATCGATGCTGGCGGTCCCGCAAACGGTCACGCCCCCCCTGGACCTGTACGGCCCGATCGCGTCGGACCTGGAAGAGGTCGAGCGCATCCTGTCACAGACATTGAAGAGCCGTTACGCCCAGGTCCAGCCGGTGGTCGATCACGTCCGCCACTACCGCGGCAAGCGTCTGCGGCCGGTGCTGCTGCTGCTGACGGCCCGCGCCTGCGGCCGGGCGACGCCGGCCCACCACGTCCTCGGGGCGGTGGTGGAGATGATCCATACGGCCACGCTGGTCCACGACGACGTTTTGGACGGCGCCTCGGTGCGGCGGCACACGCCGACGGTCAACGCCGGCTGGGGCGTCCACAACGCCGTCCTGCTCGGCGACTACCTGTTCACGCACGCCTTCCATCTGGCGAGTACGCTGGACGACGTGCGCGCCTGCCGGCTGATCGGCAAGGCGACGAACCGGGTCTGTGAAGGCGAACTCTGTCAGGGACTGGAGCGCGGCAACCTGGAGTTGACCGAAAGCGCCTATTTCGACATGATCGACGGCAAAACGGCGGAATTGCTGGCGTGCGCCTGCCACCTGGGGGCGCTGTTCGGCGGCGCGTCGGCGGACGTGGTGCAGGCGCTGGCGCGGTTCGGCCGCTACGTCGGTTTGGCCTTCCAGATCGCCGACGACCTGCTCGATCTGGTGGGCGATGAGCAAGCGACGGGCAAGTCGCTGGGCACCGACCTGGAACAGCAGAAGATGACGCTGCCGCTGATCCGCGTGTTACAACACGGGCCGAAGGGGTTGGCGGAGCGCGTGCGGCAGATTCTCGTCGGGCCGGACGACTGCCGGCGCGAGTTGCTGCGGCCGTGTTTATTGGAGAGCGACGGGTTGGACTACGCTCGGCGGAAGGCGGAGGACTTCGCCGGGAAGGCGCGGAAGGAACTGGCGTGCCTACCGCCGTCAGCCTGCCGGGCGATCCTGGAGGCGGTCACGGATCGGGTGGTGCATCGGAGCCACTGAGGCGGGCGGACACATCACTTAGGGTAGGAATGCCGCCTGCCGCTGAGTATGTATAGTAGAGGCCAGCATGTTGGACGCGCACCGACTGATCGGCACCCACGACTTCCTGTTCGTTACGCTGGACACCCTGCGCTACGACATCGCCGCGGAACTGTACGCGGCCGGCCGTATCCCCCACCTCACCTCCGTCCTCCCCGGCGGCGGTTGGGAGAAGCGACACTCACCGGGGAACTTCACCTTCGCCGCCCACGCCGCCTTCTTCGCCGGATTTTTCCCCACGCCTGCCCGCCCTGGCCGGCACCCAAGGCCTTTCGCTCTCAGCTTCCCTGGCAGCGAAACCACCACCGACCAAACGGCCGTTTTCGATAGCCCCGATCTCGTCAGCGGCTTTCGCGGCCGGGGATACTGGGCCATTTGCATCGGCGGCGTCGGCTTCTTTAATCAGCTGACGCCGCTGGGTCGGGCGCTGCCGGGGCTGTTCGACGAGAGCCACTGGTCCCCGCCGCTCGGCGTGACCGACCCCCGCTCCACCGAGCACCAGGTCAATATCGCCTTGCGGCGGGTGGCGGACCAACCCCAGGACCGGCGGGTGTTCCTGTTCGTGAACGTGTCCGCCATCCATCAGCCGAACCGATTCTACCGGCCGGAGGTCGCGGAAGACTGCCTGGAGTCGCACGCGGCGGCTCTGGAGTATGTGGACGGGCACCTCGGGCGATTGTTCGCCGGGCTGCGGCGGCGCGGCCCGTGGCTGGTGGTCATCTGCTCGGACCATGGTACCGCCTACGGCGAAGACGGCTACCGAGGCCATCGCCTCGCTCATCCGGTCGTGTGGGAGGTCCCCTACGCCGAGTTCGTCCTCCCAGGAGAACCCGCATGACTCGCCTCCCCGCGGTTCACCCGGCCCTGCGCGGCGGCCCATACCAGGGATATGTGTATGCCTACCCGCACAAGACCGCCTATCGCCGACTCGACCCGCCGCGGCCGCTTCGCGCGGCCTGGGCCGCGGAGCCAAGCTCCGGTTTGTCCCTTTATGTACACGTCCCGTTCTGCACGATGCGCTGCGGATTCTGCAACCTCTTCACCACGCCCAACCCGAAGGCGGGGTTGGCCGCCCTGTACCTGGACGCGCTGCGGCGCCAGGCCGAGACGGTGTCGGCCGCGCTCCCGGGGTCGCGCTTCGCCCGCTTCGCCGTCGGCGGCGGGACGCCGACGTTTTTCAACGACGAGGAACTCAGCGCGTTGTTCGACGTCGCCGAGCAGATCATGGGGGCGGACCTGCGAGTCGTCCCGACCGGCATTGAGGCGTCGCCGGACACGCTCACCGCGAGCAAGGTCGCGCTCCTGAAGGCGAGAGGGGTGAGTCGGGTCAGTCTCGGCGTTCAGTCGTTCCTGGAGTCGGAAGCGGCCGCCTCGGGCCGGCCGCAGTCACGGCAGGAGGTGGACGCCGCGCTGGCGCTGCTCGCCGCGGCCTCGTTCCCGACGGTCAACCTCGACCTGATCTACGGGCTGCCGGGCCAGACGGTGGAGACCTGGCTCTACTCGGTTCGGCAGGCGCTGGCGTTCGCGCCGGACGAACTCTACCTCTACCCGCTGTACGTCCGCCCGTTAACCGGACTGGGCCGCGTGCGGCAAGGATGGGACGATATCCGGCCGGCGTGTTACCGGGCGGGGCGGGAGCTGCTCCTCGCAGGGGGGTATGAGCAAGTCTCGATGCGCATGTTCCGCCGACTCGGCGCGCCGAAAGGGGGACCGGCGTACTGCTGCCAGGAAGACGGGATGGTCGGCCTCGGCTGCGGGGCCAGGTCCTACACCCGCGGCCTGCACTACGCCCTCGACTACGCGGTCGCCCCGAAAGGGATCAAGGCAATCATCGCCGACTACCTGGCCTGCGGAGACGCTGATTTCGCCGCCGCCGAACACGGGTTCGCACTCGACGCCGGGGAGCAGAGGCGGCGCTACCTGCTTCAGTCGATCCTGAACGTCGAGGGCCTGGACGTGAGCCGGTATGCCGCCCGGTTTGGCTCCAACCCGGCGCACGACTTCCCCGACCTCCGCGCCTTCGCAGACCTCGGTCTGCTGGAACACCAGGCCGGAACCTGGCGGCCAACCGGGACCGGACTGGAGTGGTCGGACGCGATAGGGCCGTGGCTTTTCTCGGATCGGGTGCGGGCGTTGATGGCGGAGTACGAGTCGAAATGAACCTGTCGATCCTCTACCGCGGGCCGCTGTCCAGCTGCAACTACGGCTGCGATTACTGCCCGTTCGCCAAGCGAATCGAGACGGTTTCCGAGTTGGCCCACGACCGCGCCTGCCTGGAGCGGTTTCTCGCCTGGGTGGGCGGCCGGTCCGCCGACTCGATCGGCGTGCTGTTCACCCCGTGGGGCGAGGCCCTGGTGCGGCGCTGGTATCAGGACGCCCTGGCGTCGCTGACCCGCACGCCACACGTCCGCAAGGCGGCCATTCAGACGAACCTGTCCTGCAAACTCGACTGGCTCGACGCCTGCGACGCCGCCCGCCTGGCCCTGTGGTGTACGTTCCACCCGACGGAGACGACCCGTGAGCGCTTCCTGGCGAAGTGCCACGAACTGCACGCCCGCGGGGTCCGGTTCAGCGTCGGCGTCGTCGGGCTGAAGGAACACTTCGCCGAGATCGCCGACCTTCGCCGGGAACTGCCCGCGGACGTGTACCTGTGGGTCAACGCCTACAAACGCCACCCGGATTACTACACAAGCGAGATGGTCGAGACGCTGACCCGCCTCGACCCCATGTTCCCGGTCAACAACAAGTGCCACCGCAGCCGCGGCGAGCCGTGTCGGGCGGGGACCACGGTCGTCTCGGTGGACGGCGACGGGACGATCCGCCGTTGCCACTTCATCCGGGAGCCGATCGGCAACCTGTACGCCCCGGATTTCGAGAGCTGCCTGGTCGAGCGCCCATGCACGAATGACAACTGCGGGTGTCACATCGGCTACGTCCACCTCGACCGGCTGCGGTTGTATGAGACCTTCGGCGACGGCGTGCTGGAGCGCGTGCCGGTCGGCTACCCCTAACCACGCCACGGAGCCTGGACGATGCGGACGTTTCAATACAGCGACGCGAAGTCGCACAAGTTCTGGACCATTGAGGTGAGCGGCGGCAGCTTCACCGTGACCTACGGCAAAGTCGGCGCCTCCGGTCAGACGCAGACCAAGAGCTTCGCCGGCCCCGAAAAAGCCCGGGCCGAGGCGGACAAGCTGATCCGCGAGAAGCTGAAAAAGGGCTACGTCGAATCGACGCCGAGGCCGGCGGCCACGCACGCGGAGGCGTTCGAGCGGGCGCTGGCCGCCGACCCGAACGACCTGGGCGCCGCCGGCATCTACGCCGACTGGCTGGAGGAACGCGGCGACCCGCGCGGCGAGTTCATGCGCGTCCAGATGGCGCTGGAGGACGAGTCGCTCCCGGCCGCCGCGCGGAAGAAGCTGCGCGCCCGCGAAGAAGAGCTGCTCAAGGAACACGAGACGGAGTGGCTCGGCCCGCTGGCCGCGGTCACGGTCAACGCGGAGCCGGCGCCATTTTGGGAAGGCGGCAAACAGGGGACGCGCGCCCCGGTCGGCCACCGTTTCGCCCGCGGCTGGCTGAGCCGGCTCGAGTTTCATGACCTCACCGTGGACCAGGCGCGGACGCTGGCGCGGTCCCCGCAAGGCCGCCTGCTGCGGGAGTTGGTGGTCGAGGAGATCGAGGCCGAGGCTCCCACCGGCGCCACGCAGCGGTACATTGACTCGTACTACGAGCCGGGGCCGGACGTGCCGGCGGACATCGATCCCTACGAAGCGCCCGGACTGCATGCCCTCTGCCGTTGTCCGCAGCTTGCCAACGTCCGCCACTTCCGCCTCGGGGAGTTGGTGGAGCGGCTCAATGGTCGAGAGGAAGAGTATTTGAACTGCCACACCTCCGGTCAACTCGCCCACCATCTCGTCAAGCAAATGCCGCACCTGGAGGAGTTGTAGGGTGTGCAGCTGTTACTTGGGTGGGAAATTCGCGTGGGCAGCTGGTAGGGTGAGAGGAGGTCGGAAATCCACCCCGCTTCGTCACCCCAGGAGTTCAGCCATGCCTGCACGCACCGTTGCCG